>PVMK01149212.1_pt1 | contig 176800 bp, 197 predicted proteins | sample 1853481 | NCBI WGS metagenome assembly PVMK01 (sample SAMN08533507, study PRJNA380276) | Marine sediment metagenome, whole genome shotgun sequencing project.
GTCAGACCATCATTGCGGTTGAGCGCACCGCCCGGGTGTTGAGCGCGTTTGCCCAGACCGATAGCCAGACGCTTGGCGTCACAGAGATCTCCCAGACCCTTGACATCTCGAAGGCGGTCGTACATCGCGTTCTGAACACGCTTCGCACGATCGATTACATCGGCATCGATCCTGTGACGCGTCGTTACATGCTGGGCCCCGCTGCGCTGGAGCTCGGTCTCGCCTTTCTCCGACACGTCGATGTGAGAGACATCGCAAAGCCGGTGCTCGAGGAATTGTCGGACAAGACGCAGGAGACGGCGACGTTGTCCATAAGGAGTGGAACGCATCGCCTGTACATCGATCAGGTCACTCCTCCAAGGGAAGTCAAGATGACCGTCGTCCTCGGCAGGTCGTTTCCCCTGTATGCCGGCGGCTCGTCAAAGGCGATCCTTGCGAATCTCCGAGCCGACGAGATCGAGTCTTATGTCGCGGACGTCGCACTTGAGGCCCTGACGGCTTCGACGATCACAGACCCCGATCGCTTGATGGAAGAACTCGCCCGCATTCGCAAGCAGGGCTATGCAGCGTCAGTGAACGAGCGACAGGCAGGCGCTGCGTCGGTCGCGGCACCGGTGTTCGACCACAGCGGCGGCCCCGTGGCTGCAATAAGCCTGTGTGGACCCGCCGAACGATTCCAGGACGAGGCTGACGATGCCGCCGCCTTGATCGTTGCCGCCGGGAGACAACTCTCCGAACGCATGGGCTATCGACCGTAGATCTTCTAGCAGGATCCAGTCCGATCAACCGGTCGGGCGTGAGAGGTACTGTCCGATCGGATCACCAACGACAGCTTCGTCATCGACCATCCGGTTGCCACGGAGGAACACATGCTTCACCTTTCCGGTGAGCTCGTGACCTTCCAGAGGGCTGTATCCCTGCGCTGATTCGGATTGGTCGGCGCGCACTGTCCAGGTCTCGTCGAGATCGACGAGGGCGAGGTCAGCATCGAAACCGACTTCGATGGTTCCCTTCGACCGCAGCCCGTATCGTTCCGCTGCATTCCATGAGACCAACTCGGCGATCCGGTGCAGTGGGATGCCCCTCTTTCCGGCTTCGCTCACCATTCCCGGCAGGATGAACTCCGTTCCACCGAAGCCGGACTTGGCGAGCCACACGTTCTCGCGGTCATCCTGATCCACCTTGACCTCGTCAGCGCAACACGCATGGTCTGAGATGACCCAGTCGATGTTGCCTTCCTCGATCGCATCCCAGAGCGCCTCGACATCCGAACGGGGCCGCAGCGGTGGGTTGACCTTGCCGTGGATCCCGGTCGCGCCCTCGAAGTCGGTCAGCAGGTGAGTGATCGTCACCTCACGGCGAAAATTGACCTGCGGGAAGGTCTCCGCCATCAGCATCGCGGACTCGATCGCCTTGGCCGAACTGAGGTGCAACAGGTTTATGTTCGGGAACTGGGTCTCATGGGCCAGATACGCCGCAACGGCGATGGCCAGGCCCTCCGAGTGCGGCGGCCGAGCGGCGTTGTAGGCGGCGAGCCCGGAGAGTTCCTCGTCGTCCTCCGCCATCTTCGTATACGCACGCATGATCTCGGCGGTCTCACAATGGAGTGAGACCGAGATGGCATCCGCCTTGTCAGGGAACTGGTCCATCGTGGCCCTCGCTCCGCGCATGATGAACTCGAAGTGTGCGTAGTCGTAATTCTCATCAGGCGGCGTCATCAGGAACGCGCTCTGATCATCCGACCGGCCGTGGAGCCCATGACTTCCGTAGAACATGAAGATCTTGTACGAAGGGATGCCGAACTGATCGATCAGTATCGGGATCTCATCGATGTGATCCTGCATCATCGGTGCGACGTGATAGCCGTAGTCGATGTACGACCGTCCCTCGCTGGCCTCCATGACCTCGGGCAGGAAGTCCGCGTACGGCCCGCCCTTGTTCAGGTAGTAGTGCCCGGTGCGCATGTAGCTGATGCCAGACGTCACGCCACCGGCCGCAGCCGAGCGTGTCTCCGTCACGATGTCGGTTGCAAGGGGGTGGTAGATACCGAGGTGCATGTGGGCATCAACGACACCGGGGAAGGCGTGGAGTCCCCCGCCGTCAACAACATCGGATGCGTCGCTCGCATCGATGTCTGTTGCGATCTCGACGAACTGCCCGTCCTTGATCGCGATGTCAAGGTTCTCAACATCGGGGTTGTTCGGTCTGACGACGTTCACGTTCTTGACTATGAGATCGAACATGTCTTCTCCTCGCTCTCACGGGTTCCATCCCGTGTCGGTTGAAATTTCACTCTATGGCCGCAGCGTGTTTGCCTGCGATGTAGCCGAGGCCGAGGGCAGCCAGCAGTCCGTTGCCCGCCAAATAGCCCGAGGCTCCGTGGCCAGACATGCCTATCGCGGCACCGCCAGCTGCGAACATGCCCGGTATCGGCTCACCCCCGCTGAGGATCCTCGCGCTCGCGTCCACTCGGAGCCCACCCTGGGTATGGAAGAGCGCCCCGGTCACCTTCACCGCTCCGTACGGTGGGCTGAGTTGCTGCTCCCACCCGGTCCGCCCGAAGGGGTCAGACGCTGCGCCGCTGGCAGCAGCGGCGGCCGCGGACAGTGTCGCCTCAACAGCTTCGACGGGGGCACCCACGATGTGCGCAAGGTCAGTAAGGTCATCCGACCACCGCACAGCGCCCGCGTCGACAAGGTCCTGGTAGTCCTTGAAAACGAGACACGCGTTGGCGATCCGCTCGTCGAGAAGGACCCACGCAACGCCATCGACCTGGCCGAGGACGGGGACCGCGTACTCGGAGTATCCTTGTGTCTCGTCGCCGAACCGCTTCCCATCGGAGTTGATCAACACGCCACCGTGCATCACGATCGCCCACGTGACGATGATCCCATGTGGCGTCGCCACGGATCCGTGCCCTTGATAGGCGTCCAGGTATCCCAGATCAGCATCCATCGTCTCCCCGATCACAAGAGCATCGCCTGTGCTTCCCGATCCCCCGTGATACAAGGCGTTCTCGATCTCCGGCATGAACTTCGCCACGAAGTCGCGACGTGCGCCGTATCCGTTGGTGGCGAGCACGACCGAACGTGCCGTTGACTCCTCGCTCGCACCGCCCGGCCTCTCAGCTTGCACGGTGATCTGGCCGGCATCGCGTTGCGATACCCCGGTCAGTCGCATGGGCGTGATCATCGTTACATTGGTGCGCTTCCCGAGTTCGGCGAGAAAGTGCGAGTGGAGAACGCGACCCGATCGATCTGGCACCGCGTGACATCGGTCTGCCGAATGGCCCGGATAGCGGAAGTCGGTCACGAGTTCGAGCGGGACCCCCACCGTGTCTGCCATCCAAGCAACAAGTCCAGGGGCGACCTCGGTAAGCGCCCTCGAGACGATGGGATCGGCCGATCCCATCGTTTTCCCCATCACATCACCGTAGAACCGCTCGGGTGAGTCTTCGATCCCGACCTCAGCCTGCCATCGACTTCCGCCTGCAGGCACCATCGATGTGCTCATCGCTGTGTTCGAATCGATGCGAAAGGTCTCGCTGGCCTCAACCACCGCGACCTCCAGCCCACGATCGGCTGCCGAGAGTGCGGCGGCCGATCCTGCGGCCCCTGCGCCTGCCACAAGTACGTCGAACATGGGACTGGTCATCGGTGTCGCTCGCCGAGGACACTTTGGCCAAGACCTATGAGGCGGAGTGCAAGAGCTGTCGGATCCAACACCGTGGGACCTCCGGTTGGATGCACCTCGACCGCAGAGCAACCGTTGATCACGACATCAACGTTGTCGAGATCACCTGCAGCCACACGTTTCGAGACTGTTGCGTTCCACAGGTCAGTGTCAGAGATGTCCTCAAGGGAGAGATCGAGCACAAGAACGCCGGTGAACCGGTCGGCCCAGCCGAAAGCCTCGATGCGGGCGTCCAACTCGTCTGCGATGGATCCGTTTCGGGCAACAGCCGCCATCTGCAGGCCGAGCGAGCCGAGGAAGCTGGACGCCAGGTTGGTGATCCCGAACACCGGGATGTCCAAATAGGCCTGCAGCCGCTCGAGTGCGGGATCGAGCACGCAATCCAGAAAGACGCCGTCATGGCCGCCGACATCCATCCGGATGACCTGCTCGTACACGAGATCCTCGGAACTGCGGATCTCCCCGGATGTCTCGAGGCGGGTAGGGCCATCCTTGAGGTTGACCAAGTCGATGGTGACGCCGTCGGGGGCGAGTTCCGTGTAGCGGGCCTGTCGGCGGCGCAGCTCTTCATCCGATACGACAATCGGGGTGATGCCGACGAGCCTCATGCCGATCCACCGCCTTGCAGCGCTTCGAAGAGCTGCTCGAGAGTTCCGCCGGGGAGGTCGACCACGACTTCCTCCAGTTGTTGTGCGCGAGCATGTCCGATCAGCGCCGCGATCTTGGAGCGGACCTCTGTCCATCCGAACGTCGCACCGGCAGCGTCTCCCACAGGCTGCTCGACCATTGCCTCGCGTCGCGAGCCGTCACGCATGGTCACCGACACCCGTGCACCACGCCGATCCGGTAGCCGGGCCTCGAACTCTTCGGATGCTGCGACGGTTGTTCTCTTCGCAAGAGTGGTGATCCGAGGGTCGTTCCGGTGAGTCTCATCGCTCCCGGATGGGCCGAACTCTCCCTCGCTCATGGCAACCGCCACAACGAACGGAATGGAGAACATGCTTGCCAACCGTGTCGGCCACTCGATGCGGTCAAGCGCTGAAGCGATGGCGAACGTCTCCACGTTCACGCTGTCCACCTCATCGATCGGTATGGGCTTCTCGTCGAGCATCGCCAGCACCGCATCAACCGCAGGGTGCGTATACGCACACGCCGCATGTCTCTTGAAGTAGTTGAGCATGATCTCGAAGCGGTCCTCGAATGGGACACTGAGCGGTTCCGGGTCGAGCGTGCCGATCAGTTCGCCGTACGTCCTCGCCGCGATCCCGTTGACCGCCGTGCTACCACTCGCTGCCAGCCGTGCTGCCTCCAAACCAACCACATTGGCTGCGCCGACCCACAGGCTGCGCACGGGGTCGCCGGCCAACGCCGACTCGAAGTGCGGGGCGAGGGTCATGCCGGTCGCTATGTCTATGGCGGAGGCGATGCCATCCGCGTCGAGGCCACCCAACCGGGCAGAAGCGGTGGCAGCGCCTGCTCCACCCCAGGTTCCGTGCGGATGGACACCATTGTGGAGACGAGTCGCTCGGCCGAACCGTGCGGCGACCTCGTAGCCGGCGAGGACTGCCGACAGCCACGTCTCTCCATCATGCACAGCACCCCACGCGAGGGCGGCTGGCATGACGTGAGCTGCAGGGGTGGCCGCGGGCATATTTGCTGCCTTCATCGAGTTCGAGGGCACAGACGGCTGCTCCGTTCACCCAGCACGACGCATTGGAGGTCGACGACGTTCCTAGTCCGACCAATGGCGCACTCCCGATCTCCGTGTGCTGTCCGGCAAGAGCACGGACCTCAGTGATTCGAGCGCCCGCGATCATCACGCCGAGGGTGTCATACGTGACGAGAAGCGTGCGATCCTGTACATCCGTCGGAACGTCGGCCCACTCGAGAGCGGCACTTTCCCGACCGAGATCCCGTACGCCGTTGGCGGCGATGCTCGCACTCACGTCAAATGTATCCGTTCATGTCATAGTCCGAGGTACGCCGTCCGCACACGGTCGTCACCGAGCAATTCTTCCCCGGTCCCATGGAGTGCGATGGAGCCGTTCTCGAGAACGTATCCCCGATCCGACAGTTGAAGGGCATGCACGGCGTTCTGTTCCACGAGCATCACGGTCACCCCACGTTCCCGGATATCCCGAACCACTTGGAAGATGTCGAGTACGAGCTTTGGCGCAAGCCCAAGCGACGGCTCATCAAGCATCAAGAAGCGCGGCCTCGTCATCAGAGCCCTCCCGATGGCGAGCATCTGCTGCTCACCACCACTGAGGGTGCCAGCGAGTTGCGTCTTCCGTTCGAGTAGCCGCGGGAAGAGTTCGAACACCTCGCCAAGCGATGTGTCGATCTCCGATCGACCACGTCGGTACGCACCCATTCGAAGGTTTTCAGCTACCGACATCTCCGCGAAGAGTTTCCGACCCTCAGGAACCTGCACAACACCCTCTGCAACAAGCCGGGCGGAGCGCAATGAGGCGGTGCTGACGCCCTCGATAGTGATCGAGCCTCCCGACAAAGGAATGAGCCCAGACACGGCTTTCAGTGTCGTCGTCTTCCCAGCTCCGTTCGCACCGATCAGCGCGACGATCTCACCCGAGTTCACCTCAAGGTTGACCCCGTGAAGCACCTCGAGATCGTCGTATCCAGCGTGCAGGTTCTCAATCCGGAGCAATCTGGAACTCCTCTCCGAGATACGCTTCCACCACTTTGGGTTCCTTGACTATGTCCAGAGGTTGACCGATCGCCAACAGCTCGCCGTGGTGGATGACGGCGACCCTGTCGGACAACGCCATGATCGCAGCCATCACATGCTCGATGATCAACAGAGAGATACCTCGGGCCCTGATCGACCGAACCACCTCGATCATCTCTCCACTTTCTGTCGGGGTGAGGCCCGCGAGCACCTCATCAAGAAGAAGCACCGTTGGATCTGTTGCCAACGCCCTTGCAAGTTCAAGGCGCTTCCGAATGGCCAGCGTCAGGCCTTGAGCCGGGCTATCGGCGTACGGCGTCAGACCGGTGATGTGCATCATCTCGCGGGCCTGCGCCTCTGCCTCGGACGGCTCCTGCCGTGTGAGGAACGCGCCGACCAGGACGTTCTCAGATACGGTGAGTCCAGTAAAGGGCTTGACAACCTGGAAGGTTCGCACGAGGCCCAGTCTCGCTATCTCGTAAGGTTTCATCTTCTCGATACGCTGTCCCTTGAACGTGACGGAGCCCGCTTCAGCGGGAATCGCACCTGAGACCATGTTGAACAGCGTCGTCTTGCCTGCACCGTTGGGGCCGATCAGACCCAGTATCTCGCCCTCATCCAGATCAAAGCTGACATCGCGCACGGCTTTGAGACCGCCAAAGGACTTCGAGACGCCTTGCACGTCGAGAATAGTCGTCATGTTGGGCCCGGCCTGCGTCTTCGACGGAACCATCCGAGAACACCATCGGGGGCGCGAATGATGATGATGACGAGAATCAACCCGAAGAGAATCTGATCCAGTCCGTTGGCACCCTCGATGAAGGATAAGAGCTCAGGTGGGTCCCTGACAAGAGAACGAGTCAATTCTCCCAGTAGCGAGAGCAGCGCCGCACCTATCACGGGTCCCCAGATCGTTCCGATGCCACCGACGATAGGACGCAGAAGAATGGCCACCGACACCACCGCTCCGAAGACCACATCCGGATCGATGAACAGAAAGAACAACGTGAAGTAGCCGCCAGCGACCGCTGTGATGAAACCGCTGATCGAGATGGCGGCCAACTTCGTACGAAACGGGTTGATGCCGAGCGCTGCCGCGGCGTCCTCATCCTCACGCACCGCGAACATGTAGCTTCCGATTCTCGACCGTTTGATTGCGATCGTCGCCACGACCGCCATCGCGAGGATCCCGAGGATTACCCAGTAGTGCAACTCCCTCGTTTCGCTGAATTGGAGCCGTGCCCAGTCGTCGCCATCAACGAGTGGGATCGTGATCCCGATTCCGGAGCCGAAGTAGTCAAGGCTGTTGACGGTGATGCGAAGCATCTCAGCCACAGCGAATGTCGCCAAAGCAAAGTAGGCCCCCTTCAGGCCGAATCGAAACGAGACCCATCCGACACCGAGTCCGAAAACCCCCACCAACAACACCACCGGCGATCAAGCCGAGCCACGGCGAAATCGAGTACTTCGTCAGCAGGATTGCAACCGTGTAGGCCCCGATTCCGAAGAAGGCGGCATGTCCGAACGAAAACTGTCCAGCGAAACCCGATAGGACATTCCAGCCGATGGCCGCCACGGCGAAGATCAAGACACCAGTGGCAACCGACAGCAGGAACGGGAGAGATCCCAAGTGGAAGCGCTGATAGCGCGGCGACAACGATGAGGAGAGCGAGCAGATCTCTCGATGAACCCTTGACAAGGCTTGAGATCTTGCTCATCGATCTGCCTTCCCGAAGATGCCCTGGGGACGGAACAAGAGCACGAGGATGAACACGACGAACACGCTGAGGAATTTCGACGACCCCGACACGAAGAGCTGACTCATCTCCTGTGTGAGCCCGATGATCAGTCCGCCAACGAGGGCACCCGGAACTGACCCCATACCGCCGAGCACGACGACAACGAAAGCGATGATGTTGAACGTAGCGCCCAGCAGTCGGGCTGACGAAGAGGAATGGCATGACGAGTGCGCCAGCAGCCCCTGCGGCTGCGGCACCGATACCGAATGTGATCGTGTAGATCCGGCGATGTCTATCCCGACGAGCTCAGCACCCTCGGGTTGCTGGGCGGAGGCGCGGATAGCTGCTCCCAACCATGTTCTTTGGATGAGAAGGTAGAGGACGAAGGCCAAGACGAGCGCCATCACGAACGCGATCAACTTCGGCATGCTCACGACAGCACCGAAGATCCTCAGGGGGAAGTCGAGCACCATGAACCCGAGGTCGAACGACCCTCTGGGCGTACGGCAACTCGATCGATCGAGGTGTTCCCGTGAAGACGACGAGAAACAGGTTCTCGATCATGATCGCAATTCCCAGGGTCAGGAGCAACTGATTGTGAACCGGCGCCGTCATCACAGGGTTTATCGCAAAGCGCTGAATACCGGCGCCGACAAGAAACAGAAGAGGAACAACGACCAGCAGCGACAGGTACGGATCGACGCCGTACTCCTGGAACAGGAGGTAGCTGGCATAGATGCCGATCGTCATCAACGCTCCGTGGGCAAAGTTGATGATGTCAAGGACGCCGAACACGATGCTCAGCCCCATGGCAACCAATCCGTATACGCCACCGATGAGCAGTCCGGATACCGCTGCCTGGGCGAAGATGGTGTGGTTGGCGTCCCACCAAGTGGATTGCACGACGAGCACGGCAACGACGACGGCAACAAACGCAAGGACGGCCCACACTCGAGCGCTGGACCGTCCTTGCATCGTTTCACCCACTGTGGTGTCAGAGGTTAGTTGTCCTCCCACGAGGTGCCCGGGATAGACCGCCTCGGTTTCTCCAATGTCGCTCGGAGCCACCTGGAGCACCAGACCACCCTGCACCTGCATCAGCGTCGGCTGTGCGTTCACGTTCTCACCACTCGCGTCGAACGTGATCGGTCAGGGTACGCCAGGAAGTGGTCAGCGATGTTCGTAGTCGGCCAGCGCAGCACGTCACATCCGCCGGGTCGGACGATCCTGCCCGCTCCAGCGCGTCCGCGATCACGTACACCGCTTGGTACGCAAGCATCGCCTCTGTGTCCATCTGCCTCGCCGTACGTCGCCTCGAACTTGTCCAGGACTGCCTGGACCTTCGCGTCAGACGAATTGAAGTGGTAGTTCGAGTTCCAGAACAGCTCCGCATCGTCACCGAAGTCCTCCACGAACTGCGGCGTGTGGAAGGCACCCTGGGCGATACCGATCACAGCCTTGACATCAACTTCGAGATCGACAGCCGCTCTGGCTGCCAGAAGACCGTCGTTGTAGTACCCGGTGACGATGATCACGTCCGGATCGGCCGCCGCCGCCCGGGTCATCTCTGTCGTCAAGTCGGTCACCTCGAACGGTGCGTAGGGAATATCCGCGACCACCTCGATGCCGAATTCTGCCGCCGCCTCGGTGAACGCTGCTGCGACTCCCTCGCCGAAGGCTGTGTTGTCGTGGAGATACGCAACGGTCTTGATGTCGCCGTCACCGAGTTCGCTGAGATACGCGGCACCGTTCGCACCCATGCTCGTGGCGTTCGGCTGGATGCGGAACACGTTGGTGAATCCCTGATCAAGGATCTCGTCTGCGACGGCAACGTCGATCACGAGGGGAACCCCTTCACGCTCCGCCACGGCCGACACATTCGTCGTCACGGCGGACTGATACGTTCCGATCAGCGCCGAGACCCCGTCACTGATCAGGCGCTCTGCTTCGGCTTGTCCCACATCGCCTGCGCCCGTGCTGTCTGCCGATATCAGCTCCAGTGGCGCGCCACCGAGCGATGCGATGCCGCCCGCCGCGTTGATCTCCTCTACCGCCATCTTCGCGGCATTGTCCATCCGACTGCCGGCGCCAGCGAGGCCTCCGGTAAGCGGATGGATCGACCCGATCTTTCACCGGGTCGGCTGGAGCCGGTGCTTCCGTCGTCGTCGATTGCTCATCTCCAGCCGTCGTCGTCGATTGCTGATCTCCCGCCGTCGTCGTCGATTGCTGATCTCCCGCGCTCGTTGTCGTGTCATCGGAGTCGCTTGTGCAAGCCGACATAACCAGTGCCAACGAGAGCAGGAGGCCAATGTAGATATGTGCCTTCTTCATGCTCGCCCTTTCAGAGCCGTTTGCCCGTGTTTCGTTCAGCGAAACGCTGTTTCGCCTCTTCCGGGCGGAATGTACCATCTGTCAGCAACACATGTCAACAGATAGGACAACACGTGGCAAACTCGGAGATCGGGATGCTCCTCACCTACCTCGCCGCTACGGTCGACCGGAATATGGACGCCGCCTCCAGCTACCTCTCTCCCGACGTCATATTGGTCTTCCCTCAGGGTCAGTTCGAAAGCTTGAGCCAGATGGCTGATGCCATGGCCGGTCGTTATCTGTCGATCGGCAAGACGCATGACACCTGGGACATCAGTACAGCAGAGGAGCGGACCGTGGTCGTCACGACCGGAACGTTGCGCGGCGTCAACCTGCATGGCGTCGCGTTCGCCGGCGTGCGGTTCTGCGACCGATTTCGTCCTTCGATCCGGCCTCATCTCCGAGCACCACGTATGGAACGACCTGGCGGAGTCCGGGGTCCTTGACTCGCGCTGAACAGCGAGGACTCCCGCGTCCCTGCTGTCACACCTGGACCCTCTACGGAATCGCTGTACGTCGACCTCCGTCGAGGAAGAGCGTCGATCCGTTCATGAGCGAGCCAGCGTCATCGAGAAGTGTTGAAACCGCCCAAGCCACGTCCTCGGCGGTCGCAAACCTCTTGACCGTCGCTCCCTCAAGGAGCGTCGACCGTGCCTCAGCGACGGTGCTGCCGGTCGCGGACGCAAGGTGCTCGATGAGGCGATCGAGGCGTGGACTCTCGACGGGGCCGGGAGCAACCGCATGCGCCGTGACGCCTCTCGGCCCGTACTCGGCTGCCAACTGACGGATGAGCGCACCAAGCGCGGCATTGGCCACCCCTGCACCGACCGCTGCTGCAACCGGGTCATATCCGAGGTGTCCTGTCACGGCGATGATCCGGCCACCGGGAATCAGGAGGTGGTCGATCGCTCGGACGATGCGAAGAAGGCCCGTCACCTTTGACATCCATGGCAGCGAGCACGCTGGCAGGGTCGACATCCCGAATGCCCCCTCCCAATTCCGGCCCTGCCGCATGCACGACGACCCGCACATCGCCTTCGATCTCGGACGCTATCCCACTGACACTCTCGCTGTCCGTCAAGTCGACGGACCGGATGCCACGCCCTTGATCACCGTGTCTGGCAAGTCCGAGAACCCTGAGGCCCTCGCTCGGACAACATCGTGGTTATCGCAGTTCCGATCGTACCGGTCGCCCCCTGCTACTACCGCCCATTCGTTGGACATGAGTTCTCCTTGCTAATGCGACAGCGCCACAACATCGAAAACTGACGAGGCGTGAGCGAGTCCCCGCAGTGCGGCCTCCAACTCTTCGACCTGACCCTCGGGGAGGTGCTGAGCGGCGTTGAGCCTGAACTTGGTTGCGAGCTCATCGGAACTCAGCGGTCGATCGGGCCCACCTCTGTTCACGCTGATCCTCTCCGTCAACTCACTTCCATCGCGAAGCCCAACCGTGAGAACGCCAGGGGAACTGGTGGGGAAAGATCTCCGTCGCTTCGTCATCGGCATAGCAATCGACGAGTCCGGCGAGCCTGAGCCGTTCTGCATCCTGCAAGGTCTCGGCGTGAAGTCGTTCGAGTACACGCCGAGGCCGCCGCCACCGACCAGGGCCGCTGCGACCGTGAACGGACCTGAGAACTTGGCGTGATACGGTGTGAGCGGTCGGGCCTTTCTGGTCGGAAGGTTCGGCGATCGTGCGCAGAACGGGAGCTGGCACTCCGAGCTCGATCCGCTCGATCTCGGAAGGATCGACACCCCTTTCGAGCAGGCGCAACGATGCGTCGATACCGGCATGTGTGAAGTGATTCGTCGGGTACGGCTTGTAGAAGATCCGGAGCATCTCCCACTGCGATCCGAGTCCTCCAAGGATGGCATTGGTGTCGAAGCGACCGTCGGAGTATGCACGGAAGAACCCGAACCGACCCTCGAGCACCGTTGGGGGACCGGTGAGGCCGCCTTTTGCCAACATTGCAGCGGTGATCCCGCTGTGCGCCGCCCAGCCGCAGTGGATCCGTTTCACGGAGCCGCCCGTTCTGTTCGCTTCGAGAAGGCCGGCGCCCATGCTCGCCGCGATGCCGATGGCGTGGCTCACCTCTTCATCGTCGAGCCCGAGGAGCATGGCGGCAGCCGCAGCCGACGCAAGTGTTCCGATAATCGAGGTTGCATGCAGGCCGTTCTCGAAGAAGATGGAGTTCCTGATCTCGGGGTCGTACGAAGCCATTCCGAGTCTCACGGCGATCTCGTCGCCGACCGCCACGGCAGCAAGCAGCTCGCTACCCGATGCTCCTGTCGTTTCGGCTACTGCAAGCGCGGCGGGAACGACCGAAGAGGACGGGTGCAACACCGACGGTAGGTGTGTGTCGTCGAAGTCCAACGCATGGGCCAGGGTTCCGTTCACGAGGGCGGCGTTAGGCGCCGGGAACTGATTATCGCTCCCGATGGATGTCGCCTGCCCTGCGCCGCCCATATCAGACGCGAGATCGAGGGCGATCGAGGCCGGTTCCTCATCAAGCGCAGCGAGGGCGTTTCCCATGATGTCGATCACACGCTCGCTTGCATCGTTCTGCACCGTGTCGGGGATTCCGTTGGACCGCACGTCAGTAACGAATTTGCCGAGTGAGAGAACGAGCGGGTCAGCCATCGACGACAGCCAAAGGCCGCATCGGCGACCCCGTGCCGCCTGTGATCTTCAGCGGCGCTGCGATGAAGAAGAACTCGCCAGCCGACGCGGCCGCGAGAGCCGTGAGGTTCATGGCTTCGATTATGTGGATCCCTGCCTCGACCAGCAACATCCTATGAACCGGGAGCGTCGCATGGCCTTCACCCGGCCGAATCACCTCGAAGGCGATCGTTTCCGCCCCGGCAACACGGACATCGCGGTCGACCAACCACTGCGCTGCCGGCACGCCCGGACCGGGGGCGCCATCCGTCTGGCCGAGAAAGATCTCAGGGACTCTCCCAGTGCGTCGCCCAACCGGTCCGAATCAGGACTGCGTCTCCCTGCCGACACGACCACATCGGCGGCTTTCTGGGCATCGTCAAGGTCCTCAGCCGTTACCTCGTACCCAGCAGCGAGTACATCGACACCATGCACCTTGGCGACATCGAGGAGCACTCCCCTGCTCAGGATGGGATCGACCGTATCAACCCCGAGTTGCGTGAGGCCGGTGTTGGACTGGGATTCCATCGCATCGATGCCGCCATACATTGCGCCGTCCTGGGAGACGTGGCCCAACGCATCGATGTGGGTTCCGACGTGGCCCCCGAGAACGATCATTTCGTTGGCGGCTGATCCTCCGTCGGAGCGGATCATGTCGCCGTGTCGCCGCATCATCGCCAGCTGAAACGCCGGGTGGTTCGGTGACACTGGCATCCCTCGTTCGAGGGCGTGGGCAAGATCGATGACCTTTGCGTTCCCGACCGCATCCCAGATGGCTCCCAGCCGCATCATCACATCACACCCTTCTCGCGAAGTTCGTCGAGTTCCCTTTTGGCTCATGCCGAGTTCATCTCCGAATACTTCACGGTTGTCCTCTCCGAGTCCACGCCCCGCCCATCGGATCTCACCCGGGGTATCTGACATTCGAAACATCACGTTCTGCATCCGGACCGTACCGAGATCCGGGTCATCAAGCGACACGATCGAGCCCGAGAGCCCGGTACTGCGGATCTTCCATGATCTGCGAGATATCGTAGATCGGTGCAACCGCGGCGTGAGCCTCTTCGAACGCGACGATCACATCGTCGATATCCCTATCACCGATCCATGCTGCGACATACCCATCGAGTTCATCTGCATGCTTGGCCCGCTTTGCACCGGAGGCGAACCATGGCTCGTTTATGACTTCGGGATGCCCGACAAGGTGCATCACGCGCTCGGCGATCGACTGGGTACTCGTGGAGATCGCAACCCACTTCCCATCTGCGGTGCGGTACGTGTTGCGAGGTGCGTTGTTCACCGAGCGATTACCCGTCCTCGTCTGGGTGATGCCGAGCTGGTCGTACACGATCGGTTGGGGGCCCGAGGATCGTCAGGATTGGCTCGATGATCGCAAGATCCAGAACCTGCCCGCTGCCGCCATGAACGTCCCTGTGGTACAACGCCATGAGAATCGCATTGGCTGTCGACTGCGCTGTGATCCCGTCGGCAAGTCCAAAGGGCGGGAGTGTCGGTGGGCCATCCGGATCACCTGTGATCTCGGCGAACCCGCTCATCGACTCGGCCAGTGTTCCGAACCCGGGACGTCCCGAGTACGGGCCGAACTGTCCGAATCCCGTCACCCTGGCGATTATCAACTTCGGGTTGATCGTCTGGAGTCGGTCAGGCCCGAGATTCCACCGTTCGAGCGTCCCCGGGCGAAAGTTCTCGATGAGGACATCAGCTTCCTCGACGAGCCTGCAGAGGATGTCTTGGCCTTCGACGGTCGACAGGCTGAGCGTCACGGTCCGCTTGTTGCGGCTCAGCATCTTCCACCACAGGGGAATGCCGTCCTTGGTGTATCCGTGGTAGCGCACAGGATCACCCCTCGGATGCTCCACCTTGATCACATCGGCTCCGAAGTCGCTGAGAATCGTCGCAGCAAGTGGCCCCGCGAACAGCGTCGAGACGTCGAGAATTCGGATACCCTCTAGAGCCTGTGGTGTGTCGGACATATCTCTTCGTTCCACTCAATGGAATGGCGTTTCGGTCCGACTATATCAGGACTAGGCTCGTCGGCACCAGAAATAGTTGGAGGAGAGCCGGAGATGTCAAATACAGCATCGCAGAGACCGGTGCGTGCGGCACGCAGCCTCCTCTACGTGCCCGGCGACCAGCCCGATATGATCGAGAAAGCGCTCCATCGAGGCGCTGATGGTGTCATCTTCGATCTCGAGGACGCGGTCAGATCCGGCATGAAGCTCACCGCACGACAAACCGTGGCAGGCTGGCTGGCACGGAATCCAGACCCAGCATCGCCGGTGTGGGTTCGGATCAATGCGGAAAGCGAACTCCTCGCTGCCGACCTTGAGGCGGTCGCACAGAAGGGCCTCACGGGCGTCTATCTGCCGAAGGTATCGGCGCCGAACGACGTTGAAAGCCTTGCCCTGCGACTCGATGATCTCGAGCGAGCATCACACATCGCTCAAGGATCGATTCGCATCGCTGCGCTCCTAGAAACAGCCGACGGAATCCTTGATGCTCGCTCCATCGCCGGATCGCCGAGGATGTCGCACCTGTCGATCGGCGAGGCGGATCTCGCTGCCGAACTCGGGATGCATCCATCGCCAGACGGCCACGAGATGGATCCGATCCGTATGATCGTCGTGCTGGCCTCGTCCTCCGCTGGCTTGAACCCTCCGATCGGGCCGGTGCTCACCGCGATCAACGATCTTGCGATGCTCGAATCAACCTCGCTCGCCCTCTTCCGGAGGGGATACGGCGGCCGGACCGCTGTGCATCCGAGCCAGATACCGGTGATCAACACGGCGTTCTCCCCCACCGAAGAGGATGTCGAGCGAGCCACTGAGGTCATCAGTCGCTTCGATGAAGCTGCACGACACGGGCACGCTGTCACCATCGACATCGACGGAGCACTCATCGACGAGGCGATCGTTCGCCGCGCCAGACGCACCATCGCGACACATGAAAGGTCGACCCATGGACATTGAACGCACAACCGACCAGGGGATCAAAGCGATCCTCGGATATGACATCATCGATGGCATGTCGATCGAGGAGTACGAGCGGTGGATCTGGGATGTCCACGTACCGGACCTGCTGGCTAACCCCTTCCTCGATCGCCTCGTGTTCAACACGGTGATCCGGCCAATAACCGCGACCAGTTCCGGTTCGGAGACCGCTTCTGAGGTGACCACGTTCTACCGAATCGCCGAACTACACTTCAAGGATCTCAGCTCCTACGACAGTTACCTCGAGTGGTTCGAGATCAACCCGATCCCGCCCGAGCGGGGCCCCGCAGGCCGAACGGCGTTCGGGTTCTACGTCCTCACCGACTCGGTGCAGGCCGTTCGAACGTAGCGGTGGGAGTCCTCGAACCCCCGACCTTCTGATCCGTAGGACGGAGAGACAGGCTGGGAACCCTTGCGCCATATGGCCCCGGTAACCCTAGATGTGTTACACAGCAGAGTTCTGCAGAGTTTCCGGCTCAAAGGCCAAGGGACGTCCGAGGTCCGATATCGACCTTCTCAGAGGTTCGGACCAAGATGAAACCCAGAAATCCAATCAATCAGAGGCGGCCATATGTGCCGTTATGGGCGGTTCCGCCCAATAGCCCTAGACCGGCTCGGCTTTGAAGAGGAAGCCGCCTTCGACGTCTCGGAGGTTGAACTCTCCGCGGATGAGAACCCATCGCCCGGCGTTATGCAGGAGGTCGAGGATCTCTGCCTCCTGTTCCATGACTGCGTCGTCCTCACACGCCATCTCAGTCCATGAGAGGGAGTCGAGAATCAGGTCCTGCCCGTCGTTGGAATCGGACATTCCCGACTCGAACGCATCCCAGTTGCCCGAGACGCTCCAGGTCCCTTCGTAGAGGTTGCAGCCAGCCGACCCAGACACGGTCCCATCGGCGGAGAATGAAATCGTCACGTCGGTCTTCCAGACGTTCGTGATGGCCCCGTCAGGAAGCCGATACTCGACCACATTCCAGGACGTGTCAGCCAACTCTGGCGCCTCGACAGACGCGGTCGGTTCCGTCGTTGATGTGGTGACTGTCGTGGAGGTCTCCACAAGAGCGGCCGTGTCGTCCGTGGGTTCGGTCGTGCTTGGATCTGTTCCCGATCCCCCGCATGCCGACAACACAAGACCCACAACAAGGACCCCGAATAGCGATCGTCTCATTCCCCCAACCTAGCAAACCCCGACGGATCTCCGGGAGGAGGTACGGGTCGATCGTGCCGCCCATATGTGCTGCGATGTCAGGGGGTCATTGCAACACTTGGGCAAGTTTCTGTGATGGTGTCATGTCGCTAAGGGTTTGTCGAGGCCGGGTGTTGAGCGAGTATGCAGCCTGGTCGAGTACGTCTTGGGTGTGTTTGGACAGGTCGGTGCCTTTCGGGAAGTACTGACGCAACAGTCCGTTGGTGTTCTCGTTCGATCCTCGTTGCCACGGAGATTTCGGGTCACAGAAGTACACCTGGACACCGGTATCGACGTGAACGTGGCGTGCTGGGCCATCTCTTTGCCCTGATCCCACGTCAGGATTGCCACAGATGCTCAGGGAGCTTCTTGACCGTGTCGGTCAATGCGACCCTGACGTCTTCAGCCCGGTTGCCCTTCGGGACCTTGAACAGCATCACATACCGGGTGTGGCGCTCCACCAGGGTCCCGATTGCTGACTTGTATGTCCCGATGATGAGGTCGCCTTCCCAATGTCCGGGCACAGCACGGTCCTCTATCTCAGCAGGACGCTCCGAGATCATGACCATGTCCCGAATCTTGCCCTTTGTGGACGGTGTTCTGCCTTGGGGTCTGCGCACAGCACGCCCTGTACGTAGAGAACGCCACAGTTCCTTGCGCAGAGCCCCTCTGCCTTGGACAAACAAGGATTGGTAGATTGTTTCGTGTGACACCCGCATCTCCTCATCATCACGATATGCCCGTACCAGCCACCGTGAGATCTGAGACGGCGACCACCACAGCAACAGTTTCTCCTCAACCGCATCACCAAGCCGAGGAAACGTCTCAAGCTTCCTCTCCTTAGGGCGTTTCGCCCGTCCGCCTCGATGCCCTATGTGCCACCGTGGCCCGATACTTCAGCTGGCCGCCGTTGGTCTTGACCTCACGAGACACCGTCGAGGGTGCTCTCCCCAACCGATCAGCAATGGAACGCAACGACTCGTCACGGGCCAGGCCCCTCGAGATCTCCTCCCGATCAGCAAACGACAACCGCAACGAACACCACCCACCTGCCTGAGTTGGACGCCTCCAACCCGCCGACACCAGATGAGTCCGGACCGTTGATGGTGACCGGCCCAGCCGACGGCTTATCGACCGCTGCGACTCGCCAGCCTCCCACAGATCCCACAACTCTTCCCGCTCCAACACCGACATTCGCACCATTGCGCACCTCCATCGAGACAAGTCTCGTCCAAGGTGTTGCAACGATTACCTGAAACCACCGCCGTTATGTACGCCTTGATTGTCTGAACAAGTACCGGGCGATTTCGTCGCGTAGGCTCAACACATGGTCGGCCAAGAGCTGGCGCGGCTGCATCTCCAAAGAAAGAGGAGAAGATGCTCGAATATGTATATCGGTTCACGATTGATCGGGGCAAGCAGAACGAGTTCATCGAATGGCTGAGCACGAACGAAGAGAACTTCAAGGAGCACGCGCGACCCGGATGGACGTACTTAGGCACATGGTTGACGGTCGGCGGGTTTGGGGAGTATGACGGCGAGTCACGTTGGGCCTTGGAAGGTTACGCCTCGCTCGGTGAGGGTTGGGGTGACGAGGTGGCACAACAGCTGTTGACAGACTTCTTGATGACGACCGACAACGTTCACAACCAGGCCAATCTTCTCAGAAGCGTGGCAACCGTCAGTTCGCCACCAAATATTTAGAGACGCATACACCTGAGGATTCGAACCCGTACATATCCGGTGCGGGTTCAGGGGTCCGGGGCGCATAGGTGCCGTGATAGGCGGTTATGGTGTCGTGGCCGGTATCGAGCGGGAGGCACGATGGTTGATGCTGTGGACAAGGTGTTCGCCGGTTCAATACCAGACGTGTACGACGACTACCTCGTTCCCTTGGTTTTCGAGCAGTACGCCGATGATCTGGCCAAGCGGACGGCTGCTCTCGATCCACAGAGAGTGTTGGAGGTCGCGGCGGGTAGTGGAGTGGTCTCCAGAGCCGTGGCCACGGTCCTCGATTCGTCGGCTCGGTTTGTGGTGACGGATCTAAATTCGTCAATGTTGGACCGAGCGGTATCGATGCAGGATGATCCGGCCCGGATCGAGTGGGAACCCGCGGATGCCCTACGTCTGCCTTTCGATGATGGATCGTTCGATTTGGTGCTGTGCCAATTCGGTGCGATGTTCTTCCCGGATCGGGTGCGGGCATACAAGGAGGCTCACCGTGTCCTCGGAGACGGTGGAGTCTTCATCTTCAACATGTGGGACCGGATTGAGGAGAACGACTTCGCGTTTGAGATCACTCGAGCGCTCTGTGAGGTGTTTCCAGACGACCCGCCAAATTTCCTGCGTCGGACTCCTCACGGCCACTATGACACAGCCACATACCACTCTGAACTTCACGCAGCCGGATTCAGCGATGTCAATGTCGAGCCGCTCGATGCAGTCAGCGTTGCGTCGACTCCGGCGATCCCGGCCGTTGCATATTGTCATGGAACTCCTCTCCGCAACGAGATAGAAGCAAGGAACGAACTCAGTCTCGAGGAAGCCACAGCCCGAGCAACCGATGCGATCCGCCAAAGGTTTGGAGATGGCGAGATCCGGAGTCGCATCAAAGGGTTCGTAATCACAGCCCGCTAGCGTCCGCTCAAACGGCCAACCGTCCCCGAGAACAGTCACCGAACACAGTACCGGCGGTTCCAAGGGCTCATTGCAACGCTTCGGCGAGTTTGTCTGATGGTGTCATGTCGTTGAGGGTTTGTCGTGTGATATTTTCAAAGGGCGGCTCGAACGTCATACAAGAACCGGATCTGGACCTTTACTGGGTAGTGGACCGTGGAGGAAACGGTGCAAACGACGACTGAAGCATTCTCTGAGTTTGTGCGGGTGGTTGAGCCAAGGCTATTGCAGGCTCTTATCGCATCCACTGGACGGGAGGTTGGGCGAGAGGCCACCGCCGATGCTCTTGTCTATGCGTGGAGACACTGGGATCGTGTAAGCGTCATGGGCAACGCTGCGGGGTATCTCTATCGAGTGGGCCGCAGCTGTGCCAAGAAGTATCGCAATCGTGTGGTGCCCTTGCCGCTTGAGATCGGAAGTTCCGAGCCGTGGATCGAACCCGGTCTCGGTGAGGCGTTCCAGGGACTGTCTGAGCGGCAGCGCAGCGCTGTACTTCTGGTCGAAGGTTTCGACTGGACGTATCAGGAAGTTGCTGAATTCATGGGTGTGTCCCGTTCGTCGGTGCAACGTCATGTGGAGCGTGGCATGTCCAAGCTCCGAGTCGCTTTGGAGGTGCAGAATGTCGCCTGATCTCTCTACCCGTGTTCGTTCATACGCCACGCAGCTCGAACGAGACGTTCCTCATGTGACCGTAGCCGAGATCGAGCAGCGCCTCACCAACTCGACGGTGGAGCCAGAAACGGACGCCCACAGGCAGATCCCCGGATGGGCTGTCGCGATCGCTGCCGCTGCCGTTGTCCTCGTGATCGTCGGAGTTCTCCCGTGGTTGTTGAGGTCGCCAGGAGTGGGCGAGCCATCTGCACCGTCTCCATCAACGCCAGTCTCCACGCCAGAGGCGACCCAACCTGAGACTCCACCGACCACGGCACCGCCAACGACCCTGGCCACGTCACCCGCAACGAGCGTTCCCCCGGAGCCGATCACGATCGACGAGCTACATGCCGTCTTCGACGACCCGGCGATGTGGACCGAGGAGCTGCGCGATTCGTACTTGGTCGGGTCGTTCCAGGGATACGTCGAGCGTGACGGGCACGTCTTCGATGGGCTCGAGATCGGATCTAGGATCGACTTCGAGGCGGAACTCCTCGACGGTGGCGAATTCTCCACCGAGGAGTTTGCCGGCGGGCCGGCCCTGGTCGTTGCCTGGTACGGCGAACCGGATTCCCTCGAACTCGGCGGTGGTTGGGCGCAGGTCCATCAGAACCTCGGTGCTCTCCAGTCGGTCTACGAGAGTTTCGGTGATCGGCTTGGCGTGGTTTCGATATTCATCCCCTATGGATCTCTTCCCGGTATGGCTGAGGCCCGCGAAGAGGGCCTGGAAGCACCAGACCTCCCCGATGAAGCCTTCTTACCTGCGATCTCCGAGCAACTTGCCCGCAACGGCTACACCTTCCCCGTCGTCATCGACCCGACCAGACCAGATGGTGCGCCCATGACAGCGTGGGCCGATTTTGGCGACGGGATGCCCGTCTGGGTGCTCGTGGACGCCTCGGGCAGAGTCATCGATGGGTTCCTCGGATATATCGCTCCAATTCCGGTCGCGTTCCTGCTTGCCGAGCTCGAGGGTGAGGAGATCACGATCGAGCGCACCGTCGCTGATTGGTGGAAGACCCCCGCGGAAACCGACGACTTGGCGAGCAACTGCGCCCAGGGCATCGTCGCTGCCGGTGACGGAGCCCTGTGGGTCACCGGGCCGTGCGGTGTGGCTCGCTTCGACGGGGCAGCCTGGACCACATATCCCGAGGGCACTGACGCCGCGGCTGCGGTAGGGCCGGATGGGAGCGTCTGGTTCGCGTCTGGTTCGACGGTCCTGCACTTCGACCGCGATGTGTGGAGCACCATCGAGGCACCTCGGATCATCACCGGCGTTGCCGTAACCGCAGACGGCACCGTCTGGGCCAGTCAAGGTGACACGTTGCTGTGGAGCTTCGACCGGGCAACCTGGGTGTCGCATCCTGCGGCCACGCCGGAGGGCATGGCGGGGCTCATCGCCGCAGCGCCCGACGGATCGCTGTGGGCAGGGATGGAGGACCAGCTCGTCCGATACGACGGAGCGGCGTGGACTGTGGTCTCCGGACCCGACCGCCCTGAGGGTCTTGGCCCGGGCGCATTCGATTTCTCCCCAGACGGAGATCTGTGGCTCACCGATATTGTGCTCGGCGGACTTCTCCACTACGACGGCGAACTGTGGACGAGCCACATCTCCGGGGTGCCGATCGACGCCGTAGCCTTCGCTCCCGACGGCACGGTGTGGGCTTCGTCGAGCGATCAGGGTGCGTTCCGCTACGACGGATCGACCTGGACGAACTACCGGCAAGCAGATGGGCTCGAATCAGACGACCTGAACGACGTCGCGGTGACTCCAGGCGGGGACGTCTGGTTCGCAACCAGGGACGGCAGGGCATTTCGGTTCCATCCCGAAGGCTGAGCCGGACTCGGTCGGTTACGGCGACTCATGAATGGAGTACACACAATGCGTAACAAGATCTTCAGTTTCGTGACTGTGCTAGCGGTAGGTCTCTCCATCGCTGCACCCGCGGCTGCCAGGGGCCCGAAGCCCGAGCCTCACCCTGAGCCGGCCTCCATGACGCTGACATTGACCTGCCACTTGAAGGACCTCGGGTCCCATGATTGGTTTCCCGGCGACCCACCATTTCCGCATCTCGACGCCAGCCTCGCATTCGTTGGTTTCGGGAAGGCAAACTACACGGTCCGAATCGACGTCGGCGACATCGTGGACGAGGTCCGTCAACCGCCAACCGCCGCATACTGGACCACGTGGTTCCGGGTCCCAGCTGGAGGAGAGTTCCCGGATCCTGTCAGAGGCGACGTCCTCTACCTCGACTTCTCCGTTGAGTCGGGAGATCAGTACTGGGGTGTTGCCACCTTGGGTAAGGGCCGTAAGCGGGTCGCGATCGCCGACGTCGAGATCACCTGCTGACGCGTTGAGGGCCCCAGGGAGTTACGAGATCCGGTAACCGCGCCCGCTCACGCTCACATGGCGCGAGAAAACCCTCAGGAATGTAGGTATCCCAAGGGTTCTCTTCGTAGCGGGGGCAGGATTTGAACCTGCGACCTTCGGGTTATGAGCCCGACGAGCTACCAGACTGCTCCACCCCGCGTCGTGTGGAGCCGTGATTATACGGTGCGGTGACATGTAGCGCTCAGGGTGCGACTCGGCTGACGGATCCGTTGCTCCTGGCCATCAGATGAATCACCACCACAATCCTCCAGCGCCTCCTTGCTGCAGCTGGACTGGAGATGCGCATCCGTCTCGAACCGATTGACCGCCACGACACCACACTCGAGGCACTCATCCAGACACAGCCGCTTGCTCGACAAGATGAGCTCGCCGAACAGGCCCGATCACGTGCAGAGGCTGAGCGACTCAGACGAATTCGGGGCCATTGATCCTACGCGGAGGGCTAACCGAGCGTTTCGACAAGGACCGCTTTGATCGTATGCATACGGTTTTCGGCCTGGTCGAAGACGATGCTTGCCCTTGACTCGAAGACCTCGTGGGTGACTTCGAGACCGTCCGGCATGGAGGTCTCTCCCATCATCTCGCCGCCGAGCGCGGTGTTGGCGTCGTGGAATGCGGGGAGACAGTGCATGAACAGCACATCCTCTTTGCCTGTGGCCGCCAGAAGGCCGGCGTTGACCTGATAGGCCCGAAGCTCCTCGACCCTGGACCGCCAGACATCTTTTGGCTCCCCCATCGACACCCACACATCCGTGTGGACGAAGTCAGCCCCAGCGACACCTGCCTGCACATCGTCCGTGACGGTGATCCTTGCACCCGTCTGGGTAGCGATCCCTTCGGCCATGGCAATGACATCTGCCGGAGGCGCCAGGTCAGCTGGCCCGATCATCCTGACGTCACAGCCCATGAGGAGCACCCATGACGATCAGCGACCTGCCCATGTTGTATCTGCCGTCGCCCAGGAATGCAAAGGTCGTCTCATGCAACGGCTTGCCCGCGTGCTCATCCATCGTGAGGAAGTCGGCAAGCATCTGGGTCGGATGCCATTCGTTCGTGAGACCGTTGTAGACGGGCACACCGGCGTACTCCGCGAGCGTCTCGACGTTCGACTGGTCACTCCCGCGGTATTCGATGGCGTCATACATGCGACCAAGAACCCGGGCAGTATCGGCCGTGGATTCCTTATGGCCCATCTGGCTTCCGCTCGGGTCGAGATACGTGACGTGGGCGCCCTGGTCGTAGGCAGCAACCTCGAAAGCTGCCCTCGTCCTCGTCGATGTCTTTTCAAAGATCAGCGCGATGTTCTTCCCCGAGAGCATCGGGCGCTCGGTGCCAGCTGCCTTTGCGGCCTTGAGCGCCGCGGCACGGTCCAGCAGGTGTCTGAGCTCGAAAGGTTCGTAGTCGATGACCTTGAGGAAGCTCCTCCCGGATAGATCAGGTGTCATGTGTTCTCCTTCTATGCGTCACGTTCGAGCGGACACGTCAGACAGTGGCCTCCGCCCCTGCCGCGTCCGAGTTCGGATCCCTGGATCTCGACCACTTCGATGCCTTCCTCACGCAGCCGTTGGTTGGTGAACGTGTTTCGCTCATAGGCAACCACCACACCAGGCTCAAGAGCAACGACGTTGTTCCCGTCATCCCACTGTTCACGGGCTGCTGCAAGCTCATCGCCACCTGTTCCGATCACTCTCAGATCGTCGATCTCGAGCACATCGCCGACAGCTGCAACAAGCCCGTCCTTCTGCTCTTCGATCTTGAGATCGTCAGGGGCATCCCCTGGGCGAATGAGCCAGACGCGGGCCTCGTCGATCACCGCACCGTACGCCGTCACTGCATCGCGGTCGACCATCGTGATCACGGTATCGAGGTGCATGAAGGAACGAATTTTCGGCAGGGCGACAGCGAGTACCTTGTCTGCGGCGTCTGCCTCGAACAGCCTCCGGGCCAGGATGGAGACGGCCTGGTGTGATGTCCGCTCCGAGAGCCCAACCATCACCGCGCCGTTGCCGAGCACCTGGACATCGCCGCCCTCGATGTGGGCGTGGCCCCAGTCCTGCTCCGACCCTCCGAACCAGATGTTCACCGGCCCCTGCTCGTTGAACATGGGATGGAACCGGTAGATGACCTCTGAGATCATCGACTCGTATCTGCGCGCCGGCATCGCCATCGGGTTGATCGTCACCCCGCCATAGATCCAGGATGAGGGATCCCGCTGGAAGATGAAGTTCGGAAGCGGGGCGAGTGTCAGGGACGTCGGGTCAAGGGACTCGTAGAAGAGCTCGACGCCCGCGATACCGAGCTCTTTCGGCACGACGCCGCTGATGAGGAACTCAGCGATCTCTTCGGTGGACATCGCATCAACGACTTCAGACGCATGGGATGATGCAGCCACACCGATCATGCGCTCGTTGAGCATGTGGCGAAGCACCCAACGCTTCGCCTCAAGGTTGACGAGTGCCTCTGAGAAGAGCGCCTGTGCATAAAGGACGCTGATACCGTGGTCGCGCATCACGTCACAGAAATCGTCATGTTCCTGTTCCGCCTTGTCCACCCAGATGACGTCGTCGAACAACAGATCGGCCATGTTCGTCGGTGTGAGCCTGCGGTGCTCGAGGCCCGGTCTGTGCACCATCACTGTGCGCAGCGTCCCAACCTCAGAATGCACTCCCAAGCTCATCGTTGTGTCTCCAACCGATCGCGGTTCACAGGGCCGCCACGGTAACTGATACAGGAAGTCGGGTCAGAGTTCACAGCTCACAGCTCACAATCGGTTTGTTCCTCTGATCGAACCCCGGAACCCCGGCGATCGGTTGCTCAGCCGTCGGCTTAGGAGGCCTCGGCTACGGCTTGCGCGATGATGCGGTTTGCATCTTCGATGTATCCGTGGGCCTCGTCGACCCTCTTCTGGTACTCAGCTAGGTCGCCATCGCGAAGCGCTTCATCTGCTTGATCGAAGGCGGCCTCCGCGGCACCGAGAAGCAGTTCGACCTGCTCCTGGATCGTCCCCGTCGGAGGCGTCACATCACCGTTACCGTCATCACCGTCGTCGCTCCCCCCCTCATCCGGCGAGCCGAAGAGCAGGGACAGGACCTCATCAAGGGTGTCTGCGATCTCGATTTGGCTGTTGAACGACGCGATCACTCGCTTGAACTGAGGGATACCGCCGGTGTCTGCGACGAGATAGATCGGCTGAACGTAGAGCAGGGAATCCTCGATCGGCACAACGAGGAGGTTGCCCCTGACAACGGTGGAACCCTCCTGGCTCAACAGGGTGAATTGGGCAGAAACTATCGGGTCCTGCTCGATGAAGTCCCCGACCTGACCCGGGCCGTTGACCTGGCGGTCCTCGGGCATCTCATAGGAGATCAGATCGCCGTACTCACCAAGAGGGCCGCTCTTGGCAACCACGAACGCCGACATGTTCGGACGTGCCGCCGGTGTGAAGGGCTGCATGAGCAGGAACGAGAGCCTGTCCTCCTCAGGTAGTTCCATCAAGAGGTAGTACGGAAGCATCGGTGCAGTACTGAACGATCCTCTGAGCGGGGGTTTCGGGCTTGTCGACGGATCACGAGCGATCTGCCACGGATCGTTTACCTGATAGAGATCCACAGGGTTCGTCATGTGATAGATCGTGTAGACGTCTGTCTGGATACGGAACAGGTCCTCGGGGTAACGGATGTGCGAAACAAGTTCCGATGGGAACTCGCTGAGTGGTTTGAACAGGCCGGGAAAGATGTTCATGTTCGTCTGGATCAGCGGATCATCCGGATTGAATACGTACATGTCGATCGATCCGTCATACGCATCGATCACTGCCTTGACGGAGTTCCGGATGTAGTTGAAGGTCCTTGGGAGGTGAGAGCCGGAGTTCAACCTTGCCGTGTTGGCCAGCTCGGAATACGGGTACCTGTCTGACACCGTGTAGAGGTCCATGATCCATACAAGGCGACCGTTGATCGTGACCATGTACGGATCATCATCTGTATGAAGGAACGGCGCCATCCTGGAGATCCGATCCTGGATGTTCCTGGCGATCATCACCTTGCTCTCTGCGTCGAGCTGGCTCGAAATGAGAGTGTTGAGATCGCCGAAGCGCAGAGCCCATGCGAAGCGTTTGAAGAACCCGCCGAGTGCAACGCCACCCTCACCATCGTAATGCACCGTGGATGTCGACTCGGCTGAGCCACCGTTGCTTGGGATGTCAACCTCCCCCTCGAGTGAGCCGGCAATGAGGAAGTCGCCCTGTGAGTCATCAGAGAAATAGATGCGGGGCTGCTCGACATCGAGGCCGGGGTCTCCCGACCGGTTGACGGGAGGGATGTCCGCGATCAGAAAGTCTGGAAGACCATCGGTCGTCACGTTATTTGCCGGGCTGAGCACCACGCCAAGACCATGGGTGTACACGAGTCGCTCATTCACCCAACCGCCACCGGGGATATTGAACTCGTCAAGCCCACGGGCGGCAGTCATGACCTGGGTCAGCTCGCCGTTGACGATATACCGATCGACGTCGACATCATCGAAGTTGTAGTACGTCTTGATGTTCTGGAGTTCGGGATACGTCTCAGCAAGCACACCCGGATCCCAGAGCCTGATGTTGTTGATCGTCGGACGGTTCGCATTGATGATCTCGGCTGTGAGATCGGTCGATGCATTGAATTGCCTCACATCGACTCCATCGAGTCCGTAAGCAAAGCGGGTGAAGTCGAGATTGTGCTGTACATAGGGCAGTTCCTTGTTCAGCTCATTCGGCTCAACAGAGAAGCGCTGCACGAGGGAGGGATAGATACCGCCGACACCAATCGATGTGACCAACCAGATACCGAGTGCTACGGCGGGCAGCGACCACCCCCTGAACCATACGTTCACGAGCAGAATGATCGCCGAAATGATCGAAATGAATATCAACAGGTTGAGGGCCGGGACCTGTGCGTTCACATCCGTGAAGGATGCACCGAACACAGCGCCTCTCTCTGAGTACAGCAGCTCCCACTTGGCGAACATATATCCGAGGGCCTTGAGCAGCGCGATCGCCGCAACGAGTATCGAGATGTGAGCCTTGACACCATCCGAAGTGCGTTGGCCGGGGGTACCGATCTTGATACCGCCGTTGAGGTAATGCGCAGCCACAACAACAAGGGTCGTGATCAGCAGCAGCTGGAACATCCACCCGTACACGTCCCTATAGAACGGGAGCCCGAAAACATAACGCGATATGTCGTTCTGGAATATGGGATCGACAACACCGAACGAGACCCCGTTGCGCCACTGGAGCCAGTCCTGCCACCAGGCCGCGGCACCGAGCCCGACAAGCAAGGCGAAGAACGTTGAGAAACCGAGCCGAACGATGCCGGCACGTGGCTCGATCCACTCGTGATATCGCTCGAGAAGCTCTTCATCTGGTGTCTCGGCGAAAACGAATCTGCGAGGAGAGACCCTGTCCACAACGAACAAGTTGATCCATATCACGGCGAAGGCGACAAGCGCGGCACCTGCCACAAGCCACACCTTGGTGAACGTGAGCGTCACCCAAATGTCGGATGCATCCAAGGCCTGATACCACAGGTAATCCGTCCACAGCGTTGCGATCCATCGACCCATGAGCAACACGATGAAGGCCAAAGCAATGACGATCGTCGCGATGCGCCGAAGGCGCGAAGTCTGGCGATATGAAATGGGTTCTCGATTGATCACGATGGGGATTCTAGGGGGATACAGATATCAGATGACAGAAGCGAGATGCGAGACCATGGTTCTGGAAGCGAGCGTCGGCGGGCGATCAGAGCCTCAGCTTTTGGGCTGCGTCCACCACTCGTCGTTCAGCCTCGTCTGCACGCCACATTCGGAATACACGAGATACCGAGGACGCGACCTGCCGATCGCCCGCACCAGACTCCCGTGCCTTCGTGAGAGCGCCCGTCATCGCATCGAACAGATCAGCACCGAATTCTTTGGCTGCCCCACCGTCATCCTTGTCGTCCGCGATATTCTTCGCAAGCTCGGCGAAGGGTGCCTTGAACTTGTTGGTGAAGGACTTCTTGGGAACCCAGGTGCCATCGGTGCGAATGTGTTCGAGAGCGTCGTTCTGAAGTTCGACCAGCGTCCTTTTGATGTCTTTGAGTGCGGTGTTCTGAAACGGAATGAGCACGACTGCGTCGTCGGCAACCGAGTCGTCGGCCTCCGATTTCTGGCTTTCGACTTCCTCCGCTGAGGGCTGACGGTCGACAGTCGGCAGCTCCTCTCTTGACAGCTCCTCCTCGATCTCCAACTCCTCTGGTCCCGCTGCTTCGCTGACGCGTTCGGGTTTGGTGCCCTCAAGTTCCTGCCGAGGAGGGGGCGTTTCTGTGGCTTCGGGTACCGCGTCACCAGCCCTCAAGCTTGCGAACAGGGAACCAATATCATCGTCCGGTCCTGTCTCGACCGACGGTTCCTCTTGCTCGGGCAACGCATCCTTTTGTGGTGGAGGCGCAATGACAGCAATAGTTTCGACCGGGACAGGTGTTGTGTCGAGGTCCGGTTCTGGGTCTGCCTTCACCCTCTTGCCAGACCGAAGGGCGACGACGTCCGCAACGAGTTCCTCTGCATCCACAGGCTGCAGTTTCACCGACTTCGAGGGGGCAACGATGCGAACGGAGCCACTGTCCGAGCTGTGATGCGATAGAGGATCAGGTCCAGGATCAGATTCAGCCGCCGGCGTCTCGAGCTCCAGCCTTCTCGATTCGATCTCATCCTCGAGATGACCGATTGACGCTCGCGCCGATTCGAGTTCAGAGAGCAGCTCGGTCCGACGATCCTCAAGCGCCCTGGCCCGTTCCTGAGCCTGGTCGGCCTGTATGTTGGCTGCGGCAAGGATGCCATCACTCTCACTCCTGGCACCCTCGAGCAACTGCTCAGCCTCCATGCGTGCGGTCCTAATCGATTCCTCACGATCACGCTTTGCGTCACCGGTCAACCTGATGGCCTCACGCTCGGCTTCGGCGCGGATGAACAGAACATCTTCTTTCGCTGAATCAACGAGCGATCGCCCTTCGGCAAGAGCCGAAGAAAGCATTGAAGAACCTTCGTTCCACGCAGCCGCGCGCATCGATTGGGATTGTTCGGTTGTCTCAGAAACGATCGTCTGGGTCTCACGCTCGACAGTCGTGCGCCACGTGTCGGCATCAGATGCCGCTCTTGAGCGCATCCCATCTGCTGCAGCCCTGGCTGCCTCGAGTATCGATGCAACCTCACTGCCGATGGTGCCGAGTTCAAGGGCAAGAGCTTCAGGATCGTCGAGTCCGACCTTCAGCTCCTTCGCACTGCGATCCTCGAGCTTGCCGAGAAGACGTTCGATCTCATCGGCGAGTATCGAGAGATACCGGTCCACCTCGACACGGTCGTATCCGCGGCGCACAAAATCGAACCCACGCGCACGGACCTCGCTTGGGGTCACATCATCGGCCATACGCGGCAGAGTACCGCTACGAATGTCTGTGTCCGCGGATTGTCAACGCGCCGTCATAGAGAGTCGAGGAACGTAATCGCGTCGTCGACCGTCTCGACTCTGACGAGCTGGACGTCATCTCCTGCTGCTTGGAGGGCTTCTTCGAAGTTCGCCGCAGGAATGAGCACTGCGTAGGCACCGGCATCGATCGCTCCGTATACCTTCTGGCGGACGCCGCCGATGGGCCCGACCGTTCCGTCGCGACGAATCGTGCCCGTGCCTGCAATGCGATACCCCTTGGTGATCTCGTCCTCTGTGAGCTGGTCCATGATCTGGAGCGTGAACATCAACCCTGCGGAGGGACCGCCGATGTTGTTCGAGTCGATCTCGACATTGACGGGGAACTCGATGATCGGATCGTTATTTCCGAGCAATATGCCGACCATCGGCCTCGTCGGATCATCGGTGTGTGGGCCGAGTGTGAGCTCGACGCTCTCGCTCTCGTAATCGTCAGTTGAGTCAATGACCAGCCTTTCAACCACGAACGTCACATCATCACCGATGTCGAATCCGCCGAGTTGATCGATGATGTCGCTGCGGAACGCAACCGTTCGACCGTCCATCTGAATGATGATGTCGTTCGGCATGAGAACACCATCTGCTGCTGACTCTGGCACTGTCTCGATGACGAGTGCTCCGGTGCCGATGAACGTGACCTCGTAACCGAGCTTCGTGAGCGCCACAAACGTCGCATCCTGTTTCGACTGCTCCATCAGGTCCAGGCTTTCACGCCTCAGATCGTCCTCGGACACGCCCGGTGGTCGGACCGCCTCGCGCGCCCGAATGGTCACACGCTCATCGATTCTCCCAGCGGCGTACTCGAAGATGTTTGCCTCCTTGAGCGAAACCGTCAGGAAGAACAGCTCTCCCTTGTCCGAGATGAAGCCGTCCTCGACATCGATGAAATCGGACGTGTCGTACACGGGTCCGGGACTCAATGTGTAATAAGGAACGGTGATGGGCCACGCGATCGCGATGGCGATACCGACGACGATCAGGAACGACGCAAGTATCCATGGCCACTTGGGATATGGCTGAGGCGGCTGCACCGAGGACGGCACATCGGGAAGCGGGGCATCTTCGCCTACGCGGAGATCTTGATCCATGGGGCGAGGTTAACCCTTCGAGCAGGTACAGATACCAGATGCCAGAAGCCAGATATCGACGTCTGGAAGCGAGCCGAGCGAAGCGGTCTGTGAACGGAAGCGACTCTACGCGATCCTTCTGCCTGCCACGAGATCTGCCTTCACAACAATCCGGTATCGAGCGGAGCCTTTGGGGTGACAGGCGAACATCGTCACAGATGGCGTCGGACCGTCATAGGTGATCCACAGGTCTTCTGGGTCCACTATGTAGGTGTCAGATACCCGGTACATCACATCGAAACCTCTTCCGTCTGTCATGAACACGAGGTCACCGAGTTTCAGCTTGTCGAGGTCGCGGAACGGCTTGGTCTTTGTCGCTCGATGACCGGCAAGGACCACATTTCCAGACTCGCCTGGCTGGGCGGTGCCTGACCAATGCGCGACCCCCCTGTCGATTACCGACAGCGCGACTCCGGATCGAATGGTCTCGTCGAGTCCGATCGCTGGGATCCGAAGATTGCCGATCGTGACTCCAGATGCCTGTGATCGGTGGAACACGGCCTGACGAGCAGGATTCGGTATGAGAGCGTCGTAGCGCGCGGCCGCAGCCACCGGACCAGCCAATGCGAGTACCAGTCCGCCAGCTACAGCGAAACGAAATACGAACTTGATCAGTCTCATTGATATGTGATCGGCAGATATCGACGGCCACTATACCAGAATCCAACCAACGAAGCCTGGAGGCCAGAGTGCAGACAACGTATCCGTCGCGAACGATCGCAAACGTGTTCGTACCCCGCACCGCTGTCAATACGATCATCCTGATGGTTGGGTTCGCAATACTCACAGCACTCGCCGCGCAGATCCGCTTCCACATCCCGGGGACACCTGTACCGGTCACGGGCCAGACCTTCGCCGTGCTTCTCGCCGGCGCGGCGCTCGGATCCCGGGCTGGGGCTGGCAGCCAGCTGATCTACTGGGTGATGGGTGCCATCGGTTTGCCGGTCTTCGCCCAGGCCAATGGCGGATGGGAAGCCGCCACAGGAGCGACATTCGGTTATCTCTTCGGATTCATCGTTGCCGCATGGCTGGTTGGTGCGCTCGCTGAACGCGGCAGGGATCGATCGGTGCGATCCGCCATCCCAGCGTTCCTGGTTGGAAACCTCGTCATCTATGCGTTCGGTGTTCCGTGGCTCATGTACTCGGTTCCCGCGATAGACACGATCGGGGCGGCTCTCACGGCTGGCTTCATGCCGTTCATCGCGTTCGACGCGATGAAGATCGTGCTGGCAGGGATCGCTCTGCCTGCAGCGTGGAAATTGACGGGGCGACAGACGAAAGACGACTGACGGCGGGTACGGGATGTCAGCAAAACGAATCAAGATCGTTCGCAACGCCTTCGAATCGGACGCCTATGCGGCGGCGCAAGGATTCACGCTTGGGGACATCGCCGAAGAGACCGTTGAAGTTTCAATGTCAGTTCGGGAGGATCATCTCAATTTCCACGGCGTGTTGCACGGCGGAGCTCTCTTCTCGCTCGCGGACTGTGCTTTCTCCCTCGCATCCAACGCCCACGGCGACACTGCCATGGCGATCGACACCCATCTCGCGTTGACGGCACCTTCACGACTCGGCGACACTCTTACAGCCAGAGCGACAGAAATCACCCGAGGCCGCTCCCTCGCAACCTACCGCGTCGAGGTGACCCGGGGCGATGGCCGAACCGTTGGCCTCTTCACCGGAACGGTGTTCATCCAGAACTAGGACCCGTCCTCCCTCCAGGGGAGACAAGGCGGCAGCCGAGCGCGCGTTACCTTGTATCGTGGAAGGACAAGAAGGTTGCCGTGACAAGGGCGGTCCACACAGCGGCGGCAACGCCAAGGTGGAGGGCAACGATCCAGGCAGAGCTCACCTCGGTCCACACGTGCAAAAGCCCAAGCCCGACGTTCACGATATACAGGACCGTTGCACCGATGACCAGGTAGCCCTCACTGTAGGGACGCTTTACGTTTGCGCCGCGCCATACAAGGAAGAACAGATACACGAGTACCGCGGCACTCGCCATGCGATGAAGCCAGTGAATTGTCACCGAGCTCGTGTCGAGCACAACTGGGACCCACTCACCGTTGACCAACGGCCAACCCGGGACATACACGTTGTGGACGATCGAACCGAGCACGAGAACGACGAGCACCGCGATCGCACCGAGCCCGAGCTGGCGCGACCAATCTCTTTCGAGGAGGTGCGGACCGCCCACGGCCCTGCGTGTCGAGACAGCGACGACGACGAACAGTGCAACGATCATCATGGAAACGAACAGGTGGATCGCCACAAGATCCCGTGCCAGGTCACCCTTGACGACCATCCGACCGAGCCAAGCCTGGATACCGATCACGACCACCGCCGCGACCGCAGGCATCAGCACCCACCTGCGGTCGAGTCTGGCCTTGAACGCTGCGAATACGATCGTGAGCGCGAGGATCCCAACAAGTAGCGCTATCCAGCGATGGGTCCACTCGATGAGCATTTCGGACTCAAGTCGCGGCAGGTAGCCACCAAGGAGTCCGTTCTCACACAGGGGCCATCGATCCTTGCAGCCGTACCCGCTTCCACTCCCTCTCGTGTATCCGCCGAAGGTGATCAGCATCAGGGTGAACCCGACCGCGGATTTCGCCAGCCAATGTACCGTCGAACGCTTCATGACTCCTGAACTTAGCAATAAGGGATTGCGATGTTAGGCAACGAACCGCAACACGGGCCTACCCACGCCCGTCAGCCTTCGAAACATGGACTTGAAAACTCGTACTGTTGTGCCATTTCACCGATGAAGAAATCCTTGACGAGCACCGAACCAGTGGTCGCATTGGATTGCGAAAGCGTCTGACGCGCTCCTCCGGCCGCGAGATAGACACCGAGGTCCGGCTTGTAGATCGCAAGGGCCCGTTGTACATGATCATTCGGTGATCCGGAATAGCTCTGCGTTGGCGCCGCACCACCGAAATCGAGCTCGACGATCGAGTTCGCGGCCGAGACGATTCCCGACCGCGTCAGATCACCGGATGCGACTGCAATCGCGAGCACTCTGTGCATCGAGACAGCACCATTCCATCCGGCGATGTAAACGTCACTCGGGCGACGATCTGGCGCCACAGCTGAAACCGCCTCCATCATGGCGTTGTTCCCCTCAGCGTCTTCTCCCCAAGCGACGTTGTAAGCGGATTGGTAGTAGACCGTCCCATAAAGCTCGCCGACTGGCTGATCGAGCAGGCGAGAATCGTAGCTCGGAACCGATCCGGTGAAGAGTCCCTCGTAACCCAACCGGACGGCACCCGCGAGAATCTCAGCTCCGAGTGACGGGTTCGTCGCGAGAAACGTCCAATCCGCACGGGAATCGACGATGCCCTGGATGACCGGAGTGACGTCACCTCCGGGGACCACATCTGCCATGCCGTCATAGATCAACTCCATATCGTAGAACTCGACGGCCTTCTTGACGCCCGCGGCGGCGTCCAAACCATAGGCATCACCGAATGTCGCCAACGCGACCGTTCGACCACCCATCTCGTTCACGAAGTCGAGGATGTTCATGGCCTCAAGGCAGTAATTCGTGTTCTGCTCGAGAATGACGCCTCCATCGATGCGCGGAATCGACCATCCGGAATACCAGCTCAGTGGAATCACCAGCATTGAGTCTTCCTTGTATCGATCAAGAGACTCGATGTTTGCCGTGGATCCGGTCGAGAGGCTGATCGCAGCGACCTCGTTTCGGATCTGCTCGTACTTCTCAATATGCTGATCCGTGTTCGAGTTGGTGTCCTCGATGATGTACCTCAGCATCCAGCCGTTGATGCCCCCTGCATCATTGACCGCATCCCAGTACACCGACTGGGCCGCCACGATGTCCGCTTCAAGCGCCGAGAACAGACCTGTCTGATCAGCGAGAAGGCCGATTGAGATCACCTTCAGCTCGACATCGACGCCGATGTCGGCCATCACTCCGGTGTCGGCGCCATCAGCCGGAGTCGTGCTCGTCGATGTTTGTGGAACCGAGGTGGATGTCGCTTCCGGCGCGCCGGTAGTCGAAACATCTGATGTGCCGCCGCACCCTGTCGCGAGTATGGAAAGGGCGAACCCGGCCGTGATCAGCTTCAGGGGTCTTCTCACTGTTGGATTCCTTCTTCGGTCGGTGCGCCCTCTCAGACCGACACGATTTCGGTCGGCTCAAGTGTCGCGCGGACAGCCTGAGATCTCATGGTATAGAACCGTTCGGGCTTTGCGACGGAACGGCGTTCGCGGAACGGAAGCCCTTCGGTGGCCGATTCCACGCCACGTAACACACCCAGAATGGACTGACAGCAGTCGGTCAGCGACGCGGGGCGATGGGCGCGCCAATGATCTAGAGATCCAAGTCCTCTCCCAGATACGCCTTGATCACGTTCGGATCGCGCTGGACTTCCTCCGGTGTGCCGGTTGCGATCATCTCGCCGAAGTCGAGGACGAGCACGCGATCGGCGATATCCATGACGAGCGCCATGTCGTGTTCGACCAAGATCATCGCGATGCCGAGTTCTTCTCTGATATCGAGAATGAACCGTGCCATATCCTCTGTTTCTTCAAGATTCATTCCAGCCACCGGCTCGTCGAGCAGCAGGAGTTCAGGTTCCATAGCGAGCGCACGACCGAGTTCAACCCTTTTCTGGATGCCGTAGGGCAACATGCCGACGGGATGACCACGCCACGCTTCTATCTCGAGAAGCTCGATGATATCTTCGACCAGCGATCGGACTTTCATCTCCTCCCGCTGTGCACGACCGATCCAGAATGCACCCGCGAGCCACCCGGCGCTCGTGCGGACGTGCTGCCCGGTCGAGATGTTCTCCCTCACTGTCATGTGTGCGAAAAGCTCGATGTTCTGAAATGTACGCGCGATTCCCTTCGCTGCGATCCTGTCTGGGCGCAGGCCGATCATCGATTCGCCCTTCCACCTGATATCGCCGTCTTGGGGCCGGTACACACCATTGAGGCAGTTGAATGCAGAGGTCTTCCCCGCACCGTTCGGACCGATAATGGCGAAGAGCTCTCCGTCATCGACATGGAACTCAAGATCAATGAGCGCATTGACTGCCTTGAATGACAGCGATACGCGCTCGAACTCAAGCAAGTGCTCGTAATCCTGTGATGCGTCGTGTTTCGACCAATGCAAGCCTGTGCTGCGTCCCGACGTCATGACAGCCAGCGTTTCCGTCGCTTGTAGTGCTTCACATCTCTGAAGGATCTACGGTCGCCCTCACCGTGCAGACCAAGATAGAACTCCTGCACATCCTCGTCGTTGAGCAGTTTGCGCGGCTCGCCATCCATCACCACCTTGCCCACTTCCATGATGTACCCATAGTGCGCGATCGATAAAGCCATCAGGGCGTTCTGCTCGATCAAGAGAACGCTGGTCCCCAGTCGGTTGATGTCCACAATGATGTCGCGGATCTGTTGCACGAGCATCGGCGCCAGCCCAAGTGATGGCTCATCGAGAATGAGAATCTTTGGATCAGCCATCAGCGCCCTGCCGATGGCAAGCATCTGCTGTTCGCCGCCGGACAAATAGCCCGCCGTAGCCTTGGTGCGTGATGCAAGCACGGGAAACAACTCCATGACTCGGTCGTAGGAAGCCTGAGCGGATGCACGCTTACGATTCGTGTACGCACCGGCTCGCAGATTGTCCTCGACAGACATCTCAACAAAAATGCGGCGACCCTCGAGCACCTGTGTGATCCCGGACTTGACAATCCTGGAAGGATCCGTTTTGTCGATTCGTTCACCGTTGAACCTGATCGTGCCTTTGGTGATATCACCGTCGTGGAAGTCGAGAAGACCAGTAATTGCACGCAACACTGTGGTTTTACCGGCACCATTTGCTCCTAAGAGCGCGACGATCTGCCCCTCCCGAACCTCAATCGAGAGGCCTCGCAGCACAAGAATCACATCGTTATAGACGACTTCGAGGTTCGCGATTTCGAGCATTGCTCTCCCGGGCCTGGTGTGGGTGACCCGACAAGCCGGGCCACCCACACTCGTATGTTTCTAGAGCTCGAAGCAGGCAGACTCAAAGTCGAAGTCTGCTGCGATCTGGCTTGTATATGCGGGATCGATGACAATGCTCCCAGTACCGCCTGCAGCGATGTCCTCAAGGGAGGGACGCTGGATGACAGTGACTCTGTTGAGACGCTCGTTCGGCGTACCCGTGTACTTCTCCGCTGGAGCAAGTCCACCGAAGCTGACACTCTCGAGAGTCTTGGCCGCTGCCAGGACGCCAGCTTGGGTCATGTCTCCGGATGCGTACGCAGCGCGCAGCGCAGCTTCGAGAATCTGAGCCTCGACGAATCCCTCTGCATAGTAGTCCAGCGGATCCGCGCCAGCCTGGGTCATGATCTCACGAACCAGTGCATTACCCGGTGTGTCAGCTCCCCAAGGCAGGAGATACGAGCCACCCCAGTAGTCGCGCACGATCTGCTCTGCGAAGTCAGAGCCCAGATAGGCAGGACTGTACGTCGGGAAGGCACCGGACCATGCGGCTTCGAAACCGGTCGCGATGGCAGCTCCATAGACGGGCGGGAATGTTCCCGAGGAGGCAGTGACCCAGACAATGTCTGCGCCGCTCTCCGCAATTGCCACACCAATCGGTGCGCCGTCTTCACCAGGAATGATCTTGCCGGAAGCGTCATAGACAATCTCAAGGCCGAGCAGATCGGCAGCGATCTTCGCCCCTGCAGCCGAATCCAAGCCGTAGTCACCAGGCAGCGTCGCGATTGCGATCGTTGACGCACCGATCTCCTTGGAGACATAGTCGATCACGTTCATCGCCTCGATGCAATACGGAGAACCGTGGTGCATCGTGTTGGAGTCGAACGGGGCTGTCCAGCCTGAGTACCACGTAAGAGGAATCGCGAGAATTCCGTCTGCCACGAGGTCTTCATAAATCGCAACGGTGTGCGGAGAACCCGTTGAGTGGCCGAATGCAACGACCTCGTCCTTGAGTTGTTCATATAGCGTCACATGCTGAGCCACGTCATAACCCGTGTCTACCACAGCGAGCTCAACCATCAACCCCTCAATGCCTCCGTTGGCATTGACGAAGGCCCAGTATGCCTCGTGGCCGGCGTTGATTGCGCCGACCAGGCCGGCGAAGGGTCCACTCAAATCGGACAACATGCCGACCGTGATGGTCCCAGCGTCATGATCAAGACAGACATCCGTGGCGATCTCGTCACCACCGCTCGCAGCAGCAGTAGTCGTCGTCGTGTCGTCGCCACCGCTCGCAGCAGCAGTAGTCGTCGTGTCATCTCCACCGCTCGCAGCGGTGGTCGTGGTGTCGTCGCCGCTGTCACTACTGCATGCAGCAGCAACCATGGCCAGGACAACCAGCAAAATGAGCAAGATAGATCGTTTTCTCATCTCTCTCTCCTTCTCGTTTTCTTTCTCTTCCGCGTCGCTCAAGACTCCGATTCGGGACCATGAGCAATTCTCTAATATGTGAAGGGCCAACCCTTCCAGTAGTTCCTGATCCTGAGCCAGATGCCATAGAGGCCAAGTGGTTCGAAGATGAGGAATACAATCAGCAGGACGCCGTAAAGCACCAAGTTGAACTGGGCCACGTTCAGTCCGGGCGAGATGCCAGCCGCGGTCGATACCAAGCCGAAATCATCTGCGCCAGTCGAGACAAAGATATTCGCTACGCCTGACAACAAGCCTGTGCCCTCCTCTGCCGCATCGGCGAGGCTGCTCGTGAAGTCCTGCACGATTCGGGGAAGTGTTATCACAAACACCGATCCGAGCAGTGTGCCGGTGATTGTGCCAAGGCCACCGATGAGCAGAATTGCAAGAAACTGAACGCTCAAGAACAGCGAGAAGCTCTCGGGTACCAACCTCGACACGAACGCCCCGAGTAGTGCACCAGCAATGCCCGCATAGAAGGACGACAACGCAAATGATGTCAGCTTGCTCTTCACCTCGGGCACACCCATGACTTCTGCTGCAACGTCGCGGTCTCGGATCGCCATGAATGCGCGCCCGGTGCGAGTCCTCTGAATGTTCTTGGTCACCAGTACCGAGACTGCAGCGACAACGAGAAGGAACAGATACGTCTTGGCTTCACCGGTGAACTCGACACCGAACCAAGTGCCATCGGACGAGAACGAGATGGCAGGATTCTCCTCCTTCCAGAATCTGAAATCGAGAGATGGGAACTTGCGACCTGATTGCGAACCGCCGGTGACGTCAACGAGGCTCCTCCAGAGCCACTCGCCAACGAACACCAACCCCACAGTCACAATTGCCAGGTAGATACCACGAACCCGGACAGCAGCCGGTGCGACAAGTGCGCCGATGAGTGCCGCGACAAGCCCTGCAGCCGGCAGCCAGATCCAGATCGGCAGCCCCAGACCAATAGTCGCCTTGCCCACCTGCCCACCAAGGACAGCTGCGGTGTATGCCCCGACACCCATGAAGAAGGCGTGCCCGAGCGAAACCTGACCCGTAAGACCACCCAAGATATGGAGTCCGAGGGCACCAACCGCGAATATGAGCACTTCGCTGAGTATCCGCATCCAGTCGCTGTCCCCAAGAAATCCAATTCCTGGGATCAGCTGCAGAGGAATGAGTACCAAGAGACTCATGAAGAGGAGGAGGAACACTCGCCCCGTCCACGTTGGTACGAGCGACATCTCTGACTTGTAGCTCGTGAAGAGCAGTGGACGACCCCTCATACCCGACGCACCTCCTCGGTGCCGAAGAGTCCGTATGGCCTGACCAGCAGGACAGCGAGCATTACGACGTAGGGCATGATGCCTGCAAACCCTGTTCCGAGGAATGAGAACGTGTCGCCGGTGAGATACGCACCCGCATACACCTCAGCCAGTCCGACAATGAATCCGCCGGCCACTGCGCCGGAAATCGAATCCAGTCCGCCGATAACGACTGCAGGAAGCGCACGAAACGCGAAGAAGGCTGTGAAACCGCTCACCCCCACTGAACGAGGAAACACAGAAGAGAATATGCCAGCGATCGCCGCCAGACCGGCCCCAATTATCCAAGCAAGAGAGAAGATCTGACCAGCGCTGATGCCCTGCGCCATCGCTGCCTCCTGGTCAAAGGCGGTCGCGCGCATTGCAATACCGATTCGGGTACGGAAGAAGGCACCAACGCCAACAAGACACAATACCGCAACAATGATCGTGGCTATCTCAGCTTTGGCAATCAAGCCAGGCCCGATCTCCACGACCTCGGAACCCCAAGGCGTCCCGAGAGGTCGAGGATCAGTTCCAATGAGATCGTCAGTAATCGTGCGAATAACGATGTCCAGAGCGATTGTGATCATTACGACGGCAAACAGCGGCTCGCCGATCATCGGACGAATGGCAAGACGCTCCACCAGCCAGCCGGCTGCTGCCGCGAGAAGGATCGCGGTAAGCGCTGAGAGAATCCATTGGAGCGTCTCTGGAGCCCACGTCATGTACTTTCCGGGGAAGTTGAGGGTAACTGCGAAATATGCGGTGAAGTATGCGCCCATGGCCGCCAGCGCTCCGTGTGCGAAGTTGAGAATCTGGGTCGCCTTGAAGATGATCACGATGCCGAGAGCAAGGAGGGCATAGATGGCGCCGAGTGCCAGGCCGCTATACGTCGTGTTCGCGAACTTTTCGATCGTTGTTGGAATCTCCTGAGCGAAGATGAGGGTCAACCGAGACCCCCGTTCGCCGATCGGTGGTTCGCCTCGTCGGACATCCTCACTGGTACATGCCTTCGACGAGGTCGCCGAACATGTCTTCCATCGCTCCGCGTTTGAGCTTCTGGGTCGCTGTCAGCTCGCCATCCTCGTGGTCGAGCTCTTTGGGGATCATCCTGAATCTCTTGATCTGTTCCACCCTGGCAAACTTCTCGTTCGTCTCGTTGACGACGTCCTGGATGAGTTCCATGACCTCTGGTTTCTCGGACAGATCGCGGTACGTCGTATACGGGAGTTGGCGACGAAGGGCCCAGCTGCCGACGACGTCGTACTCGATCGCGATCATCGCTGTGAGGTATTTGCGACCGTCACCGATCACCATTGCTTCCTTGATGAACGGCGAGGTCTTCAGGCTGTTCTCGATCTCGGAGGGCGATATGTTCTTGCCGCCTGACGTGATGATGATGTGCTTGATGCGATCCACGATCTTGACATGTGTGCCATCCACCCACACACCGACATCGCCTGTCCTGAGCCACCCATCCTCAGTGAAGGTCTCCTTGGTCTCCTCGGGCTGGTTCCAGTAGCCAATGAAGTTGCCTTCGTGCTTCGTCTGGATCTCACCGGTCTCCTCGTCGATGCGGAGCCCGATGCCGGGATAGGGTTTACCGACGGTGCCGAGCTTCACGCTGCCTTCGAAGTTGGTAGTGGCGACGGCTGCGTTCTCGGTCATTCCATACAGCTCGTACACAGGGAGACCGAGCCCCATGAAGAACTCAAGCACCTCGGGCGCGATCGGCGCCGCACCTGTACCGGCCCATCGGCAACGTCTCAGGCCGATCCGTTCCTGGAGCGCCCTCAGGACGATCGGGTATCCAATCCAGTATGCGAGCCTGCTCTTCCACGTGAAGTCGCCATCGTGTGCCGCCCGGTCGCGTCCGATGAAAGCTGCAAGACCCATACCGATCCCGTTCATCTTCCGTTTGATGAACGTGGCATCGTTGAGTTTGATGTGCACCGTGGCGTGGATCTTCTCCCAGATCCGGGGCACGGCAAAGAACAACGTCGGCTGGACCTCTCTCAGGTTCACCTGCACGGTCTCGATCGACTCTGCGAAATTGAGGACAACACCGTTGCCGCACATGGTCCAGGTCGAGAAGATCCGTTCGGCAACGTGACCGAGTGGGAGATAGGTCAGTACGAGATCCGAAGGACCCGGGAGCTTCCCATCGCGGGTCCTGCCTTCGACATTGATGATCTTCGTGATGGCAAAATCTGCGTTCGCGTTGTTGAGCATCGCACCCTTTGGTGGACCCGTGGTGCCAGATGTATACACAAGAGTCATGATGTCATCAGACTGTGCCAGAGCCATGATCGATTCGACCATCGCGGGATGGTCTGCCTGATGTTCACGGCCGAGATCCATGAAATCATCCCAGAAGACCAATCTGTCGTCCTCATAGGTACGGAGACCTCTCGGCTCGACATAGATGATCGTCTTGACCTCCGGAAAGGCCTCGCGTTCCTGAAGAACGATCTTGTCTACCTGTTCTTGATCCTCTGCGAAGTGCACTCGTGCGCCCGAGTCGTTGAGCAGGTACCGGACCTCGGCACTCGGGTTCGTGGGATAGAGACCCGTCGAGATCGCTCGTATCGCCACCGAGGCGAGGTCGAGCACGATCCACTCCGGTCGATCCTCCGAGTGGATAGAGACGATGTCGCCCTTCTCGACTCCGAGCGCGAGCAAACCATGGGCCGCGACGAGGATCTCGTCCCAGAGCATTGACCACGTCCGCTCCTGCCAGATCCCGAAGTCCTTGTCGCGCATCACTACTCCGTCGGGAGTTCGCTCGGCCCAGTCGCGCGCACGCCACGCGATTGTTGGATACGCGTCGCTCAGATCCGGCGTCTCTACCTTGTCAAGAGTTGTCGTCATAGCTCTTCAGGACCCCAGCCATATAGAAGGTGCCACGAACTTAGACGAAACGGGACGCTTTTGCTTGTCGTTGTGCGTTTCAGTTGGCTAAGAATTGCGATTCCTAACCTCCGTGTCCCGCGCTACGGTTCGACGCGAACTCCGACAGTCACGAATCGACGGACGACAAAAGCGGGATCGGTCAATGAAGCATTCCCCGCTGCGTTCCCTCCGGTCACATGAAAATCCGAGTATGCGGCGGATTGGTTGACGAACAGTCCACCGGTGAGATTGAAGGCAACGGAGACACCAGCTTCAACAGCGGCATCGATGACGGCCTCCTGGACATCATGATCGGTCGTGTACGCAAGCCACGTGATGGCCCCGCTCTCGAGCGCTGCTGCCTTGGCGAGGGCAACGCTCTCTGCGGTCGAAGCGGTCCTGACAACGAAGATGACCGGACCGAACATCTCTCTGCGGAAGGCGTCAGAGGAGGCATCCACCTCAACGATCACAGGGGTTCTCACGGTCGCTCGAGGGAACTCCTCATTGGAAACATCGCGAGAAGCAAGCAATACCGGGCCGAGCGATGATGCCTCTGCGATTCGGTCGAGTGTGTCTGCACCTTTGATCGCCCCGAGGATCGCACCTGCACGGGCGTCGTCCCCGAGAAGGCCGCCGATCGCTTTGGCGAATCCCGCCGCCGCCTCGGCGTAGGACACATTCTCGCCACCGACCGTGATGCCCGATTCCGGGATGAACAAGTTCTGGGGCGTCGTGCACATCTGTCCCGAGTACATCGTCATCGACACAGAGAGATTCCGGAAGACCGACCCGAGATCATCTGCCGAGTCGAGGATCACAGAGTTCACACCAGCCTTCTCCGTGTACACCTCAGCGTGGATGACGTTCTCCTCGAGCCAGTTGCCGAATGCTGATCCTCCGGTGTAATCCACGATGCCAACCTCGGGAGCCATGACAAGATCCTTGGCGACCGGAGCTTCAGGCGTGTCCACGAGTAGTTGGACCACATCGGCGTCGAACCCATGATCCGAGATGACCCCGCGAGCTATCCGCACGAAAAGGGCAAGAGGCAGGATGGTCGATGGATGCGGTTTGATGATTACAGGATTTCCCGCGGCAAGGCTGGCGAAGATCCCCGGATAACCGTTCCACGTCGGGAAGGTCGAGACACCGATGAGGACCGCAACGCCGCGCGGCCTCGTTATCCATCGCTTCTCTATGACGAGCGGGTCACGTTTGCCCTGTGGTTTCTCCCACGTGAGGGGACCTGGGAGGCGCTTCTGCTCCCTGTGCGCGTAGGCAACTGCCTCGAGAGCCCGATCGAGGGCGTGGGGACCACCTGCCTGAAATGCCATGAGAAAGCTCTGGCCAGTGGTGTGCATCACGGTGTGAGCCATCTCGAAGCTGTCGGCGGCGAGCCGGTCAAGGATCCCAAGGCAGACGTCCGCTCGATCTTCCGCTGAGGCCTTGCCCCATGAACCCATCGCGGCGACCGCTGAGGTGATCACGGTGGCAACGTCTGTGGCTGGATAGGTGATCCCGAGTTCGATGCCGAACGGTGAAGACTCAGAAACCTCAACGAAGCCATCGTGGTTCTGATCGGTGTCAAATCGCTTGCCGAGAAGGTCATCGAACGCTGCCTCACCCGCTGCAGGAGCCTCCTCGCCATACGCCTTGGGGTGCTCGGGATATGCGCTCCAATAGGATCGTTCCTCGATGGCTTGCAATGCCCGGTTCAGAGTCTCAGTATGAGAAGCCGTATCCGCCGCCACGTTGTGTCCTCTCGGTTCTGGGCCGCAAACCGTAGACCGCAAACCGCAAACCGCAAACCGTGAACCTCTCAACTGTCTACTGTTCCAGACATGAAAACCGCCTTCCTCCTCAACTACATCCGCACACCTGTCGGTCGCTTCGCCGGTGCGCTTGCACCTGTGCGATCGGACGACCTTGCTGCACTAGCGATGACAACCGTCGTTGCGAACGCAGGCATCGATCCGGCATCGATCGACGAGATCTACTACGGGGACGCAAACCAAGCCGGAGAGGACAACCGAAACGTCGCACGCATGGCTGCGCTTCTTGCAGGACTCCCTGTCGAGGTACCGGGATCAACGGTGAATCGGCTCTGCGGTTCAGGCATGGAAGCGATTGGGCTCGCAGCACGAGCCATCAGCGTCGGAGCAGCAGATATTGTGCTTGCCGGCGGTGTCGAGTCGATGAGCCGTGCCCCGAAAGTCATGTCCAAAGCCTCGAATGCCTACGACCGTTCGGTCGTCGTACATGACTCGACCATCGGGTGGCGTTTCGTCAACCCGAAGATGCGCGAACGGTTCGGAACCGACGAGATGCCCGGAACCGCAGAGAACGTTGCAACGGACTTCAATGTGTCGCGTGAGGATCAGGATGCGTTTGCGTATCGGTCCCAACAGAGAGCCGCCAGAGCTCAAGCAGATGGGTTCTTCTCCGGTGAGATCGTGAGCGTGGAGGTGCCAAGACAGAGACAAGATCACCTGGTCGTCGATACCGATGAGCATCCCCGACCTGAAACATCAATGGAGAAGCTCGCCGGATTGAGACCGATATTCGAGAACGGCACCGTCACACCGGGCAACGCGAGCGGCATCAATGATGGAGCTGCGGCCGCCCTGGTTGTCTCGGAATCTGTTCTCGAGCGACTCGGAGCGACACCGATGGCGCGGATCCTCGGCATGGCCACCGCGGGTGTTCCCCCACGGATCATGGGAATCGGCCCGGTCCCAGCAACCAACAAGCTACTCGAGCGCCTCGACATGTCCATCAGCGACTTCGGAGCGATCGAACTGAACGAAGCGTTCGCGTCCCAGTCATTGGCATGCCTACGGGAATTCGGTCTGCCGGACGATTCTGACCATGTGAATCCGAACGGTGGAGCAATCGCCATAGGTCACCCCCTCGGCATGACGGGCGCACGTCTCGTCGGAACCCTTGCACGCGAGATGGAACGACGCGGCGAACGCTACGGCCTTGCAACCATGTGCATCGGCGTCGGCCAAGGCATCGCCATGGCCCTCGAACGAGTCGAGTGAGCCCGAGAAACATGTCCCCCCTAAAGGGAGGACATGCCGAGAGGGAGTTCCGAACCATGGCTGAACGCAGGGATCTCGTTGCACTCATCCGCTCCCCTGAGGAGTTTCTGGACCACACCGACCCGGTACTTCGCAGGATGGCGATCACCGCACTCAGCAGCGAGTCCTGCAACGAGCTGATCGACACAGTCGTGGCTCGGCTCGAGGATGAGAGTGGCTCTGTTCGGGCTGCCGCAGCGGAGAGACTTGGTGAATGCGGGGTTCGTGCCCTCGAGCATCTCGCCAGAGCAACGGACGACGCAGAGCCAAAGGTGCGCGAAGCGATCGCAACCGCTTACGGGGAGCTCTGCGATCCTTCAGCCATCGGCTGGCTGGTCCACGTAGCCAACGACGATCCGGATCGCACCGTCAAAGAGGCCGCTGTTGCAGCTCTCGGAGCGATCGGTGATGACTCCGCGATCAACCCTCTGCTCGGCTTCATCGCATCGGGACCGCCCCAGGTTCGGAGACGGGCGATCGCTGCCATCACCGTCTTCGACGACCCCAGAATCGAGACGGCCATCCGCAGCGCTGCCTTCGATCGGAACCCCGGCGTCCGAGAAGCCGCGGAGATGGTTGTCGGCAAGCAGCTTCAGCCGCCCTCCTGAACCCATTCGGCTCCGCCGGGCCAGTGCTCCTTCTTCCATATCGGGACACGGAACTTGAGTTCGTCAATGACGTATCGACACGCATCGAAGCTGTCCTTGCGGTGCGCGCTCGACACTGCAACACACACTGCCGACTCACCCACATCGAGAGAGCCAACCCTGTGAACCGCAGCGACCTTCAGTATCGGCCAGCGGTCATAGGCCTCATACACGATCTCGAGGATCTTCGCAGTGGCGATCTCGCCATAGGCCTCGTACTCGAGGAGACTCACGTCGGCTCGGCCGGGCGAGTGGTCCCTCACGGTCCCGCTGAACACCACAGAACTCCCGGATCGTGGGTCTGACACGAACTCAGCCAAGGCATGCACATCGATCCGATCGGCCGTCACATCGACGCGAACGGAATCGTGAGTGGCTAGAGGCTCTTCGTTCATACAATCACCATCATGCACGAAGATACTCCTGAAGCAACCCCATCGGATTCTCACGTACCTCTTACGTCAAATCGGAACGAAGACGACTACGTCGACGTTGGTAAGGACATGGATCCTTCCGAAACCCCCAGCACAGACATCGAGTCGCCGAGTGAACCGGTCATCCCTTCCGATTCACCATTCGTGCCACTCGCCTACGACGATCCGAGCCAGGGCGTGACACCTGAGACCCGGCCAGAGCCCGTGTCGTCTCGCATCCATGGCGAGTCGAAGACGAGCGGCTCGAATGCGGCTCTGTTTCTGGCTGGATCCCTCGTCGCCGGCATTCTCGGAGCCATTCTCACGGTCGGTGTCCTAGCAGCCACAGGGACGTTCGATGAAATCGACGCGGCAGCTCCAACTTCGACCGTCGTGACCGCTGAGCAGGCAACCCAGATCGTCGAGGTTGCACCGACTCAGATCATCAACGATCTCGGTTCAGCGATCAACCCGACCGCTGTCGCAGCGAAGGCTCTCCCCTCGATCGTAACCGTTACGGTTTTCGACGCTCCGGTCGATGAGGATTCTCCTGCACTCGGCGTCGGATCAGGTTCGGGCGTCGTGATTTCGGCCGACGGCTTCATCATCACGAATCACCATGTCATCGACGATGCGGACACGTACTCCGTGACATTCGAGGACGGCAGGGTATACGAGGCTACGCTTGTCGGAAGCGACGATCTCACCGATCTTGCCGTTCTCCAGATCAGCGCGTCGGGACTGACTCCGGTCGAATTCGGGGCGACGGATTCACTGAATGTCGGAGACCCTACCGTCGCGATCGGCAATCCCCTCGGCCAGGACGGAGGTGCGTCCGTAACCGCAGGCATCATCTCTGCGTTCAACCGAAGAGTCGATTTCGCGGACGATTCATTCCTGCACGGCATGATCCAGACCGATGCAGCGATAAACAGCGGATCATCAGGCGGTGCACTGTTCGACGCCGAGGGAGACCTCATCGGCATCACCAGCGCGATAGGTGTCTCCCAGGCCGGGCCGGAAGGAATCGGCTACGCGATCCCGATCGAACTCGTTGATCGGATCACCGCAGAGATCATCGAGACTGGTGATGTCGCGCATCCGTTCCTTGGCGTCAAGATCGGGAACCACCTCGAGCAGGCAGACGACGGCGCGATCATCCTCTCAGGCGCGATCATCGACACGATCGAGGGCACAGACTCCGCTGCAGGTATGGCCGGACTCCAGCCGGGCGACGTGATCACTTCGATCGGTGGGAAGACGATCGTCGATCAGACCGACCTGATCCTTGCGGTGCGCCTGTACCGTGTAGGGGACGAAGTTGAATTCGTCGCGATACGCGAGGGAGAGACGATGTCCTTCTCGGTGGTGATGGGACAGCGCCCAGCTGAATTCGGAGGCTGAGCCACGATGTACGGGATGGAAGACGAAGGACTCTTCGAACAGCTCTTCAAGATGCTCCAATCCTCAGGCCCTGTAAATTGGAAACTCGCTCGCGAGGTGACCAGAAGTCTTGCGGGCCAACCCCAACCGATAGAGCCTTCCGTGGCAGAGGAGTACCGCGAACTCGCCCATGTGGCGGAAGTACGGATCTCATCTGTCACAGAGCTGCCCTCCCCTGAGCCGGGCGAATTGAATCCGACCGATCGGGCCACGTGGGCGGCAGAGAACCAACAGGCATTCCGTGTCCTTGTCGAACCGCTTGGCGACAAGCTCTCGAGTCTCACCGATATCGGCAACATGCCGGGCATGGGCGACGTCGGTGACATGGGAGCCCTTCTCGCTCCCCTCGGACCTGCCCTCCTTGGGATGCAGGCAGGAACCATGATCGGGTTCATGGCACATCGCGCCCTCGGGCAGTTCGATACAGGTATCCCGGCCATGGATCACGACCGACCGTATGTCATCGTTCCGAACCTCGACGACTTCGCGATCGACCATGGCATCGATCACAGGCAGATACGCCTGTGGGGCACCCTCCACGAAGTTGCGTTCCACAGGATCATGGCCGTCGAGTGGGTCAGGGGCCGTTTCGTCGAGCTCATCACCGCCTTCTACGACGACGTCGAGATCGATACGTCCGACCTGCTCGGGAAGCTCACAGGGATGACCGACCCGATGGAGCTCCAGAAAATGCTCGGCGAGGGTGAGGATCCCGCAGGTCTGATCCATGCAACATCAGATCCGCAGCGTCTTGCCGACGTCCAGGCATTCACTGCATTCATCGAGGGATACGCCGATCGCATCGTTCGCATCGCGGGCAAGGAACTGCTCCCGAACATCGACCGCATCGAAGAGGCATACAACCGTCGACGCACCGAACCGGACAAGACCGAGCAGTTCCTCCAGCAGTTCGCCGGACTGAAGCTCGAGCGTCGACGTGCGTCAGATGCGACGCAGTTCTGCGACGCCGTCGTTGAGCGGTGGGGTGAAGCGTCCCTCGACCGCGTATGGGAGGCCCCCGAAAACATGCCGACGCTCGAGGAGTTGACTGATCCGATCGGTTGGAATGCGCGAGTCCTCCTGGACGAGAGTTCGCTGTAGCACATCCAACGACAGATTCGATCCTGACCACGCATCGAGGACCTACCGTCCGAGCCACTCTCGTACCTCTCGTCGGTCTTCCGTCGTCTGCATAGAGTCTCCCTCCCACCACCTCAGGAGAATCCATGCCCCTCGCTATCGGTACTGCCGCCCCAGACTTCTCGCTCTTGGACCAGAACAAGAATGAGGTATCGCTTGAAGACATCAAGGGTCACAACGCGCTCATCGTGTTCATCCCCTTCCCTTTCACAGGACACTGCGACAACGAGGGTTGCCAGCTTCGGGACGGACTGGCCGAGCTCGGCGGTCTCGAGGCCAAGGTCATCGTGATCACGGCGCACGCGGTTCCCACGAACGCCAAGTGGGCATCAGAGAACGGATTCGAGTTCCCCGTGCTGGCCGACTACTGGCCACACGGCGACGTCGTCAGGTCCTATGGAGCATTCAACGACGTAACGGGAACCGCCAACCGGGTCACATACGTACTTGACACAAGTGGCATCTTCCGCGACGTCATCTCCACAGACTCACTCGGCACTCCTCGTGAGTACGAGCTTTACGGCGAAGCCCTGTCTGTACTCTGACGAGTCAGAAGCCACCAACTACCGCCAGCAGCAGATTTCCCCAGTTTCAAGATTTGGAAACGCAGGCAAGCGCTAATCTCTGCACGACCGACACTACGGAACGAATGGTGCCCCAACGCGCATGAATCCGCCTGAACTGCCGTCAGACACATCACCGATCGTTGAGCCGCCGGAGCGTACCCTGCACCCCGCAGCGCGCGCAGCCCTTGTCGTTTTCCTGCTCTATGTGTTCCTCGTCGGCGTCAAGCTTCTCGGGACCGGTGTCAACCGGCTCGGCAGCGACACTGCCGGTGGACTGTTCAACGGTATCACGAACCCGCTTGCCGCCCTTTTCGTAGGCATTCTCGCGACCGTTCTCGTCCAGTCGTCCTCGGTGACCACCGCAACGATCGTTGGCCTTGTGGGAGTCGCGGGAGCGACTCAGCTTCCCCTCGACACTGCAGTCTTCATGATCATGGGCGCCAACATAGGCACATCTGTCACAAATACCATCGTCTCTCTTGGTCATGCACGTCGCGACCAGGAATTCGAAAAGGCATTCAGCGCTGCGACGATGCATGACGTCTTCAACCTCATAGCTGTGGTCATCCTTTTCCCACTCGAGCTCGCAACAGGATTCCTCCAAAGAGCCGCATCGTGGATCGCCGGCCTCCTCCCCGGTGGGCAGGATGCCACGTTCAACTCGCCCATCAAGGGTGCCGTCAAGTGGGGCGCCACCTTGGTAGAGAATCTCCTCGAACCATTTCTCAGCTCTGTCACCGGCTTCGGCGTGGCCCTCATCGTCATCGGAATCGCATTCATCTTCCTGACCCTGATGTATATCACCAAGAACATGAAGGTGCTGATCGCTGCACGCATCGAACGTTCTGTCAATGCAGCCCTTGCAAAGAGCGGGCTGGTTGGGATGACCGTTGGCGTTCTTGTCACGGTTGCGGTGCAGTCTTCGAGTATCACCACGTCAATCCTGGTTCCGATCGTCGCGTCTGGAATGCTCCTGGTACGCAACGCCTACCCGATCACGCTCGGGGCAAATATAGGAACCACGATCACAGCGATCCTTGCTGCCCTGGCGATTGGAACAATTCCCGCGATGACGATCGCTCTGGTTCACCTATTGTTCAACCTTGTAGCGATAACCATCCTCTATCCATGGAAGAGGATCCGCTATGTCCCCGTCACCCTCGCCGAGAAGCTCTCAAGCGTTGCCGTCAAAAGGAAGTGGATCGCTGTGGCTTACACGGGAATCGTGTTCATCGTCGTGCCGGTAGCGGGTATCTTGGTTCTCAGTTAGGAGCGAATCATGGTGATGGAATTCTTCAGGGGCGGCCCGAGCAACGAACTCGATGAGGTCGAGGCAAGCATCGTTGGAATGCTCCGCGATGGGAATGACGTGTTCACGACCGCAACAGACGCCCTGTTTGGTGGCGGCAAGTCGAAGGAGACAAAACGCGAGGTCCGCACGACAGACAAAGGCATCAATGAAGCCCAAAAGGACATCCGCCGCAAGCTGATGATCCACGCTGCCGTCAACGGACCCGATCTGCCTCTCGTGTTGCAGTACGCGTCGATCGTCAAAGATGCTGAACGGGTGGGCGACTACTCAAAGAACATGTACGATTTGGTGAAGTACGGCGCCAATTTCGAGGGAGCGCACGACGAGGAGGAACTCAGGCAGTACAGGGACAAAGTCGGCCAGCTCATCCTCGATGCAGCTGAGGTCTTCGGAGGCAAGGATGCAAATGCGGCCCAACGTCTTCTCGGCAAAGCCGACGCTTTCCTCGATGAGTATGACACCCAGGTGAAGGCCGCGTACAAATCCAAGGAAGAAACCTCTGAGGCCGTTGCCCGGGCGCTCTATTTCCGCTACCTCAAGCGCACAACGGCGCACGTCATGAACGTTCTCACATCGCTCGTCCAACCACTCGACCGCCTCGACTACTACGACGAAGCCAAAGAGGATCGGTAGCGAAGCATCGTTTCGATGCCCATCCTCGGTTCACAGTTCGCGGGCTGAGGACTGCGATCTGAAAACTGTCTACTGTCACCCGCATGGATTTCACACACAGTGAGCGCTCGCAGCGCTATCAGGAACAACTCCTCACCTTCATGGACGAGCACGTCCGTCCAGCAGAAGAGGCGATACACCTGCGTCATCTCGCGGGTGGCCTTGATCCGGTCGAGGCGCCGCCGGAGATGGGGAACCTCAAGCGGATCGCTAAGGAGCAGGGTCTATGGAACCTGTTCCTACCAGACGATGAGTACGGCGCAGGTCTGTCGAACACCGAGTACGCGCCCCTCGCAGAGATCATGGGGCATATCATCGAGCTGGCCCCCGAAGCAACGAACTGCTCTGCACCGGACACAGGGAACATGGAGGTGCTCCACCTCTTCGGTACGCCTGAGCAGAAGGAGCGCTGGCTCGTACCGCTCCTCGAGGGTGAGATCCGGTCGAACTTCGGGATGACCGAGCCAGGAGTCGCATCTTCCGACCCGCGGAACCTCGAGGCGTCGGTAATCCGCGACGGCGAAAACTACATAGTCTCCGGCAGGAAGTGGTGGTCGACAGGAGCCGTGTCGAAGGACTCAAAGGTCTCGATATTCATGGGAGTGACCGACCCGGAAGCCCCGCCGAAGGAGCGGTACTCCATGATCCTCGTACCCATGGACGCTGAGGGAGTTGAGGTAGTGAGAGATCTCCCCGTATTCGGTTACAGGCACAGGGGTGGACACGCAGAGGTCGCTTATCACGATGTTCGAGTGCCGGCGACAAACATGATCGCGGGTCCGGGACAGGGCTACATGATCGCACAGGCCCGTCTCGGTCCGGGCCGTATCCACCACACGATGCGCGCCATTGGACAGGCAGAGCGTGCGCTGTCAATGATGATCACCCGCGCCAAATCCAGGACGGCCTTCGGCTCAACGATCGCGGACAAAGGTGTGGTTCAGGACTGGATCGCGGAGTCACGCCTCAGAATCGACCAAGCGCGCCTGCTTGTGCTGCGTGCGGCATGGCTCATAGATACCCAGGGCAACAGGGCAGCAAGACAGGAGGTCTCGGCCATCAAGGTCGTCGCACCCCGCACTGCCCTGTGGGTGATCGACAAGGCCATACAGGTCCATGGTGGTATGGGTGTCAGCGACGACACTCCTCTCGCAGGAATGTGGGCCAACATGCGGACCCTCCAGCTCGCGGACGGACCGGACGAGGTGCACAAGATGGTGATAGCAAGGAGGGAGTTGCGTTAGCGCAACCGCTACGTCGGATCTTGCAGGTTACGCCGGAGTACCCGGGCGGTTCCGGTCAGCCCACGGTCCATCGACCCATCCGAAGGGACGGCTCTGCTGTGACGGGATGTTGGACTCTCATTCTTGAACGACCCAGGTATCTTCCTGCTTCGTAGGTGATCACGGCTGTGATCATGACCGCGAACCACAGAAGCCATATCCATGGGAAGAAAGCGATCTCGGGAGCGGCGACCAGAAGCGCAACAGAGAACACAGAGTAGAGCGCTGCGGCAGCGATAGAGGCCTGCTGAACGAAGTTGCTTTTGCCCATTGACGGGGGGTTTTCTCGTTCGATGCTCGAAGCTGTTTCGGATGTTGCGATATCTTGCATACGTCACTCATCGGCACGATTTGACCGTCACGCAAGGATGGTTGCCGGCTGCACACGGTGACTAGTCACTGAGAGGACGTCTACGGGCTATCCGAACAACCTCTGCCACCAGCGCGCCCACATGCCTCTCGACTCTGGCTTCGGGAGCTCGCCGAGCACGTCCTCCACGTGATCCGGAGGAAGATCGCCGACGAGCACGAAACTGTTCGAGCCGTCCCGCCAGTGGAGGCGAACTGCCTGGGCTGTCGGCACCATCTCGTACACCCCAGATTCGGCGGCGAATTCCATCGATTCCTCGAATCCGGAAACGTCCATGTGGCCCCCGAGGATGAACAAGGAGAATCTGAACAGGCCGTCCGTGTAATAGCCCTGCTCCGAACCACCGGGCGCACTGAAAGCATCAACGAGCACGTACCCGGCAATCGAATCTGGCAACAAGATCGAGTCTTCGTGCATCACGACCTCGGCAGGAACGTCCGTTCCGTCCGTCGGCGCTTCATATGTGCGGTATGCATGGAAGTCGGACAGGGTCGTTCGGCGATAGAGACTGCCGTTTCCGCTGTACAACTCCTGGATCAGGAGCGCACCAGACCGATCGTCCACGACAAGAGTCGCCCGAAGGATGTCACCCTCCATCACCTCGACTATGCGGCAAGGCCTCGACATGTGGTTGGCCTTTGCTATCTCCTCGATCGTGTATCGATTCGTCGAGATACTGCGCTGATCGGTCAGAAACGTGATACCTGTCGGTTCGTCACCCATCGAGATGGCTTTGCCGTTACCGGTCATCGACCATTTCGCGCCTCTTCGGACGATCTCCATGCCATCGGCATGCTCAACGTATTCTCTGCTGACCTGGGTCTTGCCACCCCAGACGGAGACAACGAGGCGCGATGCCGTATACGTCGAGTCACTGGCCTCGGTGAGTACATCGTCGAGTTCCGTCGCAGACGCAGACGTGGCGATCGACGTCGCTACAAGAATGGCAGAGGTTGCAACGAACATGAACCGGCGAGCGGCGTTCATGGCGCGTTCGAGATCTGCACACCGATACCGCTCGATGGCACCGACGCAACTGCTGTGTGACGATATTGGAGATCGGCGATGCTGACGGCGACCGGTTCCGTTTCAGAGGCGAAGGGACCAACCGTGAACGCAATGGCCACGGCAGCCACGCCGGAAGCTACGGCCAGCGCAGTTCGGAGGCCGCGCTTGGTCTCTCTGACCGATTCACGATGAACGTCGAGGAACACCGGGGACTCGAGACCGGGTAGCCCACGCACAGCTGTTCGGCTTCGATCAAGCTCTGCAAGTTCACGCCGGCACTCTGTGCAGGATTCAATATGAGCGGACACCGCGGGCATCTCAATCGTTGCCAGCTCTCCATCGAGATAGGCAGAGAGCTGTTCACCGAGATGTTCACCCGGCATCAGATAGAGGGGAACATCGAGCATGGGGAGGATCCGCACGGATCGTCGTACTTCCTGCAAGCGCCGGAATTCAGCAATGGCAACGAGATCGTTCTCGAGCGAGACAACAACCTCGGCGAGCTCGTCTGGCGTCAATGCACCATCGAGATAGCACGACAACAGCATCGACAGATGCTCGCTCACAGGAGTCATACCGGCCACGTCAACAATCCTCTCAACATCGAGCGCCCCCTGTGGATCCTTGACCTGACCGTGCCCACAGGCACATCTGCAGCCGCGGCAATCTCTTCATATGTGAGACCTACGACATCGCAGAGCACCACTGCTTCGCGGAATTCGTATGGCACCTTGAGAAGCGCAGCCTGCACGTCATCGGAGAGTCGCACGGACGCGAGTACCTGGTCGGGAGAAGGTGAAGCACCAAGCCCGGAATGGTCGCCGTCCGGCAACGGTGAGGTCGGGCGGCGCTGCTGCTTTCGAACCCCATCGAGGAAGGTGTTGCGTGTGATCCGCCACAACCAGCCTTCGAAGGATCCAGGGGTGTACGACGCAAGTCCCTTGCGAACCTTCAGCAGTACGTCCTGCACGAGATCTGCAGCATCATCAGGGTTACCGGTCAGGCGATACGCAAACGTATAGATCTTGCGCCCGTATCGGTGCGCAACATCTTCCCATGTGAGGGTCGGGTATTCGGCCATGGTCCCCATCTCGCTCGGTTTAACGCCGCGAACGCGATGTGAGTTCCGAGGATCTTCTAGACCGAGGAGTCCTCGGCGTCGGCTTCTTCGTCTGAGACGCCGTCCTCAACGCCCTTCTTGAACTCCTTGGCAGACGCACCAAGCGATCGGGCGAGCTGTGGGAGCTTTGCCGCCCCGAAGAGCAACAAAACCACAACGAGAATGATGATCAGCTCGGGACCACCGATGTTCTTAATGAATGCAAGCATCGTTGATTCCTTTCGTATTGCAGTCTACCCGTTGCACGGTTTTGGTCGGCGGAACCGTAAACGGTGAACCGTAGACCGTGAACCAGCTCCTACGTGAGGCCGAACGAATCGACGAAGGCCTGCAATCGTTCTCGCGTTATGAACACACTCCGACTGTCACGTTTCTCGCGCTCGTACATCGAAAAGGGGCTGTACTTGTCCGTCACAAGAATCGCCTGATCAGGGTCTGACTGGGCAACTTCCACGGCAAAGCGCGCCAACACCGAGTCCTCGAGCTCCGGATGGGAGCCGTCCGTGTGGGGCAGGATGACGAGCAACGTCTGCTGACCGCCGCGAATCAGACCGTACGTGTCCGCCTTGCCACCCAGACTCTCGGAGAAGCCAGACCTTCCAAGATGCACGTCGTAGCCGCTCACCCGAAGCAGACCGAGAACGAGGTCGTTGAGGGACATGTCGCCGGTGTCGACGCCGATGGACCGCAAGTGTGCCTCTGTGGGTCCTGAGAGCATGATCAATTCAGAGACGGTTCCGAGGCTCGCTGCTCCCTCAGGAGCCGATGAAACGCTTGCGTCTGCGACGACCGCGTGCACCGCAGCGATTGGATCCTGTGACGGTTCAACCAGAACCGTGTCATCTCTGTCCGGAAGTACACCTGGCTTGGGGAGGTCTACGGTCGACAGAACCTCTGGCACCGCGCCTCGCATCGCAGACACCTCGATGTGTCTGACATCGTCGAGAGGGAGGCCTTCGTCGGCGCGGCGACGGACATACTCGACAGCCGTAGCGCACAGGAGATCAATGAGGTGCTGGCCGGGCTCAGCTTCTCCGAGTGGCACGGCGAACAGGGTCGTCGCAGTATCGCCCCTGACATGGAATTCGCTCACGATCGGCATCGGGCGCTTCGGCACGGGCGAAGCCGAGGCGACCGAGAGCTCCGCGGTCCGACCAGCGCTGCGCAGAGCATGAGCTGCGAATGCAACCACAGCGACAGCAATGACAACGATCAGGATCGTGACGGCAACGGTCAACGGAACTCCTTGAATGGTCCGACGTGAGTCTAAAGGAGACCGGCCGCCAGCCGTCGGTTGTGCGTAGTGAGGTGGAGCAAGTGGTCTGGGTCAGCCGGCTTTGCGGGCCTCTGCTGCGATCTTTCGCTCTCTGCGTATCTTGCGACGCTCTCGCTCGGACAATGCGCCCCAGATACCGAACTTCTCGCTCGAAACGATCGCAAACTCAAGACAATCTTCTTGCACGGAGCACTCGCGGCATATTCCCTTTGCGGTGCGAGTCGATGCCCCCCGCTCAGGGAAGAAGAGATCCGGATCGGCACCGCGGCAGTTGGCAAAATCCTGCCATGCCATGTCGATTCCTTCGGCCTGAAGGGCTTCAATGAGGTTCCCGAGCACGCCGTCTCCTACAACCGTGTAATTACGTCCCTGTTATTCAAATAGAGCCGCGCGCGTCTGTCAAATCCCCTTCGCGCGATTTGCGACGAAAGTCAAGGACCTAGGAGAGTTCACAGTTGACTGTGAACTATCGACAGCGACGCGGACAGGGGGATAATTGGGACACGTTCGACCAAGGATGGTTCAGTGACCACCACGAAACGAGCACCTGTCCACGACCGTCACGGCTGGCGCCAATGGCTTGGAGGATTCTTCTCCTCGTCCGTCGGCCTCAAATGGCTCATGGCACTCACGGGCATCGGCCTGCTCCTTTACGTACTCGCCCACCTCATCGGAAACCTCAAGATCTTCCTCGGTGTTGATGCTCTCACCGGTGAGTACCAGATCGATCTCTACTCAGAGGCACTCAGATCGCTCGGCGGACATCTCGTGCCCGAAGGCTCGATCCTGCTGCTGTTCCGGATCGGGCTCGCATCGATGTTCATCATCCACATCTGGGCCGCCGTCGTGCTCACCGGACGAAACCTTGCCGCGCGGGGCAGGGGTCGCTACGACCACAAGCGCCAGTACAACGAGGCGAACTATGCGAGTCGCACGATGCGGGTCGGTGGCACGATCGTGCTCCTGTTCCTGCTGTATCACCTTGCCGATCTCACCTTCGGCTACGTCAACCCGGACTTCGTGAGTGGCCACGTGTACGAGAACATGATCGCAAGCCTGTCCAATCCGATCGTTGCGCTCTTCTACATGCTCGCAAATATCGTGCTGGCTATGCACATCTACCACGGGGCCTGGAGCCTCTTCCAGAGTCTCGGAACGGTGAACCCGAAGTACAACGACATGCGCAGATACTTCGCGGTTGCATTCGCCGCGGTGATGCTCGTCGGAAACCTCTCGATCCCACTGGCCATCTGGGCCGGCTGGGTCTCCTGATCGGAAGGGGCGATCATGACTAAAGACACATTCACGCTCGATGCAAAGATCCCGGAAGGTCCGATTCAGGATCATTGGGACAAGCACAAGTTCGATACGAAGCTCGTCAACCCTGCCAACAAACGAAAATACAAGATCATCATCGTCGGCACCGGCCTTGCAGGCGCATCGGCGGCAGCAACTCTCGGTGAACTCGGCTACGAAGTCGAGGTTTTCACGTATCACGACTCGCCACGCCGAGCACACTCGATCGCAGCCCAAGGTGGCATCAACGCAGCGAAGAATTATCCAAACGACGGTGACTCGATCTTCAGGCTCTTCTATGACACCGTCAAGGGCGGCGACTTCCGCTCAAGGGAATCGAATGTCTACCGGCTGGCTCAGGTCTCGAACGAGATCATCGACCAGTCCGTGGCGCAGGGTGTCCCCTACGCCCGCGAGTACGGCGGCCTCCTCGACAATCGCTCGTTCGGTGGAGCACAGGTGTCACGCACCTTCTATGCACGGGGCCAGACAGGTCAGCAGCTCCTGCTGGGCGCATACCAGGCGCTTGCACGGCAAATCGAGCTCGGCACTGTCACGGTGCACAACAGGGCAGAGATGCTCGACGTCGTGATGAAGGAAGGCAGAACGGTGGGCGTCATCATCCGTGACCTCGTCACCGGCGACGTGACTCCACACTCTGCCCACGCTGTGATGCTCGCAACCGGTGGGTACTCCAACGTGTACTTCTTGTCGACGAACGCTATGGCATGCAACGGCACCGCAGCTTGGAGAGCTCACCGCAAAGGTGCGTTCTTTGCGAACGCATCGTTCACCCAGATCCACCCGACATGCATCCCGGCATCAGATGAACACCAGTCGAAACTGACGCTCATGTCAGAATCGCTGCGCAACGATGGCCGCATATGGGTGCCGATCAGGGTTGGGGACGACCGGGCGCCGAATCAGATACCTGAAGAGGACAGGGATTACTACCTCGAGCGACAGTATCCCGCCTTCGGGAACCTCGTCCCTCGTGACGTGGCATCGAGGTCAGCGATGCGGATGATCGATGAGAACAAGGGCATCGGGCCGCTCAAGAACGGCGTCTATCTCGACTTCACGGATGCCATCGGTCGCCTCGGAAGAGCAAAGATCGAGGAGCGATACGGGAACCTGTTCGAGATGTATGAGCGCATCACGGACGAAGACCCATACAGCGTCCCGATGCGCATATACCCGGCGCCCCATTACACGATGGGTGGCCTGTGGGTCGACTACAACCTGATGACGACGGTGCCGGGCCTCTACGCCCTCGGGGAAGCGAACTTCTCGGATCACGGTGCGAACCGGCTCGGTGCCTCCGCGCTCATGCAAGGTGTGGCGGACGGCTACTTCGTCATTCCGTACACCGTTGGTGAGTACCTTGCTGACTGGCTGAACGTCGATCCCGTCCCAACTGATGACGATGTGTTCACAGAGGCGGTTGATGTGGTCAACCAGCGCACGGAGCGGTTCCTCTCCATCAACGGAAATCGGTCCGTCGACGATTTCCACAGGCAACTGGGCAAGATCATGATCGAGTATGTCGGACTCGCGAGGGACAGGGATGGGCTTCAGAAGGCGATCGTCGAGATCAAGGCTGTTCATGACGAATTCTGGAAGGACCTCAAGGTTCTGGGCACCTCGGACTCGCTCAACCAGTCCCTCGAGCGTGCGGGCAGGGTCGCTGACTTCTTCGAGATCGCCGAGCTGATGGCCATCGACGCCCTCAACCGGGAGGAATCGTGCGGCGGCCACTTCAGGCTTGAGCACCAGACCGAAGACGGGGAGGCAAGACGTGACGACGAGAACTACGCATATGTCGCTGCGTGGGAGTGGAAAGGTGAGAACTGGCCCCAGACCCTCCACAAGGAGCAACTCGAATTCGAGTACGTCCCCCTGAGCCAGAGGAGCTACAAGTAATGGACCTGTCACTCAAAGTCTGGCGACAGGACGGCCCGGATGCTCCAGGCGGATTCAAGACGTACGAAGCCACGAACGTGAGCCCCGAAGCATCGTTCCTCGAGATGCTCGACGAGGTGAACGAACATCTCAATGACATCGGTGAGGAACCGATCGCGTTCGATGACGATTGCCGCGAGGGGATCTGCGGCATGTGTGGTGTGATGGTGAACGGGCATCCACATGGTCCACAGGATGGAACCGCGACCTGTCAGCTCCACATGCGCAAGTTCTCCGATGGTGATGCGATCACGATCGAGCCTTGGCGGGCAACAGGGATGCCTGTCATTCGGGATCTCATAGTCGACCGTTCACCCCTCGATCGCATCATCGAGGCCGGCGGTTACATCTCGGTGAACACGGGCGCCGCGCCGGATGCGAACATCATCGCCATACCGAAAGAGGCTGCAGAGGTGGCAATGGATGCCGCATCGTGCATCGGCTGTGCGGCATGCATTGCAGCCTGCCCGAACAGCGCTGCGAGCCTGTTCACGGCGGCAAAGATCAACCACTTGAGCCTCCTCCCCCAGGGCCAGCCGGAACGCTGGAGCAGGGTCATTGCGATGGTCGAGACAATGGAGGAGTACTTTGGTTCGTGCACCAACCACGGCGAGTGCGAGTCTGCCTGCCCGAAGAACATCTCCATCGACTTCATAGCGATGATGAACCGGGACTACGTGAAGGCCCAGTTCAAGAACTTCGCAAAAACAGGCCAATAGTCATCCAGGAATGCTCCGGGCACGTTGTGGGTTGGTTGCAGCACGAGCCGAGGAGAGCGAATGACAACTCAAACACGCGGACGCGTTCGTGTCGAAGATGGACACAAGAGGATCAGGGCACAGATCGGCGGAGTCACCGTTGCAGACTCAGCCAACGCCAAGATGGTGTGGGAGATTCCTTACTACCCCACGTACTACTTCCCACAGGATGCCGTCCGAATGGACCTGCTGTCCGACTCAGGTGAAACGAAGCGCTCCCCGGCGAGGGGTACGGCGAACCTGTTCGACATCACGGTTGGCGCCAAGAGCGTTCCACAGGCTGCAAGGATCTGGAACGAGGCCAAGATCGAAGACGTCGAGGGCTATGTGTCGTTCGATTGGAAGTCGATGGACGCGTGGTTCGAAGAGGACGAGGAGGTCTACGTTCACGCTCGTGATCCGTACACCCGCATCGACATCCTCCAGAGTTCTCGAAACATTCGCGTCGAGGTCGACGGGGTCACCATCGCGGAGTCAGACAAGCCACGCTTCCTCTTCGAGACGGGACTGCCGGTCAGGTACTACCTGCCCAAGACCGATGTGCACTTCGAGTATCTGACCCGGAGCGAAACGGCAACATCATGCCCGTACAAGGGGACAGCCAGGTACTGGTCCGTCAACACGACCGACGAGGACCACGCAGACGTTGTGTGGGGCTACGACACACCACTTCGTGAGTCACAGGAGATTGCCGGGTTCGTCTCGTTCTACAACGAGAAGCTCGATATCTATGTCGATGGCGAGCTCGAGACGAAGCCAAAGACGAAGTTTGGATGAAGAAGCTCCCAGCCCACGGATGATGCCTCACCGCGAAGAGCCCTCGGCTGTCGGCTTCTGATTACACTCGGACCAAATCGAGACGAAAGGACCATCCGTGGCCACGTTCCTCAGTGAAGACCACTTCAATCTCGCCAGCGAAGGGCTCAACTCCGACCCGGGGTTCCTCAACGCCATCGCGAACGTGGACTTGTCCGTTCAGTTCGATGTAACAGGGACTCCTGCCGGAGAAGTGTCGTACTACCTCAAAGTTGCCGACGGGTCCGCGGAGACCCAACTCGGACCACTCGATGGTGCGGATGTCACAGTGTCCTCGGACTATGAGACAAGCCAAGCGATCTCGAAGGGCGAACTCAACGTTCAGATGGCGTTCATGACGGGGAAGATCAAGGTCGGAGGCAACATGGCAAAGATCATGATGCACCAAGGCGTCCTCAACGAGTACGCACGAGTTCTCTCCGGACTCGACATCGAGTACTAGCCAAGCCAGAAGCCAGACAAAGAGAGAGGGCGCCCTTGGGCGCCCTCTCTCTTTGTCTGGTGATCGAGATCAACCTGGCCTGACGGCATCCTTGAAGCCTTTGCCAGCCTTGAATGCCGGGACCCTTGTCGCTGCGACGAAGATCGGCTCACCGGTCTGTGGGTTCCGTGCCGTGCGAGCCGCGCGGTTGCGTGCCTCAAACGTACCGAAGCCTGTGATCTGGACCTTGCCGGTGGAAACGACTGCGCCAACAATTACGTCGAGCATCTCGTTGACCATCTTGTCAGCCAAAGCCTTCGACTCGCCTGAGTTGCGAGCCACGGCCTCGATCAGTTCGCCCTTGTTCATTGAGAAACCTCCTCTGTCCACGACGTTCGTGGATCGAATAACACGGTTGTAACTCTACCCAGTACCCGTTACTTCAGCAACAATAGGCTTTTCTCGACTGCCGCGCGAAGAAACAACGGCCACTTCTGACTTCTGAGAGCGAAGCGTTCTGACTTCTGACTTCTATCTAAAGATCTAACTCTTCAAGGTCAGCAACCTTCGCCGCCACGGCAACGGCTGCCTCTTGCAGCGCGGACTTCTCTGAGTCTGTGAGATCGATCTCGACGACCTCGGTGACCCCGCTCCTTCCGAGCTTGGCTATCACACCGAGGTACACACCATCGATGCCGTACTGCCCCTCCATCCAGGCGCACACAGGCATCTCTGTGTCGCTGTCCTCAACGATGGCCCTGACCATCGAAGCAGCAGCCGCGGATGGCGCGTAATAAGCCGAACCGGTCTTGAGGAACGCAACGATCTCTGCCCCACCCTTGCGCGTCCTGTCGACGAGTTCATCGATCGTATCTGCGTCAAGCGCATCGGCGAGTGGTTCACCACCAACCTTACAAAGTGAGGGCACAGGCACCATCGTCTCGCCGTGCGAGCCAAGTGTCACGGCCTCAACCGACAAGATGTCCACGTTGGCTGCCTCAGAGATGAAGTGGGCGAAGCGAGCACTGTCGAGCATGCCTGCCTGGCCGAGCACCCGGTTCTTCTGGAAGCCCGAAACCTCAGCTGCGAGAGTCGTCATCTGATCGAGCGGATTCGTGACCACCACGATCACCGCGTCCGGGGAAAACCTGACGATCTCCTCGGTCACAGCCTTGACGATTCCGGCGTTGACACCGAGAAGATCCATCCGGCTCATGCCTGGCTTGCGAGGAAGACCGGCGGTGATCACTACAACATCGGATTCGGCCGTGTCTGCATAGTCGTTCGTACCCACAACCTTGGTGCGATAACCAAGCAGCGAACGGGATTGGTTCATATCCAGCGCAAGACCTTGGGGGAGTCCCTCGACGATGTCGGTCATCACGACCTCATCGACGATGTCCCACTCAGCGATCCGCTGGGTTGTTGTGGAGCCGTACTTGCCGGCACCCACGACGGTTACTTTGCTCATGAGCTCTCCTTGAGATCGGAAGGTTTCGGGCCAAGGCTACCTGCACCGTTGTTCATCAGAATTGACACACAACGACCGTGAACTTCCTCACATGCGATCGCATACCGCCTGTGCAAAGGCAGACGTCGAGACTTCGGTCGCATCGTCCATCAGACGAGCAAAGTCGTAGGTCACGATCTTGTCGCCGATAGCGGCCTCCATGCCCTTGACGATCAGGTCTGCCACCTCATCCCAACCGAGATAGCGGAACATCATCTCGCCGGACAGGATCACGGAACCGGGGTTGACCTTGTTCATACCCGTGTACTTCGGCGCTGTACCGTGAGTGGCTTCGAAGATTGCGAAGCCGGTCTCGTAGTTGATGTTTCCTCCAGGGGCGATTCCGATCCCGCCGACCTGCGCGGCCAGTGCATCGGAAATGTAGTCACCATTGAGGTTCATCGTCGCTATCACGTCGTACTCAGCCGGTCGGGTGAGGATCTGCTGCAGGAACGCATCCGCTATCACATCCTGGACAAGCAGCCTGTCGCCGGGGTCACCGTTGCAGTCCTCCCAACTCACCGCAACGTCCGAGAACTCCTCCTTGACGAGCTCATAACCCCACTCCCTGAACGCACCCTCGGTGTACTTCATGATGTTGCCCTTGTGCACGAGTGTCACCGATCGTCTTCCCTGCTCGAGGGCGTACTCGATGGCTGCGCGAATGAGTCTCTTCGAGCCTGTCTCCGAGATCGGCTTGATACCGATGCCTGAGTCCTGGTTGATCTCCCAGCCGAACGCATCGTCGAGGAACGCGAGCAGCTTGGCCACCTCATCAGTTCCGGCCTTGAGCTCCTTGCCCGCGTAAACGTCCTCTGTGTTCTCGCGGAAGATCACCATGTCGACATCGGCCGGCCTCTTCACCGGGGACGGAACACCCTGGTACCAACGAACCGGGCGGAGGCACACATAGAGATCGAGGATCTGACGAAGGGCCACATTCAGGCTTCTGATCCCACCACCGACAGGCGTCGTCAACGGACCCTTGATACCGACGAGGTACTTCCTGAACGTTTCGACCGTGGCATCGGGGAGCCACTCCCCCGTCTCATTGAACGCCTTCTCTCCCGCAAGAACCTCGGTCCATTCGATCTTTCGCTCACCGCCATATGCCTTCTCGACTGCGGTATCGAACACGGTGCGGGCTGCAGCCCAGATGTCGGGGCCGATGCCATCACCCTCGATGAAGGGGAGGATCGGGTTGGCAGGTACGTTGAGACCATCTTGTGTTCTTGTGATTGCTTCAGCCATCAGGTACTCCGTGTTTGCGTGCTGTGGATCATGTGCATCGTGTCAGTCAGGGGAGGCGAGCCGCACCGTGTTGGTGAGAAGCGACGCTCTCGTCATCGGCCCCACTCCTCCTGGTACAGGGGAGATGGCAGACGCCACCCGGGAGACTTCGTCGAATGCTACGTCGCCAACGAGACCATCGTCGGTTCGGTTCGTACCAACGTCAATGACCACTGCACCCGGTTTGACGAATTCCGCGTCGAACATGCCCGGGCGTCCGACTGCGGCAACGAGGATGTCTGCTTGGCGGCATATCGCCGGAAGATTCGGTGTTCTCGAGTGCGCCTGGATCACGGTCGCGTCCCTGCCCTTGGTGCCGAGCATCAGTGCCATGGGTCTCCCGACGAGGAAGGACCGCCCAACCACGACGGCCAACTTCCCGGCTATCTCGATCTCGTAGTGATCGAGCATCATCATGATGCCCGAAGGCGTGGCCGGTAAGGGGCCCGGCTGGCCAAGAAGCAGTCTTCCGAGGTTGAGTGGGTGGAGACCGTCTGCATCCTTGCTTGGCAGCACCCTCTCTACGGCTTCCTCATCATTGAGTCGTCCAGGGAGCGGTAGCTGGACGATCATGCCGGTCACGTCCGGTCTTGAGTTCAGCTCGTCGATGACTCCGTGGACATCCTCCTGTGTGGCCGTTTCGGGGAGTTTGATGTCGATCGACTTGATCCCGACGGACTCTGCGTCCCTGTGCTTGTAGCCGACATACACATGGCTGGCCGGGTCGTCTCCCACGAGCACCGTTGCGAGCCCCACCTCGCGCCCATGCTCCGCCAGTTCAGCTATCTCTTTCCGTAACCGCTCCTTGACAGCTGCTGCAACTTCTCTGCCTGAAATGATCTGTGCGCTCAATGTCTGAAATGCCTCTCTCGTGTGAACACCAACGCTACGTGGTGCTCGTTCGCTGATTCGATGATCTCTTCGTCGCGCATCGAGCCTCCGGGTTCGATGATCGCTGTGACGCCTGCAGTCGCAAGTGCGTCAGGCCCGTCGCGGAAGGGAAAGAAGGCGTCAGATGCACAGACGGCACCCCTGACCCTGTCCCCTGCCCTGGCCAACGCTCGTTCAGCCGCACCAACTCTGGACTGGTCTCCCGCTCCCACACCGATCGCTGCGCCGTTCTTCACCAGAACGATGGCGTTGGACTTTGTGTGCGCTGCGACGATCCATGCCATTTCGAGATCCATGGTCTCGCGATCGGTCGGCTCCCTCGTCATGGTCTCCCAGTGCCCGGTTCCTGTGGTAACCGAGTCCCGTGCCTGGACGAGGAACCCGTCATCGATTGTGCGGATGTCGAGGTCGTATGCAGAAGGTTCAGGTGCTATCAACACCCTGACGTTCTTCTTCTGCGCCATGACCGTGCTGGCCTCATCCGAAATCGATGGGGCGACGACGAGCTCTACGAAGTGATCGCTTATCGCCACGGCTGTGGGCCCGTCGAGCTCGCCGTTGCATGCAATGACACCGCCGAATGCGGAGATCGGGTCACAGTTCCATGCTCGGATGAACGCCTCGGCCATCGTGTCTGCTCGTGCAACTCCACAGGCATTCATGTGCTTGAGGATCGCCACACATGTCACAGGGAGATCGTTCACCAACCGCCACGCCGCATCTGCGTCTGCATAGTTGTTGAACGACATCTCCCTGCCCTGGAGTTGGACTGCCTCTGCCCACCAGCCCTTGGAGCCAGCCACTGCGTACAGAGCTGCCGGCTGGTGTGGATTCTCGCCGTATCGCAACGATGCCCTGGTCTCGAGCGGGAGGACGAGCTTGTCCTGACCGCCCTTTGAGTGGAGCCAGTTGACGATCGCAGCGTCGTACTGTGCCGTCCGGAAGAACGCTTCCCGAGCAAGCTCCGCTCGGAATCCTGCAGTGGTCCCACCCGAGCTGATCGCCTCTATGACATCGTCGTATCGATCCGGGGAGACGACCACGGCAACCCACTCGTGGTTCTTCGCCGCTGCCCTGATCAGTGCCGGGCCACCGATGTCGATGTTCTCCGTGGCGGTGGAATCGTTCGCGCCTTTCGCAATCGTGTCCTCGAACGGATACAGGTTCGATACCACGAGCTGGAACGTGTCGATACCGAGATCGGTGAGATCTCGGCGATGGTCCTCGATGCCCAGATCGGCAAGGATCCCACCGTGGATGCGAGGGTGGAGGGTCTTCACCCTTCCCCCGAGCATCTCGGGCGTACCTGTTACATCCTCAACCCTCGTGACCGGTATTCCGGCCTTCTCGAGGTGGGTCGCCGTGCCACCGGACGAAACGATCGTAACCCCGTTGTCGACGAGCGACACGGCAAATGGAGTGAGACCGGCCTTATCTGATACCGAGATGAGTGCCCTTCCTACCGCGATCTCTGTCATCAGCCCATGGCCTCCTCTGACACCCTGTCCCAACGTACGTATCTGCCCTGCACCGTCAGATCGCCCCGTGCGAACGCAGAGACTGCCTCGGGAAGGAGCCGATGCTCGATCTCCTGTATCCGACTGTGCAGCGACATCGCGTCGTCCTCGGCGGCAACACCGATGGGTTCCTGAACGATGATCGGTCCATGGTCAACCTCCTCATCGACGAAGTGAACAGTGACCCCCGTGAGCTTCACCCCATATTCGATCGCGGCCTCTACAGCGTTGGCACCCGGAAAAGCGGGAAGCAGAGCGGGGTGGACGTTGATGATCGCGGCCGGGAAGCGCTCGATGGCGTTCGGCGCGAGGATGCGCATGAACCCAGCGAGGACGAGACCTTTGGCGCCAGCCCTATCTGCGACGTCACACAGGGCTGCCGTGAACGAATTCCGCGACCCGAAATCGGCCCACTCGACGACCTCTACGGGTATGCCCGCATCCGCTGCCCTCTCGAGTCCCCGCACACCGGGGCGATCCGAGATGACCACTGCGACGACATAACCCCGTTCGGCGTCCTGTGCGTCGATGAGTGCCTGAAGGTTGCTCCCACTGCCAGAAATGAGAACAGCGATGGGAAGCGGGAAATCGGTCATCGATCGATGATTCTAGGAGGTCCACGGAACATGCCACAGGCCCTACTCCCCGAGCGAAGACCGCCTCATCGACAGGTGTGGCAGCACCATGTGGTCGACAAACGGCTCCGGATCCCCCGTCCACCCCATTGCAAGCATCTCACCTCTCGTACGCCGCCCCCCGATCGCGCGCATGAGCTCGAATGAACTGGAGCTGAGCGAAGCAACAGGCTCACCGAAACCGATGTCCCAGCCCATCCCTGAGTCGGTCGCATCCACCCGGATCGTCGCTAGACCGAGGGAGGCGAAAGTTCGCCGGAGAGACTTCACATGTCCGGCCGTGGAGAACTGCACGTCGAGGAGGTCGCGGCCTTCGCTGTTGTCGTATGCATTCCTGAGATCGAACTCGTGATGCAGTATGTCCCCGATCGCCATGGCGGGAATCGCGGTGATGCGCGTTGTTCCGAGCGCTGACGGAACGGTTTCTGGCAGCCCGAGATCGCCAAGGGTATCGAGCAACACCGCCGCCGAGCCCACGATGTCACCCCACTCGGCAATGACCTCGTCCACCGTTAGATGGCGCCGCGCGCTGACCTGCGCTTCGGTCCATTCATCGCTTGCGAAACCGTCGAATACGAGGTTGGTTATGTCAACGGAGAGCCCGGTGAGGTGTCTCAGGACGTCGAGCGCTGTCCAATCCGGGGTCGCGGGCACCGGAATCTCTGGGTCGCGACCAGCCATGAACACTACGACTCTTGTCTGTCCCCGCTGGTATGCCTCTGCGTACATGGTGATAGCCTAGGATGCGCCGACCCAGACGACAGACGATGCGACCCGTTGTCAGCCGGCAAGCGCAGCAAGCATCGCCGAACCCATGTCCGTCGGGGTTGGCGCCATCACAACACCTGCACCTTCGAGGGCTTCGATCTTTGCCTCTGCTGTTCCCCTGCCACCCGAGATGATCGCCCCCGCATGGCCCATGCGCTTCCCTGCGGGTGCTGAGGTACCTGCAATGAAGCTCGCGACGGGCTTGGTCATGTTCGCCGTGATCCACACGGCAGCTTCCTCTTCCGCTGTGCCACCGATCTCACCGATCATGATGACACCTTCGGTTTCGGGATCATCGTTGAACGCCGCAAGGGCATCGACGAAGCTGGTTCCGTTGACAGGATCACCGCCGATGCCGATGGCCGTCGTCTGACCGAGACCGTTGAGGGTCAGCTGGTGTACAGCTTCGTACGTGAGCGTTCCGGAGCGCGACACCACACCGATCCTTCCAGGCGTATGGATGTAGCCCGGCATGATGCCGATCTTGCACTCCTGGGGTGTGATCACACCGGGACAGTTCGGGCCGACAAGCCTGACGTCCTTACCATCGAGATAGCGCTTTGCTTTCACCATGTCGGTCACGGGAATGCCCTCTGTGACCGTGATGATCAGTGGCACACCTGCCTCGGCCGCCTCCATGATGGCATCCGCTGCAAAGGGTGGAGGAACGTAGAGGACAGAAGCGTTCGCTCCTGTGGCTTCGACTGCCTCGCGGACAGTGCGAAAGATCGGAATCGTGACGTCATACGTGTCTGGCCGACCCTGCACGCCGGAATGATCCGTCTCGCCGGTGAACTGCTCCACCTGACCAGCTCTCGAAGGATGCACGGCACCGACCATGTTCGTGCCATATGCGATCGCCATGTCCGTGTGGAACCGACCGGTCTTGCCCATCCCCTGGACGAGGACTTTGGTGTCCTTGTTGACGAACACACTCATTTGGCCAGCTCCACGATCTTCTGTGCTCCGTCTTTCATATCCGTCGCGCTCACGACGTTGAGGTCGGAGTCATCAATGATCTGTTTCCCGAGTTCCACGTTCGTGCCTTCGAGGCGTACCACGAGTGGCACCTGTAGACCCACGTCTTCGACGGCCGCGACCACGCCGTGAGCGATGATGTCACAACGCATGATGCCTCCAAAGATGTTGACGAAGATCCCCTTCACATTCGGATCCTCTGTGATGATCTTGAACGCCGCAGCGATCTGATCCTTCTCAGCGCCTCCTCCCACATCGAGGAAGTTGGCTGGTTCACCCCCGACGTACTTGATGATGTCCATCGTCGCCATCGCGAGACCGGCTCCGTTGACCATGCATCCGATCGAGCCGTCGAGGCTGATGAAGGAAAGCCCGAACTCTTTGGCTTCGAGCTCGGCAGGGTCCTCTTCGGACTCGTCGCGAAGCTCGAGGACGTCAGGGTGGCGATACAGGGCGTTGGCTTCGAAGGCCATCTTCCCGTCGAGCGCCATGACCGTGCCGTCCGTCGTGACGACGAGCGGGTTGATCTCCACGAGGTCCGTGTCCATGTCCACAGCGAACTCCGCCAGGGTCTTGAGGAACCTGACACCGTTCTTGAAGGCATCCCCGTCGAAGCCGAGACCGTAGGCGATCCGCCGGGCCTGGAAGTCGGTGAGTCCGAACGCCGGGTCGATCTCCTCCTTGATGATCTTGTCAGGCGTCTCGGACGCCACGACCTCGATCTCTGTGCCGCCCTCTGTCGATGCCATCACGATGTTGCGGCTTGTGGATCGGTCTAGTAGAACCGAGAGGTAGAGTTCTGTTTCTATGTCTACTCCCTGCTCGACATAGAGTCTGTTGACGACCTTGCCCTGATCACCGGTCTGGATCGTGACGAGGGTCGAGCCGAGCATCTGGCTGGCGAGTTCATGAACCCGTGCTTCGGCTGCTTCGATTCCTCCGTCGATTCCATCAAGAACGACGGTCACACCGCCGATCTCGGGATGCTCCTTGAATCGACCCTTTCCACGACCTCCAGCGTGAATCTGAGACTTGACGACGACAACACGGTTGCCGGTCGACTCGATGAGCTTGCGCACAGCGGCGACCGCTTCATCGACCGTGGCAGCCATGACACCCTCGGGAACGGGGATGCCCCGATCCTTCATGAGCGCCTTCGCCTGATACTCGTGGATCTTCACATGTTCTCCTGACAGATGCCTGATCGGTGATGGGTCAGCCGGTGAACTGCTCGTCGACCCACTTCTGGATCGCCTCGAGCGACGTGCCCGGCCCGAAGATGTGCGCAATGCCGGCAGCCTCAAGCTGTGGGATGTCCGCGTCCGGAATGATTCCGCCCCCGAACACGACGATGTCCCCGGCACCTCGAGCTCTGAGTTCGTCCACCACGCCGGGGAACAGCGTCAGGTGTGCACCAGAGAGCGCAGACAGACCTACCCCATCGACGTCCTCCTGAACCGCGATGGTGGCGATCTGGGATGGCGTTTGATGAAGCCCGGTGTAGATGACTTCACATCCGGCGTCACGAAGAGCACGTGCAACGACCTTCGCCCCGCGGTCATGTCCGTCGAGACCAGGTTTTGCGATGAGGATCCGGATCGGCATCGCGGGCAATAGTAGTTGGACAACGCATCGTGTCGCCCGGCTGTGCTGCTCCGCATCTACCATGAACCTCGTGCTCGACGTGAATCTGATCGTCGTCCTTGGCGCCTCACTGGTACTCGTCGCCACTGCGGTCGGTGTATCTATATACCTGCGACTCGGCATCGGGAAGTCGATCATCTGGGCGTCCGTTCGCGCCGCGGTCCAGCTCACGGTGGTTGGCGTGCTACTTACCCTGGTTCTCGACTCTGCGTGGGAGCGTCTCCTTGCCCCGGTGTGGATCATGGCGATGATCGGGATCGCAGCTTTCGTTGTGTCCCGGAGGGCAGGAACAGCCACGGTCGTGCCCGCAGCGCTCCTCGCCGTTGGTGGTTCGACAGCGGTGTCTCTCGCGGTGGTGTTCGGATTCGGAGTGCTACCACTCGAGCCGATCGTGATGATCGTGATCGCTGGGATCACGATCGGGAACGCCCTTCCGGCGACGGTGGTCGCCGTGGACCAGGTTGTCACGAAGTTGACCACGGAGCGCCCGCAGGTCGAGGGTCTTCTTGCGCTCGGGTTCAATGCTCGTCAAGCGGCACGAGTCGTCGTGACAGATTCGGTCAGGGTTTCCCTTCTCCCTCAGATCGAAAGAACGAAGATCGTTGGTCTCGTCGCACTGCCCGGCGCGATGACCGGTCTCCTTCTGGCCGGGGTGGACCCCATCGATGCAGTGGTCATCCAGCTCGTTGTGATGTACCTCGTTCTCGGCTCCGTCGCCGTCTCGGCATCATTGGTCGCCGTTGTCACAGCCTCACGTGGGTTCACACCGGACCAACGCCTGAAGGTATCGATCTAGCGCCGATCAACCGACCTTTTCGAGAGGGGCCCAAGCGAGGAGGAGGCGCTTGGCACCGTGGGCGTCGAAAACCACGACCGCTTCGGCACGGTCACCTGCGCCGACGATCTCCTTGACGACGCCTTCGCCCCAGTGGGAGTGTCTTACGCGGTCACCGTTGGAGATATCTGCGTCTGACACCGTTGCGATCGGAACACGCGACTCCATGGTTCGTGATCTCCTGACCCTCTTCGCCTTGGAAGTGAGGTGACCTGGGATCTCGTTGAGGAACCGACTCGGTCCGTTGTAGTTGTTCTGACCCCACATGCTGCGGCTCCACGCCCTGGTGAGATACAGACGTTCCTCTGCCCGGGTGAGACCCACGTAGCAGAGCCTTCGCTCCTCTTCGAGTTCCTTGGGATCACCCAGGGACCTCATGTGGGGAAAGATGCCATCCTCGAGTCCGGTGAGGAACACAACCCGGTACTCCAGACCTTTTGCGTTGTGAAGTGTCATGAGAGTGACGGCCTCGGCGTCCTCGATTCCGTCAAGATCTGTGACGAGGCTGATCGACTCGAGGAACATCTGAAGCTTCCCGATGCCGTCGAGCTGGTTCCACTCATCGGGTCCCATTGAAGCCGGGCCTGTCTCCTCGAACTCTGCACTTGCAACGAGGAGTTCCTTGAGGTTCTCCTCCCTGCCCATCGCCTCGATCGTCCGGTCACCGCGGATCATGTCGAGGTAACCAGTGTCATCGAGCACGGCGCCCAGTGCAGCCGCTGGTCCGTCCGTCGCACTGGATGAAAGGATGTCCGAGATCGTCACGAAGTCTGCGATCGCGTTCTGGGCGCGGGTAGTGAGAGCTTCGATCTCTCGAACCCGCCTCAGTGCGTCCATGAATGAGATGCCTTCGGCTTCTGCGAAACGATCAACGTGGGCAACCGAAGTGTCACCGATTGAGCGTTTTGGGGTGTTGATGATCCGTTTGATGGCAACTTGATCGTCTGGGTTCACGATCACCTTCAGGTAGGCAAGTGCGTCCTTGACCTCCTTGCGGTCGTAGTACTTGAGACCACCAACCACCTGATATGTGACGCCGAATCGCACGAAGAGTTCCTCGATGACGCGCGACTGTGCGTTGGTGCGATAGAACACCGCAACATCATCAAGACCGATCCCGATGTCCTGGAGCCTGGCGATCTCCTCGGCTATGTATGCAGCTTCCTCGTGTTCATCCTCTGCCTCGAAGAGGACGATGCTCTCGCCCGAGCCCTGATCGGTCCAGAGCCGTTTCGGTCTGCGAGTTGCATTATTGGCAATGACCGCGTTCGCCGCATCGAGGATCGTCTGGGTTGAGCGGTAGTTCTGCTCGAGAAGGACCACTCTCGTATCGGGATAATCCTTCTCGAATTCCATGATGTTGCGCATGTCGGCGCCTCGGAACGCATAGATCGACTGATCTGAATCCCCGACGACACAGACGTTGCGGTGTTTGGCCGCGAGTATCTTCACCAACATGTACTGGGCTCGATTCGTGTCCTGGTACTCGTCGACGAGGATGTACCGGAACCGGATCTGCCAACGCTCGAGAACCTCAGGGAAGGCTTGGAGGATCTCGACAGTGAGCTTGAGAATGTCGTCGAAGTCGACGGCTGAAGCCTCAACGAGACGTTGCTGATACAGCCGATAGATATCTGAGACCTTCTCGTGATAGAAACCGGAATCCTGGGAGGAGAATGTCTCGTAGTCGATCAGCTCGTTCTTGGCCTTGGAGATCACCGCCCTCATCTGGCGCGGTGGAAAGCGTTTTGGATCAAGATCGAGGTCCTTGATGCACATGGTCACAAGGCGCGTTGAGTCCGCTTCGTCGTAGATGGAGAACGAAGACCTATATCCGAATCGATGGATCTCCTGACGGAGGATTCGCACACACGCAGAATGGAAAGTCGAAACCCACATGTCGTTCGCTACACGCCCGACGAGCCTGCCGACTCGATCCCTCATCTCCCCCGCCGCCTTGTTCGTGAAAGTGATCGCGAGGATCTCGTACGGCGATACCCCAAGGTCCCGTACGAGGTGGGCAATACGATATGTCAACACCCGCGTCTTGCCGGAACCGGCACCTGCAATCACGAGTACCGGGCCTTCGGTGGCGGCAACTGCCTCACGCTGGGTGGGGTTGAGGTCAGCGAGAATGGCAGAATCCGGCATGGGTGGAACGTAGTACGACCACCGACCTACGGCGAGCGCCAGCGAGCGATTCAGCTCGCTATGACCGACTCTTCTGGGTTGCTCTCTCCGTTGGCTTCGGCCTTCTCGATGAGGTCACGGAGTGTCTCCACGAGTGCGCCCTTTGCGAAGTCACCCTTGTCGAAGAACGCGTCGACACCGGCACGCTCTGCCCGTGCCTGGTCTTCTTGCGATGCGACGCCAGAGAGCATGACGATCGGAATCGTGCCGTACCGCTGTCGCACCATGTGGACGAGAGCGACACCGTCGGCCCTCGGCATCGAGAAATCGACGACCAGTGCGTCGACCTCGTTCTTTGACAGCGCTGCAAGCGCATCTGACACGCTGCCCGCAGAAACGGTCGAGAAACCGTGCGACGCAAGTACACCGGACACGACCTGGCGGACGCCCTGGCTGTCATCCACAACGAGAACTGTGTGAACGGGCCCCTCGGACAAGGCTTCGGCGGATCGCATCCGCTCGGCGAGCCTTCCTGCGTCAACGAGCATGACCGTGTCGTCGCCACCGAGCAGGGCGACACCGCTCACCACAGAGGATCCGCTGAGCAACGGACCCAGATCCTTCGTGGCAACCTCATGTGTATCGAGCACCTCGTCGATCGCCAATGCGATCAGGCCTGTCGGGCTCTGTAGCACCATCACCTGGGAGGGGAGGCCCTCGAGCTCCAGACCGGCGGCCGAGGCAAAGGACGAATACGGTACGGTCTCATCACCGAAACCGATCGATGACCCCTTCTCCGTGACGGAGATCGACACGTCCGGCATCGGAGTGATCTCGACGACGACCGAGTCTGGGATTCCCCATGTACGTCCACCGGCAGTGAATATCTGTGCACGCTGCAACGCCCTGTGCGCGGGCATCGTGACGACGAAACTTGTGCCAAGGCCGGCGGAGGATTCGAGGCTCATGGACCCATATACCTCTTCGACGATCTCCGTGACACGACCGAGCCCGACTCCGGAACCGGTGAACTCTGAGGAATCGGGGTTTGTGGAGAACGCATCTGCATACAGAACCGACCTGAGTTCCTCCGCAGTCGGATCCGCACCAACGAGATCGCTCTCTATCGCTTTCGCACGAACCGCCGCCCAGTCGATCCCTGCACCATCATCTGTGATCGAGATTCGGAGGTGCTGATCCTCCCTGCTCACAGACACCGTGACCGTTCCGACCGAGGCCTTGCCCGCAGCAACTCTCACGGCTGCTGGCTCAAGACCGTGGGTGACAGCGTTGACAACAAGTTGTCGAATGACTTCACCTATCTGATCAAGGAGCTGGCGATCGATCAGGGTGTCTTCACCTTCAACGACGAGCTCCACGTGCCTGTCAAGTTTCTTGGACACGTACTTGACCAGCTGCGGAAGGGTTGAAGTGATGTTCGATATCGGCATGACGGTGAGACCGAGTGCGGCTGACTCAAGCTGCACAGATGCGCGTCTGACAGCCTCCAGGGACTCGCGGACTCCCTCGACGGCATCCACAGGAGTCCCTTGGGAGCCGGCAGAGAGCACATCGGCTGTCTGCTTGACCGCCGAGTCGATGTCGATTCTCATCGCGACGACGTTGTTGATCATCCGGAAGAGACGCCCAGCGTTCACGGGGACGGACTCTTCGTTTGCCCACGTCTCGACCGCCCCAACAAGACCGCCAAGGTCATACGTCTTGCTCGCCACAGGGTCCAATACCGACGGGGTTACTTCGAGGACGACGAGGTCGGGCGGCTCGTCAAGCACGGCACTGACGGCGGAGGCCGCAGCGGCGGACGACTCAGTTTCCTCAGTCACATCCTCGACATCAGGCTCATCTGAAGCCGCAACGATCTCATAGGTGATCGCAGGTGTGGCGAGCCTGCCGTCTGGACCTGGCTCAAAAACAAGAGGTTCGGTCTGGGCATCAGCATCGCCGTCGCCTCCAAGTCATGACACAATGTCTGGTACCGGCACGTCTGTGTCCTCGGAGGCGGGCGGTGCGATATCCGGCGCATCTGATGCAACGGTTTCCACAATCTCGACCTCGACCACCGATGCCGGAGCGTCGAATCCGGCCTCTGATTCGACGGTCGACTCGCTTGCCTCAGCCTCATCGGAATCTTCGGCAACCAGCACGGGCACCCCATCAGATGGCTCAGAGGTCGTCATGGGTTCAGGGAGCAACGCGAGGAGCGCGGGGTCATCGACGAGGGTTCGCAGCATTTCGACAGCTTCTGATACGGCTGTGTCGTCGCCATCGAGCGCTTCAGGAATGGCCTCCGCCAGGATCAGAAGGGTACGGCCAAGCATGGAAGACGGTTCCAGTTCACCCCCCTGAATGAATCGCCACACGAATTCGCAGGCCTCGCCGCCTCTGGCGATGCCTTCGTACCCCATGACACGACCGGTTCCCTTGATAGTGTGGCCTTCACGAAGCATCCGACCTGCAAGTTCGGAGCTGATGTCATCTCTCAACATCGCTCCGGCGCCTTCGACGAGGCTGCTCGAACGATCGTCGAGTTCCTCCTTGAAGAGCTTCTCGAGCTCAGGGTCGTTCTGCCAGTCCATCAATACACCATCACGAAAGAGGTTTCGTCCACAACAGCCATATCGGAACCCTCGACATCTGTCTTGAGCACTATGACTAGTTAGCACTATGACTAGTCATAGGTTCAGACGCGCGAATGGGCGCGGCTGCAATCCTATCCTTGAAGGGAGTACCAGCCTCGAACAGCTGAAGGTCGTCATCGATGCAACGGCCGCAGCGCTGGTCTATGCGGGAATCGAACTCGCGTACATGTCCACACTCTCTTCGCTCCGCAACCATCGGCCCCATCCGATGAGACCCAGCGGAAGGAAGACGACTCCTGCAACCACACCCAGCGCCCACGCGAGGGGATAATCACCGTACGAATCCCTCCAACCGATCTCGGCGAGATTCAACACGAGGAACACGATCGCCCCGATGATGAGGCCGGAGGAAGCCAGCAGAGTGCCCTGCTTCGGAGCGGCTCCCCGACGCAACACGGCGCTTCCGAATACGAGGTGGCCCGTTCCCTGCACCACCATCCAGAGCGGCACCGCCCAAGCGATGATGCTCACTGCGACACCGAGTCCCGTGATGCCGAGCCCAACAGTGCCAATGACCCCGAGTCCGCCGAGCCTCCTGCCTACGCCGAACATCGTGAGCAGCCCGAGCACGCCCGCTGCGATGAGCGTGGCGCTGAACAGGGCGTAGTACAACTGCCACTGATTGTCGAAGACGACCATCAGTACGTAAAGTCCTGCTGTGACGAGCCAGAGGCCCGCGGATACGAACGCAAAGAGTCCTGCACGTATCGTGTTCTGAGTTTGCATTGCTACTCCTCTTATGTCGGTTGGATCGCGAGTGGCACGGCGTTCCCTGGCGCAGGAGAAAGCTCATCTCGAGCCTCCGCGCTCGTCCTTCACCCATACAGACGAACGCCGGCCGGGATCGGGTGACACGTGGCAGCGGAATCGAAGATTGACAGCCTGAAGGTTCGCAGTGGGGTCGGTCAACCGCCAAGGCCGACAATGGCAGGAAGCACGATCAATCCGAGTAGCACAAGTCCGAGCCCGACGAGTATCCACACCAAGACGGTGATCCATACGTCAAGCAGGTCGTTGGTTGGGTCTGCTGGTGGCGCGGCCTCGCCGAGACGATCCCGACGTGCTCGGCGCATATTTGCTGAGAACACCAGACCGACAACCGGCAGAGCAACCATCGTCACAGCGTGCAGCAGTCCCATCAGCAGAAGCAAACCCGCAAACCGCTGGAATTCCCATCCGACCCACTCCACGAGCCGTTGAGCCGCTGGATCGTTGATCGGGGGCGCATACTGAATTGTCATGAAGGTGTAGGCACCGAAGATCAGATAGAAAGCAACATCCATCAATGCGAGAAAGCTCGAGCCCGTTTCAGGACTCGACCTGAAGATGTCGCTCTCGAAAGCGGTCCCGAACCGTCGTATGGCCGGGCCGAGTAGCAGCACCGAAGCCGCCATCGCACCGGTCACAAGGACCTCGATGGACCAGAACGGCATCTCGAAGCCACCGTCAACACGCTCGACCGCGAGGAACAGGTACACAGCAACAAACCCGAGAGCGACAAGACCCAGAATCACTATCCGGCGAACTCTCGTGCGGTGAGCTGCATCCTCTTCGATTGATCTCGTGATCTTCTCGAAGAGATCAGGACTCGGTTGATACTGGTCAGCGGCGCTGAAGACCGCCGTCAACTGCTCTTCGGCCGTCATTACCCACCTCCGATCGTGCTGCGAAGTGATGCCAATCCTCGACGGAAGTGGGTCTTCACCGAGTTCGGCGAGATACCCAACACGTCGGCGATCTCGCGCTCCGAAAGCTCCAGATAGAAACGAAGGAAGATGCAGTCCCGTTGTCGCGGGGACAACGCACGCACCTCGTCGAGGAATCGTGCCTGCTGTTCGTCAAGGATGAGCCTGTCCTCGGGTGCCTCAGGTGTCGACCCTGCCGGTACGGCTTCCTGGTGCCGCAGAGACATCAAGCCTCTTCGGTTGTGGTCACGTGCCAGGTTGATCACGATCGACCGGAGGTACGACGCTGCCTTGTCGTTGCTCTTGATACGATGCGCCGACTTGTGCAGACGAATGAATGCCTCCTGAACAAGGTCCTCCGCAGCATTGCGATCGTCAGTGAACAGGCGCGCCATCCGAACGAGTGCGACACCTTCGTGCTCAAACAGATGGGCGACAAGTGCGTCAGAATCGGTGCGGACCGTGACGGCGTCTCTCGCCCGCTTGATGGCCATGAGAAGCCAGCGGAGGGAGACTCCGGCCAGACTCTCAGGGAACGACGCGACGGTCATGCGTCCTCTGAGGGTCCAGCGTCGATCTCCATGCGTTGTGACATCCCGAGCAGTCGACCCACGATGGGGAGGCTCAGCACGTTGGCACCGTGAAGGATCCCCATCAATAGGAGCATCCCGCCGAGGCGGACGGTCTCGGCACGAAGCTGTTCAGCTCCGACGAGATCTCCCCAAGACGTGTCCGGTTCGAAACGGGTCGTAAACAGGATGTAGGCAGTGAAAATGAGGTAGTAGGCAACATCCATCAAGACGATGTAGCTCTTGCCGGTTCTCGGATTGGCGCGAAATACGTCTGCGGCGTAACTGCGACCGTACCTCTTGATGAGCGGACCAAGCAGCAACAGTGCAGCCACGAGCGCACCAACCGTAATCAGTTCGAGAATCCACCAGTCCATGCCGTCCTCCCAATCCGAATCATCCTGATCGTCTACCGACCTGCGTGCCCGACGATCACGGTGGTCGTTCGAAACACGTCCTCACCCATACAGACTAATTTCAAACGATCCAGGGTGACATCGATTTCTTTGATCGGATCGTCGGTTCGAACTGTCCAGTGGCTCACTCCCACTCGATGGTGGCGGGGGGCTTCGATGAGATGTCGTAGGCGACGCGGTTGATTCCATCTACCTCGTTGATCACGCGAGAGGAAATCTTTGCAAGGACCTCGTACGGCAAGCGGGCCCAGTCCGCCGTCATTGCGTCATCGGACGTGACAGCGCGCACGATCAAGGGGTAGGCATAGGTCCGGCCATCGCCTTGCACGCCCACTGACTTGATCGCAGGCAGGACGCCGAACGTCTGCCAGATCTCGCGATACAAGCCGGCCCTGCGAATCTCCTCGAGAACGATCACATCAGCTGCCCGCAAGATGTCGAGGCGTTCCTTGGTGATGTCGCCAATGATCCGAACGGCTAGGCCCGGACCTGGGAAGGGCTGACGCCACACGATCTCCTCCGGCAGGCCAAGCTCCTCACCTATTGCACGCACCTCATCCTTGAAGAGATCACGCAATGGCTCGACGAGTTCGAAGTCGATGTCGTCAGGGAGGCCACCAACGTTGTGATGGCTCTTGATCTTTGCAGCGTCCTTTGTCCCTGATTCGATGACATCGGGATACAACGTCCCTTGGACCAGATGATCGGCGCCATCGATCCCTGAGGCGACCTCCTCAAAGACACGAATGAACAGCTCTCCGATGATCTTGCGCTTCTCTTCTGGATCCGTCACACCCTCCAACGCAGAAAGGAACCGATCTTCAGCCTTGACGTGGATGAGGTTCATGCCGAACGTATCCCTGAAGGTTGCTTCGACCTGCTCACCTTCCCCGTGACGCATCAGTCCATGATCAACGAAAACGCAAACGAGCCGATCACCGATCGCTTTGTGCACAAGTGCGGCGGCCACGGACGAATCGACACCGCCAGAGAGCCCGCAGATCGCAACACCCTCACCAACCGCATCGCAGATTGCATCCACAGACTGCTCGATGATCCCCGCATGGGTCCACGTCGGTCTCGCACCGCACACATTCCATAGGAAATGCTCAAGCACCTCTTGCCCGTGTTCGGTGTGCTTCACCTCAGGGTGGAACTGCACCCCGTAGAAGCATCTCTCTGTGTCCTCCATCGCCGCGACGGGCGCATCGGGAGTCGAGGCGGTGACGCTGAACCCTTCTGGAGCATCGGACACCGCGTCGTTGTGGCTCATCCAGACCTGTTGGTGTTCCGGCTGATCAACGAACAACTGCGACTTCCCGACAACGCTGAGATCCGCGGGTCCGAACTCGGAGATACCCGTTGATGCCACGGTACCGCCGAGCGCCTGGGCCATCACCTGATGCCCGTAACAGATGCCGAATACCGGGATTCCGAGCTCGAAGATCTCAGTATCGATTCCATATGCATCTTTTGCGTACACAGACGATGGCCCACCGGAGAGGATGATCCCCACGGGACGCTTCTCTTTGATCTGTGATGCGGTGATGTCCCTCGGAACGATCTCAGAGAAGACACGTGCCTCGCGGACACGACGAGCGATCAACTGGGCGTATTGAGCTCCGAAGTCGACGACGAGAACCCGATCGAAGTCACCTAGTGAAGCGTGACCCGAAACGGATGGCCCTGCCATCACCCCATCCCCACGCCCTGGGACCGCTGGAGTTGTTTCCCTTCGGTCAGGAGAGCGGGAGCAATCATCACTTCGGCCTTCTGGAACTCCTTGACGGTGGCATAACCTGTGGTCGCCATGGACCCTCGAAGGCCGCCAAAGAGGTTCCGTCGGCCGTCGTTCTCATGCGCGGGACCAACAAGGATCTCCTCGATCGTGCCGAGTATCCCCGTATGGACACGAGAGCCTCTTGGCAGTGTCGGGTGGAACGTGGCCATGCCCCAGTGAAATCCCTTCGAGGGGGATTCTGCAGCTGCGGCCAATGGTGAACCGAGCATCACCGCGTCGGCACCGATGGCGATCGCCTTCGATACATCGCCGCCGGTACGCATCCCGCCATCAGCGATGATGTGCACATATCGTCCAGACTCTTCGAGATAAGCAGATCGGGCGGCAGCCGCATCAGCGATGGCCGTGGCCTGCGGCACACCGATGCCGAGGACGCCGCGTGTCGTACAAGCAGCCCCGGGACCGACGCCAACGAGGACACCCACAGCACCAGTTCTCATGAGGTGCAATGCACCTGAGTACGAAGCTGTGCCACCGATGATGACAGGCATTTCAACCTCACGGATGAATGCGTTCAGGTCGAGGGGTTCTTCGCGTGACGAGACATGCTCTGCAGATACGACGGTTCCCTGCACCACGAGCACGTCAAGCCCACCGGCCTTTGCGTGATCGATGTATCTCGCGACGGTTGGAGGGGTGAGACTCCCACAAGCGATCACCCCTGCGTCCTTGATCTCCCTGACCCGCTGGGTGATGAGATCAGGATCGACCGGTGCGCTGTACAGCTCCTGCATCCGACGCGTGACGCTCTGACCATCGAGAGACGCGATCTCGTCGTACACAGGCAGGGGATCCTCGTATCGCGTCCAGAGCCCTTCGAGGTTCAGCGTGGCAAGGCCGCCAAGGCGACCGATCTCGACCGCGGTCCGGGGAGTTACGGCAGAGTCCATCCCCGAAGCCATCATCGGAAGATCGAATGTGAAGGCATCCAGCTCCCACGTGAGATCGACATCCTCTGGGTCCCTCGTTCGCCTCGTCGGGACTATCGCGATGTCATCGAAACCCCAGGCTCGACGACCGGACTTCCCTCTTCCGATCTCGACTTCCACGGCAGACCTCCACTAAGCGCCAGCAATGACGCGAGCGTAGTAGCCGCGCAACACCGAAGTGTCAGCGTTGAGACGAAAGACGAGAACCGTAAACCGCAGACCGTGAACTCCTAGAAGCCCTTGACCCCTGTAGCTTTGCGTACCTCGTTCATGTATCCAGCGGCCATCTCGTTTGCACGGATTCCGCTCGAGTGCAAGACATCGCGGACGTCACCGTCATCCAAGAGCTTGTAGCGCTCATGCACAGGGCTGACCTGTGCGATCACGGCATCGGCCACTGCATCCTTGAAGGCCCCGTATCCACCGCTTGCGTACTCGTCAACGAGCGAGTCGATCGAGTCACCCGTACAGGCAGACATGATCTCGAGCAGGTTGGAGATTCCAGGCTTCGTCGCAACGTCGTACCTGATCTCTGGATCACTGTCGGTGACGGCTGAACGGAACCGCTTTCTGATCACGTCGGGATCGTCCAGGAGAGACACGCGGCTCTTCTCCTGCGGGTCTGATTTCGACATCTTGGATGTCGGATCAGTGAGCGACATGACCCTCGCCGAGGTCTTGGAAACGTACGCCTCCGGAATCGGAAAGACGTCACCGAACTTGTTGTTGAAGCGCTCGGCGAGGTCGCGGGTCACCTCGATGTGTTGACGCTGATCGTCACCCACCGGTACAAGGTTGGCACGCAGGAGGAGGATATCTGCAGCCATGAGCACCGGGTATGAATAGAGTCCGAGGTTCGACGCAGCACCGGCAGTGGTCTTCTCCTTGAACTGGGTCATTCGATTCAGCACCCCCATTGGCATCATCGTTCCAAGAATCCACGCGAGTTCTGCGTGGGCTGGCACCTGGCTCTGGCAATACAGCAGTGAGCGCTCAGGATCGACGCCGAGAGCAAGCAGGACCTTTGCAGTCTCGATTCGCGACTGTTCGAGCTCACCTGGTTCGTAGTCCACCGTCATCGCATGCAGATCGACGATGCAATAGATAGTGTCGTAGTCGTCCTGGAACCTCACCCAGTTACGAAACGCACCGAGGAAGCCACCGAGGTGCATGTTCCCTGTGGGTTGCACGCCAGAAAAGATTCGTTCTTGCATGCGGCGAGCATACCGGGGTCCTTCGTCCACACCGTTTCCTGCGCTGGAGTCCGGACGCTCCCCTGTCCGGAACCACGGAGTGGCGGTCTTGACCTTTCCGCGAGCATCGGCCATACTCGCCGGCAATGCAGACCACTTCCGTCACGATCATTATCACCTAGCGCACACGTCCCACACGTGTGCGCTGCGAACCCTCCGTCCATCGGAGGGTTCTCTCGTTGAGGGGACACCATGAACAGAACAGTCGAGATCTACGACACCACGCTGCGCGATGGCATCCAGCAGGAGGGCATCTCGCTCACCGTGCGGGACAAGCTCAAGATCTGCTCGCTTCTCGACGAGCTCGGTGTCTCCTACATAGAGGGTGGTTGGCCCGGAGCCAACCCGAAGGAGGACGAGTTCTTCGAGCGGGCGCGCACCGAACTCGACTTCGGCACGGCAGAGCTCGTTGCCTTCGGGGCGACAAGAAAGGTCGGGGTCAGAGCCGAGGATGACCCACAGGTCCAGAAGCTGCTTGCCGCCGGGACGGGAACGGTTTGCCTCGTCGGCAAGACATGGGATTACCACGTTGAGCATGCGCTTCGAACATCCATCGATGAGGCCGTGGCGATGATCGGGGATACGGTCGCGTACTTCCGCTCGAAGGGTCGTGGCGTGTTCTTTGACGCCGAGCATTTCTTTGATGGCTACCGCTCGAATCCGGACTTTGCGATTGCAGCTCTCCAAACAGCCCACGACGCCGGCGCCGCGAGGCTCGTCATGTGCGACACGAACGGTGGTTTCCTGAGCCACGAGGTCGAGCGAATCGTGGGCGAGGTCACCGCAGCGGTGTCTGAAGCCACTTTCGGTTGCCACTTCCACAACGATTCCGGGATGGCCGTCGGCAATTCGCTCGCAGCGGTCCAGAACGGTGTGTTCCAGGTGCAGGGATGCATCAATGGCTATGGGGAACGCACAGGGAACGCCGACCTGTGCTCTGTGATCCCGAACCTCTCGCTCAAGATGGGTATCGAAACGATCCCGGAGAGCCGTATCGGACAGCTCACGACGGTGTCCCACCACATCGCTGAGGTTGTGAACCTCACACTCGACCCCCACCTACCGTACGTCGGGGCATCGGCATTCACCCACAAAGCCGGCCTCCACACCTCGGCCCTTGCAAGGCGGTCCGACGCGTACGAGCACATGAACCCGTCCAAGATCGGCAATGAGACCCGTGTTGTGGTTTCGGAACTCGCCGGACGCTCAACCGTGCTCGCCAGAGCCAAAGCGTCTGGCTTCGACCTCACATCACAACAGGCACAGGCAGTCGTCGACGAGATCAAGGAGCGGGAGCACCGTGGATATCTGTTCGAGGCTGCGGACGGATCCTTTGAGTTGCTTGCACGCCAGGTAGCGGGATGGACACAGGACTTCTTCGACCTCGAGTCCTATCGGGTCTTCGTGGAGAACCGGAGAGGTGAAGTGATAGCCGAAGCGACGGTGAAGGTCGTCGTTGATGGAGAGCGGATCGTTTCGACGCGCGAGGGTGACGGACCGGTTGCGGCGATGGACGAAGCGCTGCGAGCTGCTCTGCGCGATGCCCATCCTGAGGTCGATCTGATAAAGCTCACCGACTACCGCGTGCGAGATCTCGACAGCTCGGACGGCACGAGTGCCAGGGTCAGGGTCCTCACGGAACATTCCGACGTCGAATCGACATGGGGCTCCGTCGGAGTCCATACCAACATCATCGATGCATCGTGGACAGCAGTCGCTGACGGCCTCGTTGTCGGCCTTCTCAGGGAGCAGGCGCGGAACACGGACGACCAATGACGGAGCAGCCGGCTTGTGCCATCCTTGGAGGATCGAACCAAGGAGCCGGATGCCGCGACCGATCACGCCTGAAGATCTATGGAAACTCAAGCGAGTTGGCCAGCCAGAGCACATCCCGAACTCGACGAGCGCAGTGGTTCCCGTCGTCACATACGACGAGGACAATGAATCGCACTCCGTGCTCCACATCGTGGACAGGGATGGGGTCACGCGACAGCTGACATCGTCCGAGCGTCATGCATCGGCTCCCGCACCCTCGCCGGACGGGGGTCACGTTGCGTTCCTTGCCAAGTCGGGTGATGACAAGCCGCAGGTTCATGTCATGCCGCTCGACGGTGGTGAGGCGCGCTGCGTCACGGATCTGCCGCTCGGCGCCCGATACGTGGCGTGGGTCCCGGGCCACAACACGCTGATCGTCGCAGCATCCGTAATGAGAGACCACCCTTCGGTCGACGCGACCGAGGAATTCCTCGAGGAGAACGCCGACAAGAAGCGACCGATCGCCACCGAGGACCGCGTGTTCCGCCATTGGAAGAAGTGGCTGGCCGGCCACCATGTCGACCACCTCTTTCGCGTGGACCTTGCCGATGACACGGTCACCGATCTCACACCTGACCTCGACAAACTCATCGGTCTTGACGAACTCGAGAACTCACTCACCATCACACCGGACGGAGAGACAGTCATCTTCACGATCGATGCCGGTGAACCTGCGTGGGACAGGATCCGGTTCTCGCTGCACACTGTGCCCACCGGTGGGGGCGAGATCCTCAGGCTCCCGACAGGTGAATCGGCCCAACAGACCCGACCGAGGGTCTCACCGGACGGTTCGGTGCTCATCTTCGGAGCCCAGTACGAACCTGACTATTACGCCGATCATGTCAGGCTGGTTGAGTACCACCTCGCAACGTCCACCGAGCAGATCCTCACGGAGCATTGGGATCGTTCGGCTGGCGATTGGGAGTTCATCAACGACTCGTGCATCGTCTTCAACGCTGAGGACGAAGGTCATGTGCGTCTGTACACGCTAGACATCGAAGGTGGAGATCCCGTTCCGCAAACGTCCACGGGCTCCAGCCACGGCGCAAGACCCGGCGTCGACTGCTTCTGGCATCGGCACGAGTCGATGCATCAGCCACCGGAGATAGCGATCACAGCTGGAGGACATACAGAGAAGGTGACCGGATTCAACGATGAGGCGCTTGCCGACCTCGCTCTCACGCATGCGAAAGAGATCCGATTCGAGGGTTCGGACGGTGCTCAAATCCAGGCGTTCATCGTGGAGCCCCCTGATTTCGACAAGGAGGAGAAATGGCCACTCCTCCACAACGTGCATGGAGGACCTCACAACGGCGTCATGGACAACTGGCATTGGCGCTGGAACACCCAGGTGATGGCGGCTGCAGGCTACGTCGTTGTCTCGGTCAATTTTCATGGATCGTCATCGTTCGGCGATGCGTTCACACGCTCGATCCGCGGAGCCTGGGGCGACATGCCTGCACGGGACATCGAGGCAGCCACAGACCACATGCTCTCGGCCGGGTACGTCGACGAGAACCGCATGGCCGTCGCGGGGGGTTCGTACGGCGGCTATCTCGTCAGTTGGCTCACGACAATCACAGACAGATACTCAGCCTCCATCTGCCACGCCGGAGTCACCGACCTGCTCGGCCAATGGGCATCTGACCACACCGCTGGTCGGGACAAGGCCGTCGGAGGCGTCCCCTGGGAGGACATGGATGCCGTACAGCGATGGAGTCCGATGGCTCACACCCACGACATCGTGACGCCGACCCTTGTGATCCACGGAGAGCTCGACTACCGGGTCGTGAACACCCAGGGACTCCTCCTCTATGGCACGCTCAAAGCCAAGGGTGTCCCCGCACGCCTCGTCTATTACCCCGACGAGGGCCACTGGATCGAGACCCGCGAGAATGCGCTCCACTGGTGGGGAGAGTTCCACAACTGGCTGGAGCGGTGGCTGGTCACGTGATCGACCGTTGGCGGGCGCAGACGATTCGATCTCGGGCTTGTTGGTGCAATAGACGTTCGGTACCCACCAGAGGAGTGGGTCACAGCGTGATACCCGGCTCCTGGGCCAATTCGTCGATGAGCTGCCAAAGGGCCTCGACGTGGCGTGCACCTGTGTGCGTCTGGCCTATCGAGATCCTGACGAACCACGTCCCGTCGATGTGGGACGGTGTCACTGCAACCTTCCCCGTTGCGTTGAGGTCGTCTGCGAGTTTCCGGGTGGCGTCGTTTCCGTCAACGTGCGTGAAACACACGAGGCCGAACGGATGTGGTGCGAACAGCTCGAACCGATCATCCAGCTCGACCCAGCGCGCGAGCTGATCGGCCAGAGCGACATGATCCCGCACCATGGCCCTGAGACCTGTTGCTCCGTAATACCGAAGCACCCACCACAGTTTCAACGAACGAAACCGTCTGCCGAGAGGCACGTGCCAATCTCTGTAGTCGATCACTTCTCCCGTATCGGAGGCAGTGTTCCTGAGGTACGGGGGCAGGACACTCATCGTGTCGATGAGCGGCTTGACGTCGGCAACCCACAGAACGTTGCAGTCAAAGTTCACCATCATCCATTTGTGCGGATTGAAGGTGTAACTGTCCACTCGTTCAAGACCGGGCTGATGTTGACGGAACTCTTCACAGATCATCGCCGTACCTGCATAGGCCGCATCGACGTGATGCCACATACCGTGCTGGTGCGCGATCTCGGCGATCGACTCGATCGGGTCAACAGCAGTGGTAGCGGTCGTCCCTATCGCAGACACGACCGCAATGGGCAACAGGCCATCGGCTCGGTCCCTCGATATTGCTGCCTGCAGGGCCGCCGGATCAAGCGCGTACGCCTCGTCGACATCGACCTTTGTGCAATGCCCGATCCCTGCAACGGTGCATCCCTTCTCGATCGACGAATGGGCCTGATTGGAGACATAAACGACCATCTTCTCTGCAGATGTCTCGTCCCGCCGACGATGCCTCGAGACAACGAGTGCGGCGTGAGTGGCATCTGAGGCGCTCATCTGTATCACTCCGCCACCCCGTCCGCCGGACTTCCACGACTGTGGAAGATCCATCAGATCTACAAGCCAATCCAACACCCTGGATTCGATTTCGGTCGTTGCAGGCGAAGTCGACCACAGCATGCCCTGTTGACCGAGTCCGGACGCGGCAAGGTCGGCGAGGATCGAAGGTCCGGAAACATTCGCAGGGAAATAGGCGAACCAGTTCGGCGATTGCCAGTGGGTGATGCCAGGCATCACGACCCCGTCCAGATCGGCAAGCATTGCGGCGAACCCGTCGCTCGACTCAGGTGCGTGATCCGGGAGCATCGCGGCGATCTCACCCGGGGAGATATCAGGGGTCACAGGGAACTCCTCGACCCGCTCCATGTACCGTGCGATCCAATCGATCACCGCGTACCCGTTCTCGCGGAACTCCTCAGGCGTCATGTCCATGCGCATGGGTAGACCGTACCGCAAACCGTGAACCGTGAACCGGCTACCGCAGATAGTCCAGCAGCTCGCGCATCATGAACGCCGTGGCTCCCCAGAGAATCCCCTCAGGGAACTCGAAGAACCACAAGTCGTGACCGAACCAGTCCCTGGTCACCCACCGTGACTCATCCAACAACTCCGCGATCGTCGGCTCGATGATCGCATCCACCTCTCTGGGATCCGCAACGAACTGGGCCGGTCGAGAGATGCGAGCCACGACCGGAACGATCGGTTTGTTCCGATTCCTGGTAGTAACCGGCTCGAGACCTCCGAATATCTCGAGGACGTTGTCGGGTGGAAGTCCGATCTCCTCCCATGCTTCACGCTTTGCGGTGGCGATCGGCTCCTCCCCATCCTCCCTGTGGCCACCGGGGAACACGATGTCTCCAGGGTGGGTCGGCATGTGATCAGGGCGTCGGGTCAGCACGACTCGGACGTCCCCAGCATCGCCCTCATACAGAGGGATAAGAACGGCATATTCGGCACCGGGCGGATCGACGACCGGCGCAAGACCCCGCAGAATGGACCATGTATCCATTGGGCGAGCTTATCGAGATAGGCTGGGTTCGATGTCGACACACGTTCACAGCCAACCGAGGTACACCAAGCGTCTGATGATTCGTCCCTTCAAACGCAGAGATGTCGCTGCCATGCACGAGGCAGTGTCGTCGTCCCTCGATGACCTACAACCGTGGCTGCCCTGGGCTGACGGCTACGACAGGGGCTCCGCACAGAGATTCATCCGCGACTCTGTCAGCGCATGGGCCGAGGGGCGTGCATTCGACTTCACCATCCGAACGATCGAGGAACCGAGCAGGCACATCGGCAATGTCTCGGTTTGGCCCACCTCCCAGCAGAACCGCATCGGAGAGGTCGGTTACTGGATCAGATCTGATGAAACCGGGCGAGGGTTCGGTGCCGAAGCCACGACGCGGGCGATGCAGATCGGATTCGAGGAGATGGATTTTCACAAGGTGCAGCTCCGCATTGCGGTGGGAAATGTCGCTTCGGATCGAATCGCAGAGAAGCTCGGATTCGTTCTCGAGGGGACCCTGCGAGACGAGGTGAAGGTAGGAGGAAAGTGGCTCGATCACACGGTCTGGTCGATGCTCGAACGGGAGTGGTGGAGCCACCGAGATCGACATCGTGCTGAGGGAACGATCTCTTGACAGATATCACGTGTCGGGCGGAGGCCTACTGTGAATTCAATACTGCCAACTGAAAGCTGACCAATGCGTATCGGAATCCTGACGGGTGGAGGCGATGTACCCGGGCTCAATCCTTGCATCAAAGCGGTGGTGAACCGCGTCGCAGAGCAGGGGCACGAGATCGTCGGTTTCAGACGTGGTTGGGGTGGATTGCTCAATTCCAACCCTGATGACCCGGACTCGATCGCCGAAAACACGATCAAGCTCGATCCGCAGGTGGTTCGCACCGTAGATCGTACGGGTGGAACCTTTCTCCACACGAGTCGGACCCATCCGGGCAGAGTTCGAGGCAGCGAGGTCCCGGCGTTCCTCTTGAGTTCTGTCGAAGGCGAAGGTCCGCACGATCTGACCGAGCACACACTTCGCGTGCTCGACGCGCTCGGTGTCGACGTTCTCATTCCCATCGGTGGCGATGACACGCTTTCCTACGGGCTCCGCATGCATCAGGAGGGTGTTCCGGTCATCGCGATTCCCAAGACGATGGACAACGATGTCCATGGAACGGACTACTGCATAGGTTTCTCGACCGCTGTGACACGAGGCGTCGACTTCATCCACAACCTCCGGACGAGCACGGGCAGCCATGAGCGGATCGCCGTGGTCGAGCTGTTCGGCCGTTACTCGGGTGAGACGAGCCTCATCACTGCGTACCTCGCGGGCGTGGATCGGGCGGTGATCTCCGAGGTACCGTTCGATCCTGAGCGGCTCGCCGCGATGTTGATGGAGGACAAGGCAAACAACTCATCGAGCTACGCGATGATGACCATCTCAGAGGGTGCGACCCTCGCAGAGGGCGAGATGATGCTCACGGGGGCCGAGGACGCCTACGGGCACCGAAAACTCGGGGGCATCGGTGCCGTGACGGGCTCGCTGCTCACGGAATTGACCGGCGAGGACATCATCTACCAGCAGGTCGCCTACCTCATGCGGTCGGGGCGCCCAGACTCACTCGACCTCATGGTTGCCACCAACTACGCCAACATGGCGGCAGACCTCGCGCTCGAAGGCTCTTCAGGGCGCATGGTTGCGCTCCGGGGAGGCACGTACACCAATGTGCCGCTCGCAACGACAAGCGAGGGTGTCAAACGCGTCGACGTTGACGAACTCTACGACGCGGCGGCCTATCGACCGAAGATCAGACACGTCATGGGAAAGCCGATGTTTCTGTATTGACGGAATTTCGGAACGCTTCGCCTTTAGAAGGCAGACGAACACGTTGACAGGTGAGCATTTACTCACATATACTCATTGCGATGGACAACGATGTGTTCAAGGCACTCAACGACCCCTCGAGGCGTCTCCTCCTCGATGCGCTGTTCGCAGATGACGGGCAGTCCCTTGGTGGGCTGGGCGAGCTCCTGCCTCAGATGACTCGCTTTGGTGTGATGAACCATCTAGCGGTTCTCGAGGAAGCTGGCCTGGTTACCACCCACAGGGCCGGGAGACGAAAGCTCCACTATCTGAACCCTATCCCAATCCAGATGGTCCACGAGAGGTGGATCACCAAATACACAGAAAGAAAGTCGCGCACTATGACTGAGTTGAAGTCCGACCTTGAGACCAAGGCTGCACACGCCATGCCCGATCACGTCTATCAGGTGATTATCAACGTCTCGCCTGCCGTGGTGTGGAATGCCATCGTCGACGGGGACGTCACCCAGCAGTACTTCCACGGAACACGGGTCGAGTCCTCCTGGGCGGAGGGTGCTGACATCAAGTACATGTACCCGGACGGCCGAGTCGCTTCCGAAGGCACGATCATTTCCATCGACCAGGGGAAGATGGTCGAGATGACGTTTCAGGCGTTGTGGGATGAAGAACTCATCGCCGAGGGACCCGCCAGAGAGATCTGGCGTGTCGAGGATTTCAACGGCGCATCAAAGCTCACCATCGAGCTCTACGACACGCCTGTCGGATCCAAGACATATACCGAATTCGTCAGCGGATTCCCCTATATCGTGTCTGGCATGAAGACTCTCCTCGAAACGGGCAAGAGTCTCCCTGCTCCGTACTGAGGAAAGACTTCGGATGGTAACTCCGCCGTGCACCAGGAATGGCAGATTGACGATCGCGCTAGCCAGAAGCGACGAACAGGAGCATGATTGAGACAGACCGACCACAGGAGGCCGCATGCACAAGCACATCACCATCGAGATCGGAATCGACGAGGACGAAACAACAACGCTCGTTCATGCGGTTCTCGACCTACGCGGGGACCACTTCGATGCAACAGGTAGGGCGAAGCGCAATCCCACCGATCCGAGCGTTCCTGTCATCGGGGAGGAGCTTGCCCTTGCCCGGGCACTCAGCTCACTCGAAGATCAGATCATCGACGCAGCGTATGAAAAGATCGACGGGCTGAAACCCGTCGGTTGAGAGTTCGCGGCTTGCAGTCCTGACTATGAACTGTGAACCCTGAATTCCGGACAGCCAATCGAGAAAGGGCGCCCTCTCGGGCGCCCTTTCTCGATTGGCTTGATCTGGATCAGAAACCCATACCGCCATCGTGTTCGTGGCCACCACCAGGCATTGCTGGTACATCCTCAGGCGTCTCTGCAACGAGAGCCTCAGTTGTCACGATCAGCGCAGCGATCGAAGCTGCGTTCTGAAGCGTTGACCTTGTCACCTTTGCAGGATCAATGATTCCTGCTTCGATGAGGTCTTCGTACTCGCCGGTTGCAGCGTTGAAACCTTCGCTGCCCTCAAGCTCGTTCTTCACCTTGTCAACGACAACACCGCCTTCGTAGCCGGCATTGACTGCGATCTGGCGGATTGGAGATTCGAGTGCCCGACGCACGATCTGACGACCGGACTTCCAGTCGTCTGTCTTGCCGCGAAGCTTGTCGACCGCAGCCTGGCTGCGAAGCAACGCAACGCCGCCGCCAGGAACGATGCCCTCTTCGACAGCAGCACGGGTTGCCTGGATGGCATCCTCGATACGGTGCTTCTTCTCCTTGAGTTCCACCTCGGTTGCAGCTCCGACCTTGATGACCGCAACTCCGCCGCTGAGCTTCGCAAGACGCTCTGAGAGCTTCTCCGTGTCCCAGTCTGAGTCAGAGTTCTCGATCTCCTGGCGGATCTGCTTCACCCGAGCCTCAACGTCGGCGTGTGAGCCTGCTCCCTCGACGATCGTGGTGTCATCCTTCGTGATGACGACCTTGCGAGCGGTTCCCATCATCTCGATGGTCACGCCCTCGAGCTTGAGGCCAACCTCTTCAGAGATGACGGTCGCACCCGTGAGGATGGCGATGTCCTGGAGCTGAGCCTTGCGGCGTTCGCCGAACCCGGGTGCCTTCACTGCAACCGAGTTGAACGTGCCACGGATCTTGTTCACAACAAGCGTTGCGAGCGCTTCACCCTCAACGTCCTCAGAAATGATCAGAACTGGCTTGCCTGTCTGCATCACCTTCTCGAGCACCGGAACCAGGTCCTGCACTGAGCCGATCTTCTGGTTCGCAATGAGGATGTATGGATCCTCGAGCACCGCTTCCTGGCGGTCAGCGTCCGTGATGAAGTACGGCGAGATGAAGCCCTTGTCGAACTGCATCCCCTCGGTGAACTCGAGCTCAACGCCGAAGGTCTGGGAGTCCTCGACAGTGATGACACCCTCGTTACCGACCTTGTGCATCGCGTCCGCGATGCGGGCGCCGATCTCTTCGTCGGCAGCCGAGTTGGCTGCGACGTATGCAATCGAGTCGCGATCGTCCGAGCCGACCTCGATGGCGACGCCTCGATCGCGCCGACGACGGCGATCACGGCCTCCTCGATACCGCGACGCATCTCCATCGGGTTCGCACCAGCAGTTACGAGACGGAGACCGTCTGCAACCATTGCCTGGGCGAGGACCGTTGCCGTGGTCGTACCGTCACCGGCGACATCGTTGGTCTTGTTCGCAACTTCCTTGGCAAGCTGTGCACCCATGTTCTCGAATGGGTCGTCAAGCTCGATCTCTTTTGCGATTGTCACACCGTCATTCGTGATCGTGGGAGATCCCCACTTCTTCTCGAGGACGACGTTGCGGCCCTTCGGACCGAGCGTCACCTTGACGGTATCCGCGAGCGTGTCCACGCCCGCTTGGAGGCCGCGACGGGCCTCATCATTGAAACGAATTTCCTTGGCTGCCATGTAGGTATCCCCTTCTAGCCCAAGATGGCGAGCACGTCACGGCTTGAGAGGATCAGAAGATCCTCGCCGTCGTGCTTCACCTCGGTGCCGCCGTACTTCGAATAGAAGACGACGTCTCCGACGTTGACATCGACAGGGACACGGTCCCCGTCCTTGAACTCTCCCGGGCCTACCGCGAGGACTTCTCCCAGTTGGGGCTTCTCCTTGGCGGTGTCCGGAATCACGAGGCCACTTGCAGTGCGGCTCTCCTCTTCGTCTTGGGGCTTGACCACGATGCGGTCGCCCAAAGGCTTTAGATCCATCCGACTCTCCTTGTTTGAACTAGCAGTCGGTGCTTACGAGTGCCAATGATAGCGAATTCTGGCACTCTTTTGACGGGAGTGCCAGAATTGATCGATCCGTCGCCGCGATCGGAGGGAAGGCCATGCTAGCGTCCCAGAATCGTTCCCAGCGCCTGACCGTCGATGATCCCAACCACGGTGCCGTCCCTGACCACGATCGCTCTCCCGCTTGCTCCCGCTGGCCGCAACAGCAGACTCTCGAATGGATCGTCAGCGCCAACCACATCGGCTGGACCGATCTTTGACATCAGGGCCCTGGTTCTCATGGACGGCCATCGGCTCGGCGCGATCGAATCGATCTCCTCCTGACCTATCACGCCTACGACCCTGCCAGTGATCTCAACAGGGAGCGACCGCAGTCTGGGGCCCATGCCGTACATGCTGAGAACCTCTGAGATCGTCGTATTCCCGGAGACAGCGTCCGGTGTTGCACGCATCACGTCGCCGATCGTCAACCCATCGAACGAGGCGCTGAGCTCCTCGCGCCTTCCCGCCGAGACCGCTGTCGTTGCAAGGGACCATCCGACAGCGAGCAAGAACAGGCCCGACGCCTCTCTCACTGCGAGTAGAGCCACCCCCACACCAACCGTGGCCAGGCCCATCGCTCGACCGATCATCGAGACGGTTCGTGTGGCCTTGCTCCGGTCCCGGCCTCCTCGCGCCAGGATGCTCCTCAGGATTCGGCCTCCGTCGAGGGGGAACCCCGGAAGGAGATTGAAGACACCCACAGCCATGTTTGCCAACCCGAGCGACCAGAAGGTCGCGCCCACAAGGTTGCCTGTGCCAACCAGATAAGAAGCGACCATCATCACCAGCCCGATCAGTACCGAAGATGCCGGTCCGGCGATCGAGACGAGGAACTCTGCCTTTGGAGTCGGCGTCCCATCGATGACTGAATAGCCGCCCAACATGTAGAGACGAATGGAACGAACAGCCAAGCCGCGTCGAACGGCGACAATTACGTGGCTGGCCTCATGCAAGAACACGCAGCCGACCATCGTGACGCCCGCGAGGAGAGCGAAAAGGCCCGCAGGCTCGACATCCGCACCAGGGACGGTCTGCCCGAGGTATATGAACACGGCCCCACCGAACAGCACCACAAGCAGGAACGCGGATGCCTCCGCGACGACATCGACGCCAGCGAAGCGTCCGAGGCGAACCGCGCCGCTCATGAGCCGAGGGCCAGACCAGGGATGACGTCGCCGACAATGTCATCGCCGGGAATCCCGTTCTCGACCTTGCTCACGGCGACACTGGCGATCATCGCGCCGTTGTCCAGGCACAGAGCTGGCTCCGGAACGAACAGCCCACTCCTCTCCTGTCTGCCTCCTCGGTGAGACGTTCACGAAGACGTCTGTTGGCAAGTACGCCTCCGCCACCTCCAACGACTTCAACACCCGTCGCCTCGACCGCATTGAACGTCTTATCGACAAGCACGTCAACGATGGCCTCTTGGATCGACGCAGACACGTCGGAGCGCGAAGGGAGTTCATCAGCAGCTCGGGCCTTTTCCAGATACGTGACGACGGAGGTCTTGAGTCCGGAGAACGAGAAGTCGTACGGACGGTCGCGCAGCGCTCGCGGGAATCTCACCGCGTCGGGGTTCCCGCCTTCTGAGTCTTTGTCGATCGCAGGACCGCCCGGAAACCCAAGGCCCATGAATCGAGCAAGCTTGTCGAATGCCTCACCGGCTGCATCGTCGATCGTGCCACCGAGTACCTCGTAGTCGCCCCACGCCTTGACATGGACGATCTGGCTGTGCCCACCACTTGCGAGGATCACAACCGCCGGCGGTTGGTAACTGCCGAAAGAGAGTCTGGGGGCGAAAAGGTGGCCCTCCATGTGGTCGATGCCGTACAGAGGCTTGCCGAGGGCATATGCGAACGATTTTGCAAACGAATACCCGACCATGAGTGGACCGATGAGGCCGGGCCCCTGGGTGACGGCTACTGCGTCGATGTCATCCGGGTGGATGCCTGCACGAGTGATGGCCTGATGGGTGAGCGGCCGAATTGCCTCAACATGTGCACGAGCGGCAACCTCAGGAACAACACCCCCGAACCGCGCGTGCTCCTCCACCTGGCTCGCAAGCACGGAGCTGCGGGTCGAGAGGCCCTCGATGACAGCCACACCCGTCTCGTCACAACTTGTCTCGAAGCCGAGAACCACAGGACCACTCATGGATCCTCCCCTTCAATGTCGGTCCGGATATCTGCGATCCTGGATGCATAGTCGCCGGCGTCGATGTCCGTCGCCCACATGACAAGAGCATCCTCATTCTCGTAGTAGTCCTTTCGCCTTCCGACAGGAGCGAACCCGAACAGTTCATAGAGACCTCGCGCAGATGAATTCGAGAGTCGAACTTCAAGGGTGAGATGCCTTGCGCCGACGTCGAGTGCCTGGTCGACGAGTGCCAGCATCAGTCGTTTCCCCAGCTGCCGGCCCCGAGCCTCTGGCGCAACGGCGAGCGTCGTGATGTGGGCATCATCATCCGAGATGAGCAGACCTCCATACCCGATGACGCCGGAGTCACCGTTGGTGACGACCAGATACTTGCGATTGTCCGTGGCGAGTTCATCGAAGAACACCCTCGGAGACCACGGCTCGTCATACACCTCGAACTCGAGGGCGGCGACGGCGGGGATGTCGCCGCGGGTCATCTCCCGGATGGCGGTCGTCATTTCGGCCACGCCCCCTCAGACCTGAACTCCTTCCAGTTGATCTGAACGTCTGGCTCGCGCATGTAGAGAGGCCTGACATCTTCGGGGCCTGAGGTATTGCCATGTTCGGCCTTGATCGATGCAATCTCGAGAATCGTCTCGGCGGACGGATACCTCGGTCTTCCTCTGCGCACACGATGAAGTCCCGTCCAGGTGGCCTCGGGTACAGCTTGCCAGTCACCGACCACGAGTGAGTCATCCAGCTCGCGCTCGAGCATGACTCTGAAGTCCGCAGGTTCGACCACCTCGGGATCACCGTCTGGCGCGACACCTCCGGGCAAAGGAGAGAACGGAGCGACCGCGATCTGACCCCTTCTCATGTCAACCAGCGACCAGATCCGCCTGCGCCCGGTCGCAGCTCGAAGGGCGATCGTGGTCAGAGAGGACACCGTCGCCATGGGCGCTCCGATCGCTGCGGCGAACGCCTGAGCCGTCGAGATCCCTGAGCGAAGACCCGTATACGGACCAGGGCCGACATCCACTGCGACGAGGTCGATATCTCTCGCAGCCCAGCCTGCCTGTCCGAGACAGAAGTCGATCGCGGGGATGAGGAATCCGACGTGCCCCCTGCGGTCAACGTTGAGCGAGAGTCCTCGAAGTGAATCATCCTCACCGATCGCGACTGAGGACGCCGGCGTCGCCGTATCGATGGCGAGGATCTTCATTCGAGAACTCCGAGATCTCTCTCGGTCCACGAGCCGTGGGGTTGGAAGCTGATGGACCGCTCCTCGCCCTCGATCTCGAAGTGGACGACGAGGTGATCTGCCGGAAGGCTCCCCTCGATGGCGTCACCCCACTCGATCAAGACAGCACCGTCACGACCTTCGTCCGCAAGCTCAAGATCATCGAACTCACCAAGCGAGCCGAGGCGATAGACGTCTGCGTGGATCAGCGGCAGGAAGCCGTCAAGGTAGGTCTTCTCGATGACAAAGGTCGGACTCGTGATCTGGGCGCTGATGCCCAGACCGCTCGCCACTCCGGATGCAAAGAGCGTCTTTCCTGTACCGAGACGTCCGGAGAGCACGACGATGTCGCCAGCGGTCAGCATCGCCGCAAATCTGCGGCCAAGAGCGAGCGTCTCGTCAGGAGATGAGGTTCGGGTCTCAAAGTTCATCGATGTATCTCAGATTACCGTCGATGACGTTGCGCACCATGACAAGATCGTCGCGGATGTCATTGGTCACTCGATCGCCGCCACGGAGCGCAGCTGCTGGATGGAAGGTCGGAATGAGGAACCTACCCCACCACTCGTATGCCCTTCCGCGCATGCGGGTGATCCCCGTCGACGTGCCGAGTAGCAGTTTCATCGAGAAGTTACCGAGAGTGAGCACGACCTTCGGATCGATGAGCTCGATCTGTCGCCTGAGATAGCCCTTGCATGAATCGATCTCATCCGGTCGAGGATCCCTGTTCCGCGGCGGTCGACACTTCACGACATTGGCGATGTAGACGTCTTCTCGAGCGAGATCGATCTCGCCGAGCAGCTTGTCGAGGAGCTGACCTGATCGTCCGACGAACGGTAGTCCGAGCTCATCCTCTTTCTGGCCGGGACCCTCACCCACGATGAGCACGTCTGCGTCGGGTGATCCCGCCCCGAATACGACATTCGTGCGACCTTCGGCAAGCGAACACTCGGTGCAGACGTGGGCGATTTCCGCAAGAGCGTCGATGGTCCCGACCGTTGTGAGATCGAGGATCACTATCTCGCCACCTGCTCGACAGCTCGCACGATCGACGAGGCGACGGCGACGAAGGCAGCTTCGATGATGCCGTCCACGTTCGCTTCGTGTACATCACTCGACACCACGAACGCTGTGTCCCCGTCATATCTCGTGTGCGCAGGGCGAACGGTCGCACCCAGCGCGTCGTGGGCTCTCACGGCCATTCTCCGCATGTCGTTGCGGTCAAGGATTGCGTCCGTCGCTATTGCGATGAGCGTCGTGCTCTGTGCGAAACCGAGTGCCTCATTCCCGGCTCGGTCGGATTCTTCAGATCCGGTCAGACGATCCCCTGAGAGCGAGTACACATCGCCCACTGCATTGAGCACCACCAGGGCTCCAACGCCTGCATCTCCTACCCGCAGCGATGATGAACCGATGCCAGAGGGAGTGGCGCGCTCGATACCTGCCAATTTCCCAACTGTTGCGCCTGTGCCCGCTCCAACCGAGCCCATCACCACGGCCTCCCTTGATCGTGCGAGATAAGCGGAGCGCCCGTTCTGCGCATTGGGTCGAACATCGGAACTCCCAACCATCAGGTCGTACAGGATTGCCGTCGGGACGATCGGCACAGGACCGGTCGGTGTTGGGGCACCTCTCCCCTCCTCCTCGAGCGCCTCGACGACGCCCTCGGCCGCCGCGAGACCGAAGGCGCTTCCGCCCGCGAACACAAGCGCGTTGACAGTGACCGGCTTGATCGCTTCACCGAATATCGCCATCTCTCTTGTGCCCGGTGCACCACCGCGAACATCCACGACACCGACGTTCGGCTCTCCGAACGTGATAACCGTTACACCTGTCATGGCGTCGAGATCCGTGTAATGGCCGACTGAGACACCCTCGATCGCGGTGATCGTTTCGTTAGCCACTGCCGGGACCCCCGGTGTATCGGCGCGGGAGACGAGGCCCGAAGTCGCATACGACCTCGTAGGTGATCGTCTCGAGCAGGTCAGCCCAATCCTGCGTCGTGATCGTTTCCTCCCCTTGTCGACCCATCAGCACGACCTCGTCACCGGCATCGACTTCGTCGCGGCCGACATCGACAACCACCATGTCCATCGTGACAGTTCCAGCAAAGGGATATCGCTTCCCATTGATCAGAACGGCACCGGTACCAGAAAGCCTTCGAGACACCCCGTCTGCATAGCCGATCGGGACCGTGGCAACCCTGCTTGCAGCGGCCAGAGGGCGCCTGCGACCGTATGAGGGACGGGCACCCACCGGAAGGTCACGCACATAGGTGACATGGCTCACGACCCGCATGGCCGGCTTGAGATCGATGGACACCCCGCTGTCCGGATGTGGGCGGAGACCGTAGATACCAAGACCAACGCGGCACATGTCATGGCGCGTATCGGGGAAATCGAATGCGGCAGCGGTGTTCGCAGCGTGCAAGATCTTCGGCTCGATTCCTTCATCCTCGAGTGCCTCGACGAACTTGACAAGGGCGTTGTTCTGCCTACCGGTGTACTGCGGATCCTCATCGGCAACGGAGAAGTGCGTGAAAACGCCCTGGAGCACCAGTCTTTCGTCCTTGTCGATCATCTTGGCGATCTCGAAGGCCTCGACAGGTGTCGCGCCGACCCTGTGCATTCCCGTGTCAAGCTTCAGGTGCACGGGATACGGAAACGTTGACGCGTTCCGCGCGATCTCAGCGAGCTGCTCAACGAACTCTGCCGTGTAAGCGGTCGGTGTGAGTCCATGGGCGACGATCGAACCGGCCTCGCGATGATGGGGCTCGGACAGGATCAAGATCGGTACATCGATGTCCGCTTCCCTGAGCCTGATCCCCTCTTCGACCAATGCAACCGCCAACCACCCTGCTCCACCTCGAATGGCTGCCTCGGCAACGGGGATGTCGCCATGCCCATACGCATCAGCTTTTACGACCGCACAAAGGTCGGCCAAGCCGATCTCGGCACTGATCAGGCGCACGTTACGCTCAACCGCGTCGAGGTCGATCTCTATCCATGATGGGCGCATGGTTCTCCGGGTCGCTGTAGGGAGAGCAACCAACAATACATGCCGATGAACACCCCGCTGCGCCGGAATCAGACAGTACGTCGCGCGGCTACGAGAGTCGACACCTCGTCGAGAAGCCGCTGAGGCGTGACCGTGCCGCGCGATGCGACGTTCGAGCCTGCGATCCCATGGAGGTGAGCTGCGGATGCGGCTGCGACCGGTACATCAACGCCACCAGCGACGAATGCGGCGATCATGCCTGCAAGAACGTCACCTGTCCCGATCGTGGCGAGCTCGGGGCCTCCCGAGTCGGAAACGACGGTGATGTCAGATACGACGATGGTTGGATTGCCCTTCAGCAGGACGATCGCACCTGTCTCGTCCGCAAGCCATCGTGCCGCCGCCGGGTCGGGATCAAGTCCGGTCAGACGTTTGAACTCTCCGCCGTGAGGCGTCAGCACCGTGGGTGCGGTCCGGTTGGCCAGGACATCGAGCTGTGAGATAGCGTTGAGCGCACCGGCATCAACCACTGCTGTACCGCCGAATCCGCCAAGGATGTGCTCGATGAATTCGCTCGCTACCGGCTCGAGCCCAGGCCCCATCACGAGCACATCGAATCGGTCGAGCAACGAAAGCACCTCAGACGCGTGATTGCGCCACGATGTCGTCTCTGATGCCTGCATCTGTGGAATGTCCGGCGCGCCGGACGCGTACTCACTCGATGTTGCCGCAGTCGTGAACAGCACAGACGCTCCTGCTCCTGCGGCAATCGCTGCCCTCGCCGCGAAGAGTGCAGCACCGGTGAGGCCGGGCACCCCGCCGATCGTCGCAACCGCACCAGCAGACCACTTGTGCGTCGTTCGTTTCCTGTCTGGGATCTCGATGTCCGCTGCCGTCATCCTGTACATCGACGGGTCGCCACCGTTGAGACCGATGTCATAGAGATCGACCTCTCCGCACAGGTCGGGTCCATCACCGAGAAAGTGACCCATCTTGTACATATGAAAGGTTGCCGTGCGCTCGGCACGGAACACCGCACCGCTGGCATGGCCGGTGTCCCCATCGATGCCGGACGGAACGTCGACGGCGAGCACCGGATACCGGACTTCGGTCCACGGTGCGACGTTGTGGGGTAGCTCTCCCCGAAAACCGGTACCGGCGAACGCATCAATGAGGAGGTCGCCGTCCTCTGGAACACCGATCGGCTTCACCCGAACACCCATCGAGATCGCCGCGTTCATCGCACGATGTGAAGGCGATCCATCGGCAGGAACTCCGACGTGGTGGACCACGGCCGTTGCGCCTCGTCTTGTCAGATATCGAGCCGCGACGTACCCGTCGCCACCGTTGTTCCCTCTCCCGGCGATGATGTGGACCCTGCTTCCGTACCCGATACCCATCCGGGCTGCAGAGAGTGCGATTCCATTGCCTGCTGCCTCCATGAGGCGATCGATGTCTGCGGTCGTCTCAGCGTCGACCCTGCGCATCTCGGCGACACTGAGGATCAGGTCCATCAGGTGTGCTCCCTCTGGGAAATGACGAATACCATTGCGTCGTCACGGGTGTGGGTGATCGTGATCTTGATGTCGACCACACCGAGCATATCTGCACGCTGGGAAGCCTTGCCATACAGGTTCACCCGCGGTGGTCCCCCGCCCGTTATCTCGACGTGGGTCCACGGGATTCGGCGCCATCCGGTGAAGAGGCTCTTCATCACAGCCTCTTTCCCTGCAAAGCGGGCGGCGAGGCGTTCGGACGGATCGATAAAGCGGTGGGCGTACTCCCACTCGTGGTCGGTGAAGCAACGACGTCGGAACCCTTCAGGATCCTTGAGTAGTAACCGACGCACCCTGGCGACGTCTGTCAGGTCTATACCAAGGCCCACGATTTCCATGGAAGAGAGGCTATCAGCTATCTGCCATCGGCCATCGGCCATGCTCCGGCTGATCGCTGAGAGCTCGCGTCTTTTCTCTGGGACCCGCATTGGCTGCTGCTTTGGCCAGAGCCCTTGGATCACCACCGGCTTCGAGCCAACGAAGCGGAGTGGCACCCGCGAGCATCTCATTGGCACGCGCAAGCCAATCGGCGATCGTCATGTCGTCGAAACTCCTCCGAAGCTCTCCGACGACAGCGCCGAGATCAGTTCTGATTCCTGTCTCGGTGAACTGGAACTCGAAATAGACTTCTTCAAACCAGGTACCTCCGATTCGAAGAAGGTCTGGCCGTTGGACCACCTCGAGTTGTGAAATGCCCGCACGATCAGCTGCCTCGCTTCTGAGCAGGAAATGACCGATGAGGATGTAGCCCGTCAGAGACTCCTATCTGTCGCGACGAGTCGAACGGCTCGACGGCGCACCAGCGCTGCCGTGGCCTCCGACATCTCTTCGAACGTCACGTCTCCGATGTTCCAGGTCACGTCGTATCCGGTTGGATCATCGATATCCGCATCAAAGCGTGCCCTGAGCAACCGTGCCCTATCCGCGTCACGCTTTCGGGCACCGGCCCGAGCCTCGCGCTCCGAGAGCCCGTGGACTTCCATCGCCCGCGCGATCCGTACATCCTCCTGTGCGACGATTCGCAGGGATATACCTTGGGGCATGTCCGCCGTCACATGGGATCCGCCGCGTCCGACGATGATGACCCTGCCCATGCCCGCGACGGCACGTACAACGAGGAACACACGATTCATAACCATGGACTGGTCCGCGGTGGAGCGCAGCATCTGGTGGAAGAAGTCGTTCGTTCTTGAACGGTATTCCTCCTCGATCAGAGAATCGATCGAACGCGAGAATCTCGGATCCTTCGCAACGATCTCACACAACGAGCGGTCATAGACCTTCCAGCCTCCGAACACGTCGACGTCTTGTTGACCATCGAATACCCCGACCATGGCGTCTGCCAGCGCATGTCCGCCTATGCCGGTCTGGCGCGAGATCGTGATGAACGGATGAACGCGCGAATCGGTTGGAGTGGATACCGGTCTCTGCTCAGCGGCAAAATGTGCCCGCAGATACCGGTCGATGTCTTCGACACGACTCATTGGCCCTCTATGGACATTGTCCCACATGATGCCCCATACCGGACTTCGGTATTCAGCGACGGATCGATGAGCGCGTGACGCCCTACTCCACAGTGACGCTCTTTGCAAGGTTCCGTGGCTGGTCGATGTCGTGGCCGCGAAGACGGGCGACATGATATGCAAGCAGCTGCAGCGGCACCACGGCAGCGACCGGTGCAAGCAGGTCGTCCATCTCCGGAATCCGCATGACAAGGTCCGCGTACCTTTCGATTTCGGTATCGGTGTCGTATGCAACTGCGATGATCCTGCCTCCCCGAGCCTTTACCTCCTGAATGGCTGAGATCGTCTTGTCATAGACATCTCGCTGGGTGAGGATCACGACGACGGGAACATCGTCCGTGATCAGGGCAAGCGTGCCGTGTTTGAGTTCGCCTGCAGGCATCGCCTCGGAGTGGAGATATGAGATCTCCTTGAGCTTCAAAGACCCTTCCATCGCAATTGCGTAATCCAATCCACGACCGATGAAATAGACGTCCTCGGCCTCGACTATGGATTCTGCAGCCGCGACAGCCTCGTCCTCGCGATTGAGAACCTCCTCGATCGCTCTCGGTAATTGGTGCAGACCGTGAGCCACCGCCCGCGCCTGTTCCTGGTCAACCGTTCCCCTGGCTGCGCCGAGACGGAGCGCAAGGAGGTACTGGGCGATCAACATCGCCAAGTACGCCTTGGTGGAGGCGACCGAGATCTCAGGCCCTGCTCGGGTGTACAGGATGTCGTCCGCGTAACGCGACACGGTGGATCCCACGACATTCGTTATTGCAAGCAGCCGCGAGCCGTGGTCTGGCGCAATGCGCGCTGCAGCCAGCGTGTCGGCAGTCTCGCCCGATTGGGAGATCGCGATCATCAGGTCCCTTGGACCGATGATCGGATTCGCGTATCGAAGCTCGTGGGCGTATTCGACGTTTGCGGGGATTCTCAGGACGCGCCTGAATATCTCCTGGCCGATCAGGCCGGCGTGGTATGCGGTGCCGCATGCCGTGATCCAGACACGGTCGAGGTCTGCAATGTACGCATCGTCGAAGTCGACACCCTCGAGCCAGACACTTCCGTCGGCCTTGAGTCTCCCTCCGAGCGTTTCGGTGATCACGTCCGGCTGCTCATAGATCTCCTTGAGCATGAAATGATCGTATCCGCCTTTTTCGGCCTGTTGGGCATCCCAATCGATATGGGTCACGGCACGATCGATCGGCTCGCCGCTGATCGTCTCAACCGTCGCACCGTCAGCGGTCACGATGACCATCTCATCGTCCTCGATGATCAGAAAGTCGCGTGTTCGGTGGAGGATCGCCGGGATGTCCGATGCCAGATAGGTCTCGCCTTCACCCAAGCCAACAACGAGAGGACTGATCTTGCGGACGGCAACGATCTTCTCCGGTTCACGCTTTGACATCACCACCATTGCGTACGCGCCCTCAGAGAGGGCCACGGTCTTGCGAACCGCCTCAACGAGGTCTCCGTCGTACTCGCGAGCCACCAGGTGAGCAAGGAGCTCTGAGTCTGTGTCTGAGGTGAACTCGGCTCCGAGCGCGGCGAGCTCACGCCTGATGTCCTGGAAGTTCTCGATGATCCCATTGTGGACGACCACGAACTCACCGGACGGATCGGTGTGGGGATGCGCATTCGCATCCGTTGGTGCACCATGGGTTGCCCAGCGGGTATGGCCGATTCCGATGTGCCCATCCGGCTGGTCTCCCTCGAGGAGCGCCTCGAGCTTGGCGATCTTGCCCTCTGCCTTCTGGACACGGATATCGCCATTGCTTACGGCTATTCCGGCAGAGTCGTACCCGCGGTACTCGAGTCTCTTGAGCCCATCAACCAGAATCGGACCAGCCTGCTGCGGCCCTACGTACCCCATGATCCCGCACACGCGCGAACCCCTTTCGTCGTGTGACATGGAGATGCGGACGATTGGGTTTCCCCACTCACATCGGGTTGGCTCCTGTTCCTCGGATCATTCCGGGGTTTTGTTCCAACTCGTCACGACCGTGAGCGGCCGAGAGGGCATCCGCCGAACATTTCGATACTCCCTCTTCCTCGTCGCCTCGCAATGCGAGGGCTGGCGCTGTGAAGAATGCATCTCCGTGTCAGATTGTGTTGTGAACCCAAGCATAGGCGAGGTTGTAGTTAGACGACGGAACACGACGAGCCGTACATCGTGAGCGAGCTATGCCAATTCGCTGGCGACGACGTCTGCCACCGAGTCGGCGATGCTTGTGGCCTCGCTCTCCGTCGGTGCTTCAACCATCACCCTGATGAGGGATTCGGTACCCGAGGCTCTCACGAGGATCCGACCCCGGTTGCCGAGCTCACGTTCGGCGATCGCGGTGGCTTTTGCGATGACGGTGTTGCGGTCCCAGCCGTTGTGCGAGCCAACCCTGACGTTCGTGAGCACTTGGGGCAGCTCGGTCATCACCGTTCGCAGCTCTCGCAATTCCTTGCCTGTCGAGGCGATCACTTCCATGAGGCGCAGCGCCGTGCGAAGCCCGTCGCCTGTCGATCGATCCTCGAGCAGGATGTGTCCGGATTGCTCGCCGCCGACGACTGCCTTTGACTTCCGCATGGCCTCCACGACGTACCTGTCACCGACAGGCGTCACGACAACATCGATGCCAAGACGTTCCATTGCCTTGATGAACCCGAGGTTCGACATGACGGTTGCAACAACAGTGTTCTTCTGGAGTTTGCCCCGTTCGAGTTGCCACTCGGCGAATATGGCCATGATGACGTCTCCATCGACCACCCTCCCGTCTTCGTCGACGGCAATGAGTCTGTCGGCATCACCATCGAATGCCAGACCGATTCTCCCGTTCGCGGCCTTCGTGACAGCTTCGGGATGGGTCGCACCGACTCCGTCGTTGATGTTCATTCCATCGGGCGAATCGGCGATGACCTCGACGGTGGCACCGACCTTTTTGAACAGGTAGGGCGCTGCGGCGAATGCTGCGCCGTTCGCTGTGTCGACAACGAACTCGAGGCCCTGCATCGAATACGAGACAGTCTTGCTGACCTTCTCCGTATACCGTTCGATGGCATCATCCATCACCGTTTGGATGCCGATGTTCGGTCCAACGGCCCTCTTGTAAGGACGGTCCTCGAAGTATCTGCGCTCGATGGCAAGCTCTGTCTCGTCGTCGATCTTCGCGCCATCGCGAGCGAAGAACTTGATCCCGTTGTCCTCGGCCGGATTGTGAGAGGCGGAGACCACGACGCCGTATGTAGCAGCCGTGTCCCTGGCCAGGCGCGAGACGGCACCCGTGGGGATGATCCCGAGATCAACTACATCGATACCGACCGAATTGAATCCGGAAGAGACAGCAGACACGAGCATCGGCCCTGACCTGCGAGTGTCGCGTCCGATGACAACGTGACCCGAAACGTGCTCTCCTGCCGCACGAGCGAGATCGAAGGCGATATCCGGCGTGAGCTCGGAGTTTGCACTGCCACGCACGCCGTCGGTTCCGAAAAGGCGGTCCTGTTCAGTTCCCATTGAATGTGATTCCCCGTCGACCGTGTGTCAGGCTACACCGCTCGGATGAAGGACTAACGCTTGGTGAACTGCGGAGCCCTGCGTGCCTTGCGAAGACCGTACTTCTTGCGCTCGACCTTGCGGGAATCCCGTGTCAACATGCCCTCTTTCTTGAGGGCAGGGCGAAGCTCAGGATCGAGCTCGATCAGTGCACGGGCGATCCCGAGCCGAAGTGCATCGCTCTGCCCTGTGGTTCCTCCGCCGTGAAGCGTCACGTTGATGTCGTATCGGCCCTCGAGGTCTGTGACCTTGAAGGGCTCGTGCGCACGACGACGCAACTCCGGATCGGTGAAGTAGTCATCCATCGCTCGGCCGTTCAGCGTGTACTCGCCAGTGCCGTCATAGATGCGGACGCGGGCTACAGAGGTCTTGCGACGGCCCGTGGTCTGGAAGAGTGGCTTTGGTTTTGCCATCAGGCTCCGGCCTTTCGATACTTGAGTTCCAGGGTCTCAGGCTGCTGAGCCTGGTGCGGGTGGTCCGGACCGGCGTACACCTTGAGCTTTGTGAGGACCTTGCGTCCAAGGCGATTCTTCGGAATCATGCCCTTGACGGCTTGCTCGATGAGGCGCTCAGGATGGTTGGCACGAACGTGCTCGAGCGAGTCCGCACGGAGCCCGCCGGGGTATCCAGAGTGGCTGAAGTAGATCTTGTCCGTCTCCTTGTTCCCGGACACGTACACCTTCTCTGCGTTGACAACGATCACGAAATCTCCACCGTCGACATGGGGTGCGTATGTGGGTTTGTCCTTGCCTCGCAGAATCTGTGCAACCTCAGACGAGAGTCGGCCAAGCGGAGCGTCAGTGGCGTCGATGACGTACCAAGAGCGCTCGATGTCGCCTGGCTTGGGCGAAAACGTTCTCTGCAACTGTGCCTTCATGAGGTAACTGTCCCGGTAAATGGCGTCAGGAAACAACTCCCGGCTGGGAGCGAATCCATATGGTATCGGTTCCTTGATGTAAAGGCCAACCAACTGTGCAAACACACAGGATTAGTCTGACGGGGAGAGGAACCGTGCCCAAACCCATCAACTTCGCCGACATCGAGGCCGCCCGCGCCCGCGGACGGCCAGTTGTACTCGAGACACCGACCACGCGATCGCCCTCGTTCTCGAGAATGCTCGGTGCGGACATCTGGCTCAAGGCAGAGAACCTCCAACGCACGGGATCATTCAAGATCCGGGGTGCGATGAACGCTCTCTCCCAACTCGACGCTGCCCACAGATCGGCAGGCGTTGTCGCGGCTTCCGCCGGCAATCACGCGCAGGGCGTCGCACTCGGCGCAGCCGAACTCGGCATTGCAGCCACCGTCTTCATGCCCGAGGGAGCCGCCATCCCAAAGGTCGAAGCGACGCGGACCTACGGCGCGGATGTGACGCTTGCCGGCACGAACCTCGCGGAAGCGACCGATCACGCAACGCACTTTGCGAGCGAAACGGGAGCAGCGCTGATCCACCCGTATGACGATCCGCACATCATCGCGGGACAGGGAACGCTTGGTTTGGAGCTTTCCGGGCAGGTCCCAGGAATCGAGACCGTGCTCATACCATTGGGTGGCGGCGGACTCATCAGCGGATCTGCTCTCGCCCTCAAGCACCTGAGTCCCTCGATACGGATCATCGGAGTTCAGAGCGAGGCTGTTCCCACGTACCTGAGAGCCAGGCAGACGGGCAGAGCCATCGAGATCGTCCCGATGCCGACGGTCGCCGACGGCCTTGCAGTGTCGCGACCCTCCCAAACCTGCTTCACGATGATCGAGGAGCATGTCGATGACATCGTCAGCGTCACAGACCAGCAAACCACCGAGGCAGTCGCCCTGTTGCTGGAGCGAGCGAAATACCTCGTCGAGCCATCGGGAGCGGCCACGGTCGCTGCATTGTTGAACGGAGTTGCGGAGCCGAGCGGGAGAACCGTTGCAGTGCTCTCCGGCGGAAACATCGACCTCCTGCTCCTTGACGGCTTGGTGCGACACGGTCTCCAGGGCCGGGGACGATTCGCTTCGTTCTGGGTGACAGTGACTGACGAGCCCGGCCGGCTCGCTGAGATACTCACGACAGTTGGTTCGCTCGGTGGCAACGTCTTGAGCGTCGATCATCATAGAGAGGGCACCAACAGGGCATTCGGAACGGTCAAGATCCGCATCACGGTCGAGACACGAAGCCACGACCACATCACGATCATCCTGGACGGATTGAAGGACTACGAGGTTTCGGACACCCAGGACGGTCTGGGCAACGGTTCGTAGTCATACGTGATTGCGACGAGCACAAGACCGTGGGCCGGTACGGCCCCAGCGGACCGATGACGTTCGGGCGAAGCGAGTATCAGCGGAACCGCGTCGGATGAGATCCTGCCGCGACCGACTTCGACGCTGACACCGACGATCGATCGCACCATCTGGTGGCAGAACGAATTCGCCCCGATCGAGAGTTCGACGAGGGCATCTTCACGCCGCCATCGGATCCAAAAGACCTCGCGCTCTGTCGAGAGACCGGCATGCTTGCGGCAGAACGCCACAAAGTCATGTCTTCCAACCAGCGGCTCGACCGAGTCGTTCATCGCATCCACATCAAGGGGGTCTTCGTATGTCCAAGTCGTCGCTGCTGTCAGCGGGTCGTGCACATCCGCGTTCCTGATTCGATATCGATATGCCCTTCCTGTGGCAGAGAATCGTGCGTTGAAGTCGTCTGGCACCTCAGAGAGACGAAGAACTGCGATCTCGGGGCCGAGCTGGCTGTTGAGCGATCTGACGACACGGGCCGTATCGAGCTCGTGACACGAGAATGACACGACCTGGTGGGATGCGTGCACTCCCCTGTCTGTACGGCCAGCAACGACCGTGGGCGCACCCCCGGTGTAGGGGGCGAGCACGCCTTCAAGCTCGCCCTGGACCGTTCTGACATCGGGCTGCTTTGCGTATCCGTGGAATCCCGCGCCGCCATACCCAAGATCGAGACGGTATGTCGGCATGATCAGAAACTCCGAATGGACCCGAGGATCGCCTGTACGATCACCATGAGGATCAGGCCCCCAACAGCCGCGGTTGCGGCCTTGTGCATCGGGAGGTCAACGGTGTAGGTAAGGCCATTCGCAACGATCACGACGAACCACGCCCCGCCGAGGATGAAGGCAAACAGTCCGCTCGGGATTATCAGTGCGACGAAGACGACGAGAAGCAACGTCGGAAAGGCGAATCCCGTGATGCGGAGATAGATCGCGTATGTGCCTGATGCGTCAAAGAGGTACCGACTCACGACGTACACGGCGCCCGAATAGATCACCCATGTGAAGAGGGCGCTGAGGAGGATTTGGATGAGAACCGCGGGATTCAGCAGGCTCAATAGTGACGTACCAAGTCCAAGAGAGATCAACACCTGGGTGACTGCAACGAGAATCGCAGCGTCACCGGTCGCGCGGTCGTTGAAGTCCATCCAGACGAACGCATCGCGTTCGAGCTTGACGGCTTGGAGGAGGCGGCTGAATACGACGCCCACAGCGATCACCCCTCGGGTAAGTCAGGCGAGGATACTGTCCGGACCGGGCACTAGACCAATTCGACTATCGCCATCTCGGCACCGTCGCCACGACGAGGTCCAAGCTTGATGATTCGGAGATAGCCACCGGGGCGTTCGTCATATCGGGGTGCAACTTCGTCGAACAGTTTCGTAACGACGTCGTTGTTCTGGATCTTCCTCAACACCGTGCGGCGAGCATGGAGATCACCCCGGCGAGCCTTGGTGATCATCTTCTCAGCGTACGGACGAAGCACCTTCGCCTTGGCATGGGTTGTCGTGATTCGCTCGCGCAGGATCAGATCTGCCGTCAGGTTCGAAAGAATCTTGCGCTGATGCGACGGTGATCCACCGAGACGTTTGCCCCTCTTTGGGCGTGGCATCAGGCAACGCTCCCCTCGACATCTGCGTAGTTCTTCAGTGAGAACCCGAGCTCGTCGAGCTTGGCAACGACCTCTTCGAGGGACTTCTGACCAAAGTTGGTGATATTGAGAAGATCTTCTTCGGTCTTTTCGATCAGCTCACCAACCGACTGCACCTGTGCACGGCGCAGACAGTTACGGGGGCGCTCGGACAGATCAAGGGCCTCAATCGGAAGATCAAGATGCTCCTGGCCGGACGGTTCGACTGGTGCGAGTTCATCCGGCACAAGAGCTTCGTAGTCGTCCATCTCGGAAATGAGCTCGAACAGGTTCCTCAGCGTGCCGCCTGCAGAGGACATGGCCTCGGCGGGCGTGACGGATCCGTCGGTTTCGACATCGAGCACAAGGCTGTCGAAGTCTGTTCGCTGACCGACCTGGGTCAGGCCGATGCTGTAGGAGACCTTTCTGACAGGCGAGAAGATCGAGTCGATCGGGATGACGCCGATCGTGTCACTCTTCTGGTTCTTGTCTGCGCTGCGGTATCCGACGCCACGCTCGGCAGTGAGCTCGACCTCGAGCTTGCCTGAAGCGGCGAGGGTCGCAAGATGCAGGTCAGGGTTTGCGATCTCCACGCCTGCGGGGGCCTTGAGATCACCCGCTGTGACCTCTCCCTTGCCCTTTGACGACAGGTACAGCGTCTGTTGTTCATCCGAGTCGATGCGGAGAACGACCTGTTTCAGGTTCAGTATGAAGTCGACTACGTCCTCTACGACGCCTTCGATCGTGGAGAACTCGTGCTGGACACCGTCGATGCGAACCGAGGTGATGGCGGCTCCTGGTATGCGTGACAACAGGGTGCGACGCATGGTGTTCCCAAGTGTGTGACCAAATCCTGGCTCGAGGGGCTCAACGAAGAACTTCGAACGGTTGTCGGAAAGTGGGTCCTCTTCAATTGTGGGGCGCTGGGTGATGAGCACATTCGCTCCTGTGTTCGTGGTTCGGCTTCGTCGATCTACTTGGAGTAGAGCTCGACGATGAGTTGTTCTTTGATATCGGTGTCGATCTGTTCCCGAGATGGCAGAGAGTCGATGGTGATCTTGCGATCGCCCGGGTTGACTTCGATCCATTCAGGGACAGTCCGACCGACAGTGTCGATCGCGTGCTGAATAGGGAGAATGTCGTTGCTTCGTTCTTTGACAGTGACCACGTCACCTGCGCGCACCTGGTACGACGGGATGTCGACCCTCTTCTCGTTCACGAGGAAATGGCCGTGGTTGACGAGTTGACGGGCCTGCGGGCGTGTGCTCGCGAGTCCGGAACGGTAGACGACGTTGTCAAGACGGGTCTCCAGGATCACGAGCAGCGTTGTGCCTGTGATGCCGGACGCCTTTGCAGCATTCTTGTAGTACCGACGGAACTGCTTCTCGAGCACCCCGTACATGAACTTCAGTTTTTGCTTCTCGCGCAACTGAATCTGATATTGGGATTCGCGAATCCGCCCACGACCGTGCTGCCCTGGTGGATACGGCCTGCGGTCGTAGTACTTCGCCTTGTTCTCATCGAGGAGCTGGCGAGCGCGGCGGCTGACCTTCGTCCTCGGTCCGGTGTATCGAGCCATGACTAACGACCCTTCCGCTTCTTGGGACGGCACCCGTTGTGAGGTACAGGTGTCACATCCTTGATACCTGTGATCTCGATGCCCATGTTCTGCAGCGTGCGAATGGCGGTCTCGCGCCCAGAGCCCGAACCTCTGACGATGACGTCGAGCTTTCGAATCCCCATCTCGCCTGCCTTGCGGGCAGCCTGCTCGGCAGCGACCTGGGCCGCATATGGAGTGGACTTGCGTGAGCCTTTGAACCCTACGGATCCACCGGATGTCCAAGCAGCAACCTTGCCATCTTGATCCGTGATCGTAAGGATCGTGTTGTTGAAGGTGGCCTTGATGTGCATCTGGCCGTGGGAGATCATCTTCTTCCCACGTCGACGACGTGGTGCTGCAGCGGCGGCGGCGGCAATCGCGTCTGCTGGTGTCTCTGGCGCAACGGGCGCCTCAGGAGCTGGCGCTTCAGGCGTCGGAGCCTCAATTGCCTCCGTCGCTTCGGTCGTGGCCTCGGCCTCGGGCGTGGTCGCCTCGGGCGTGGTCGCCTCTGGTTGTATTTCTGATGTGGCCATTACTTGGTGACCTTCTTCTTACCTGCGATGGCTACACGTTTGCCCTTGCGTGTTCGGGCATTCGTGTGGGTCCGTTGGCCGCGCACGGGAAGTCCCCTGCGGTGGCGGAGTCCCTGGTAGCTGCCGATCTCGATCTTCCGCTTGATGTTCTGTGCAACTTCGCGACGGAGGTCACCCTCGATCTTGTAGTTCGAATCGACGAACTGGCGGATTCGCAAGACCTCGGCATCGGTGAGATCGCGAACTTTCGTGTTGTAGTCGATGTCAAGCGCAACGAGGGTCTGATTCGCCCTCGAGCGCCCGATCCCGAAGACATAGGTGAGACCGATCTCGATCCTCTTGTCCCTCGGGAGGTCAACTCCGGCAATGCGTGCCATTCGTTACTTACCCCTGACGCTGCTTGTGGCGAGGGTTTTCACAGATCACCCGTACGCGGCCATGCCGCCGGATGACCCGACACTTCTCGCACATCTTCTTAGCTGAAGCTGAGACTTTCATAAAGCCGTGATCCTGCCTCGGTACTTCGTTGGGACGTCGTGTCGCCAAGCACCGGGGGATCCAACCGGAGTCCCGAGTGATTGACATCTACACCTTCGGAGGCCAAGTGAAACCCAGGCTTGACCTGAGGGGTTGGCAGTCCGTCGATATCAACGACGTCATTTGTTCACAAGAAATCACAGCCCGAACTCGGGCTGCTGTCGCCAGCTTAGGTGCCGCTGCGGGATAACGCCAAAACATCTGGCTTCGGACACCTCAACCAGATATGACGTTCACACACACCGCGTTGAATGCGTCGGTTCCAGTGTCGACAAGGAAGCAGTCGGTCACCTGGATGGACATGTCTGCGCCGTAGAACGACGAAGAGCGCATCGTGCCTGCCGTCCCCTGGTCGAAGGTCATAGTGGCCGTATCCCAATCTTCTGACTGACTACTCGTCCATTGATCGAAGTATGCGACGAGCTCGTCGAACCTGTCGTGCGGGTACGAGACACCTACGGAGTATTGGTCATCCGTCGTGAAGACGCTCATCACCTCGTACCCATCGGGAAGGGGCACAGCGAATCCCTCCGGGAGGTCTCCCCCACCGATAGATATCGAACCATCGTCCGTCTCGATCTTGATCTGACCTGAATCGGTGTCGATGTCGACGTCGTTCACACCCGCCACTTGCTCGGCAAGCTGCTCAGAGAGCTGCTCGGATGCTGACTGACAGGCCGTGACCACAAGTGTTGCTGTGACGAGAATCGTTGCCGTCCGTTTCATGATCCCTCCAGGCTCGTCTCTGCCTCCCCGTTGAGCAATGCGCCAAGCATACGCCAAGAGGACACGGGCAGAAGAATCCTGTACGGTCAGCCGATGCAGCGCATCATCGTATTCGATGTCAACGAAACCCTTCTCGATCTCGAGCCCGTTCGGGACTGGTTCTCCGAGCGATTCGCGAACCGACCAGATGCATCCACGTGGTTCTCAGAGTTGCTGCGACTCTCGTTTGTGTCATCCGTCCTGGATCGATACCGCTCGTTCCCTGAACTCGCCGGAGCCGCACTCGCAACGTCGGCAGAACGCTGCGGAATCTCACTCCGAGACAGCGATATCTCCCACATACGTGGTGTGTTCACGACACTTCCCGCGCATCCAGATGTCACCAAAGGCCTCGAGACTCTTCTCGACGCCGGGTTCACGATTTCGGCCCTCACGAACTCCCCGCAGGAGACTGCCGAGCATCAGCTCGGAAACGCGGGAATCGCAAATCTCTTCGACATGATCATGTCCGTGGAGATGGTTCGTCGCTTCAAACCCCACGCATCTGTCTACAGAGCCGCAGCAGATCGGCTCGGCATCGACACATCAGACCTCGTGATGGTCGCGGCACACGACTGGGATGTCGCTGGTGCGATGGCCGCCGGATGTGATGGCGTGTTCGTATCGCGCTCCGGTCAGAACTTCAGCAAGGCATTTCTCGAGCCGACCATGACCGCGACCGACATCCGGGACGCGGCCACCCGGATCGTCGCCCGCTACACCTGACCGCTTCGACACCGACCCCCTGAAGATCGGTTCACTCTCCGCAGGCTTGGCCACCGTTGATCGAAGTAACAGTGTGCGCAAAGGTCTGGCCGGTCGCGAATCCCCAGAGTCCGGTCCAGGTGGCCATCCTGTATGACCAAAACCCGGCGGATGGATCAAACCAGGCTTCGTCGATAACAAGGTCGGGTCCGCCGTACGCGGTATCGAGCATTTCGAGGGACGATCCTATCCCGATGCCCTCGGTCGTGAGCAACCCGGGTGTGGAACCCGTGTAATTGAACGCGTAGAAGTGGGGAACTCCGGGAGTCCAGAAATCCGTATCAGCCTGGGTGAACAACATCACGAAATCATCCCAGTGCACACCTCGAACGACGGGAGGAGGACACACGCCGTAAGGCGAAGAGAACGCTTCGATCCAACCAGAGTCGAGTGTTGGCGCGCCGAGCACAGCGGCCACCGCGGCGATGGCAACTTCATCATTCTCTGAGAATGGAACCCAAACTTCGCCGGCCTGCACGCCGACGCGTGTCAGTTCGACAGTCCCGGGGGCTGCTGTCGTGGTTGTCTCGGGCGGCAGCGTCGTGGTTGTCGTGTCGGATGGAGCGGTTGTCGTGGTCTCGGGCATCTCGGTAGTTGTCGTATCGGGGGCGATCGTCGTGGTGGTTTCTCCGACCGTTGAAGTGGTCGCCGTGTCCGTCGTCGTCGTTTCGCCTATCGCGACGTCCTCGCCGTCAGCATCGGCAATCAACATCACCGCGAGGATCAACGCCAGCACGCCGGCCACGACCCATGGCAACCACTTCTGCAGATTCTCATTCACTCGGATTCCTCTCCGCAATCGACAACGAGAACGCTACTGCCCGTGCAAAGGACTACACGAACCTTGGTTCGTCAAGCGTGCTCACGACGCTTCCCTCGTCAGTGATGAGCACCGTGTGCTCGAAATGAGCCGAGAATGCGCCATCGGCCGTGACGACGGTCCACCGGTCATCGAGGACGACAGACTCCTCTGTACCGAGGTTGAACATGGGTTCGATGGCGAACGCCATACCGGTCTTGATGCGAAGACCTTTCCCGGATCTACCGTAGTTGGGAACCGACGGGGCTTCATGCATCTGGCGACCGATCCCGTGACCCACATAGTCGCGAACGACACCGATGCCGTGAGGATTGGCAACAGCTTCGACAGCTGCTCCGATGTCACCGAGGCGATTCCCCTCTCTGGCCTCTGCGAGACCCGCCCACAGCGCACGCTCGGTCACGTCGAGCAGGTTCCGAACTTCGTCGGAGACATCGCCGATCGCGATCGTGAACGCGGCATCTCCATGCCAACCCTCATAGATGGCCCCAGCATCGACTGAGATGATGTCCCCGTCCTTGAGGACGTAGTTGTCCGGGATTCCGTGAACGATCACCGAGTTCGGCGAAGTGCAGATCACGCCGGGAAATGGGTTGTTCGGCCCACCGTATCCGAGAAAGGATGAACGGCATCCGTGCTCTTCGAGAACCAGGCGCGCAACTTCGTCGAGCTCTTTCGTGGTGACCCCAGGACCGGCCGCGTCGCGCACAGCGGCATGCATGGCGGCGACACACCTCCCTGCGACCTTCATCTTGCCGAAATCTGCAGCGGATTTCTTCGTGATCACACGGGTTCCGCTCATGGGTCGGCTATGACTTTGCGAGAGCGATCATGATCCGGGAGAAGACAACATCGACGCTGCCCATGCCATCGACCTCCAATACGGCTGACCCGTAGAAAGTGACAAGAGGGGTGGTCTCTGCGGAGTACACCTCGAGGCGACGACGAATCGTCTCTTCGTTGTCATCGGGCCGGCCTTCTTCCTCGGCCCGACGCATCATCCTGACGATGACTTCGTCCGTGTCGACATTGAGCAGGACAACCGTGCCGATCGCGTTGACGACGGAATCGTTCAGAGCCTCGGCCTGGGCGACATTGCGAGGGAAGCCATCAAGGAGATATCCACATCGGGCATCGTCCTGGGAGAGTCGCTCGTCAACAATGGCGACGACCAACTCATCTGACACCAACTCGCCCGATGCCATCACAGACTCGGCTTGCTTGCCGAGATCTGTGCTGGCAGCAACGGCAGCCCTGAGCATGTCTCCCGTCGAGATATGCGGTACATGGAGCGCGTTGGTGATCAGTGTCGCCTGGGTGCCCTTTCCTGCGCCCGGAGGGCCGAGCAGAAGGATCCTTCTTGCCATCAGTTAACTCCCCGTCTGTAGGTTGTGCTCAGCCACATCCTACTGAGCACCGGTCCGCATCTGACAGCGCGCCGTCTGCCTTCCGACTTCTGAGAGCGAAGCTTCTGCTCCCGTCAAGAAAGGAATCCCTCGTAATTGCGCATGGTGAGCTGGCTCTCGATCTGCTTCGCAGTCTCGAGAGCAACACCGGCCACGATGATGATCGATACGCCAGACAGCCCGACAGGCACGTTCCACCACCACCCGAGAAGCGAAGGCAGGATCGTGACGAGGGCAAGATACAAGGCGCCCGGCATGGTGATCCGGGAGAGCACATGGCTGAGGTACTCGACCGTGGCACGCCCCGGACGGATGCCAGGGATGAATCCACCTTGACGCTGGATCATGTCTGCCTGACGCTCGGGATCGAACTGGATCGCCGTGTAGAAGTAGGTGAAGAACACCACGAGGAGCGCAAGTGTGAAGATGTACCACAGGCTCGGCGAGAATCCGACACCCGAGGTCGAAAGCATGTTCTGGTCGATCCAGTCGCGCACCGCTGCACCCCAGCCTGTCGATGGCAGCGCCGACGCAAGGAGTGCAGGGAAGTACATGATCGACGTCGCAAAGATGACGGGGATGACGCCAGCCATATTCACCTTCAGCGGGATGTAGGTCGACTGGCCGCCCATGACCTTGCGACCACGGACACGTTTGGAGAACTGGACAGGTATCCGTCTCTGGCCCTGCTCGATGAAGATGATCCCGATTGTCAAAGCGATCATCGTTCCAACGATCAGGATGAACTGGTAGGACTGGGAGTTCGTGTTCAAGATCGCGAGCTGGCTCGGAATCTGGCTGATGATCGAGATGAAGATCAACAGTGACATACCGTTGCCGATGCCTCGCTGGGTGATGAGCTCCCCCATCCACATCAACAGAGCCGTACCTGCGGTCATTGTCACAACGATGATCACAACGTTTCTCGGTGTGAAGTCGGGAATGAGGTCGATTCCGCCGGTGAATTGCCCGCTATGGAACAGATAGGCGAAGCCTGTTGACTGCAGGAGGGAGAGGACCACGGTCGTGTACCGGGTCCATTGAGTGATTATCTTCCGCCCGTGCTCCCCCTCTTCCTGGAGAGCTTGCAGCTTCGGGATCACAACCGTGAGGAGCTGCAAGATGATCGATGCGGTGATGTACGGCATGATGCCGAGAGCAAAGATCGAGAGCTGCGTGAGGGCACCACCGGAGAACAGGTTCAACAGGCCAACGAACCCTGACTGCTCGGCCTGGTTCGCAAAATCTCGCACAGCCAACAGATCGACCCCGGGAACCGGGATGGTTGCGCCAAGCCTGTAGAGGGTGAAGATGAACAGCGTGAACAGGATCTTGTTACGCAGGTCATGGATCCTGAAAGCGTTCCTGAAAGCGGTGAGCATGTGTGTCCTGAGTCCTGTCTTCTAACTTCTGACTTCCGAGAGTGGACGGTTCTGATTTCTGGTTTGCTACCCGTCGATCAGTTCGATCGACCCGCCGGCTGCCTTGATCTTGTCCGCAGCGCCGATGGAGAAGGCATGCGCCTTCACCGTCAGGGCAATCTCGAGATCGCCCTGACCGAGAACCTTGACCCTGCCACGCTTTTTGACGAGACCGGCCTCGCGCAGTTCATCAGGCGAAACCGTTGTGCCGGCATCAAAGTCGGCGAGACGCTCAACATTGACGACGGTGAACTCGACCCTGTTCGGGTTCTTGAAGCCCTTCAGCTTTGGGATACGCCGTTGAAGTGGCGTCTGGCCACCTTCAAAACCCTGGCGAACCTTGCTACGAGCCTTGAGGCCTTTCGTTCCTCGGCCCGCGGTCTTACCACGGCGACCACCTTCGCCGCGACCCACGCGGATCTTTCGTTTCTTGGAGCCCTCAGGGGGCCGCAGATGATGAAGTTTCATCAGATTTCCTCTACTTCGAGGAGGTGCTTGGCGCGAAAGATCATGCCGCGAATGCTCGGATTGTCCGGCTGTTCGACACTTGAGTTGATCCTTCCCAGCCCCAGGCCCTCCACCGTGGCGCGTGTCTTCGGTTTCTCACCGATGAGACTGCGCCGCAGCGTGATTCTTAGTGTGTCTGCCATCGTCACACCTTTGTCCGTCGGAGTTCGGATGAGTTGTATGCGGCGAGTAGCGCTGGGGGGAAGATCTCCTCAGCACGCTTGCCGCGAGCCCTTGCGACCTTGTCTGGGCGCATCTGACTCTTGAGCGCATCAACGGTCGCCTTGGCGACGTTGATGTTCGTCGGAGAGCCAAGGGACTTGGCAAGAACATTGTTGACGCCTGCAGCCTCGAGGATCTGACGCACAGCGCCCCCAGCGATGACACCGGTACCAGGAGCGGCCGGCTTCAGAAGCACCCGGCTTGCGCCCTGCACACCGATGATCTCGTGGATGATCGTCTGGCCTGCCATTGGTACATCGAACATGTCACCGCGGGCAAGTTCGAAAGCCTTCTGAATCGCAGCAGGGACCTCCTTCGCCTTGCCATAGCCGATGCCGACGCGGCCCTTTCCGTCACCAACCGCGACCAGCGCCGTGAAGGAGAACCTGCGTCCACCCTTGACGACCTTGGATACACGGTTGATCGTGATTACACGCTCGTCGAACTCTGGCACGTCGCGCTCCCGACGGTCTCGGCGATCTCGACGGTCACGGCCACGGCCACGGCCTCGGTCACCCCCGCCGCCTGCACGACCGCGATTGCGATCCTGCGGCTTTGCTCTTGGCGGTACTCCTTGGGAAGGCTGGCCCGCTTGAGGCGTTGCGGCCTGCGGTTTCGAACCTTGTGGCTTGTTCTGTTCGGTGGTCATCGCTCGCTCCTAGAACTCAAGGCCGGTTTCACGTGCTGCGTCGGCAAGTGCCTTGACGCGACCGTGGTACTTGAAGCCACCGCGATCGAAAGCAACCACGGAAACGCCGGCGTCTTTGGCACGAGCACCGACAAGCTTGCCGACCTCTGTGGCTGTATCCACGGTGAGGGTTGCTCCCTTGATGGAAGACTCCCTCGAAGAGGCCGATGCGATCGTACGACCGCTCTCGTCGTCGATGACCTGTGCATAGATATATTTGTTGCTTCGGAACACCGCGAGGCGGGGCTTTGCAGCGGTGCCGTGCACCGACTTGCGAACCCTGAAGTGCCTGCGACGGCGTGCATCTGCGCGGGTACCCCTCATACGGAAACTCCTGCCTTACCAGCCTTGCGTCGCACATGCTCATCCACGTACCTGATTCCTTTGCCTTTGTATGGCTCGGGGGGGCCGCACCGCGCGGATGTCGGCTGCGACCTGGCCAACCTTCTGTTTGTCAATTCCACTCACGATGATCTTCGTGGGTTCGGGCACCTCGAGAGTGATGTCGTCAGGCGGTTCGATGATCACGGGGTGGGAGAAACCGACGAGCAATTCGAGGGTATTGCCCTTGAGCGATGCGCGATAGCCAACACCAACCGCAGTCAGCTCCTTGGAGTACCCGTCCGTCACGCCGATGACCATGTTGTTGATGAGCGCTCGGGTGAGCCCATGAAGAGCTCGGTTCTCCCGCTCGTCGTTCTCTCGTGAGACCGTCAAGGTGCCGTCATCGACCGCCACGGTGATGGAACTGCTGACCACCTGTGTGAGTGAGCCTTTCGGACCCTTCACCACGACGGCGTCGCCATTCACCTTCACCTCGACGCCTGAGGGCAGACTGATCGGGCTGTTTCCTATACGACTCATATCACCACACCTTGCACAGGACCTCGCCGCCGACATTTCGGCGGCGGGCATCGCGGTCAGTCATGACACCGGCGGACGTGGATACGATCGACACACCGAGCCCGCCCCGCACCCTGGCGATGTCGGTCGCGCCCGCATAGACGCGGCGACCCGGTTTCGAGATGCGCTGGATGCCCTGAAGAACTCGCTGCCTTTCAGAGTCATAACGCAGTTTCACGACGAGTTCGATTCCAACCTCGCCGTCCTGGGTCTTCCAGCTATCTATATAGCCCTCCTCGGAGAGGATCCGAGCGATCTCCTCCTTGATCTTGGACGACGGCATCGATGTCTCGGGATGGAGCGCCGTGTTGGCGTTCCTTATCCTGGTGAGCATGTCAGATATTGGATCTGTGTACATGACTACCACGACGCCTTTCTGATCCCTGGAAGTTCGCCCAAATGCGCCATTTCGCGCAGCGCGATTCGCGACAAACCGAACTTTCGGTAATATCCGCGCGGCCTTCCACTGACTGCGCACCGGTTGCGATATCGCGTCGCGCTCGCGTCACGAGGCATCTTTGCGATCTTGGCATATGCCTCGCGTTTCTCCTCGTACGATGCTTCGGGATCCTTGACGATCTTGATGAGTTCGGCGCGTCTCTCCGCATAACGGTCGACGAGCTGTCTACGTTTGTTGTTCTTGGCGATCTTTGATGTTTTCGCCATCAGGCACCTACCTGCTGTCGACGGAATGGGAACCCGAACGCACTCAGGAGAGCTTCCCCCTGGGCATCGGTCTCCGCGGTGGTCACCAAAGTGATGTCCATTCCGCGGACCTTCATGACTTTGTCGTAATCGATCTCAGGGAAGATCAGCTGCTCGGTCACTCCGAAGCTGTAATTCCCACGACCGTCGAAACCCTTTGGGTTCAGGCCACGGAAGTCTCTGATACGGGGAATCGCAAGTGCGATGAGCCGGTCGAAGAACTCCCACATGCGTTCGCCACGAAGCGTCACGGACGCACCGATGGCCTGGCCCTCACGGATCTTGAAGTTCGACACTGACTTTCGTGCCTTGTTCACCTTCGGTTGCTGGCCTGTGATGATCCGAAGATCCTGGACCACGCCGTTGATCAGCTTTGAGTCTGCTGCAGCGTCCCCGGCACCCATGTTGACGATGATCTTGCTGAGGCGTGGAACCTGCATCACGTTGTCGAGAACGAGCTCCTGCTTGATCTGGTCACGAATCTCATCGTTGTATCGATCTTTGAGTCGTGATGCCATCAGAGATCACTCCCACACTTCCGGCACACCCTGTACTTCTTGCCTTCATCATCGAAGCGGGCACCGATCTTTGTCGGGCCGCACTCCTTGCATACGATCATCACGTTGGAAGCATCGATCGGCATGTCCTTGTCGATGATTCCTCCCGTGTTCAAGTCGCCGGTCGCTCGCTGGTGGCGCTTTGCGGTTGCGACTCCCTCGACGATGATCCTGTTGGCTTTCGGAAAGACCTTTGCGATCTTGGACTCTGTCCCTGCGTCCTTGCCTGAGATCACCATCACCGTGTCTCCGCTACGAAGCTTCATCACAGCACCTCCGGAGCAAGCGACACGATGCGCATGAACTTCTTTTCACGAAGCTCGCGGCCAACCGGTCCGAAGATGCGGGTACCGCGGGGCTGTTTCTGGTCGTCGATCAGCACACAGGCGTTCTCGTCGAAGCGGATGTAGGAGCCATCCTCACGACGGATCTCCTTGCGAGTCCGCACGACGACAGCCTTGACGACCTCGCCCTTCTTGACGTTGCCCCCTGGCGTGGCCTCCTTCACGGTCGCGACGATGGTGTCACCGACCGACGCATAACGACGGCTCGAACCACCAAGTACGCGGATCGTCAGAACCTCGCGTGCACCTGAGTTGTCAGCCACCTTGAGACGTGATTCCTGTTGGATCATCTGGCACGCTCCACGACCTCTTCGACACGCCACCTCTTCGACTTCGAGAGTGGGCGCGTCTCAACTATGCGAACGGTATCGCCAACGTTGGCGTCATTCGCGTCGTCGTGCGCGTGGTACTTCTTGCGGACGGGGATCGTCTTGCCGTAGCGAGGGTGACGCTTTTGGTCTCGTACTTCCACGGTCACTGTCTTGTCACGGCTGTCGGAAACGACGATTCCGACGCGGGCCTTGCGGCGTGCGCGTTCCATCTATGCCTCCTCCTGCTGTGATTCCCAGGCAGCGAGCTCCTGCTCACGCATCACCGTTGCGATGCGGGCAACGTCACGCTTGACCTGCTTGATCCTTGATGTGTTGTCGAGCTGGTTGGTGACATGCTGAAAGCGAAGATTGAAGAGTTCTTCCTTCGCCTCGTCGTGCTTCTCACCGAGCTCCTTGTAATTCAGCTTGCGAAGCTCCAGGGCGTTCATACGTCCACCCTCTTCACAACCTTGGTTTTGATCGGAAGTTTGTGAGCGGCCAGTCTGAGAGCCTCGCGAGCGAGTTCTTCGTCCACACCGGACATCTCGAACATCACTCGACCGGGCTTGATGACGGCAACCCAATACTCAGGGTTGCCCTTGCCCGATCCCATGCGCGTCTCAGCGGGCTTCTCCGTGATTGGCTTGTCCGGAAAGACCGTGATCCAGACCTTTCCGCCACGTTTGATCTTTCGGGTCATCGCAATACGAGCTGCCTCGATCTGACGCGAGGTGAGCCAACCGCGTTCCTGGGCCTGAAGGCCGTATTCGCCGAACGTCACCTTGGTGCCGCCCTTGGCGTTGCCCTTGTTGCGCCCGGTCTGGACCTTGCGGTACTTCGTTCGCTTTGGCATGAGCATCAGGACTCACCACCCTCGCTCTGCTCGGGGGCCCCATCGCTCTCGGTCTTCGGCTCTCGGTCTTCGGTTTTTGGTGTCTTCTCGGCCTTTGGCTCCTCAGCGGATGGCTCTTCGACAACAGCCTCACTCGTCACCTCTTCAGAGGTAACGGGGTCGTCCGTTTTCTGAGCGTCGTCAGTCGGAGTCGCGGCTTCACGAGCTTCGGCCAACTCTGCGCTTGCATCCGCTGCGGAAACCTTCTTGCCGCCACCGGCCTCGATCAGGCGCTTGCCGCCACCAGCCTCGATGACCCGCTTGCCGCCACCAGCCTCGATGATCCGCTTCTCCTTGCCACCGGCTGCAGCCTCGGCACGGGCCTTGGCAGACTTGCGGTGCCTCTGATCTGCGGGACGGCCAGATGCCATACGCGCCTCAGCGGCTGCCTTGTCCGACGTGCCGAACCTCTTCATGATGTCGCCCTTGTAGACCCACACCTTGATGCCAACGGCACCAACCGAGGTCTCCGCGGTTGCCTGACCGAAATCGATGTCTGCACGAAACGTGTGCAGGGGAACACGACCTTCCAGATACCACTCACGACGGCTCATGTCTGCACCACCGAGGCGACCAGATGCTTGAACTCGCACACCTTCGGCACCAGCCTTGAGGGCGGTTGCGACGGTGCGCTTGAGCGCGCGACGGAACGAGACACGGCCCTCGAGCTGATCGGCAACGCTGCGTGCAAGCAACGTGGCGTCGAGCTCGGGGTTGTGTACTTCGATGACATTGAACTTGACCCTGCGACCGGAGAGATCCTCGAGGCCGGAACGGAGGCGTTCAGCCTCAGAACCGCCACGTCCGATGACAACGCCGGGACGACCCGTGTGGACATCGATCTGAACCTTGCTGCCACCGATGCGTTCGATATCGATCCTCGATATCGCACCTCGCTTCAGTTCGCCCTTGAGGTACTTGCGGATACCGTGATCCTCGGCGACCTGTGCGGCGTAGTCCTTGTCGGAATACCAACGCGACTTCCAATCGGTGACGATCCCGAGACGCAGGCCGTACGGGTGGGTTTTCTGCCCCATCAGGCAACCTCCTCGTGGTCTGCTACGACGATCGTGATATGACTCGTACGCTTGCGGATCTTCGTTGCACGGCCACGGGCACGAGGACGCCAACGCTTGAGCGTCGGTCCTTCGTCTGCGTAGGCCTGCTGCACGTACAGTTCTTCAGCGTCGAGAGCGAAATTGTGTTCGGCATTGGCAATTGCCGAGTTCAGCACCTTCTTGATGGTGATTGCGGCCTTGCGATTCGTGAAGTCGAGCACCACTCGTGCCTCGTCCACGGGAAGGCCGCGAACGAGATCGAGTACCCGCCGCACCTTGTAGGGCGACTCGCGAACATGCTTGGCCTGGGCGCGCACGTTCATTTGGCCCTCACGGACTGATCACGCATGTGGCCCCGGAACGTACGTGTAGGTGCAAACTCGCCGAGCTTGTGACCGACCATCGATTCACTGATGTAGACGGGCACGTGCTTGCGACCATCGTGCACCGCGATCGTGAGACCGACCATCTCAGGAATGACCGTTGAGCGACGACTCCACGTACGGATGACGCGCTTGTCACCGCTTGTGTTCGCCTTCTCGACCTTCACCAAGAGGTGCTCATCGACGAACGGCCCCTTTTTCAGGCTTCTCGCCATGGTTTACCTCTGACCCTTCTTCGTACGACGACGCACGATGTACTGGCTGCTTGCTTTTTTCTTCTTGCGGGTCTTGCGCTCCGGCTTGCCCCAGGGGCTGACCGGGTGACGGCCACCCGAGCTACGGCCCTCGCCACCACCAAGTGGGTGATCCACAGGGTTCATCGCGACGCCACGGGACTGAGGGCGCTTGCCCTTCCAGCGGTTACGACCTGCCTTGCCGATCTTGACGAGGTCAGCATCGGTATTACCGACTTGGCCGACCGATGCGCGGCAGTCAAGGTTGACCTGACGCATCTCACCCGAGGGGAGACGAAGCAGGGCGATCTTGTTCTCTTTCGACATCAGCTGGACGGCGGTCCCTGCGGAACGAGCCATCTTTGCTCCACCACCCGGACGGAGCTCGACAGCGTGCACAACCGTGCCGGTCGGGATATTGCGGAGAGGGAGAGCGTTCCCGGGCTTGATCTCTGCCTTTGGACCTGATTCGAGCATGTCCCCAACCTTGATACCAACAGGCGCAAGGATGTAACGCTTCTCGCCATCGACGTAGTGGAGCAGCGCAATGCGTGCATTCCGGTTCGGGTCGTACTCGATGCTTGCGACCTTGGCAGGCACGCCATCCTTGGTACGACGGAAATCGATGATGCGATAGCGGCGCTTGTGTCCCCCACCACGATGGCGCGATGTGATCCTCCCGTAGGAGTTTCGGCCTGCAGAACGTGTCTTGGGCGCCAGCAGGCTCTTCTCGGGGGTCGACTTCGTGATCGAGTCGAAATCCGAGACCGTCTGGAACCGGCGTCCCGGCGAAGTGGGCTTGAGTTTCTTTACACCCATGAGCTATACCTCGAAAACGTCGATCGAGTCACCGGCAGCGAGAGTGACAAGAGCACGCTTCGTGTCCTTGCGCTTTCCCACGACATATCCGGTGCGTTTGTACTTACCCTTGCGGTTCATCGTGTTCACGGAAGTCACCTTCACCTCGAAGATGGTCTCAATGGCTTGCTTGATCTCGGTCTTGTTCGTCCGAGGATCAACGATGAACGTGTAGGTGTTGTGATCCTCGACCAGGTCGTAGGACTTCTCCGAGACGACAGGCTCGATGATGATGTCACGCGGATTCTTCATCAGACGACCTCCCGCCTTGGTCGGCATCTGGCCGCTGGCTTGCTGCCGCATGCTCCTCGGTGCCCCTTGGAGCGGTCTGGCCCAGAGCGAGCGTTCCCTGGCTCATGATGACCGTTTCGGCCCAAAGCACGTCATATGTGTTCGCCTGCCCAAGATTTGAAGCGATCACGTGATCGAGGTTGCGGAATGACTTGATCGCTGAACGCTCGTGGTCCTCAGCGATGAGGAGGACCTTGCCGGTGATACCCATCGCTTCGAGAAGAGCAACTGCGTTCTTCGTCCTTGGCGTGTCCCAAACCTCGAAAGACTCGACAACCTTGATCTGACCGCTGGCTGCCCTATCGGACAGTGCGCTACGCAGGGCAAGACGCTTCATCTTCTTCGGCGTCCGCTGGCTGTAGTCACGGGGCTTTGGACCGTGGGCAACGCCGCCACCAACCCACTGGGGTGAGCGAATGGAGCCATGCCGTGCACGTCCAAGACCCTTCTGACGCCATGGCTTTGCACCACCACCACGCACTTCGGCGCGGGTCTTTGTCGAGTGCGTCCCCGCGCGCCTTGCAGCGAGCTGTGCAGTCACGACTTGATGCATGACGTCGGCATTCGGCTCGATACCGAAGATGTCGGGGTTGAGGTCAACCTCGCCCTTGGCTTCTCCGTCGGCCGTGTAGAGCTGTGCGGTGAGCTTGTCAGCCATTGGCTTTCACCGCCTCGCGCACAACGATGACAGAACCCTTTGCACCGGGGATCGCGCCACCGAGCAGAAGCAGGTTCCGATCGGCGTCGACCTCGATGACTTCCAGATTCATGATCGTGCGCTGGTCTCCGCCCATGCGCCCAGGCATCCGCTTGCCCTTGAACACGCGTGCGGGAGTGGCGCAAGCGCCGATGGCACCCGGAGCGCGGTGGGTCTTGTGCACGCCGTGACTTGCGCTCTGGCCCTTGAAGTTATAACGCTTCATCACTCCGGCGAAGCCTTTGCCCTTGGTGATCCCTGTGACATCGGCCTTCTTGCCCACCTCGAGTACATCTGCGACCGAGATGACCTGACCAAGCTCGTAGGTATCCGGATCGTCGACACGAACCTCGATGACGTGGCGGTGCGGCGCAACGCCAGCCTTGGCAAAGTGGCCCGTTGAGGGACGATTGGCCTTCTCCGCAGACATCTCCTTGAAAGCGATCTGGATCGCGGCATAGCCGTCCGTCTCCGGACGCTTTATCTGCGTCACGACGACAGGACCAGCCTTTACGGCGGTCACAGGGATCGCTCGGTTGGCTTCGTCGAAGATCTGGGTCATCCCCAGCTTCTCGCCAATGATCGCATTCATGTCTTTATCTCAACTTCGACGCCTGCGGGGAGGTCGAGACGCATGAGCGAGTCGACCGTCTTTGGAGTTGGTTCAAGGATGTCGATGAGGCGTTTGTGGATGCGCATCTCGAACTGTTCACGTGATGTCTTGTCAACGTGCGGTCCGCGGATGACGGTGTAGCGATGGATCTTGGTCGGAAGCGGTACAGGACCCCTGATCTTCGCCTGGGTGCGGACGACCGTTTCCGCGATTTTGCGCGCGGACTCGTCTACGACCGAGTGGTCGTAAGCCTTGAGTCGGATGCGGATCCGATGCTCGTTTGCCATTTCTTTACTCTCTTCGTTCGTAAATTTTCAGTGTTCAGTTCTGAACTGTGAACTTGTTCTACTTCTTGATCTTGGTGACGCGGCCTGCACCAACAGTCCTGCCACCCTCACGGATAGCGAACCGTAAACCCTCATCCATAGCAATCGGCTTGCCCAAAACAACAGTCATCTCAGTGTTATCACCAGGCATCACCATCTCGGTGCCCTCAGGCAACGTCACAGCACCCGTCACATCAGTAGTACGGAAATAGAACTGAGGACGATACCCATCAAAGAACGGGTTATGCCTACCACCCTCATTCTTTGTCAAAATATACACATTCGCCTCAAACTCGGTATGAGGAGTGACACTCCCAGGAGCAGCAATCACCTGACCACGCTCAACGTCGTCCTTCCCAATACCACGCAACAACAAACCAACATTGTCACCAGCCTGACCCTGATCCAACAACTTACGGAACATCTCAATCCCGGTCACCGTCGTGGTCTGAAGATCACGCAAACCAACAATCTCAACCTGATCCCCAACCTTGAGAACACCCAACTCGATACGGCCAGTCACAACCGTGCCACGACCAGTAATCGAAAACACATCCTCAATCGGCATAGAGAAAGGCTTATCCATCTCACGAACAGGCTCAGGAATATACGAATCCACAGCATCCATCAACTCCTGGACCTGAGCCGCGCCACCCTCATCACCCTCAAGCGCCTTCAAAGCAGAACCCCGAACAACAGGAATGTCATCACCAGGGAACTCATACTCATCCAACAACTCACGAACCTCCAACTCAACCAGGTCCAAAAGCTCATCATCATCAACCTGATCAACCTTGTTCATAAACACAACCATTGCAGGCACACCAACCTGACGAGCCAACAACACATGCTCCCTCGTCTGAGGCATAGGACCATCAGCAGCAGACACAACAAGAATCGCGCCATCGATCTGAGCAGCACCCGTAATCATGTTCTTCACATAATCAGCATGACCAGGCATATCAACATGCGCGTAATGACGATTCTCCGTCTCATACTCAACATGAGCAATCGCGATCGTGATACCACGCTCACGCTCCTCAGGAGCCTTATCAATATCCTCAAACGCCGTAAACACAGAATCATTCTGCTCAGCCAAAACCTTCGTAATAGCAGCAGTCAGAGTCGTCTTCCCATGATCAATATGACCCATCGTCCCAATATTCATATGCGGCTTCGACCGCTCAAACTTCTCTTTTGCCATGACGGTCTCCTATTCTCCTCTGACCTTGGCCACGATTTCTTGGGCAGCCGCAGTCGGTACTTCCTGATATGAATGGAATTGCATCGAGTAATTGGCACGGCCCTGGGTTCGGGACCGCAGATCGGTCGCATATCCGAACATTTCGGCAAGTGGAACGAGTGCGTTGACCACTCGGGCAGGGCCACGGGTGTCCATCGATTCGATCTTTCCACGACGCGCAGAGAGATCGCCGATGACGTCACCCATGTAGTCATCCGGAGTGACGACCTCGAGTTCCATCACCGGTTCGAGGATCTTGATGCCGGCGACCTTCGCAGCTTCCTGGATTGCCATCGATCCTGCGATCCTGAACGCCATCTCATTCGAGTCGACATTGTGACTCGAACCATCGATGAGACGGGCTCTGACGTCCACAAGGGGGTATCCAGCGAGGATTCCGCTCACAAGGGCCTCGCGCATGCCCTTCTCGACGGCTGGGATGTATTCACGGGGGACGTTTCCGCCCTTCACCTTGTCCTCGAATTCGAAACCCGCACCGGGTTCGAGGGGTTCGAGGTCGATGACCACGTGTCCGTACATACCGGAGCCACCGGTCTGTCGCTTGAACTTCGCATCGATCTTGTTGACCGGGCGCTTGATCGTCTCGCGATACGCGACCTGTGGGCGACCGACGTTCGCTTCAACCTTGAATTCGCGGAAGAGGCGATCGACGATTACTTCGAGGTGGAGCTCACCCATACCGGCGATAATCGTCTGACCTGTTTCTTCGTCCGTATGAACGTTGAAGGTTGGGTCTTCCTCTGAGAGCCTTGCGAGTCCGCCACCGAGTTTGTCCTGGTCCGACTTCGTCTTCGGCTCGATGGCCACCGAGATCACCGGATTGGGAAACGTCATCGATTCGAGCTGGATCGGTGCATTGATCGCTGAGAGGGTGTCGCCGGTCTTGGTGTTCTTGAGACCGACAGCAGCAACGATGTCACCCGTCATGATCTCGTCGATGTCCTCCTGCTTTGCGGCGTGCATTCGCAGAAGCCGACCGAACCGCTCCCTCTTACCCGTTGTTGTGTTGATGACGGTGTCACCCCTGTCAGCCCTGCCTGAATAGACACGGAAATACGTGAGCTTGCCGACATAGGGGTCGGACATGATCTTGAAGGCAAGGGCTGAGAACTCTTCGTCGTCCGTTGCCTTGCGCTCCATCTTCTCGTCCTCATGACCCGGCCTGAAGCCCTCCATCGGAGGTAGGTCGGCTGGGCTTGGAAGATATGCAATGACGGCGTCGAGAAGTGGTTGCACACCCTTGTTCTTGAAAGCAGTGCCGAGTATCACAGGGACGAAGTCACGTGCGATCGTTCCTTTGCGGATCACCGAGCGAATCTCATCAGGTGTGAGGTCCTCCTCAGTGAGGTACTTCTCCACGAGCTCTTCGTCCTCTGACGCCACGATGTCAAGCATCTTGTGATGCCACTCGTTCGCCTGTTCGACCAGCTCGGCCGGAATGTCTGTTACCTCGAAATCCGTGCCCTCGTCGCTCTGCCAGATGATGGCTTTCATCTCAACGAGGTCGATGACACCCCTGAAATCGGCTTCGGACCCGATGGGGATCTGTATGGCCACGGGGTTGCCGCCGAGGCGATCAACGATCGACTGGGTGGAAGCGAAGAAGTCGGCGCCGATCCGGTCCATCTTGTTGATGAAACAGATTCGGGGCACTCCGTACTTGTCGGCTTGGCGCCACACGGTCTCGGATTGTGGTTCGACACCCGATACGGCGTCGAAAACCGCAACGGCACCATCGAGCACCCTCAGGGACCGCTCGACCTCAACGGTGAAGTCGACGTGGCCAGGCGTATCGATGATGTTGATGGCGTGGCCTGCCCACAGGCAAGTCGTTGCAGCCGATGTGATCGTGATGCCACGCTCTTGCTCCTGCTCCATCCAGTCCATGACGGCTGCGCCCTCGTGAACCTCACCGATCTTGTATGTTCGACCGGTGTAGTAGAGGATCCGCTCCGTCGTCGTCGTCTTGCCCGCGTCGATGTGGGCCATGATTCCGATATTGCGAACTCTCTCTAGTTGGATGGTGCGTGCCATGTTCTCTTACCAGCGATAGTGGGCGAAAGCCTTGTTGGACTCCGCCATCTTGTGGACGTCTTCACGGCGCTTCACAGCAGCGCCGGTACGGTTCGCGGCATCGAGGATCTCGTTTGCGAGACGATCAGTCATCGTTGATTCACGACGTTTCCGAGCAAAGTCAACCAACCATCGGACAGCCAGCGTCTGAGCGCGACGTGGCCGAACCTCAACGGGAACCTGATATGTCGAGCCGCCAACGCGACGGGACCGAACCTCGAGGGTCGGACGCACGTTGTCAACGGCGCGCTTGAGGATGGGAAGCGGGTCAGATCCGGTGCGCTTCTCGACCGTGTCCATTGCGGTGTACACGATGCGGCGAGCCGCGCCCTTCTTCCCCTTCAGGAGGATCTTGTTGATGATCTGAGTGACCAGAACCGACTGATAGATCGGGTCCGGATCGAGCTTGCGTACTTCGGCGGGTGCTCTACGCATTACGAATCCTTCTTCGTGCCGTAGCGGGAGCGGGCCTGCTTGCGACCGTCGACGCCGGCAGCGTCGAGCGCCCCGCGAATGACCTTGTATCGAACACCGGGAAGGTCCTTCACACGTCCCCCACGGACGAGAACGATCGAGTGTTCCTGGAGGTTGTGGCCCTCACCGGGAATGTACGCGGTGATCTCGGCTCCGGATGAAAGTCGGATACGCGCGACCTTGCGAAGAGCCGAGTTCGGCTTCTTCGGGGTGACGGTGTAGACACGCGTGCATACGCCGCGTCTCTGAGGAGAGCCGGCGAGACCGACGGTTCTCTGCTTCTTCGGCTTTGGCTTCCGGCCATGGCGGACCAGCTGCTGTACGGTTGGCACTTTGCTCTATGTCTCTCTCTTCGGCGCACACCGACCCGGCACTCGGGTATCGGAGTTCTGACGAACGAAAAATCGGCCCGATGCGGTTTGCGCAACAGGACCGATCCCTTGGTTGAGCCTCTCCCGGTACAACAGCATCTCAGATCGAGTGAAATGGAATGCCTCAGGGTACCGACGGACTCGGCTTGGGATAACCAGGCAGGAGTATAGGGACGTGCGGTTCTAACGCGCAAGACAAGACGGCCACCTGGCCATCCGCCACCCAGTCGATCCCGCACCATACCAGATACCTCGCGAGAACTGTGAATGTCTCAGATCGGAAATTCCGTTGGATCCTCTTGGACAGAGGGCGGGACCGGACGTGGCTCACGCCGCTTCGATCTCGCCCGATAGTCGCGTAAGCCGCTGAATGCGAATATGACGACGATGATCGCCGCGAAGTCGAAGCCGTTCAGAACGGCGACCGGCACCACAATCGCCACGGTGATCCATGTGATCACTTGGCTGATCAGGGGCGCCTTCTCCTCGTTCACCATCGACGCAAGATGCTGGACCATGTGACCGCCGTCGAGTGGAACGATCGGCACCCAGTTGAGCACACCCCATACAAGTGCTGTGAAGATGAACGCATCGAGGAAGACCCCGATCTCGTGCGATACACCGGCGAATGTACCGCTTCGTACCACGAGCAGCAGCGCTCCTCCCGCCACGATGCCCGCTGCGGAACCAGCGGCCGAGATGAGAAATGATCGGCCATGGCTCAACGTCGCCCTGTGACTGTACGACGTGAGGCCACCGAGTCCGTAGAGCGTCACCGAGATGCCCTGCGCTCCGAACCGCCGGGCCGTGAGGGCGTGTCCCATCTCGTGCAACAGGATCGACACGAACGCCGCTGCCGTCCAGATGGCGATGTCGATACCTGAGTATGCGGTCGCACCCAGAAGGGCGACGAACAGAAAGGTCACGTGGACGCCGACGGGAATACCCAGGAGCGGGAATTTGAGCATGGCCAGAACGTAATACGAAAGCCGGGGTACGTTGCAGCGATGGACCAAGAACTTGGATTCGGCGGAGTGTTCATTCAGGCGCGAGGCTGTTACCGAATGGGGCGTATTGCTCGCGAAGGAGGAGCGCCCGGGGCGCTCCTCCTTCGGCTCGAATTGGTTGTCTCTACTCGTCCGAGTCGCCATCTCCCGATGGCGCAGCCGGGGAGGCAGCTCCAAGGGATGCAAGCCACTCTGCAGGATCTGCCGGAAGCGAATCGTCCGCGGACTCAACGTCTACGTCTCCGAAGAGAGCTGCTGCTGTCGGCACCTCTGCGTCTGGCAGCATCGGCTCGATCGACTGATACGCGGTTGAACCAGTACCTGCCGGGATCAGCTGGCCGATGATCACATTCTCCTTCAGGCCGCGCATGAAGTCCGACCTGGAGTTGAGGGATGCCTCCGTGAGCACCCGCGTCGTCTCCTGGAAGGACGCTGCGGAAAGCCACGAGTCTGTCGCAAGTGAAGCCTTCGTGATGCCCATGAGTTCAGGGCGACCCTCCGCAGGCTGCTTGCCGTCCTCGACAAGTTCGCGGTTGATATCACGGAACACCTGCCCATCGACAAGCTCGGCTGGCAACCATGGCCCATCGCCAGCGTTTGCAATGCGAACCCTGCGAAGCATCTGGCGCACGATCAGCTCGATGTGCTTGTCGTGGATATCGACCCCTTGGGAGCGGTACACCTCTTGCACCTGATCAACGAGATAGCGCTGGCACGCCCGTACACCCCTGATCGCAAGCACATCCTTCGGGTCGAGCGGACCATCTGTGAGCTGGAAGCCCGGCTCGACGATGTCGCCCTCGACCACGCGAAGACGCGCACGAGCAGACAGGTCGTACGAAACGACCTCTTCATCACCATCAATGATCACGATCGTTCGCTGTCCCGTGTCAGCGTCCGTCTCCAGCTTCACCGCACCACCTGCTTCAGCGAGGAGTGCGACACCTTTGGGTCTGCGAGCTTCGAAGAGCTCTGTGACACGGGGAAGACCGTGGGTGATGTCCTCACCGGCGATACCGCCCGTGTGGAAGGTACGCATGGTCAGCTGCGTGCCCGGCTCACCGATGGACTGTGCCGCCATGATGCCGACCGCCGTACCGGGCTCAACCATCACAGCCGTTGCGAGGTCGATGCCGTAGGACATCTGTGAGATGCCGTACTTGCTTTCGTCCGTCAACGGTGAGCGAACCCTGATCTCCTCCACGTCCTCGACTTCCTGGATCCCGTTGACCGCTTCACGGTCGAGAACGAATCCTGCGCGGAGCTTGCGGCCGTCGGGCAGCTTGGCGAGCGACCGACCGATCTTCACGTCCTCAGCGAGCACACGACCGATGATCTTGTTCCTCAGATGACGGACCGGGCCGCCGTTGTCACGGATCGTGACCAACAGGCCGGGGTCATCGGATTCCTCGTCGTGAATGATGATCTCCTGGCTGACATCGACGAGACGTCGCGTCAGGTAGCCGGAGTCCGCGGTACGTAGGGCAGTGTCTGCAAGGCCTTTTCTTGCACCGTGTGTCGATATGAAATACTCGAGCACCGTCAGACCCTCCCGGAAGTTCGCCTTGATCGGCTGAGGGATGATGTCACCCTTCGGATTGGCAACCAATCCACGCATACCAGCGATCTGGCGCAGCTGCATGATGTTTCCCCGTGCCCCCGAACGAACCATCATGTCCATCGGGTTGAACGGATCCTCCTGCAGCGTCTCCTGCATGGCATCCTTCACCTCGTCAGTCGCTTCTGTCCATATCTCGATCAGGTCGGAGCGACGTTCGTCGTCGGTGATGATTCCCTTCTGGAACTGACTTTCGGTCTTCGCCGCTCGCTTCTCGAACGCGGCCAAGATCTGCTTCTTCTGAGGAGGTGTCTTCACATCCTGGAGGCCGATCGTGAGTCCAGCCTTCGTTGCGAAGCGGAAGCCGAGTTCCTTGATGTTGTCGAGCGTGTCGGCAACGTCGGGCTTGTCGTAGCTATGGATCACCTCTTCGACAATGGTCCGAACGTCAGACTTGATGAGTACAGCGTTGATATAGGGGAACCCGGGAGGGAACGCCCCGTTCAGGATCGCACGCCCGACCGTTGTCTCGGTGAGACCATCTGCCAGGACAGGCTTGTCGTCGATGAGTTCCTTGAGCATCGGTTTCAGCTTGGCATGTAGCTCGGTCTCACCGGCAAGCCACCCGACGCGCACCTTGATTCGAGCATGGAGCGCAAGATCGCCATTTTCGTACGCCATGACCGCTTCATCGACGTTCGAAAACGCCCGACCTTCGCCAGCGGCCCCCTCCTTGATCGCAGACAGGTAGTAGATGCCGATAATCATGTCCTGGGATGGCGTCACGATCGGCCGACCGTTTGCAGGTGAGAGGACGTTGTTGGACGACAACATGAGAACACGTGCCTCGGCCTGCGCCTCCGCGGACAGCGGCAGGTGAACAGCCATCTGGTCACCATCGAAGTCTGCGTTGAATGCCTCACACACGAGGGGGTGCAGCTGGATCGCCTTGCCCTCGATGAGCACGGGCTCGAAAGCCTGGATGCCGAGACGGTGAAGGGTCGGGGCACGGTTCAGCAGCACAGGGTGCTCCTGGATCACGTCTCCGAGCACATCCCATACCTGCACTCGACGCCGCTCGACCATGCGCTTTGCCGCCTTGATGTTCTGGGCGATGTCAAGATCGACGAGCCGCTTCATGACGAAGGGCTTGAAGAGCTCGAGAGCCATGATCTTGGGGAGACCGCACTGATGCAGCCTGAGATGAGGCCCAACGACGATCACCGAACGGCCTGAGTAGTCGACACGCTTACCGAGAAGGTTCTGACGGAAACGTCCCTGCTTCCCCTTCAGCATGTCCGAGAGCGATTTGAGCGGACGGTTGCCCGGACCCGTCACCGCACGACCACGTCGACCGTTGTCGAACAGCGCGTCAACGGCTTCTTGGAGCATCCGCTTCTCATTGTTGACGATGATCTCGGGGGCACCGAGGTCGATCAGTCTCTTGAGGCGGTTGTTGCGGTTGATGACCCTGCGGTAGAGATCGTTCATGTCCGACGTGGCGAAACGCCCGCCGTCGAGCTGAACCATGGGGCGGAGATCCGGTGGGATGACCGGAACCGCTTCAAGGATCATCCCTGTGGGATCGTTCTTGCCGTCAGCGAAGGGCTGAACGACCTTGAGACGCTTTTGGGCCCGCTGCCTGCGCTGCTGGCTCCGTGGATCGACCAGATCCTCCCGAAGTTTCTCCACTTCTGCCTGGAGGTCCATGCGGCTGATGAGGTCCTTGACGAACTCGGCACCCATACCACCGGTGTAGTACTCACCGTAACGGTCAACGATCTCACGCCATAGCTGCTCAGATTCGACAAGCTCACGCGGCTTCATCGCCTTGAACGTATCGAATGCCTCATCGAGAAGATCGATCTCGACCTGGGCCCGCTCGTCGCGATCCCTGATCTCGCGCTCGACTTCCTTCTTGCGAGCATTGATCTCGTTCGGCTTTGCGCCAGCGTCCTCCATCTGGGCGAGTTCGGCCTCAAGACGCTCAAGACGGGATTCACGCCACTCCTCGAGTTCCTCAGAGATGAGGACGCGCTCGTGACGGGCCGCCTCTTCAAGATCGGGGAGATCCTTCGTGCGCTTGTCGGTATCGACGTCTGTGACGAGATACGCGGCGAAATAGATGACCTTTTCGAGCTCTTTGGGGGACATGTCGAGGAGATATCCGAGTCTGCTCGGGACACCCTTGAAAAACCAGATATGCGTCACAGGAGCGGCGAGCTCGATATGACCCATACGCTCACGGCGCACCTTGGCCCGTGTCACCTCGACACCGCAGCGCTCACAAACGACGCCGCGGAACCGTACACGCTTGTATTTCCCGCAGTAGCACTCCCAATCCCTCGTCGGACCGAAGATACGCTCGTCGAACAATCCGTCCTTCTCAGGCTTGAGTGTTCGGTAGTTGATCGTCTCGGGCTTCTTGACCTCGCCATAAGACCAGGATCGGACCTGGTCTGACGAAGCGAGGCTGATCTTCAGTTCATCGAAAAGCTGTGGCACTTATTCGCTCCCGCTCTCAAAATTCTCGGTCGGATTGATCAAATGATTACGTCCATGTCCGGGCGCTCAGGACGAGAGATATCGATTCCAAGACTCGCCGCCGTCCGGAATACGTCCTCCTCAAGATCCTTGAGTTCGACTTCTTCACCGGCCGAAAGCATTTCAACGTTGAGTCCGAGTGACTGCATCTCCTTGATGAGCACCTTGAAAGACTCGGGGATGCCCGGTTCAGGTATGTTCTCGCCCTTGACGATCGCTTCGTACACCTTGACACGGCCACGAACGTCGTCCGACTTGATGGTCAGCAATTCCTGGAGTGCATATGCAGCCCCATAGGCCTCGAGCGCCCACACCTCCATCTCACCGAAGCGCTGGCCGCCGAACTGGGCCTTTCCACCGAGTGGCTGCTGGGTGATCATCGAGTACGGACCGGTCGACCTTGCGTGGATCTTGTGATCAACGAGGTGGACAAGCTTCAGGATGTACATGTACCCGACTGTGATCAGCGAGTCGAACGGTTCTCCCGTGCGACCGTCGAAGAGCCGTGCCTTTCCTTCACCGTTGATGAGCTGGACACCGTCGCGGTTGGACAGCGATGTGGAGAGAACCTTGAGCACCTCGTCTTCGTGGGCGCCGTCGAAGACCGGGGTCGCAACCTTGGTCCACGGTTCGGCACCTCCAGAAGCGGGGCTCTCGAGGTCGTCGAACGCCTCCCACCCTGTTGCAGCTGCCCAGCCGAGGTGCGTCTCGAGCACCTGACCAAGGTTCATTCTCGAGGGCACACCAAGTGGTGACAGAATGATGTCGACCGGTGTTCCGTCCTCAAGGAATGGCATGTCCTCTTCCGGAAGGATCTTTGCGATGACACCCTTGTTTCCGTGACGGCCTGCAAGTTTGTCGCCTGCAGATATCTTGCGCTGCTTGGCAACGTAGACCCGTACGAGTTCGTTCATTCCGGGTGGAAGATCGTATCCATCCTCACGGCTGAATTCCTTGACTGCGATCGCCTTACCCGACTCACCGTGCGGGACTTTGAGCGAAACGTCGCGGACTTCACGAGCCTTCTCACCGAAGATCGCCCGGAGCAGTCTCTCCTCCGGCGTCAGCTCGGTCTCACCCTTTGGCGTGACCTTGCCAACGAGGTAGTCACCGGGACCGACCTCAGCACCGATGTGGATGATGCCGCTCTCGTCGAGGTTCATCAGGACCTCTTCGGCGACGTTCGGGATGTCTCGCGTGATCTCCTCTGCGCCGAGCTTCGTGTCGCGCGCCTCGATCTCGTGCTCTTCTATGTGGATCGATGAAAGAATGTCGTGCTTGACGAGCTTCTCCGAGATGATGATCGCATCCTCGAAGTTGTAACCGTCCCATGGCATGAAGGCCACCATCAGGTTGCGCCCGAGTGCGAGCTCGCCGCCATCCGTCGATGCGCCATCAGCGAGGGGATCGCCCGCTTTGACCTTGTCGCCCTCAGCAACGATCGGCTTCTGATTGATGCACGTGCCCTGGTTCGAGCGCTCGAACTTGTCAAGGGGGAACGTGTGCCGTTTGTTGGCACCTTTCTCTTTGACAACGATCTCTGTCCCTGTCACCTCAACGACTTCACCGTCGACTGTTGAGATGATCACATCACCAGAGTCCCTTGCGGCACGCTCTTCCATGCCTGTACCGACGAGCGGTGCGTCAGACGTGATGAGCGGCACTGCCTGGCGCTGCATGTTGGACCCCATCAGGGCACGGTTCGCATCGTCGTGCTCGAGGAAGGGGATCAATGACGTGGCGATCGAAACAACCTGCTTCGGCGACACATCCATGTAGTCGACCTGATCTTCCGACACAGTGTCGACCTCGCCACCCGTCTTGCGGACGAGGACGCGTTCGTTCTTGAACCTGCCATCGTCCTCGAGGGGAGCGTTGGCCTGAGCAATGACGTGACCCTCTTCCTCTGAGGCGGTCAGATAGTCGATCTGCTTCGTGACCTTGCCCTTCTTGACCCTGCGATATGGCGTCTCGATGAATCCGAAACGGTTGACACGCGCATAGGACGCAAGAGATCCGATGAGTCCGATGTTTGGACCTTCAGGCGTCTCGATCGGACACATCCTGCCGTAGTGGGAGGGGTGCACGTCTCGCACCTCGAAACCTGCGCGCTCACGTGACAGACCTCCAGGTCCGAGCGCCGAGAGGCGTCTGCGGTGGGTGATCGACGCAAGCGGGTTTGGCTGGTCCATGAACTGGCTCAGCTGAGAGGTGCCGAAGAACTCCTTGATCGACGCGACGACGGGGCGGATGTTTATCAGCGTTTGGGGCGTGATGGCCTCAGGGTCCTGAGTCGTCATCCGCTCACGGACAACGCGCTCGAGACGCGTGAGACCAACTCGGATCTGATTCTGGATCAGTTCACCGACCGTGCGGATTCGTCTGTTCTGGAAGTTGTCTATGTCATCGATCCGGTACCCGTCTGTCTCCGTTTTGAGGTTCATCAGGTACTTGATCGTGTTGACCATGTCCTCATCGGTGATCAGACCCTGTTCGTCTGCCCTGAAGGAATCCATCAGCTCCATCGAGGCGTCACCGCCGAGCTTCTGATTCACCTTGTAGCGACCAACTCGGGTGAGGTCATACCGCTTCGGTGTGCGGAACAGTGTCTTGATGAGACTGCGCGCTGATTCGACCGTGGTGAGTTCACCGGGTCTGAGCTTGCGGTACAGATCGAGGAGAGCTTCATCCTTGGTGGACGTCGGGTCCTTCTCGAGTGTGTTGCGCACGAGGTCGGAATCGCCAAGGAGTGCGATGATCTCCTCATCGGTCTCAGCAATGCTGAGCGCGCGGAGGAAGGTCGACACGAATTGACGACGCTTGCGGTCGACACGAACTCCGATGGTGTCTTTCTTGTCGATGTCGAACTCGAGCCATGCGCCACGCCCAGGAATCACCTTCGAGGCATACACCGGGCGACCGGAAGCCTTGTCGATCGTCCTGTCGAAATAGACGCCGGGGCTACGAACGAGCTGACTCACGACGACACGTTCGGTGCCGTTGATGATGAACGTGCCGTTCTGGGTCATCATCGGGAAGTCCCCGAGGAAGACCTGCTGCTCCTTGATCTCGCCTGTCTCCTTGTTCAGGAACCTGGCTGTGACGAAGAGCGGACGCGAGTAGTTCGAATCGCGATCCTTCGCTTCTTCGATCGTCAGGGGCGGTTCTTCGAACCGGTGATCAGTGAGTTCGAGTGCAAGATTGCCGGTGAAGTCCTCGATCGGACTGACTTCATCGAACATCTGCTTGAGTCCGGAATCAAGAAAGGCTGCGAAAGAATCCCTCTGAACGTCAAGAAGACCTGGGATCTCCTGAACCTCTGGGATCTTTGCGAAAGACAGCCTCTGGGAACGCGCACGAGCCAACGCGGATCCTCCTCTTATAGATGATGCAACAGCACAGGGCTAGGAGCAGTGAGACGGGTGAATTGGTGAGGATAGCACGAAATGGGGATAGCACGCCACTATCCCACCACTATTTTTAGCGGGTCGAACGAGAGTCTTCAACTGTGTTTGAGAGGATACAGGGAAAGGCGCAATTGTTCAAGCATGACAGAAGTCAGATGTGCAGAGATGGGGAGCAGCCTGCGCCACTCCCCATCCCAGGTCATACAATTATCGTCGTCCGCCGGTCTGGCTTCTGACGTGTGATATCTGATCTACTTGAGCTCGACCGAAGCGCCGGCAGCCTCGAGGGCTTCCTTTGCCTTCTCGGCAGTCTCTTTGTCCGCGGCCTCGAGGATCGCTGAAGGTGCGTCATCCACGAGCGCCTTTGCTTCCTTGAGACCGAGGCTCGTGAGGCTGCGAACCTCCTTGATCACCTGGATCTTCTTCTCGCCGGCTCCGGTGAGCACGACATCGAATTCGTCCTGCTCATCCTCGGCTGCCGCAGCTTCTCCACCAACGGGTACTGCAGCGACCGCGACAGGCGCGGCAGCGGTGACATCGAACTTCTCTTCGAATGCCTTTAGGAACTCGGACAGTTCGAGGACAGACATCTCCTCGAACGTTTCGAGCAACTTCTCGGTTGTCGTCTTGGCCATTGTTACTCCTCCTCGGCGTCTTCTTCAGACGCCTCGTCGGCTTGATCGTCGGATTCGTCGCCGTCATCGTCAGATGCCTCATCGGTCGTATCGGTCGTATCGGTTGTATCGGTCTCTGAAGATGCGCCGTCTTCGGCTGCCTCAGCATCTGGCACCTCAACGTCGTCTGCCTCATCGGCTGTGACAGGTTCCGACGGCTCCTCAGCTTCCTTGATCTCGAGCAATTGCTGGAGAACGGAAGCAGTGTTGCGTGGCAACGCAGCCAGGAGGCCTGCGAGGTTCGCCATCGGCGCCTGCATGACACCGGCGAGCTTGGCGAGCAGCACGTCACGCGGCTCGAGCTCGGCGAGTTCCGCGATCTTCTCCGGTGGGAGGAACTCGAGTCCGAGGAGACCGCCCTTGACCGCGAACGTGTCGTGGCTCTTGGCGAAATCCTTCAATACCTTCGCTGCTCCTGCCGGGTCGCCATCGGCGAATGCAAGGCCGGTTGGGCCAAGCAGTAATTCGTCGAGCGCGTCGATGTCAAGTTCTGCAACCGCAAGACGAGCCATGCTCATCTTCACGACCTTGAACTCCGCCCCGTTCTCACGAAGGCTGCGACGCAGTGCTTGTTGTTCCTTGACCGAAAGACCCGCGTATTCAGCGAGGAACACGGCTTGTGCTCCTTCGATACGTTCCTTGATATCGGCGACAGCCTGGACCTTTTCCGGTCTTGGCATGTGTGTCTCCTCAAATCGGACTTTCGCTTACCAACCCATGTGGGCCCTGAAACGATCAAAGCCCCCGAATCGAGACATCAGGAGCTTCCGTTTGGAATCGGCCTGCGCTGGCGTCTTTCGACTTATGCCTTGGGGCACCAACGGTCTCGGGTCGGTATGAGGTTGTGCGAGAACTGTAGCGCGGGTGCATCGGTACCGACCGGAGGTCTGACCTCTGACTGCGCAGCCGCCAGAAAGAGGCAAGGGAGTGTTGGAGGAGGACGGTGGTCTCTTTCGAGGTCGGGCAGACAGCGGGCCAGGATGCCATCTACCCGGATGTCACTCCGGGGGGCCGGGGTAGGGCCGGCCTGCGTGGTCCGAAGTGCCGGAACCAACCATAAGGCGGTGGTGGATCGCCTCGTATATCCTTCCTCCAACAAACCCCTTGCCAGGGCTTCATGGTCGTCGCCACCCCTGACGATGTCAACAGATATCTGGGGATTTCCACGATTCCCACTCCTCACCGGAGTCTCGCGGCCTGAGCGCGAAAAAGCGGTCTACGGACCCGGATGTGGAACGCAGTTCGTGGAGAGTTTCTGCCTATCGACGTTCCTTGAGGGCATCCTCGACAGAGGACATGTCAACGTTGATACCGGGTCCCATCGTGGATGAGATGGATACCTTTCGGATGAACCTGCCCTTTGTGGATGCGGGCCTCGCTCGAATGATCTCATCCGAGATCGAGAGCATGTTCTCAAAGAGATCGCCTGTCTCGAACGAGGCGCGACCAATCGGAACGTGAACGTTTCCGTAACGGTCGTTGCGATATTCGACCCGGCCAGCCTTGAACGCTTCGACCGTCTTGCCGACATCTTTGGTGACCGTTCCGGTCTTCGGATTTGGCATGAGACCGCGGGGGCCGAGGATCTGGCCGAGCTTTCCGACGATGGGCATCATGTCCGGTGACGCGATCGTGATGTCCCAGTCAAGTGGCATGTCGCCGCTTGAGATCTTGTCTGCGAGGTCCTTGCCGCCCACAACATCGGCGCCGGCATCTTCAGCTTCCTGTGCCTGATCGTTTGCGAACACAACGACCTTGACATCCTTGCCGGTCCCGTGTGGTAACGAGACGGTGCCGCGCACGATCTGATCTGCCTGACGGGCATCGATACCGAGCTGATAGACAACGTCGATCGATTCGTCGAACTTGGCGACTGAGAGTGCCTTGACGAGATCGACTGCGTCCGAAACCGGATATGCCGCCTCGGCGTCGTACCTGCGCTCCTGGTCTGCGCGGTTCCTTGAGATACCCATTGGGTGTTTCCTTTCGTGGTGTAGCGGGCCTTCGCCCTTCCACTCCCATGTATGTGTCCGTTCTTGCGTAGATTCCCGCCACCCTATGCGGCTGATATCTACGCAAGAACAGCGTGGGGGTTATGCGTCGACGACGTCGAGACCCATCGAACGGGCGGTGCCCTCGATGATCAGCATGGCGTTGTCTATGTCGTTGGCGTTGAGGTCGGGCATCTTGGTCTCGGCGATGTCGCGAACCTGGGCCTTCGTCACGGTTCCGACTTTCTCCTTGTGAGGCACGGCGGATCCCTTCTCGATCTTTGCCGCCTGGCGCAGCAGCACAGCTGCCGGCGGTGTCTTTGTTATGAAGGTGAACGAGCGATCCTCGAAGATCGAGATCTCGACGGGGATGATGGTCCCGGCCTGCGCCTGAGTTGCGGCGTTGTAGGCCTGGACGAAGTCCATGATGTTCACGCCGTGCTGACCGAGTGCAGGACCAACCGGAGGAGCAGGGCTTGCCTGTCCCGCCGGGATCTGCAATTTGAGCACGGTCATCAGTTTCTTGCGACCCATGTTTCAGATTCCTTGCTTATCAGTACTTGATGATCTGGTCGAAGTTGAGCTCCACCGGAGTCTCACGACCGAAAATGTCCACGAGGACGCGAACCTTGGACTGGTCCACGTTGATGTCCTCGATCACACCGTTGAAGTCTGCGAACGGACCCTCCACAACGCGGATGGTTTCACCAACCTCCCACGCTGGCTTGAACTTCGGCTTCTCCTTCTTGGCGCCTTCTTCCTTCTCGACGCCGAGGATTCGCTCGACCTCACGCCTGGAGAGCGGACTTGGCTTTGTGCCTGATCCAACGAATCCGGTCACGTTCGGCGTGTTGCGAACGGCATACCAGGAGTCATCGTCCATGTACATTCTGACGAGAACGTATCCGGGGAACTTCTTACGAGCGACCGTCACCTTCTTGCCGTTCTTGTACTCGACGACGTCCTCCATCGGGATGACGACTTCGAAGATCTTGTCCTCGAGGTGCATCGACTTGACGCGGTTCTCGAGGTTCGCCTGGACCTTCTTCTCGTATCCCGAGTACGAGTGAACGACGTACCAGCCCCCCGGCAGGTCGTAAGGGCTGGCGGGACGATGGTCGGCGACGTCCGCGATCTCGTCGGTCTCGACGCCTTCCACTTCTTCCACGGCTTCGGCTGCTTCAGGCATCAGGTAATCGCATTCAGTACGTTGACGATGAGCTTGTTGAATGCCCAGTCCATGCCGAACACGACCAACGTGAGGATCGTGGTCATGCCGAACACGACGACGCTGTATGTGATGAGCTCTTCACGAGACGGCCATGCCACCTTCTTGAGTTCCTGGCGGACCTCACGGAAGTACTTCACCGTCCGTTGGAAGAAACTGAGGTCCTGGACCTTCTTCGACTTCCTCTGTGGGCGCGGGGCATCGGCGCGTTTCTTCTTCGCGCGTTCCTCTTCTTTCGCCTGGAGGCGTCGCATCTCACGGTTCAACTACATACTCCTCAGTAGTTCGCAGGGGTGGCGGGACTCGAACCCACAACATCCGGTTTTGGAGACCGGCGCTCTGCCAATTGGAGCTACACCCCTCCGAGCCAGCTTGGTCCCGGCCGGGGAGTATATGTATCCCTCACCTGAAGTGTAAACCGGCGCCGGCTGTTTGGAGAGAGGTTATGCAGCTCGATCGCGATACAGCCTCAGGAGCACAACGGTCCCTGCAGCTGCGGTAGCCACCACGGCTGCGGCGGCGACAGGAACCCGGTTGTCCCTGCGAGGCTCGCGGTCGGCAACAGCGACGGGGCCAAGGTTCTTCAGAACGTTCCTTGTGAGATCCACGGGCGCCGTGTCAGTTGACAGTTCCAGCGCTTTGAGCTCGCGATGCATGCTCCGGTACCTGATCACCTCGGATCGGCATCGAACACAGGATGCAACATGGGTTTCAAGAGGTCCAGCGATGGTGCCCTCCCCCACTGTTGGAATCACCGCGTGAATCGCGGAGCACACGACGTTCATTGCGCACCGTCCTGGTATCCGTCGAGAAGATTCCGTAACTCTTTTCGACCGCGATGGAGGCGAACCTTGGCTGCGGTGACCGATATTGCGAGGTGATCCGCGATCTCTGAATGGCTCCACCCGTAGACATCCTTGAGCACGACAACCGCCCGGATCGAGCCGGTGAGTTGCATCAGTGCTTCCTCGATCTTCGGCGATGCTGAGGCAGCTTCGCCTGCTCGCACAGGGTCAAGGGTCGTGGCCTGGGGTTCAGCCGTCATCGACTCGAGTGGATCAAGGCGCACGCGCTTCTGTCTTGCGCGATGGGTCCACGCCGTGTTGACCGTGATCCGATGCATCCATGTCGAGAACTTGGCATCGCCCCGGAACTTCGGCATTGCACGCCAGGCGCGGATGAACGCATCCTGGGAGACGTCTGCTGCGAGATCGCGATCTCGAACGAGTCTGACTGCCAATGTGAACACCTCGTGTTGATGCTGCGCCACGAGCTCCCCGAAGGCATCGCGGTCGCCCAGCTTCGCCTTCTCAATGAGATCTTGTGGCTGTGTCTGTTCGACCCGTTCACGTTCCATGCGGTTACTCCGTTGGGAACGCAACGGTAGCGGTCCCTGTGACGAGTTGCATGTCCCCCGTGGTCAGAGCGAGCTTCACCGTGCCCTCACCCACGACGGCCGTGATAGTCGCCTGCTCAGCGGGTCTGAGCGCGCTCTTGAACCTGATCTTCGTTGCTGTCACTTCCGCTCCCCCCGCAGCACGTTTCGCCTCTTGGGTCATCCATGCATACATGAGGAGGCCATGGACAACGGTGCCTGGCAGCCCTGCTTGCACCGCGAATGCGTGGTCCCAATGCAGCGGATTGAAGTCTCGGGTTGCAGCGCAGTAGCGCACGAGGTCGTGGCGACTTGCAGACCGCTGTGAGCCAACGTTGCGACCTCGCTCACGCACGGGTGGTTCCTCGCTCACGGCTTCGGCCCGGGGCGATCCCCGGTCAGAGAGCACAAAGGTCGACACGGACTCCATCACGATGCTGTCTGCGTCCGATGCCTCGGCAGAGAACGTGACGAAATAGGAATCTCCTCGCTGCCTGACGCGCGTCACGGTGCCACTCACAGTGAGCGTGGTACCGACAGCGATGGGTGCGAGGTACGTGAATGACTGATCCAAGTGCAGCAGCGTTCTCGTAAACGGAACGATCTGAGGGTCATACAGGAATTCATCCGCGACAGCGAACAGGAGCACGGATCCGAAGCCAGGTGGTGCCGCCTGTGTCCATCGCTCAGCGTCATCGCCCGTCACATCGACGTACAGGGCGACACGATCGGCCGTGACCGCGACCTCAACCGGTCCGATAGGTCGACCCTCGAGGTCTGCTGGCGTGACGGGATTCGGCATGGCCGAGAGGGTAGACGCATGACCGCCACCAGACGACAGTCATCAGCTCCGCAGAGCCTCGGTGATCCGTCTAGCTTGGCCTCGGCCACGAAGGGAGGAACCATGGGGTCCAACGAATGGACCATCAACTATCTGCCCGAAGAGGGTGGACGCATCACGGGGAAGCTCAAACTGACCGACACAGACCTCGAGTACGAGGGTCTGTATGACTCGAGCAACAAGGAGGTCATCAAGGGCATAGGTCTTTCGCTCGGAGCCTTCGCTGCAACCGGCGGTCATGGAAGTTACTTCCACGACACAGGGACTGATTTCGGCTTCAAGCTGCCGCGTGCCGATGTCGACCATGCCGAGCTGAACAAGAAGGGCTTGATGAAACAAGCCGTGGTCCACATGAAGGACGGATCAAGGTTCGTATTCGACTACGGACTGCTCAACCCCAAGAAGCTCATCGCGGCCATCAACAACTAGCTGCTGCCGACTGATCCCCCTCGCAGGAGGGCCGGCCCGTCGGGCTGGCCCTCACGACTTGACTATCGCGTCTCTTTGTGCGGTGTCGTTTCGCGGCACCACTTGCAAAACTTGCGAAGCTCGATGCGTTCTCGAGTGTTCGTCTTGTTCTTGGTGGTGACGTAGTTACGCCTCTTGCACGACTCGCATGCGAGCGTGATCGGCGGTCGCTTGTCACTCATTGATACTCACTTCGTATTTTGCGGTTTACGGTTTACGGTTTACGGTTTACGGTTTTCGGTACTGACCGTGAACCGTGAACCGTGAGCTTTCTTCATTTCTTGATCTTGGTGACGCGGCCTGCACCAACAGTCCTGCCACCCTCACGGATAGCGAACCGTAAACCCTCATCCATAGCAATCGGCTTGCCCAAAACAACAGTCATCTCAGTGTTATCACCAGGCATCACCATCTCGGTGCCCTCAGGCAACGTCACAGCACCCGTCACATCAGTAGTACGGAAATAGAACTGAGGACGATACCCATCAAAGAACGGGTTATGCCTACCACCCTCATTCTTTGTCAAAATATACACATTCGCCTCAAACTCGGTATGAGGAGTGACACTCCCAGGAGCAGCAATCACCTGACCACGCTCAACGTCGTCCTTCCCAATACCACGCAACAACAAACCAACATTGTCACCAGCCTGACCCTGATCCAACAACTTACGGAACATCTCAATCCCGGTCACCGTCGTGGTCTGAAGATCACGCAAACCAACAATCTCAACCTGATCCCCAACCTTGAGAACACCCAACTCGATACGGCCAGTCACAACCGTGCCACGACCAGTAATCGAAAACACATCCTCAATCGGCATAGAGAAAGGCTTATCCATCTCACGAACAGGCTCAGGAATATACGAATCCACAGCATCCATCAACTCCTGGACCTGAGCCGCGCCACCCTCATCACCCTCAAGCGCCTTCAAAGCAGAACCCCGAACAACAGGAATGTCATCACCAGGGAACTCATACTCATCCAACAACTCACGAACCTCCAACTCAACCAGGTCCAAAAGCTCATCATCATCAACCTGATCAACCTTGTTCATAAACACAACCATTGCAGGCACACCAACCTGACGAGCCAACAACACATGCTCCCTCGTCTGAGGCATAGGACCATCAGCAGCAGACACAACAAGAATCGCGCCATCGATCTGAGCAGCACCCGTAATCATGTTCTTCACATAATCAGCATGACCAGGCATATCAACATGCGCGTAATGACGATTCTCCGTCTCATACTCAACATGAGCAATCGCGATCGTGATACCACGCTCACGCTCCTCAGGAGCCTTATCAATATCCTCAAACGCCGTAAACACAGAATCATTCTGCTCAGCCAAAACCTTCGTAATAGCAGCAGTCAGAGTCGTCTTCCCATGATCAATATGACCCATCGTCCCAATATTCATATGCGGCTTCGACCGCTCAAACTTCTCTTTCGCCATGTGAGGTCCTCCCGAACCGAGATTGAGACTATTCCAACGTTTGCGTAGCGGCGGGCAGACTTGAACTGCCGACCTCTCGATTATGAGTCGAGCGCTCTTACCGACTGAGCTACGCCGCCGTATACAAGCGCCGCTGCCGCGACACGATGCCAGACGTGCGTCCGACCCAGAACCCGTCCCCCGTTTACAGCAAAGCTGTCGACCCAGGGCACGAGAACTGGCGAGAATTATATCTGAGGCCCAGAGGTATCACAATTGGCTCATGAAAATCAGATATCTGGCATCCGGCGTCTCGTTGAGCCTCCTCCGAGATTCGAACTCGGGACCCCTTCCTTACCATGGAAGTGCTCTACCACTGAGCTAAGGAGGCGTGTCCACCCATTCCGTGGGCCACAGTCCACAAATATGTGGAGCTGAACCCTGGGTTCGCGGATCTCGCTTCGTGCCGGGAGAAGGATTTGAACCTCCGTAGGCGATAGCCGGCAGATTTACAGTCTGCTCCCTTTGGCCACTCGGGCATCCCGGCATGGTTGCTTCCAGCACCGTGGAGGCGTTTGCGAGGATAGCGGTGTCCCGGCCACAGCGTTCAGCGGCACGACCGTTCGCGCCAACCTCTACGAGACGCCGTACGCCATCTTTTCGAGGCGCTCGATGCGGGCATCCACGGGTGGATGCGTCGAGAACATCTTGCCCATCCGACCTCGGCGCCCCTTGGCTCCGAATGCCTTCAGCGGGTCCGCGATGAAGAGCTGGGAGAGCGCAGGGTTCACATCCATCGGCACGCGGGCCACTCCGTCCGATATCTTCCTGAGCGCGCTCGCAAGTGCCAGGGGTGAGCCGGTCACTTCAGCGCCGTCGTGGTCTGCCTCGTACTCCCGGTTCCGGCTGATGGCCATCTGGATCAAAGCTGCAGCGATCGGCGCGAGGATCATCGCGATGATCCCGACGATCGCTGTCAGGGCGTTTCCGCTACGCCTCCTGCCGCCGAGACTCGACCAGAAGGCCATCCGGGCAAGAAACGACAGCGCCGCCGCGATCGTTGCTGCGATCGTTGCGATCAACACGTCACGGTTCTTCACGTGTGCAAGTTCGTGCGCAAGGACGCCCTCGAGTTCGCGGTAATCGAGCAGGTCAAGGATTCCCGTCGTCACAGCGACCGCAGCCTTCTTCGGGCTTCGTCCGGTGGCGAACGCGTTCGGCTGTGCCGAGTCGATGAGATAGAGGCTGGGCATCGGCATCCCCTCCCGTTGCGCAAGTGAAGCCACGATGGATTCCACATTCGGCAACTCACCCGCTGCGATCGGCTCTGCCTTCGCAGAAGCGAGAGCGATGCGGTCAGAGAAGAAGTAGATCCCAAAATTGAACACGACCGCGAACCCGATCGCGATCAACCCGCCCTGCGGTCCCCCGAGTAGGAAGCCGACACCAACGAACAGTGCACCGAGAAAAGCGAGGAGTGCTGCCGTCTTGACGTTGTTCATGCACTGAGCGTATCGCGGGATGCAAGTTCCTGAGGCGTGCGACTGCTACTCACCGCACAGGAAGGGAGGTCTCCCCGTCGCGCCGTGGTACTCGTATCGCACACCATCGACTTCGAACACGGTGAGGGAACCGTTGACGATCGCTTGGGTGTACACCATTCCTGGTTGCGGGCAGCCTAGAGAACCGTCCGGCCAAACAACTTCCTCGTGGGAGACCCAGTCGATCACATCGCTGGAAACGCCGAGATACGCGGCGAGATCGGCCATTGCACCTTTCACTGGTTGGGGTACTCCTTCACCCAATACAAAGCTGTCGCTGTCGTCCGCGGGAGGCGGAGTGTCGCCCGGTTCACCGAGACCGCTCGTCGATGCTTCATCATCGAGATTCGCTTTCGGATCGACAGGTAGCGTCTCTGTCGGTAGCTGACCCCGTCCGCCATCTGAACCTGAGCCATCCGACTCCACAGCATCGGTGCACGCGGAAAGTATCAGGATCGCCGCAGCTCCAGCGATCAGCACCTTCTTCATTTGGTTCTCCTGACGTTCAACACTACGACGCATCGACGACACCGTTCAGTTCCCTACTCGACGAGGATCACCTGGAAGTTGCCAAGGCCGGTGGGGTCGATGAGGGCTTCCATGTCGAGGCGCTCGGAACGGTTCTCGAGTTGGTGCATGATCGCACCCTTCGACGCTGCCACCTGTTCACCGTCTCTCGCGTCGGCGATGATCGCGTCGAGGTCGTGCTCCAGAAGGAAATCTCTCTGGCTCATGAGGCGTGCAATCCGACCGGCACGGGAGATCGCCTTGAGCACGGCGGTGACGTTCACATCGACTGTGATGTCGGTCTTCCCCGGATGCTGGAGCCAGTCGAATCCACTCTGGTGCTTCCGGTACGTCCGGATGATCGACGCCGGATCGCGGACCGCCAATTCGTCTGACCTGCCTCCGTAGTCGATGAGACACATCGATACCTTGCCGAAGTGATCGAACACACTGTCGATCCACTCCGCAACGGCAACTTGGACCGACACCGTCGAGCCGGATTCGACCTCTCCGAACGTGTCCTCGCACCACTCGACGACGGCAACACGAGGTGGAACTTCGACCAGGACCAGGTCGCCGCCCTCGAGGCCAACACCGATCTCGACCCAGCCATCCTCGGTGCGACGCGCCAGCGCTGCGGGCATGTTGTCGAGAACCTCGTTGGCCACGACCACAGCGTCGATGCCCGCGGGGATGTCCTCGATCGAGGCAACCCCGCCCACTCCATCGAGACTGGCTGTGATCCACACCTGTGCCTCGGCGGATCGCTCGACGGCATACAAGGGCAATCCGCGTACGGTCCAGAGATCTGCGATCTCCGAGAGCAACGCCCCGGAGCCTGCTCCGATCTCGACGAAGGCAGCGCCATCGCTGGGCACGCTCTTTTCGGCCCACTCACCAACACAGTATCCGAAGGCCCACGAAATCTCAGGGCTCGTGACGAAATCGCCCTTCTTGCCCGAGCGGACGGGACCCGCGGAGAAGAACCCTTCCTCGGCGTCGTAGAGGCACATCTCCATGTACACGTCGAAGTGGATCGAACCACCGGCCTCGATTCGTCTGATGAGCCGCTCTCTCATGTATCCAAGTGTAGAATCGAAACATGACCGACTCCGATTGCGTGCTGTGTGCAGGCAAGGACATGGATGAGGCCCTCCTCGTCACCGAAGTCTGGAGTGACAAGTTCTGGCGCCTCACGACAACGACTGTGGGCGAGATCGCCGGCTACTGCTATCTGAGCTCCCGCAGACACATCGAGGACATCTGCGAACTCGATGGAGAGGAACTGGAATCCTTCGGCGTCGTTGTGACACGAACAACTTCGGCCATCAAACAGGCAACCGGCGCTGACAAGGTCTACGTGTATGTGTTGGGTGATGGAGTCGAACACCTCCATCTGCACCTTGCCCCGCGGAGAGGCCCTGCGAGCCCATTGGTCGACGATCCCATCAAGGGGGCCCGTCACAGGGTGATTCTCAGCACAGGTCAAGAGGTCTGGGTTTCGGACCGCTACCCGCTCCAGCCGAGAGATCTCATGAATGCAGCGGTCACCGACATCAGAGAACTTCTGGCTGAGTAGCACCTCGAGCGAAAATCACGTCTATCCCTTCGCCAAGATAGTCACATAGACAATGACTAAGGAATTGACCTGAAGCGCGCTATCCTCACTCTGCCGATCGCACCACGAAAGGACGAGCGAGGTGTTCCAAACGTTCCACGAGTTCATGGACGATGTGGTCGAGAGATCTGCCGCCCAGTTCGAGTTCCACCAAGCGGTCCATGAGGTCGTTGAATCCGTATGGCCACTCTTCGAGCACCACCCCGAGTACCTCGAAGAGAAGATCCCCCACCGAATGGTCCAAGCGGAGCGAATCATCATCTTCCGTGTCCCGTGGGTGGACGACTCAGGAACGGTGCAGGTGAACCGCGGATACCGGGTCGAGATGAACAGCGCCATCGGCCCTTACAAAGGCGGCCTCAGATTCCACCCAACCGTGAATCTCGGTATCCTGAAGTTCCTCGCCTTCGAGCAGGTGTTCAAGAACGCGCTGACGACACTCCCGATGGGCGGAGGCAAGGGAGGAGCAGACTTCGATCCCAAGGGCAGGACCGATCACGAGGTGATGCGGTTCTGTCAGGCGTTCATGAGCGAACTGTTCCGCCACATCGGACCCCATACCGACATTCCTGCAGGAGACATAGGTGTCGGTGCACGCGAGATCGGATATCTCTTCGGTCAGTACAAGAAGCTTGCGAACCAGTTCGACGGCATCCTGACCGGTAAGGGCACTGCATGGGGAGGCAGCCTCATCCGCCCTGAATCCACGGGATACGGGACGGTGTATTTCACTGAGGAGATGCTCAGGGCGCAGGGTGACACCGTCCACGGAAAGGACGTGCTGATCTCGGGATCAGGGAATGTCGCCCAATTCGCAGTCGAGAACATCAACCGTCTCGGTGGAAGAGCTGTCACTCTCTCTGACTCCAACGGGTTCATCCACGATCCTGACGGCATCGATTCCGAAAAGCTCGCATGGGTGATGACGCTCAAGAACGAGCGACGAGGCAGGATCAGCGAGTATGCAGAGCACTTCAATGTCAAGTATTACCCCGGTCACAAGCCGTGGGGCGTCGAGGGTGCAGACGTAGCGCTCCCTTGTGCAACACAGAACGAGCTGAACGTCGCAGAGGCAAAGCAGCTCGTTGCGAACGGGGTACGTGTCGTGGCAGAAGGCGCAAACATGCCGACAGAGCCGGACGCCGCGAAGCTGCTCATTGACAGCGGCGTGCTATTCGGTCCCGGCAAGGCAGTGAATGCAGGCGGCGTGGCTGTGAGCGGCCTCGAGATGGCACAGAACGCAGCGTTCACCACCTGGAGCCGCGAGGAAGTCGACGCCAGGCTCCTCGGTATCATGACGGAGATCCACAGAACCTGTCGAGAAGCCGCTGAGGAATTCGGTGTCCCGAACAACTACGTCGTCGGGGCGAACATCGCAAGCTTCCGCAAGATTGCGGGTGCGATGATGGATCAGGGCGTTGTGTAGGAGGTCCGCTATGGCAAAGATCGTTGGCTACTTCGACGGAACAGACTCTGCGCTGCTCACAGACCTCGTCTGCGATGGTTATGACACGCTCCCCATCTCCAACGGGTTCGACAATCACGGGATGCACGTGCGCATCATCAACAACGAGAACCGAGTGGACGTATTGGTCGGCTATGTCCACAAGATCTACTCTCCCGAAGGAAGCACACCTCCTGGCGCAGTGACGTATCAGGATGTCTTCCACGTCTGTCGCACGTTCGACATCCCGCTCGTCCTCGAGGTCGACGCAGAACTCCATGACAAGGCTCGGGCCCTATTCGTCGATCTGCCCCCGAGCGTTCGGTTCATCGACCCGAGCGAGACACTGTCGACCGTCAGACAGATCCTCGATGAACCCGAAGAGGCCTCCAGATGAGTCCATCGATTCTCAGGGTTTGTCTCCACTCCGAGTGACACGCTCGTGGTCTTCAGGCGTGTTCACGTCTATCGGTCTCGTGGAGTCAACGTGCAAGATGAACGTGTCCTCGCCCCGAAGGGATGAAAGGAACGGCCGCAGCGGCCTCGGACCGGTGAGAGCCCGTACGTCATCGAATGCCGACCGTCCAATCGCCATCGGATGCCCCCAGCCGTCGGCGTACTCGACCCAACCACCCAGACTCCCCGATTCGATCAGCCCATCGGCAAGAGCCGCAACGACCTCGCTCTGCACACCGGGCATGTCCGCAAGGACGACCACCGCGCCATCGACGTCGCCAAGAGCGTCCAATCCGATGAGCAGCGATGAGAGGTTCCCTGACTCAGGATGAGGGTTGCGCACAACGCGGGCGGCACGGCCAACCGCTTCGCCGACGACTCCCCCATGGAAGCCGGTCACAACGATCACAGGTGCGAGATCAGCCGCGACGACTGCACCCACCACGGCCCGGACCATTGTGGTGGTCCCGTATGGCAACACCACCTTCGGCGACCCCATCCGGGTCGACTCGCCTGCCGCAAGGACCAGCCCAGCGATTCGCCGTCGTGATCCGCTATCTATCGGTTCTTCGGCTATCCGAGCACATCCTCGAGCGCACGCCTCACATACACGCTCGCGAGATGCGTGCGATACTCGACACCGGCATAGAGATCCTCGAGCACGACAGTGCCTTCGGTCGCAAGGGATGCAGCCGAGGCGATGGCCTCAGCTGACCCATCGCTACCGATGACAGCTCGGGCCGATGCCGAGGCAAGGTACGGCTTGGAGCTGACTCCGGTGACCGCGATGCGAGCATCGGTGACCGTGCCATTGGCAGCATCTACCCACACGGCCGCAGCCGCGATCGGATAGTCCGCATCGCCTCCCCGCCTCCCAAGCTTCGCGTAGGCAGACTTGCCGCCTTTGGGAACCTTGAGCCTGACGAGGATCTCGTCGGCCTCGAGGGCAGATGTCAAAGTGTCAACGAAGAAATCTGCAGCAGCAATCTCCCTCTCACCCCTGACCGATGCAGCAACCATCGTGGCGCCAAGAGCAAGCGCAGCGGCTGGCTGATCCGCAGCCAGATCTGCGTGTGCGATGGAACCACAGGTTGTCCCCTGGTTCCTGACCTGCACATCGGCAGTTGCGCCCGCTGCCTGGGCAAGGGCGGCGGCGTGCTCGCCGACGAGCTCGCTCGAAGCAGTCTCTCCGTGCCTCACCATGGCTCCGATGGCCACGTGATCACCCTCGTCGGTGATGGTGTCCAACCCGGGAATCCGGGAGATGTCCACAACCGTGGTCGGGCGCACAAGCCGCATCTTCATGAGAGGGATGAGGCTCATCCCTCCGCTCAGCACCTTTGCGTTCTCGCTCTGGGAAAGCGTCGCGAGTGCCTCGTCCAATGAAGTCGGGGCGACATAATCAAAGTTCGCTGGATACATCGCTAATTCCTCGCATCCTCGATCGCCTGCCACACACGTTTCGGCCGCAGGGGCATGTCGATATGTCTGACGCCGAGATGACTCACCGCGTCGACGACGGCATTGACAATGGTGTGGGCAGTCCCGATCGTTCCGGCTTCACCGATGCCTTTGACACCGAGCGGATTGACATCCGTCGGTGTGACCGTGCGATCGAGCGAGAACATCGGGAGATTCCCAGCCGCAGGGAGCGGATAATCGAGCAACGTACTGGTCAACAGGTTGCCCGTGTCGTCGTAGATCGCCTCCTCGAACAGCGCTTGGGCGACGCCCTGTGCAATGCCGCCATGCACCTGACCATCTACGATCATCGGGTTGATGACGTTCCCACAGTCATCAGTCGCCCAGTACTCGAGCAGATCGACGTCACCGGTATCCGGATCGACCTCGACAAGGGCAAGGTGCGATCCGAATGGCCAAGTGGCATTCGGAGGTGAGAACACCGCCGAAGACTCGAGTCCACCCTCCATGCCTTCGGGCAACGTGTGGGGCTGATACGCTGATTCGGCGATCTGGGCCCACGAGACCGTCCTATCGGGAGACCCGGCGACATGGGCGGCACCGTCTTGGAACTGTATGTCCTCAGGAGCAGCTTCGAGGAGATGGCCTGCGATCATCGCTGCCTTCTCCTTCACACGGTTCGTTGCCTCGTACGTGGCGGATCCGTCGACGGCGATGGACCGCGAACCGAACGAGCCGACCCCCATCGGCGAATCAAGTGAATCGCCGTGCTGCACCTCGATGTTCTCCATCGGGATGCCAAGACCGTCAGCAACGATCTGGGCCCAGGTCGTTTCGTGACCCTGCCCGCTTGGGCCGGTACCGATCGTGACAGTGCACGTCCCATCAGGCTGTACACGAACAACACCGGAACCATTGAAGGCAGTCGGTAACCCGTATCCTGCCCATGAGAACCCGAGCCCCGCGAGACCGGAGGGTCCGAACCCGCACACCTCAACGTATGAGCTCAGTCCCAGACCAAGCAATCTTCCTTCGGATCTGGCGGCGTCACGTCTCGCTTTCAGGTCCTCGTATCCCGCCCTGTCGAGCAGGGCATCCAGGTTCGCTTCGTAGTCGCCTGAGTCCATCGTCATCCCGACCGCTGTTGCCACAGGGAACTGATCCGACTTCCAGTAGTTGACCTTTCGGACATCGGCAGGATCCATCCCGATCTCCCTGGCGTACGCATCGATGATCCGTTCGAGGTAGTAGATCGCCTCGGGCCGACCTGCTCCCCTGTACGCATCCGTCGTGGGTGTGTTCGTGACTACGCAGTGCAACGCGTATGACGTTGGGATGTCGTACTGGCCCGGTGCCACGAACAGCCCAAGTAACGGGATCGCTACGGTGAAGGTCTGCGTGTAGGCACCCATGTCACAGATGGCGTCGAGTTCGTAGCCAAGGATCTTCCCGTCCCTTGTTCCTGTGATCGTAGCGGTACCAAGCCAGCCCCGGCCCTGGGTGGACGAGAAGGCAGCCTCGCGGCGGGTCTCGGTCCACCGGACGGGTCTGCCAAGTTCCTTGGACGCGAAGCATACGAGCATCTCATCCGGGTACACGTTGAGCTTCACACCGAATCCGCCACCAACCTCTGGCGCGACGACGCGCACCTTGTTCGAGGAGATCCCGAAAAGCGTCCCGATCGCTCCAGCAACGGCATGGGGGATCTGGGAACTCGTCCACAGTTCGACGGAACCGTAACCGCTGTTCCAATCAGCAAGTACTGCTCGCGGTTCGATCGCCGTCGGAATAAGTCGCTGGTTCACCATTTCGAGGCTGACCACGACGGTGTCGTCGCGTTCCTTTGCTTCCTGAATGCCGGGTGATGGATCGGGCAAATCGACAACGCCCTCCCACCACGCGTGTCCGTGCCATGTCAACAAGGTATTCGACGCACCGTCATGAACCTGGACGGTGTCAGCGAACGCTTCCTTGAGATCGATGACCGCATCGCCGGGTTCGTAGTCGACGAACACGAGATCAGCAGCGTCCTGGGCGATGTAGCGGTCGTCCGCGATCACCATGGCAACCGCTTCACCGACATGGTGCACGGTACCGTCAGCAAGAAGCGGGCGCAGGGTGCCGACCGCCACCTGGGCAGGGTTCAATCCGAGATGGCGCACATCATCGGCTGTGTACACCGCATGGACCCCTTCGAGCTCGAGTGCACCAGAGACATCGATATCTCCAATCGTCGCTGCCGCAAACGGGCTGCGAACGAAGGCCACTGCAAGCTCACCGCGGCGTTTGATGTCATCAACGTACGTGCCCTTGCCCTGGATCAGGGCCGGGTCTTCTTTGCGCCTGACGATGCCGCCCATCACACTGGTCGTGCTCATGAAACCACCTCCTGCGATGCGCCTTGGGGTTCTTCGCCGCGCATCTTTGCACCGGCGTACTGAACCGATCGGATGATGTTGTGATAGCCGGTGCATCGGCAGAGATTGCCTTCGATGCCGTGACGGATCTCGTCCTCGCTCGGGTTGTCATTGCCCTCGAGGAGCGTGATCGAACTCATGATCATGCCAGGGGTGCAGAATCCGCATTGGAGTCCGTGGCACTCCCAGAACCCTTCCTGAACGGGATGGAGTTCGTCTCCATTCGCCACACCTTCGATCGTCTCCACGGATTTCCCGTCTGCCTGAACAGCGAGCATGGTGCATGACTTGACGGTTCGGCCGTCGACAATGACCGTGCATGCCCCGCAGTAGCCCGAGTCACAACCGACGTGGGTGCCGGTGAGATCGAGGTCTTCACGAAGGTAGTGAACAAGCAGGGTGCGGGGATCGACGTCAGCGCTGTGATCTGTTCCATTGACAGAGATACGTATTTCCAAGGTGTGACCCTCCCGTCAACTCGGATGGGGCAAATGGTGGAACTGCCCCACGCTCACACACTAGACACAGAGACACGAGGTTGCACGAAAACCATCGATCTATCGACAAAATCCGAGCGAATCGTTGGTCAATCGTCGGAATCTGAGAAGAGACCTCTCAGCCAATTGACGAATGCGCCCCACGTGCTCGCTAGCAACAAAGAGATTCCGGCTACGTCGGACGCCTCGATCGCAGCGGCGGCGTCTGGCGATTCTGCGTCGAGCTTTGCATGCAGACATGCAGAGAACTCGTCGATCAGGCGCTTGGACACCTCGTTGACAAGACCGGTGCGCCCGAACTGGGCGATCGGTCCCGCAAGCATGACGTTGGCGTTGATCGTCACATCGGTCTCGAGGCCGTCAACCGATGACAGATGCACATCGACTTCCACGCGACCTTGGCTACCACCGGCACGGTCGACCCCACGCCCCTTGATATTCGACGTGTATTTCTCATGGTCGAACTCAACAGTCGCCGACCCTTCGAACGATGAAGATATCGGTCCGAGCTTCACAGACACACGCCCGTCGTATGTTCCATCGCCATTGTCACTCGTCAGCTCAGCACCCGGCAGGCACCGCGCCAGCTCTGGCACATCTTGGAACAACTCCCACACAGATTCGATCGGGCGCGTAACGGTAAACACCTCGATGACTTCCATATCGACTCCTAGACGGTATGAATCGCAGCATCGGAACCGCGGAGCGATGACGCTGTTCCCGCACCATATCGCACCTGTACGATCTCCGCGAGAATCGCGATCGCCGTTTCGGCAGGCGACGTTCCTTTCAGATCGAGGCCGATCGGTCCATGGATTGCATCGATCTCTTCGGCCGTCCACCCTTCAGCAGATAGGCGATCGACGCGCAACCCATGGGTTCGTCGAGAGCCCATTGCACCGAGATACCTGATTGGTTTTCCATGCACGGCTTTGAAAACCGGTATCTCGAAACGGCTGTCGTGGCTCAACAAGACTACGTATGTGCGTCGATCCGGAGAAATGTGATCGAACACGGCGTCTGGCCAAGCAACGATCAACTCGTCAACGTCGGGGAAGCGCTCCGGCGTCGCCCATGTGGCACGAGCATCAGCCACAACAACTCGAAACCCGAGTTCGCGGGCAAAAAGCGAGAGCGGCTGTGCGATGTGTCCGGCACCGAAGATCAACATGATCGGAGAAGGCGCGATCGTGTCTATGAAGATCCTGCGGTCTCCATAGATCAGCGACCTGCTCTCTTCGCGGTCCATGAGGTCGTGAGCATCCGCCATGACGTCTTCGTCGAACCAAGGAGCCTCATCGCCTGCAATCAGTCCGTCGGATCGGTCAACGATGACCAAAGAGCCCGTGTCCGGTCCCTCGATGACACTGATCATGGCTCCGAGTCTCTCGTCGTCCTTGAGGCCGGCTATCGCGTCGATGAATTTGGTCACCATGGTGCGATGTATACCTCGATCGTGCCACCGCACGTCAGACCGACCTCGAAAGCATCGTCATCTGCAATGCCATATGTGACGACCATGGGGGTTCCGGATGCGAGCACCGCAGCTGCATGCTCGCGCACGTCGTTCTCGACACATCCACCGCTGACGCTTCCCTCCATCTCGCCTTCGGATGAGATCACCATCTTGGCCCCGACACCGCGCGGTGCCGAACCCTTCACGCCAACAACCGTTGCCACCGCAACGCTCTTTCCCTGTTTCGTCCACCGGTCGTGGACTTCGAGTACGTCTCTCATTGTGCAGCGATTCTCCTTTGCCCCACAAGGGACATATGCAAAAGGTCGATGAGGTCGACCAGATTACGAGCGGTTCCCCCGGCCAACAAGTCATCAACATACGGCAACGCTGCCGCCATTCCCCGTGCTTCTGGTGTGAATCCTTCGTGGCCAGACAGCGGATTCAACCAGATGACCCTGTGGACGGAGCGCTTGAGCCTTCGCATCTCAAGGGCGAGATGACCGGGTTCACCAGTGTCCCATCCGTCAGAAACGATGAGGACGATCGGCCCCCCGCTGCCGACACGGCGTGACCAGTCTCGGTTGAAGGCTCCCAGTGCCTCACCGATCCGAGTTCCGCCGGACCAGTCCGGCACTTTCTTGGCCACCTTCCTGAGGGCGTCGCTTGGGTTTCTCGAACGGAGCTGCCTCGTGATGCGGGTCAGACGGGTCGCGAACACGAAGGCCTCGACGGTACTGAACTTGTACTGGGCCCCGTGGATGAAATGGAGCAACATCTCTGCATATCGCTCCATCGATCCCGAGACGTCTGCGATCACGATGAGAGGTCGCTGTCTCGGCTTCCGCTCGGAGAACGCAAGGGGCATGAGATCGCCGCGTGGGCCCGTGAGCATCTTCAACGTTCTGCGCATATCTGGCACCTCGCCATTCGAGGCTGGCTGCCACCGTCGTGACGCCACAGAGGATGGGCTCCACGTCATGTTGGCCAGAAGTGCAGCAACCGATGCAGCCTCCTCCTCGCTGAGATCCGCAAAGTCGACATCCATGAGCCGCTCCGTCGATGAGCCGCCCACGACATCAACGACGTCATCGAGATCCTCGCTCTCTTGCGTCTCCTCACTGCCGATCGCTCCGATTCTCGGCGCACGGTGAACGGGTTTCCGTTCGGCCAGACGATCGACGACATCATCAAGGGCCATCACCAGATCTCCGCTGAAGAACTGGTCGAAGATCTCATCGAAGCGCAGGTTCTGGCTGCGTTTCGTGACAACCACAGCCCTGAAGGCCTCTCTGACATCACTGCCCCGATGCATGCCAACGAGCACGGCTGCCTCGACGAGGTGCTGTGTTGTCGTGGTCGTGACCGAGAAGCCGCTCGATCTGAGCGAGCGGACGAACATGACGAAATTCTCAGATGCGACGTCACCCGTTGAGGTCATACCAGGGCGTTTGGGCCGGCTGTGCGGACCGTCTGCATGTCTTCTTCGTACTTGACGATGACTCCAAGGGTCGCATCGACGACATCGGAGGACAGCTTCACCTCACCGAGCACCTGGAGCGCCTTTGCCCAGTCGATGGTCTCAGCCACACCGGGTGGTTTGAAGAGATCGAGGTCGCGAAGCCTCTGCATTGCGACGGCGAGTTCCAACGAGAGGGTTTGAGAGGTCTCGGGAGCCTTCCTGTGCAAGATCTCGATCTCTCGTTCCACGGTTGGATAGTCGATCCAGTGGTAGATGCACCGACGTTTGACCGCGTCATGGATCTCTCGTGTCCTATTGGATGTGATGACGACCACAGGCGGAGTCGATGCTCGCACGGTGCCGATCTCGGGGATCGTGATCTGATAGTCGGACAGGAGCTCGAGCAGGTAGGCCTCGAACTCCTCATCCGCCCTGTCAAGTTCATCGATGAGAAGAATGGTTGGCAGGCCCTCCGAGGAACGTCGGATCGCTTGGAGAAGAGGTCGAGCGATCAGGTACTTCTCACTCATGATGTCCTCAACGTCAACCTCATCACCGCGAGCTTCGAGCATCCGAATCGCAAGCATCTGACGTGCATAGTCCCATTCGTACAGCGAGTGGGACGCGTCGAGACCTTCGTAACACTGGAGTCTGATCAACTCTCCACCGCTCATGGCCGCAAGCACCTTTGCGATCTCTGTCTTCCCGACTCCGGGTTCACCCTCGACGAACAAGGGGCGTCCCATCTGGATCGCGAGGTGGATCGAGACGGTCAACGATCTCTCAGGTATGTAGTCGCAGTCAACGAGCGCGGCCTCAAGCCCGTCGACCGTTGCGGGAAAGCTCATGGGGTGACCATAGCGAATCGAATGACGGACCTACCCGCCGATCCCTGCCACCACCTGGGCACTGAAGTCACCCAGGTTCGCTGCGAGACCCGGGAGGACTCCGAGAAGGATCACGCCGAACGCAGTGAGGCCGAGTGCGAAACCGATCGGGCCGGGGATCTCTGCCGCTTCTAGCGCTTCGATGTCCACTCCCTCGGGAACCGGATCCATAAATGCAACCTTGAGCACCTTGGAGTAGTAAACGAGCGCGATGACAGCGTTGAGCGCAGCGGCAATGGCGATGCTGTAGCCCCACCAATTACCGACACCGATCGTTGCCTGGAACATCGCGAACTTCGCAAACCATCCTGCAAGCGGTGGGATTCCCGCGAGGGAGAAAAAGAACACGGCGAGGGCGATGGCAAGCCCCGGCGCCCACTGGTTGAGACCTGCCCAGTCCTCCAGCTCGTATGAGCCGACTCTCGAGCCGATGATGATGGCGACCGCAAAGGCACCGAGGTTCATCACTGCGTAAATCACGAGGTATGTGACCGTCGCGGAGAAGGCCTGATTGAGGTTGTCTGCACCCGATGCCGCCGCAGCGCCGAATGGCGCAAGCATGAAGCCTGCCTGAGCGATCGAGGAGTACCCGAGCAGCCTCATGACATTCGTCTGCTTGATCGCAACGATGTTCCCGACCGTCATGGAGAGCAACGCCACAAGCCACAGGACCGGACCCCAGATGTTGGACAGCTCAGGGAAAGCGAGGTAGCAGACCGAGAGCAATCCGACGAAACCCGCTGCTTTCGACCCGACGGACAACCACGCCGTCACCGGAGCAGGAGCGCCCTGGTACGTATCCGGTGTCCAGAAGTGGAATGGCACAGCCGAGACCTTGAAACCGAAGCCAAGCAGCACGAAGATCATCCCGAGAGTGAAGAGCGGCATGTCCGCAACGTCAACAGACGCGATGGCGAGCTGATCGAACTGCTGGGTGCCCGTCAGGCCGTAGAGCAGCGACACACCGAACAGCAACAGGGCCAATGCAATGACACCGGTGATGAAGAACTTGAGAGCAGCCTCGTTCGACCTTGGATCTCCTTTACGCCATCCGGCGAGGAGGAACGCTGGGCCGGACACGAGTTCGAGGGCAACGATCATGGTGACGAAGTCACGCGAAGATGCCATCACTACTGCGCCAAGGGCAGAGGCGATGAGGAGGAAGTAGTACTCACCCTCGTAGTACCGGTCCATCTCGAGATACCCGACCGAGAGCAGAAGCACGATGAACGCCGCAAAGATGAATACGCCCTTGAAGACCAACGCATATCCATCAACGACGTATGAGCCACCGAACAGCACCCTGTCTGCCCCGGTGGCTGTGCAGAACTCGATGCTATCGCAGAATGTGAGGGTCAGCACCGGAACGATCGCCGCGAACAGTCCAACCATCGCCGTGACGGCCACGAGGTACTTCTTCCTCGTCGTGAGGTCGACCACGAGCGTCACAAGCACCGTCGCGGCGAGGATGATCTCGGGAAGAAGCGCGTGGTAGTCGATTCCGGACACGTCAGCCCCCGAACGCCTTCTGGACCAGGCTGGCAACGGCGTCATTCGTGGCGCCGAACACGATCTTCGGGAAGATGCCGATGGCGATGGTGCCGATCACGAGAGGAGCCCAGGCAAGCCACTCGTACGAATCAACGTCTTCGAACTCATGGTCAGCCCATTCTTCTGACGGTTCGCCGAAGTTGACATTGCGCAACATGTAGAGCATGTATCTGGCAGTGAGCACCGTTCCGATCGCGCCGATGACCATGAGTACGCGGAACAGCGACGTTGCCTGGATCGCTTCGAGCGGGCTGAACGAAGCCATGAGCGACATGAACTCGCCCCAGAACCCCGCGAGGGAAGGCAGCCCGAGCGATGCCATGGCCGCAAAGCCCAACAGGAGACCCATCTTCGGCATGAGGATCATGTTGCCACCGAGGCGACCCATGTCCCTCGTGTGGTAGCGGTGCGCCATCGAGCCTGCGATGAAGAACAACAGGCCGGTGATGAGACCGTGAGCGACCATGCCGATGATCGCCGCGTTGATGCCGATCTCGGTCATCGTTGCGATACCGAGCATCACGAAACCCATATGACCAACGGACGAGTATGCGATGAGCCGCTTGACATCCGTCTGGGCCAGACACGCAAGTGACCCATAGATGATTCCGATCACGGCCAACACTCCGATGAACGGTGCCCATGCAACGGCCTGCTCAGGAAGGATCGGGATTGCAATCCTGATAAAGGCGTACGTGCCCAATTTCAGGAGGATCGCGGCAAGGATGACGGACCCGATGGTCGGCGCTGCCGTGTGCGCGTCCGGCAGCCAAGTATGGAATGGCCACATCGGCACCTTGACGGCGAATCCGACGAAGAGTCCTGCGAACACGAGGAACGCAAATGTTCCTGTGAACGCGCCAGCGGCTCCTATCTCTGACAGCTCGATCATCGAGAAGCTGCGATAGCCGAGCATCTCTTCAGATCTGAAGTACAACGCAAGGAAGCCAAGCAGCATGAAGGCCGACCCGAAGAGCGTGAAGACGAAGAACTTCAACGATGCGTAGAGACGCATCTCGATCTTCCATCCCACGACGGGGACTTCTCTGATTCCGCGGTCGCCCCAGATACCGATCATGAAGTACATGGGTAGGAGCACGACCTCGAAAAACACGAAGAACAGAACCAGGTCAAGGGCTACGAACGTCCCTGTCATACCGGTCGCAAGGATGAGCACAAACGCAAGGAGGAGCTTTGGGTTGTGCGGCTCTGGCCAGTGATTCCAGGAGTAGATGATGACGAGGACCGTGATGAACGCTGCAAGCACCACCATCGGCAGTGAGATACCGTCCACACCGATGTGGAAGTGTGCGTTGATCGCACTGATCCATGACGTGTCCATTGCCGTACCGAACTGGTACGTGTCTGCAGCCGAATAGTCGAACTGCACCGCCAGCACGATCGCCAATACCAGCGTGACCAGTGAGAATGCCAGGGCAGTCCACTTGACAAGGGACTCCTTTGCTCTCGGTATGGCCATCACGGCTAGCGCGCCGACGACAGGCAAGAACACGATGAGGCTCAGACCCCAACCGTTCTCAAACCAATCCATGTCGTTGCTCCTCCTAGAGAATGATGAATAGAACGGCGATCGCTACGACGCCGACGAAACTGAATGCTGCGTACTGCTGGACACGCCCTGTGAACGTCCTTCTCAGACTGCTACCGAGCTCATCGACGCCGACGCCGACCTCGTTGTAGAGACCGTCGACAACGTTCTCGTCCACGGTCCTGACCACCCTCGCGATGCCGAGGGATCCCAATCCGACACCGTTGACGATGCCGTCGACCACAACCATGTCCCACCACAGAACGATCCTCGCGACCGGACCCATGATGGGTCGCACGATCCCGTTCATGTAGAAGTCATCGATGTAATACAGGTTCTCGAACAGCGGCCAGAGCACGGGGATCCGGAAGGAGTCCCGTTCAGCCTGCGTGTCCCTTGACCTGGCGAAGAGCCACCAACCTATGCCAAAGCCCACGAGCACCGTTGGCGTGATGATCAGGACCAACAGGATGTCGAACCCTTCAGCGTGATGATCACCCATGCCGGTCAGCGGCACGCGGGTTGCCAGCCAGGTCGTGAAACCGGTGTAGACACCGGGGAAATTGACCAAACCTGCTGTTGCGGCGAAGAAGGCGAGACCGATGAGCGGGTATGTCATCATCCTGGGTGCCTCGTGCGGTTCTGCGTGGCCCTTGTATTCGCCGAAGAACGTAAGGGCAACGACACGCGCCATGTAGAAAGCTGTGATGAACGCGCCCGCAATGCCGAGGATCATGATGAAACGCGCAACATCCTGACCGTTATCACCCGCGTAGCGCATCGAAGCGATGATCTCGTCCTTGGAGAAGAACCCTGCGAACGGGAAGATACCGATGAGCGCAAGCGTGCCCACGATGAACGTCCAGAACGTGATCGGCATCTTCTTTCGGAGCCCACCCATGTCGGACATGTTGTTGGAATGCACCGCGTGGATGACCGCTCCTGCGCCGAGGAACAACAGGGCTTTGAAGAAAGCGTGTGTGAAGAGATGGAAGAGGCCGGCGGTGTATGCACCGGCCCCCATTGCGGCGACCATGTAGCCGAGTTGGGAGACGGTTGAGTACGCAAGCACCTTCTTGATGTCGTTCTGCACGATCGCAAGGAACCCTGTGAGGAAGAGCGTCAGACCACCGACGATGATGATGATGTTGCGGACGTCTCCGGCGAATATGCCGGCCTCATCGATGTAGAAGGGGAAGAGGCGGCCAAGGAGATAGACCCCTGCGGTGACCATCGTCGCGGCGTGCATCAGCGCCGACACAGGAGTCGGCCCTGCCATTGCATCCGGCAACCACACGTGGAGGGGGAACTGTGCTGACTTGCCCATGGCGCCGATGAAGATCAGCAGCCCCGCCCAGAAGGCATACTGGCTCAACATGCCCTCTTCGCCGTTCACGACGACTTCGATGATGTCATTGAAGCTGAACGAGCCAACCGAGACAGCCATGATGATCACACCGAGGAAGAGCCCTGCGTCTGCAACCTTGTTGACCATGAACGCCTTATTCGCCGCGTCGACGTTTGCGTAGTCCTCCCAGTAGTGCCCGATGAGGAGATACGAGGCAACACCGACGAGTTCCCAGCCGACGATCAGCTGGATGAGGTTCGGCGCAGAGACAAGGATGAGCATGCCACCGGCGAACAATGAGAAGGAGGCGAAGAACCAGGTGAATCGGATGTCACCCTTCATGTAGCTCTTTGCATACGTGAAGACGAGGAATCCGACGACGCCTATGAGGAAGTACATCATGATCGACAGCCCATCGACCATCCATCCCCACTCGAGCGTGAAATCACCGATCTCTGCTATCTCGACCGTGCCTTCATAGACGATGCCCTGGGTGGCGTTGACCACGAAGAGCACGGTGCCGTATACGGCCACAAAGCCGATGGCGCCCCAGGCAGCTTCCCAGCCCTTGAACGGCATCTTCTTGCCCCACAGGGTGATCACGAAAGCAGCAACCACGGGAAGTACGACGATGAGCCATGCCCATTCGACCAGAGGTCCGCTTGTGATGCCTGGGACGATGGCTTCGTGAGCGCCCTCGGCGGCCTGCTCCTCGCCGGCGGCAAGGACGATCTTGGAGGTGAAGGCAATGAGCCGATGCATCATCATCCCTTCATCAGGTGGAGCTCGTCGACGTCAGCGGACTGACGATTGCGGTAGATCATCAGGACGATCGCGATACCGATGCCAACCTCGGCGGCGGCGAGCGCGATGATGAACAATGCGAAGATCTGGCCGGAGTGGAGCTGGTCCTGGAGATACGTGTCGAACGTCACCATGTTTATGTTCACGGCAGCAAGCATCAACTCGACCGATGCAAGGATCAGCACGGCGTTCTTTCGGGTGATCACGCCATAGAGGCCCATCGAGAACAATGCCGCAGCGACGATGATGAACTGGATGACGGTCATCGTTCGCCCCCTTCATCGTCCTTGCGAGCAATGGCGATGCCACCGATCAGCGCTGCAAGCAGTACGAACGACACGACCTCGAACGGGATCACGAAGCGATCGAAGAGGATGTTGGACATGTCAGAAGTCAACGTCGGTTCGAACGGCTGGATCATGTTCGCCCCGAAGGCGTGGACCATCGCCGATGCGATGACACCGAAAAGAACAACCGAGAGCAAGGCTGCGGGCACCTTGACGTCGTGGGCGTGGCTCAGGACGGTATCTGCGCCGAGTGGCGCACGCGTGATCATGATGCCGATGAGGAAGAGGATTACAACGGCCCCGATATAGACAAGCACGACCGTCCAGCCGACAAATGCTGCTCCGAGCATCAGGAACATCGCTGCGGTGCCACCGAGCGCTACGACGAGGTAAAGCACGGCTCGCACGATGTTGTTCGATGTGACCGTTCGCCATGCGCCGAACAGCGTCGGAAAGGCGATCAACATGAACGCCCAGTTGGCAGCTTCACGGAACCAATCGGTCAAAGTCACGGTCTCCATCAGGACTCCAACGCCGGGGGCTCGGGAACGGTCTCGAGCCACTCGCCGAGTTTCTCCTTGTTGTGGAGAAGGTCGGAGATCTTCGGCTCGGAGTATTCGTACTCAGGACTCCAGAACAGCGCGTCGAACGGGCAGACCTCGACACAGATGCCGCAGTACATACAGAGGCTGTAGTCGATGTCGAAGCGATCGAGCTCGTTCTTCGTCTTGATTCGTCCACCGGGCTTGGCAGGTTCCTGCGCTTCCTTGTGACCCTCGATGTAGATGCACCAGTCCGGGCACTCCCGTGCGCACAGCATGCACACCGTGCAAGCCTCCGCGTCGAGCGAGATGACGCCTCGTGCACGGGGAACGGGGATCTCCTTCTCGTCGGGATACATGGTCACCGGCGCCTTGGTGAGCATGGCCCTGAGCGTGAGACCCATTCCCTTGAAAAGCCCGGGGAAGGGGAAGTCGATGTTCTTGCTCATCAGAGCACCACCTTGAACACGGAAATCAACCCGATGTTGAGAAGTGCAAGTGGGATGAGCCAGCGCCACGCCATGGACTGCAGCTGGTCCTCACGAAGACGCGGCCATGTCCAACGAACCCAGATGATCAGAAAGACAAGAAGCGAGACCTTCACGAACAAGACACCCGGACCGGCAAAGTTCGCCATCGACTCCGGTAGGAACGGAACCCCGTACCCGCCGAGGTACAGAGTTGCAGCGATTGCGCTGAGCCCGACCATCGAGGCGTACTCGCCGAGGAAGAACATCGTGAATCTGATCCCGGAGTACTCCGTCAGGTAGCCCATTGTGAGCTCTGACTCAGCGATAGGCATGTCAAAGGGGATACGGGAGAGCTCGGCAACGGCGGCGATCATGAAGATGGTGAATCCGATGATCTGACCGGTGAGGATGTATGGGAGGGCGATCTCGACACCGCCGAGCGTGAACAACGTCGCTTGTTGCGCTTCAACGATTCCGTTGAGGGACATCGTCCCTGCCTGGATCACCACAGCAACGACAGCAAGCACGAGAGGCAGTTCGTAGGCGATCAGCTGGGCTGCTGCACGCAGGCCACCGATCAGGGAGTACTTGTTCGCCGAGGACCATCCGGCCATCAATATCCCGAGCACAGACAACGAAGAGATTGCGAGGATGAAGTACACGCCAAGATCGAGCTTCGTTGCAACCACGTCCGGACCCATCGGAATCACGGCGAAGACCGCAAGAGTCGACATCATCACTATGTATGGCGCAAAGCCATACACCGTTCTGTCAGCCTTGGCCGGTGCAAGGTCCTCCTTCTGGAGGAACTTGGCACCATCGGCGAGGGGCTGGGCCCATCCCCAGCGTCCACCGGCGTAATACGGACCGATCCTCGTCTGCATGTGGGAGCCGGCCTTGAGCTCCACATAGATCGTCACAAGCGCCGCGGTGAGCACCACCCCAAGCATGAGGACGAGCTTGATGACGAGTTCGAGCCAGAAATTCATCGGTCGACGTCCCCGAGAACGAAGTCGAGAGAGCCCATGATCGCGACGAGGTCCGGTATGAGCTGGCCCTTCAGGATCCATGGGAGGATCGACAGGTTCGAGAAGGACGTCGAACGGATCTTGAGCCTGTACGGCATCTTGCCGCCTTCGGACACGATGTAGTAGCCGAACTCGCCCTTCGGGTTCTCTGCACGGGAGTAAACCTGGCCCTTGGGAACCTTCAGAACCCGTGGAACCTTCGCTTGGAGCGGTCCGGCGGGGATGATGTCGATGGCCTGACGGACGATCTTCACGGACTCCCGGATCTCATCGAGACGCACCATGTAACGGTCGTAGCAGTCTCCATCGGTGCGGCTTATCGCTTCGAAGTCGACCTGATCGTATGGGAGGTAGTTCTCGACCTTTCGAAGATCATACGCAACACCGGAAGCGCGCAGATTCGGTCCGGAGAGACCGTATTCGATGGCCTTGTCTGCCGGTATCACTCCAACGCCGACCGTTCGTGCCTTGATGAGCTCGTTGCCTGTGACCAAGGTGTCGATGTCATCACAGATCTGGTCCATGCGATCCATGGCCTCAAGTGTCCGCTTGAAGAATCCGGCAGGGAGATCCATCGATTGTTTCTTGGTTTTGGATCCCCCTCCGTATGAAGACTTGATGCCACCGACACGGTTGAAGTTCGGGTGGAACCGGCCTCCTGTCACATCTTCGATGAGCTCGAGGATGTGCTCGCGCTCGCGAAGCACGTGCATGAGCGGCGTCGTTGCGCCAAGCTCGAGCGGATAGGAGGACATGAACACGAGATGCGACGATATGCGGAACAGTTCGGTGAGGATCAACCTGATCCACTGTGCGCGCTCGGGGGCCTCGACCCCCATCAGCTTCTCGACGCCGAGGATGAACGGAACCTCATTTGCGAAGCCTGACACCCAGTCGATACGGTTCACGAGCGTGGTTATCTGTGCATAGGTCCGGACCTCGGAGAGCTTCTCGTAACCGCGATGCATGTAGCCGATAACGGGCTCGACCTCTGTGATCCGCTCGCCATCGATCTTGGCAATGAGCCTCAGCACACCGTGGGTGGAAGGGTGCTGTGGGCCGATGTTGAGCGTCATGTCCGGTGTCTCGAGTTCAACCGAGACAGCTACCTCTGATCGGTGCATCATCTCGCGGGACGTCACGATGCACCTCCTTCGTCTTCTGTCTCGGGAAGGCCTTCGACGTCGACGTCGCCCGGCCACGGTTTCACTTCGCGGGCGATCAGTGGAAAGGACTTGAGCAACGGGTTGCCGAGGAAGTCATCAGGGAGGTAGAGAGGTATGAGGTTCTCGTTGCCCTCGAACATGATCCCGAACATCTCATGTGCTTCACGCTCGTGCCACTCCGCGCCTCCGATGGTTGCGGTCAGCGAGCCGATGGTTGGATCGTCCCTCGGCAGCGTGGCAAAGAAGATGACACCGTCGCCATTGGTGACTGAGGAGAGGCGACACATCACCTCGAAGCGTTCCTCGAGTTCGTCCGGCTCGGCGACACCATCGCCAACCTCGGTCTCTCTTGACCAGTCGATCGCAGACAGCCAGGAGAAGAACGGCAGTTCCTTGCGAGCCTCGTTGATCGTGTCGACCCACTCGTCGCGGTCGACGAAAACCCGTACCGTATCGAACTCAACCGCGAATCCCTGAGCACCGAGGCGTTCCGTGATGCCTGCCGCGTATTCCTCGAGTGGATCCGTGTGGTCTTCGACGGCAGTGTCAGGCTGGTCGCTCATCAACGCCCCTCCACTTCTCCCGCACATCTTCGTTCGTGATCTTCTCCTGCAGGAGGACGATTCCTTCGAGCAGGGCCTCTGGACGGGGTGGGCAGCCAGGTACATAGATGTCGACGGGAATGATCTGATCAACACCCTTCGTGACGGAGTACGAATCCCAATACGGGCCACCGGAGTTCGCACACGCTCCCATCGAGATGACGTATTTGGGTTCAGGCATCTGCTCGTAGAGACGTTTCACGGCGGGAGCCATCTTGTCCGTGACGGTTCCTGCAACGATCATGAGGTCGGATTGTCTCGGTGATGCCGGAAGGGGCACGATTCCGAACCGCATGAAGTCGTACCGGGGTCCCGCAACGGCCATGACCTCGATGGCACAGCAAGCCAAACCGAATTGGAAATACCACAGGGAGTACTTGCGGGACCAGTTCAGAAGCCAGGACAGCGGCTTCGGAGCACCGAACTTCTCGATCACTCCCACTTGAGGACGCCCTTCCGTATTGCATAGATGAGGCCCAGAAGCAGGATTGCGATGAACACGAACATCTCGACGAGCGCGAAGGCACCTCGGCCGATCGAGTCGAAGTACTCGAGCTGGGCGGCCCAGGGGAAGATGAACACGGCCTCCACATCGAATATGAGGAAGAGGAGAGCGAAGATGTAATACCGGATATGGCTCTGGTTCCAACCCGTTCCGACAGGCTCGATGCCGGATTCGTATGCGATGTCCTTGAGGCCGCCCGGAGCCCTCGGTGCGATCATCTTGCTCATGCCGACAGCAGCCCCAACGAGGACGGCACCCATGATGATGAAGACCGCGACGGTGAGATAGTCGCCGTAGTACTGATTGAGCACCGGGGTGGACCCTTCGAGTTAGGTTCGGCGGTTTGCGCCAGCGGGGCAGAATTGTACTTTGTCCCATGTTCCAACTTCAATGACTTCACGTTGGATAGGTCGGGGATGACGAACGGGTCCTCGACGGTCGGACATCCGTTGCCGGTTAGCGTGGCGCCATGCAAGAGATCGTTGTTCCGAACTATGAGGGCAAGAGCCTGATCAACCTCGTTGCCGAACTGGAGCATCGGCTCACAGGGGCATCGGTCGCGCCCAGGCTCGCTCCTGACCTCAGGCAGCAGATCCCTGAAGCCGAGACCTACGTGCTCGTATTGTTCGACGGACTTGGAACTCACCAGCTCGACCACGGGGCTGCGTCTGATCTCGCGATTTCACAGCGGGCAACCATCGACGCTCCATTTCCCTACACCACAACGGTGAGCCTCTCCTCCATAGCCACCGGTCGACCGCCGAGCCAACATGGAATCCTTGCGTACCAGCTCTGGATGGAAGAGGTGCAGCGAGTGGTCAACACGATCCACATGACGACGCTGTGGGGTGAGGCCCTTGATCTCGACTATGAATCGATCCTGCCGGGACCGAACCTTTGGGAGAGGCTGAAGGAGGCAGGTAAAGAGCCGATCTCGGTTCAGCCGGGCCATTTTGACAGAACACCGCTGACACGAAGCTTGTACCGCGGCGCGCAGTTCCGTCCGTATTGGTCGGAGAACGAAGCCGTCGAGGTGGTCATCGCCGCCGCATCCGAACCAGGACGTTTGGTCTTCCTGTACATCCCCCATGTCGACTTTGCGGCTCATGTCGGCGGTCAGCGCTCAACTGAATACGACGAAGCCATCGCGACCGCGAACGCAGTATGGAAACAGTTGACGGAACGGCTTCCTGACACCGTGACCCTCATCGGAACCGCAGACCATGGACACGTTGACATCGCTGAGGATCACAAGGTCAGACTCGGCGAGAATGCGGGCAAACAGCGGACCCTCTACGGAGTGGAGCGCGCGATGTTCGTCAAGGGCGAAGGCAAATCGTTGGCTGAGGGAATCCCCGCAACCTGGGTACCGCATCACGATCTCCCCGATGTGTGGGGCCCCGGACCCATGCATTCATCCTTTGGGGAACGCCGACCCGATGGCATCCTCTTCGCCGAGGACAACTACGCAGTGTTCCACAAACACAGCAATGACCGCCTTGTCGGCTACCACGGCGGCCTCATGCCTGAAGAACGAGAGATACCGCTCCTTGTGCGGCGGGGCATTGGCTGATGGGTCATTTCAAAAATAGCCCCCAGATATTTCTCATATTCTGAGAGACTCATCTGTAACACATCCGTGTTCGGTGCGTCTTGAAAGGTAAGTATGGGGCACCAATCGAACGACGCGAGGAAGGCGCTTCGTGCGTATGCACGGCACCTTCAATCAGCAGCTGGCAGCGGCGCTGTTGTTTCGTCCGTCGGTACCTCCAAGCAAGACGACGCATCGGCCCAGTTGTCTGGCTCCGGTGCCCCTCACCAGCTTGCCATTGCGGCTGTCGTCGTATGCGTCGTCTTGCTTGGAGGCATCGGTTTCGCCTCTGCCACAACTACTGCGCCAGCAGCACAGGGACAACGCGCGGTTCCCGTTTCTGCACGATCAGCCTCCGTCGTTGCCACGTTCGCCCGTGCCGGTAGCGTCTCAACCACCCAAGCGGTCCGAGCGTTCAACGATCTCGGCATGAGCCGATCCGCGAGCGCGCTCGATGTCGCTGCCGGTACGGGCATCGACTCTTCGCCTGAGGTGCAACAAGCCCTCATGTACCTCATCGCAGCGGTACACGAGAAGCTCGCGACGAACGGATTCGTGAGCGAGCTCGACTTCGACATCGGCGCTGCGGTCCATGCTCTCGAATCAGCTGTGGTTCGTCCGCCGGGCCTCAGCGCAGACTGGACGCCACCTGGTCTTGGTGGAACGCCTCCGGGGCAACTCTGGACCCCGCCGGGGCAGGATCCAGGGCCCACACCCGCTGGCCAGGACCCTGGCTTCGTTCCGCCGGGACAGGAGAAGGAAGACCCATCAGCGAGCGTTTTGGAAAAGGCGACGGGCGGAGGCAAGAGTGCCGCACCGGGCCTCAACAAGGACAAGCCGGAAAAGGGAAGCGGGAAGCCATGATGTCCTCCCACCCCCTCGGTGACCAGTTCGAGGTAACCGAATTGACCGTGGCCGCAGCCCAGCGTGGCAACCACGAGGCCATCGGCGCCCTGGGATCGGACGCATTCCGCAGAACGGTGGCGTTCTACAGATACACGGGACTGTCCCCGGACCACGCCGAGGATCTCGCCGCAGACGCGGTGGAGCACATCATTTCGAAGCTCCCCACCCTCAAGAAGGCGTCTGCATACGACGCGTGGATGTGGACGATTACCCGCAACCTCCTCAGGTCGTGGTGGAGATCACGCAAGACACGCGACGTACTCGAGCCGGTCACCCCGTCCCCAGCGACGCCGGACGAGATCCTTGTTCTTCAT
>PVMK01148327.1_pt1 | contig 174385 bp, 162 predicted proteins | sample 1853481 | NCBI WGS metagenome assembly PVMK01 (sample SAMN08533507, study PRJNA380276) | Marine sediment metagenome, whole genome shotgun sequencing project.
GCGATTGTTGATGTCAAGATCAAATGTAGACTATCCGGCATTTACGAGGCTTCTGAACTGATAACTCCTTTCCAGTGGAAACAACTGCATGAGAAATCCGATCGAGCTTAAAAAGGACTACATGAGGTCGTTTTTGAGTTTTCACACAGCCTAGACCCAAAGCGGCCGGTCGACACCTCCCTTAATAGAGGAAAAATCTCTAACCTCTACATTGGAGCTGATATAATTCATCATCGAGTATAGTAAATGTCATTCCTTTTAAACGTGCAAATTAGCTGATTTACGAACGGACTTACGATAGTCAAATGTTTTGAGTTGGCTAAGACAATAAAAACATGGGTGGTGTATGCACTAATTATCTCCACGAATTTCTTTCATGGTTACTGGTGTTTGTACTGAGCTGTTCATTGTACATACCTTTACACGCTCAGGTGGCTTCACCGATACAGGGAGGACACTATATGCCGGGATTAATGAACTTGCGTGACTTTGCTCATCCACCGTCCGGGCTATTTGTTTTATGGTACAATTTTGTTTTTGAAAGCAACAGCTTTGTTGATAGGGATGGAAACAATTTCGATCGCATAGCCTTAGGTAATTATTTTCCTGGTTTAGGCGATATTGACGTAAGCACTGAATTGAGTGGGTATGGATATTCGGCTGGGATATTTTGGGCCTCTGGAAAAATTCCTTTCTTAGGGAATGCCCGGTTCATGACCGGAGTTGCACCAAATTTTACTTCTGCTGATGCCTCCTTTATTACAGCACGTTCCGGTACCATTATCGATACCACCTTCACTAGGGAGGTAAAAGGCAAAAATTCTGGGTTGGGTGATATTATGGTTGCACCCCTGGGTTTATCCTGGGGACTAGAGCATTTTGATTTCACCTTTCTTTATGGCTTCTATGCACCCACCGGTAAGTACGAGACGGGATCAGATGAGAATATTGGAATGGGTTTCTGGACTCATCAATTCCAGGGATTTTCTTATTTCTATCCTAACCCTGACAAATCCACGGCGTTTCTGGGTGGCCTGACCTATGAGATCAACTCCGAGATTAAAGATGCCTCCATAAGTCCGGGCAACCGCTTTAGTCTGGAGTATGGCATCAGCCAGTTCTTGAGCGAACAATTTGAAGTAGGCATCCATGGGGGACATAACTGGCAGGTAAGTGATGACTCAGGAGAAGATATATACTGGGATTCAAGTATTCATGATAGAAAAAGCTCGCTGATTTTTAATGCCAGTTACTGGCCGGTTAAAAATCAATTAATGCTCAATTTCAAATATGGGTTTGCCTACGGAATCCGACAGGGCTTCAAAACAAATTCAGCAAATTTCAATATTCTGTTAATTCCCGATTTGTTTACGAAAGATTGAATCAAAACAATATTGACCATATGTGTAAAAAAAACTTCTCATGAAAAAGATATCCATATTTCTGATAAACATAATGGTTTTGGCCGCTGCTTGTCAACCTTCACAAAAAGAGTCCGAGTTTCTGGATTTAAAAGACATCGCCTACCAAGCATTCATCTATGCCTACCCTATGATGGAGCAGGTAAAGACCTTAAATGGCATGTTTCAATTCATGAATATGCAGCCGAATAAAGTGGCCATGAGCCCAAATTTTCCAATGGACAACGTCGGACAACCCATTGTGGCTCCAAACCTCACTTCCATGACCGGGGGTATATATGTTGATATTTCCGGTGGACCGGTCACCATCGAAATCCCGGAAGTAAAGGATCGCTACATCGTATACCAGTGTATCGATGTTTTCACCCATAATTTCTTTTACATGGGGACCAGAGGTAACAATGGCGAAGCAGGGAAGTTTGTGTTCTACAATGCAAACCAAACATTACCTGGAAATTCAGAGGCAATCCCGGTATTGATGGAAGGTGATCATGCAATTATTGTCGTGAGGATTGATATTAAAGACCGGGACGAGCTCGATCGTGTACGTAACATTCAGCAAGCTATTAAAGTAGTTGATGCCCCTGAAGAAGCCCGGAATTATCCTTCTTATGACCAAGACAAAGCCTTCTCTCCCAATTTTGTTGACTATATAAATGAACTGCTGATTGAAGTACCTGAAAGCGAAGAAAACCTCTTTGAGGGCTTTAAGAATATTGGGATTTTCAACAAAGTAAATCTTACTACCGAGGAAAGCGCCCAGGTTCAGGCGGGAATTGATTCAGCTTTTACCAAGATCGGTGAAGCTTCAAACGATCTGGAGATTGGCAACGGTTACTTTGCTGCTACTGAGGTTTTTGGTACCCGCGAATTTATGGCAGGAAAATATTTGGAAAGGGCTGCTGCTGCACATTTAGGATTGTGGGGTAACTCAAAGGAAGAAGCGAATTATTTTATGTTGAAAACCGAAGGCGAAGGTGAAATACGATTCGAGCAGGATGAGCTTCCTCCCTTATCGAATATTGGATTCTGGTCTGTAACTGTGCATGATGAAAATGCGCTTGTGAAAAAGAATGAATACGACTCCTATGTTGTGACTATGGACCAGATGCAATTTGAAGAAGACGGATCTTTGGTGTTGAAAATCTCGTCCAAGCCAGAGGACGGTAATTGGCTTTATACGCCAGGAGGACCAATGATCGTACTCATTCGCGCCTACCAGGCTGACCCGGAAAAGATTGGTGATTATGTGCCCCCGGGGTTTACGAAATATTGATCAAACGAGAAAAATATCAGTCATGAAAACGCTCATTTATACGATTTGTATTGGACTTGTTTTATTAATCGCCTGTCAGCATCGTTCTGGATTTTCAGAATCGGCATCAGAGGAAACTAAGAAACCAAATATACTGCTGGTAGTAGCTGACGACATGGGTTGGACCGATCTTGGATGTTACGGCAGTAAGATCAATACACCAAATCTGGATCGGTTGGCCCAGCAAGGTATTCAATTCACCGATTTCCACACTTCTGTAAGTTGTTCACCAACCCGTTCCATGCTGTTGACTGGTACTGACAACCACCTGGCAGGTTTAGGTAACATGGGAGAACTGCTCACTCCGAATCAAAAGGGAAAGCCGGGATATGAAGGGCATCTAAATAACCGGGTTGTGACCCTGGCGGAGGTTCTTAAAAGTGCCGAATACCATACCTATATGGCGGGAAAATGGCATTTGGGCCATGATCTGGACAATATCCCGGGAGCCCGTGGCTTTGATAAGTCCATGAGTTTACTGTTTGGTGGAGCAAGCCACTACAGTGACCGATCCGGGATCATTCCGATAGAGAATCCTGCAGAATATTCATTGGACCGGCAGAAGATAGAAAAGCTTCCTGATGATTTCTACTCCAGTAGGAGCTACACAGACTTTTTGATTGAAGCCATTCGTAGCAATAAGGATGATAGTAAGCCTTTCCTGGCCTATCTGGCTTTCACCGCTCCTCATGACCCTTTACAAGTTCCGGAGCCATGGATGAGTAAATACAAGGGTAAATTTGATGATGGCTACGAAAGACTTAGGAAAGAGAGAATTGACAATGTAAAAGCAAGAGGACTGATTCCGGAGAATGCCCAAACCCCTCGCATGCATCCAGCCACAAAACCCTGGGATTCCTACTCGGCTGAAGAGCGTGCCTTTGAATCCAAAAAGATGGAAGTGTATGCCGGGATGGTTGACAATATGGACTACCATTTTGGTCGTGTGGTTAACTTTTTAAAAGACATCGGGGAGTATGATAATACCATTATCATATTCATATCCGACAATGGACCTAATCCCTGGTTCAATGAACAGTACCCAGGCAATGCCGATGGGGTGTACCTGAGCAGGTTTGATAACAGGATTGAAAATATAGGTAATCCCACCTCACATATCGCATATGGAATCGGTTGGGCATCGGCCAGTGCAGGGCCTTTGGATTATTTTAAAATGACCGTAGGAGAAGGTGGTATCCGTACTCCGCTAATTATGTCTGGGCCTAATATTCAGCCCGGTAATGTTAATCACAACTTTGGGTATGTGATGGATTTGATGCCCACAATCCTTGATTTGGTCAATGTGGAACATCCCACGGAATTTAATGGAAATGAGGTATTGCCAATGAAAGGCAGATCCTTAAAAGATATGCTATCCGGTGAAAGCGAGACTGTTTATGGCCCGGATGAATATATCGGCGGGGAAATGCTTGGTGGAAAGTGGATTAGGAAAGGTGAATTTAAGGCAACCTGGGTGCCAAAACCTTATGGTCCAGATGAATGGAAACTTTATAAAATTACCATCGATCCAGGTGAGACCACCGACTTAACTGACCAGTATCCTGAAATACTAAACGAACTCAAGGAAGTCTGGCAACGGAAAGCACAAGAGGTAGGTGTTACTCCGGGTTAATATACAATGTAAAAGACCCCAGCTAAAATGAAAATCCCATATTCAAACCATTACATCATGATCCCAGGTATGTTGAATAGGGTGTGGTTTCAGGAGTGAATGTGAACGGCCGCTTTTGGCCGAAAGCAGTCATTCACCAATCTTTGATTCTGCAAGGTAGATGCACCTTCATAGTATTTTTCGTAACTTATTCTCATGCCAGCTCAATCCCGCCAACTTGCTGCCATTATGTTTACCGATATAGTTGGGTATACCGCCTTAATGGGTGAGGACGAGCAGAAAGCATTTGAGCTACTAAAGAAGAACCGATCCGTACAACGGCCCCTCATTGAGAAGTATAACGGTAGATGGCCCAAAGAGAAGTCTGTAACGATGCCATGACTTAAATGAGGTCGGTATTGAAACAACTTGAGCCGGAAAGTATGGTGAACGAAACTAATAATCCTCTAACTTGGTAAATGAGCTGGCTTTGACGACAGCGATATTGTATAATTTCGAATAGACGCCAAATGATTTTTTTTGAATTTGAATACTCGAATTCTTTGTCTCAGAATCTTCCTAAAATACATTCGCAAAATGAAGTTCGATCGGGATAAAGCCATCATCTATTGGTTGGCAACCGGGTGCATTTTGGTACTTGTTATGGTGGTGGTTGGGGGCATCACCCGGCTGACCCATTCTGGTTTGTCTATGGTGCAATGGAGCCTTTTGATGGGAGGTGTACCTCCCCTGAATGAAAATGATTGGATGGAAGTTTTTAGTCTGTATCAGCAGACACCCGAATTCAGGTTGGAAAATTATGATTTCACGCTTCAGGAGTTTAGATCAATTTTTTGGTGGGAATATATTCATCGTATGATTGGAAGATTGATTGGGCTGATTTTCATTCTTCCTTTTATCTATTTTCTAATCAAAAGGAGAATTAGCAAGGTACTTCTTAGGAAACTACTCATCCTTTTGGGTCTTGGGGCTTTTCAAGGCTTTATGGGCTGGTACATGGTGAAAAGTGGATTGGTTAAGGATCCAAATGTTAGTCATTATCGGTTGGCGAGTCATTTGTTTATCGCTTTTGCGCTTTATGGATACACCTTTTGGCTATTGCTTGAGCAGGTCTTCGGATTCGACAAATTGAATATGGCCAGTAAAAAGCTTCAGAACACAACGTTGTGGCTCCTGGTTATTTTGCTGATCCAAGTTATTTATGGTGCTTTCGTTTCCGGATTGAATGCCGGAGCTATTTATAATACATTTCCCGAAATGGGAGATTCGTGGATTGCAGAATCAGTACCATTTGCTTTTCATAAGGATGGCTTTATCAGCCTTTTGGAAAATCACGCCACCGTTCAGTTTATCCACCGATATAATGCCTATCTAATCATTATTGTGGTTATTATCCTTTGGTACCAGGCCAGGAATGTTGCATTCAATAAATTTCAAAGTTTAGGGTTTAAGATGGTGTTATTGATGGTTGGGATTCAAATTCTCTTAGGCATTTCAACATTGATTTTAGCGGTACCTATCAGTCTAGGTGTACTACATCAGCTCGGAGCATTGCTCTTACTAACGAGTATTATTTATTTTTTCTATCAGACAAGGTTTACCGGAAACGCAATAATTGGTAGTCGTTAAAATTTTTACACAATGTCTACCTTAATAACCCTGACAGGACTGTTAGCGCGTGCTTGAAGGTTCTGATCGTATTCATCCATGCTTACCAAAGCCCGATGCATTTTTTTCTCTGAAACAATATTTGAATCATTATGCACTAACTATCTTATATAGCTTCGAAGAGGGTCGGATGGCTTCATCTATTTTTATTGAAAAAACATCAAGATTATTAATCACTAATCCCCAACGGCCGCTTTTGGCCGAAGGCAGCCATTCACCGTTAGGGGAAAAACCTGCCTTTTATTCTTATCCTCAAGTCCGTACTCGCTTACTTGATTATATTCCTATTTTGTACAACCATATCTCAATCTCATCAACTAGCAGTTATCATGTTCACGGACATCATCGGTTAAATGGCGTTGATGGGTAGGGACTCAGTTAAAGACCTTTACAACTCTCTGTTAAGCAATAATGGGATATCCAGTAGTGCCTTATAACACGTCAATTGCCTTGACAGTTTTTTGTCCATCTGTCAAAATCTATAAGAATTTGACAATTCTCCATTTTGCTGTCAGATTTGATCACATATTCTAGCAATCATCAATAATTAATGCTATTTGACACTTTCAGTTGTTATCTGTCAAATATGTCGTATATTTGACAGATTAAAGATTTAATGTCAAAGCAAATACCATACGACCGTAACACACCTTACAACCAACTGCCACTACTGCCCCCTCCCGATGAAAAGGTAATAAGCATTGAGATGATGCAAGGAGTAAACAAAGCCAATAAAGCGCTTGCAGAGCTTAAGGGGTTTGCCAAAAAACTTCCGAATCAATCAATGCTGGTCAATACCATCTCACTTCGGGAAGCTAAAGCCAGTACGGAAATTGAAAACATATTTACCACTGATGACGAACTTTACAAAACACTTTCAGGAAGTGATGCAGGGCTGGAAGGCAATGCAAAAGAGGTACTAAGATACCGCCAGGCTTTGTGGAAAGGATATCAAGATATTCAAAAAAAAGGCAAGTTCGACACCCGTTTACTGATAAAAATATATCAGGAAATCAAAGAGGTAAAGGACGGTATTCGTCCACCGCAAACTGAAACAACGATTAAAAAGAGAGGTAGTGGTATACTCGGTGGCACTGTAGTGTACACCCCACCAAGAGGAGAGAAAATAATTGAAGAAAAGCTAGATAATCTAATTGACTATTTAATTGATGATGAAAAATATGCTTATGACCCTTTAATAAAACTGGCTGTTTCTCATTATCAGTTTGAGGCAATACATCCATTCAGAGACGGAAACGGGCGAATTGGAAGAATCTTAAGCATATTATTAATGATTCAAAAGAAACTTCTTGATGTTCCAATTCTTTATTTAAGTGCGTATATAATCGCCAACAAAGACGACTACTATGCACTTCTGAATAAAGTGACAACACTTAGAAGCTGGGAAGAATGGATTCAATATATGCTCAAAGCGGTGGAGGAAACAGCCACTTATACTATAAACAAGATTAATGAGATAGACCGGCTGTTCCAAAAAACTCACCAACTAGTAAGTGACAAATTACCACACATTCGAAAGGAATTTGTAGAAAAGATATTTGAACAACCTTACGTGAGTCCAAAGGCATTACTTGACCAAAACATCAAAAGCCTTAACACAGCAAAAAAATATTTGGAACAAATGGCGGAATTAGGGATAATGGTTCCGAAAAAAGTGGGAAAGGAAATAATTTACTTGAATATTGACCTACTTAACCTTTTATCAGAAACATAGACCTAACCAATGCAAGCACATTTGCTTCCCACAAGCCACCACAATTAAGAATTAGATTTGATACAAAAATAGTATGTGTTTGAGTATGTTAGGTTTTAAAATCTCCGTTTTTGCCACTTCTAAACGGTTCTTTATATCTTTGCGGGATATATAAGAATTAGCATCATGAAACAATACTTCAAACCCCTGCTTATCCTGCTTTTGTTTATAGCTACAAGTTGGAGTGCCTCTGCACAGGATGTAAAAGAGTCAGAGACTTATCAACAACAAAAGTCGGTTTACCTTTTAGGGTCGAAGTACGCTGATGTAAACATTGCCAGAAATGCCATTTATAATCTAATGGCGCTAGACCCAAGTGATGCAAGTTTGTTGGATTCCCTGGCGTTTATGTATTTTGATTACCAAATCTACACTTCATGCCTGTTAGTTTGTATTGATATAATAAAAAGGAACCCCGATCATTTGCCGGCGTTGGAGATGAGCGGTGTTGCTTATGAAAGTCTGGGTTTGAAAGACAAAGCACTAATTGCCCATGAAAGCATTTACCTCAGAAACAGCAGTGTCCTGACACTTTATAAGATGGCAATATTGCAGTTGGAACTGGATAGACTAGGTGAAAGCATGACCAACGTGGGTATTCTGATTGAAAAAGACGAAACCAAAGAAGCAAAGGCATCAATCAATTCACCTACAGGCCCTCAGCAGATCTCTCTATTGGCGGCGGTATACAATCTTAAGGGTCTTATAGAATCCAGCCAGGAAAACAAGGAAGCGGCCCGCACAAGTTTCCAGGAAGCTCTTGCACTTGAGCCGGATTTTGTCACGGCCAAGAACAATCTGGAAGATCTGGACAAGTAGTAAATCAATTAGAAATTGCAAATTAGAAATTATGAATTAAACAATCATAACAACCTAGTTTATAAAATCTTATCCCTGTACCGTGGCGAGAAATTCCATTCAATTCATCACTTATCACTCATAATTCCTGCCTCCCGGCAGGCGAGGCATAACTAACTTCCAAAATTTTTTTAACTTCATCTGCAACCTTTCAATAGGTTGATAGTCTTTTCTTTGAAAGCTGCTAATGGGAACCCAATACCGGAATATTCATCAGGACATCGTAGATCAATGTAAAAATGGAGATCGACAAGCACAATTTCAGTTTTATAAGTTGTATTCAAAAGCTATGTATAATATTGCTTACCGCATAACCAATAACGAACTGGATGCTGAAGATGTACTTCAGGAGGCGTTCGTCAGCGCTTTTAAGAATATGCACAGTTACCGGGGGACGGCATCCATCGGAGCCTGGTTAAAGAGGATTGTGATCAATAATTCGATCACTGCCATAAAGAAACGGAAAGCTGATTTGGTTCCCATTGAAGAGCACGATCAATTTGCTGATATTATTGATACCGGAGACGACGAGGCACTTTACTTGAATGTCGATAAGATCCGAAACGGTATTCAACTATTACCAGATGGATACAGGGTGGTATTTTCCCTGTATTTAATGGAAGGATATGATCACCAGGAGATCGCTTCGATTTTGAATATTTCTGAATCAACCTCGAAATCTCAATACAGTCGATCGAAAAAGAAATTGCAAAAAATCTTAAAAGAGGAGGCTTTGTATGATGAATAAACTTGAAAAATTTATAAAAACCAATCGGGAAGATTTTGATATAAAAGAGCCCAGGACAAAACTATGGGCACGCATTGAAACTGACCTTGATGGGAAGACAGACTTTGGTTGGATGTGGAAGGCGGCTGTGGTAGTGCTGCTGGCAGTTAGCGGATACCTTCTCTGGGAAAGGTCAGAAACCCACGCGATCGAATCAGCGGTTGCCTCCGAATACCATGTGGATCCTGAATTTGTAGAAACCGAGCTTTACTATACACAGTTGATTGCCCAAAAAAGCCAGGTAGTACAGCAATATAACCTTGAAGATCCTGAATTAAAAGAAAGCTTTAAGGGAGATCTTGCCTCCCTGGATACCATGTATCAGGAATTGAAGCAGGAATTTATTGACACCAGCAATGAAGCGGTGCTGGAGGCAATGATTGGCAATTTGCAATTGCGAACGGAGCTCTTAAACCAACAACTATTAATACTAGAACAAATTGAAAATGATAATAGATATGAAACACATGAAATTGAGTACCTGTAGTTATCTGATTCTTCTCTTGTTATTTACCGGAGCCGAAACCCTTTGGGGACAGGTCAAAGATAAAAGAGTCGATCAAACCTTTACGGTAAATAGCAGTACCAGACTCCGAATCGATAATAAATTTGGGAAGGTCCACATCAACACCTGGGACCAAAATAAAATCGAGGTCCAGGTTATGATTGAAGTCGACGGAAGCGACCAAGCTGCCAGGGATATTTTGGAGCGTATCGAAATTGATATTTCTGAGTCAAGTGGCGAGATAAGAATTGAAACTGACATTACTGAATCCAGAAACAAAAACCGAAACCAAAAGTTTGAGATCAACTACACGGTGAAGATGCCTAAAAATAATCCCCTGAGTGTGGACCACAGACACGGTGATGTATACATAGACAATCTTGATGGGCCGCTCGAACTGGAACTTGCCCATGGTCAGATTGTGGCTGAAGAGTTAAATGGAAAGTCCCATATCAGCCTTCAGCATGGAAACGGCGGACGCATTGCGGCAATTGGTTCCGGATCTTTGGAAATTCAACATTATCAACGACTGAGGATCGGCAGAATGGGTTCGATAGACATGGAAATCGCTCATGCCAGCATTGAAGTGGAGGAAGCCGGGGACCTTGATATCGAGGTAAGACATAGTAATATAGAGCTGGGCAATGCCGGAGTATTGAATATGGATATGCAACACAGTAAGTTTGAAGCGGAGTCACTCCGAAGTGTTAGCAGTGATATGCAACATTCTACAATGGAAGTTGAAAAGCTAGAACGGTTGCTGGAAGTTGATTGTAACCACAGTCAGGTGGAAGTAGAACAGTTGTCAAACAAATTTACCACAGTGAACTTCGACGGAAATCACAGCTACCTGGGACTTGAACTGGAATCAGGTACCAATGCCACGGTTGAGGTCGATTTAAATTATGGCAAACTCAATTACCCGGAGTCGGGAATCAACATGAGTCATATTAATTTAGAGAACAATAGCCGTGAGTATAAAGGAAAAATCGGAAACGGCAGCGGTGGTCAGATAGAGGTGGAGGGCAATTTTACAGATGTTAGTATAGAGCTGGGTGCTGGGCGTTAAGCGCAAGGCACATGGAACATAGGGCATGGGGGGTAATTCCGAACACCGAACAAGGAACACCGAAGGTCTGGAGTTATTTGGGAGATCAGCCTCCAACGGTCCAATTATTAATCCTTAATTGTCAATTGTTAATTGCAATAGCACCCAGTGCCCCATGCTAAAACACGTCGTTTAGCTCAAACTCATGAAGATCCGAATCCAACAGCCTTCCCTGTTCGCATTTTAATATGCGGGCAGGGTATTTTTTTATAATGTTATAATTGTGTGTGGCCATAAGGATAGCGGTACCACTGTTGTTGATATCCAAAAAGAGTTTGAAAACGCCTTCAGAAACCTTAGGGTCAAGATTGCCCGTGGGCTCGTCGGCGATAAGAAGTTCCGGTTCGTTTACCAGGGCACGGGCGATCACCACCCGTTGCTGCTCACCACCGGAAAGCTGATGAGGGAACTTAGTTTCAATAGACCCCAAACCTACTTTCATCAATACCTCGGCCAATCTTTTTTTCATTTTGGCCTTGTCTTTCCACCCGGTGGCTTGCATGATAAAAAAAATATTATCGGCCACTGACCTGTCTTGAAATAACTGAAAATCCTGGAAAACAATACCCAACTTACGTCTGAGGTAGGGTACCTGAGAACGTTTCATATCTTTGATTTTGTAGCCAGCCACGGTAATTGCACCCAAATGGAGTTGCAGGTCACAATACAGGGTTTTAAGCAAGGATGTTTTCCCAGACCCTGTACTCCCAACCAGGTAAACGAATTCACCTTTACCTATTTCAAATGATAGCTCATTAAGAATGGTGTTATGGTCCTGAAAAATAGTTGCGTCCTTGACGGCAACTACCGGAGCATCTGAGAATGTCATATAAATTCCAGCTTTTGTAGTTTACCAAATGGCAGTTCTTTAATGATTTGGTTCAGTTTATCTTCTCTGCCTTCCAGTCCGTATTTACTCATATTTTTAAGCGGTCGATCAGCCCTGAAGTAAGCAATCAGTACAAAAGAATCGTCACGTAACTGGATATAATCGGGAATTCTAACTTTACCTTTTACTTTAATAATGTACATACCCAGCTTTAAACTCAGCTCAATACTTTCCGCGAGCGCAGAAGCTCCTCAGCGGAGGCACTGGCTGCGGTTTCCTGAGCTTTTCGGTGATCAGCCAGAAATTGTGCCAAACCTTTGTCAGTCAATGGGTGATTCAACAGCCCCATAATAACCTTGGCAGGGCAGGTAACCACATCAGCACCCACTTCCGCACATTGGATCAGATGCATGGTGTGACGGATGCTGGCAGCCAGAACTTCAGTCCCGAAATCGAAATTGTTGTAGATGTGGACAATTTGTTGGATCAGCGCTACCCCATCGGTTGAGATATCGTCCAGACGGCCAATAAATGGCGACACATAACTGGCTCCTGCTTTTGCTGCCAGCAGCGCTTGTCCGGCACTAAAGATTAGCGTACAATTTACCCTGATACCTTGAGTACTCAAGTATTTGATGGCTTTTACACCGTCCTTGATCATGGGTATTTTCACTACGATCTTGTCATCAATTTTAGCCAATGATTCACCTTCCTTGATCATCTCGCTGAACTCTGTGGAAATTACTTCCGCACTTACATTATCGTCTACAATATTACAGATGGCCTTGTAATGAGCCCGAACGTTATCGTCACCGCTGATGCCCTCTTTGGCCATTAGTGAAGGATTGGTAGTTACTCCATCAAGCACACCCAGGTCCTGTGCTTCTTTGATTTCTTCTAAACTGGCGGTATCAACAAAAAATTTCATGTTTTAATGTTTGTGTAAAAATATCAATAAATATAATAGTTTATTAAACCAGTGATGGCAATTAATAATAAAAAAGGCAAATCAGATATCGCACCGCTACAACTATCTACCCTTGCTTCCTTCCGGACCTGGGGGATTTGACAGGAGCTGGTCGTATCGATTTGCCGATACAAATTTAATAATAAAAAGTACAAAGCAGAGTCCACCTAATCATTTAATGTTTGGCAATGTGCAAAAATTTCCGATTTTTGTAGCTGAACTTAAAAATTTCAAATGGGAAAAGGTGATAGAAAAACCAGAAGGGGTAAGATAACCAAGGGAACGTTTGGCGTTAGTCGTCGAAGACGGCCTGCCAGTCCTCAAATGATTGTTAAGGGTAAGTCAAAAGCCAAAGTATCAGCCAGTGCCAAAAGAACAAGCACCCGTGCTGTCAAAAAGCCGGCAGCGGTAAAAGTGGATAAAGCTGCAGCGGCAGAAGTTGTTGAAACAGCGGAAGTAGTAACGAAAGTAGTAGAGGAGCAGGCGCCTGAGGTTGAAGAAACACCAAAGGTAGATAAGAAATCCAAAACCCCAGACGCCAAGCTTGAAGATAAAAAGCCGGATGTTGAAGAAAAACCTAAAAAGGCAGCTGCCAAAGTACCTAAGACGGTAGAAAAAGTAGAGGAAAAGGAGGAAAGTAAACCCAAGGCCACCCGGAAGCCCGCTGTTAAAAAAAGTGCTGCTGCTAAGTCTGCCACAACAGCCAAGTCAAGCGCGAAAACTGCCAAAGCGACCCCGAAAGCTAAGAGTACCGCAAAAACAACGGCAAAATCCAAGACAGATGACAAAAAAAGTAAAGAATAATTTCATTATTTTCTATTGAGCTGCTATATTTATGTTTTCTTATGAATACAACATTGCACATATCAATTTGGTGGCACTTCAGAGTCTTCTATAATCACTGAACAGCTTCCTTATTGTAAAGATATTTCCATGAACCCGCTGTTTAGCGGGTTTTTTTATGTGATATAAATTTTTGGACCATTGAACAAATACCAACTTACTACCACCTACCGTAGCCGCCTTGCGGATACTCAAACTCCGGTGAGTATCTTCCTAAAGTTGAGGGATAAATTTGCCAACAGCATGCTTATGGAAAGTTCGGATTACCACGGCAACGAAAACAGTGTTTCATATATATGCTGCCAACCAATAGCAGGTATTGAAGTTGCTCATGGCTCGATCAAGCAGCATTTTCCAGACGGGAGAATCGAAAAGATGGCAGCCAATAGAGCGTCAGTGATCCCGGCTTTAATTTCGTTTGCACAGTCTTTTGAACTGGAAACCACTGATCATAAGTTTACCAGCAACGGTTTGTTTGGCTATATAGCCTATGACGCGGTAAAGTATTTCGAAGATGTGGATCTTCAAAATAAAAATAGTGACTTCGACACACCAGAAATATTATACAGAGTGTACCGGTATGTGATTGCCATAGACCACTTTAAGAACCAAATGCATCTGTTTGAATACAGTTGGGACCCCAAACTCCCAAGTGAACTCGACGCCCTAATCGCTCTTATCGACAACAAGAATTACTCTGATTTTCACTTTAAATGCGTAGGAGAAGAGCTGTCCAACTACTCCGATGAGCAGTTTATGGATATTTTATCCAAAGGTAAGCAGCACTGTTTGAGAGGGGACGTCTTTCAGATTGTATTGTCACGCAGATTCAGCAATAAATATATGGGTGATGACTTTAACGTGTACCGTTCCTTGCGATCTATTAATCCTTCTCCTTATCTGTTCTATTTTGACTATGGCAGCTTCCGGGTATTTGGATCATCACCAGAGGCGCAAATTGTTATCAAGGATAGAAAAGCGGTGATCCATCCCATCGCGGGCACTTTCGCCAGGACCGGGAATGATCAGGCAGACTCTGAACTGGCCGAGAAACTTTTAGCAGACAGCAAAGAAAATTCAGAGCACGTAATGTTGGTGGACCTGGCCCGCAATGATTTGAGTAGGAACAGCGATCAGGTACAAGTTGATACTTTCAAAGAGATCCAGTATTTCTCGCATGTCATTCATTTGGTCTCCAAGGTAAGTGGTGACTTAACCGGGGACACCTCACCGGTGATTGTCGTGGCTGATACTTTTCCGGCAGGTACGTTATCAGGCGCACCCAAACATATGGCGATGACACTGATTGATAAATATGAAAACCAGGCACGTGGTTACTACGGAGGCGCCATTGGATTTATGGGATTCAATGGAGATTTCAATCATGCCATCATGATCCGCTCCTTTTTAAGTAAGGACAGCACTTTGTATTATCAAGCTGGAGCGGGTGTGGTGGCCAAGTCAGTGATTGAGAGTGAATTACAAGAGGTAAATAATAAACTAGCGGCGTTAAGACAAGCCTTGGAGCTGGCTTCAACTATATAGAAAGGAAGTGATGAAGATATTAGTATTTGACAATTACGACTCTTTTACCTATAACCTGGTACATATTCTGCGTGAACTGGGATATTCTTCTGAGGTAGAAGTGTATCGCAATGACAAGATTGCATTAGATGATGTGGAGCAGTATGACAAAATATTATTGTCACCTGGCCCGGGGATCCCTTCGGAAGCTGGGATATTACTTGATTTGATTGAACGTTACGGTCCCACTAAGAGCATCTTGGGTATTTGTTTGGGTCATCAGGGAATTGCAGAAGTCTACGGCGCCTCACTATACAATATGAAAGAGGTGCTTCACGGTATTGCTTCTGGCATCCGGATCCTGGATCAGGATGAGGTGGTTTTCAGGGGGGTACCAAAAGAAATAGAAGTCGGGCGGTATCACAGCTGGTCGGTTATTCCAGGTACCGTCAACGGTGATTTAAAAATAACTGCCTGTGATCAGGAACAAGAAATTATGGCAATAAGACACAATCAATACGATGTGGTGGGATTGCAATTTCATCCGGAGTCGGTATTGACGGTCAACGGTAAACAAATGATCCGGAATTGGGTCGAAAATTGAAGAGAATGAAAGAGATCCTTAATCATCTTACCGCATATAAGTCTCTGGATCGTGGCTGGGCCAAAGAGGTATTGATCAATCTGGCCAAAGGTGAGTACAACCACAGCCAGATCGCAGCATTTCTCACGGTGTTCACCATGCGCTCGGTGACAGTGGATGAACTAGGCGGTTTTAAAGATGCCATGTTGGAGCTCTGTATACAGTTACCTTTGGACGGCTATAACGCAATTGATCTTTGCGGGACCGGAGGCGATAGTAAGGACTCTTTTAATATTTCTACCCTGTCATCTTTTGTAGTGGCAGGGGCCGGGCAGAATGTAGCCAAACATGGGAACTACGGGGTGTCATCGGTTTGTGGTTCTTCTAACCTGATGACCTACTTTGGCTATGAGTTTACCAATGAGCGGGACCGGCTATTGCGTGACCTTGATCAAGCGGGGATCTGCTTTTTACATGCTCCCTTGTTTCATCCAGCCATGAAAAATGTAGCACCCATCCGCAAAGAACTGGGGGTAAAGACCTTTTTTAACATGCTGGGTCCTATGGTCAACCCCAGCCAGCCCAAAAATCAGCTGGTTGGCGTTTTCAGTCTTGAACTGGCACGCCTGTATGGTTATTTATATCAACAGACTGATAAAAAATATAGTATAATACATTCGTTGGATGGGTATGATGAAGTGAGCCTTACCGGCCCTTTTAAGTGGATCAGCAATGACCAGGAATCTTTGGTTGATCCTGTGGAGTGGGGGTTTAGTATTTGTAAACCAGAAGATCTTTTCGGAGGATCAACGGTGGAGGAGGCTGCTAAAATATTCTGGAAGGTATTGAATGGCCAAGGTACTCCCGCACAAAACCAGGTGGTAGTTGCTAATGCCGGGTTGGCATTGCATTGTGCCCGCCCCGAATTAAACCGTTCCCTGGCTTTTGAAGAAGCAAGGGAGTCATTGATGCAAGGGAAAGCGCTTAAAAGCTTCAAGAGGTTAATAGGGGATGGGATCACAAATATTTAGAGGTATGCATATTCTGGATAAGATAATACAACACAAGCTTCAGGAAGTTGAGCAAAGGAAAAGCCTCTTTCCAGTGAAATTGTTAAAACAGAGCATTTACTTTGAAACCCCATCAGTGTCTATGAAGAAGTATTTGCTTCGTGAGGACAGATGGGGAGTAATTGCGGAATTCAAAAGAAAGTCACCCAGCAAGGGGCCAATAAATGCGCATGCTTCGGTAGAACGGGTATCAATTGGCTATATGCAAGCCGGAGCATCGGCACTTTCTGTGCTAACTGATGAGCATTTTTTCGGCGGCAAAAATGAGGACTTGATTACGGCCAGAAAATTCAATTTTTGCCCCATACTAAGAAAGGACTTTATAATTGATGAATATCAGATCCTGGAAGCTAAATCAATTGGAGCTGATGTTATTTTATTGATCGCTGCAGCCCTGGAGCAGGACTCTACCAAAGCCCTTGCAGCCTTTGCCAAGTCATTGGGACTTGAAGTATTATTGGAAGTGCACAACCTGCCTGAATTGGAGCAGCATATTAACCAGCATGTGGATTTGGTAGGGGTCAACAACCGGGACCTTAAAACCTTTGAGGTAAACGTGGCCACTTCAAAGCGATTGGCGGCACACATTCCTGATGATTTTATCAAGGTTTCCGAGAGTGGTATTCAAGATCCTGAAACCATAGTGGAATTGCGGGAATTTGGATTCAAAGGGTTCCTGATTGGACAGAATTTTATGGCACATAGTCGTCCCGAAAAGATATGCAGGGAATTTATTAACCGGCTTAAAGCTCTGAGCCCATCAAAAGACCTGGATAAATGAGTTTGAAATGGAAAGTATGTGGAATGAAGCATGCAGAGAACATTCAAAAGGTGCTTGAATTAAAACCTGACTATATGGGATTTATATTCTATAAAGAGTCTCCCCGGTATGTTGGAGATAGGTGGAGTGGACCGGGCAAGGATTTTCCAGTGACTACCAAGAAGGTCGGAGTTTTTGTCAATGAATCACTCAAGAATTTAAGAACCTTGAATGAACGTTTTCAGTTTGACTACCTTCAACTGCACGGGCATGAATCTCCTCAATATTGCAAAGAACTTTGTCAGGACAACCTCACCTTAATCAAAGCGGTGGGCTTAAAAACAGATGAAGAACTAAAAAACTTGGCGGATTTCAAACCATGGGTAAAGCACTTTTTGTTTGACACCCCCAGTAGTAAGTATGGTGGTACCGGAACCTCTTTTAACTGGTCTGTGCTTAAGGAATACGACAACGAGGTACCCATATTTCTCAGTGGTGGAATCTCTTTGGATAACTTCATGGATGTAAAAGAACTCAAGGGATTGAATCTGGAAGCAATTGATGTAAATAGCCAATTTGAAACACATCCGAGTTGGAAAGATCCCCTTAAGTTGGAACGATTAAAGAATAAAATAAAGGAGTTATGAGTTTCCCAATTGATACCTCTGGTTACTACGGACCATACGGCGGGGCCTTTATCCCAGAGATGCTATTTCCTAATGTCGATGAGTTGAGAAACCGGTACCTGGACATCATCCAGGATACAAATTTTCAGGCCCGGTTCAATCAACTATTACGAGATTATGTAGGAAGACCATCGCCATTATTTTTGGCCCAAAGACTTTCTGAAAACTATGGTTGCAAAATTTATCTAAAGCGCGAAGACTTAAACCATACTGGGGCCCACAAAATAAATAACACCGTTGGTCAAATATTGGTGGCTCAGCAATTGGGTAAAGAAAAGATCATAGCTGAAACCGGCGCCGGTCAGCATGGCGTAGCTACTGCTACCGTCTGTGCGCTCATGGGGATGGAGTGCATAGTTTATATGGGTGAAGTGGACATGAAAAGACAACGACCCAATGTTGAACGCATGAAGCTGCTGGGGGCGCAGGTACGACCGGCGTTAAGCGGCAGCCGCACCCTGAAGGATGCCACCAATGAAGCCTTAAGACATTGGATCAATCACCCGGTGGACACCCATTACATTATAGGATCTGTGGTAGGACCTCATCCTTATCCCGATATGGTGACCCGCTTTCAATCAGTGATCAGTGAAGAGATCAAAATTCAGTTAAAGCAACAGGAGGGACGACACAATCCGGATTATGTGATTGCCTGTGTGGGAGGAGGAAGCAATGCAGCCGGTGCTTTTTATCACTTTAATCAGGAGAAAAATGTGCAGTTGGTAGCGGTAGAGGCTGCCGGTCAAGGTCTGGAAAGCGGCTATTCTGCTGCTACCACCTCATTGGGAAGGCCAGGAGTCCTGCATGGAAGTAAGACCATCCTGATGCAAACCGACGACGGGCAGGTAGTGGAGCCATACTCCATTTCAGCGGGATTGGACTACCCTGGGATAGGCCCACTGCACGCCTATCTGTTTGAAACCGGAAGAGCAAGATTCCTGAGCGCCACTGATCAACAAGCTCTTGATGCAGGTATCAAACTAAGCAAATTGGAAGGAATTATTCCGGCGTTGGAAACGGCACATGCCTTGGCCGCGCTGGACCAAATGAGTTTCAATAGTGATGATGTAGTGGTAGTTAATCTCTCAGGAAGGGGAGACAAGGACCTTGAAATCTATATCGAAAAAGGTAAATATTAGGGCTATGGAAAAATTAGCGAAACATCGAATCACTGATTTAATAGAAAGGAATAATCGGGGTATACTTTCCATTTACTTTACCGCTGGCTATCCAAATCTGGAAGATACCATGGCAATAGCCCTCCATTTGAAAAAGTCAGGCGCTGACCTGATCGAAATAGGCATACCGTATTCTGATCCGGTAGCAGACGGTCCGACTATTCAGGAAAGCAATCAGAGGGCCCTTGAAAATGGAATGGATCTGGAACTGTTAATGGCCCAGCTAAAATCCACACGCGCGGATATAGATATTCCAATTATTTTGATGGGCTATTTCAACCCGATACTGCAATACGGAGTGGAGCGATTCTGTGCTGATTGTCAGCAAAGAGGTATTGATGGTCTGATCATACCGGATCTTCCGGTTCAAGAGTATCTGACTCACTATCAACATATTTTCAAACAGCATGATCTTCATAACATCTTTTTGATCACCCCTCAAACCAGTGAAGCCAGAATTCGATGGATCGACGAAAACAGTGAGAGTTTTATCTATGCGGTGTCTGACTCAAGTATTACCGGAGCGAAAAGGGGCATCAATGATAGGCAGATAGCGTATTTTGAACGACTCCAATCCATGAACCTGAAACATCCGTTTATTATTGGATTTGGAATTTCGGATCACCATACGTTTAATCTTGCCTGCAAGTTCGCTAAGGGCGCTATTATTGGAAGCGCTTTTATCAATGTGCTTAGGGAGGCAACAAATCTGGAGCCAGCAATCCATCAATTCGTTCAATCTGTAAAAAACCACTAACAATGATCATTCAATTAAAACCGGAAGTGCAGAACCAACAGGTGGAAGACCTGATAAATTATTTGAACGGAATCAGGTTCACCACCAAAGAAGTAAAGACGCAGCAAGGAGCTTATTTGATTGCTATCGGCGAGGGGGAATTTGACATTAGGGCCATCGGTTTTATGGATGCTGTATCAGATATTCATGTAGTTTCCGATGATTACAAGCTGGTTTCAGGGAAGTGGAAAGTAGATGCCACAGAAATTGATCTTGGCGATGGGGTAACCATAAAGCAGGGTGATTTGGCATTAATGGCAGGACCTTGTTCTATTGAAGGAGAGGAACAGATCATTAATACCGTGCAGCATTTAAAGGATGCAGGTATCCGCATCATGCGGGGAGGAGTGTACAAACCTCGAAGTTCACCTTATTCTTTTAGAGGAATGGGCATCGAAGGTCTGCGACTATGGCATAATATTGCCCGACAAAACGGAATTAAGATCATTAGCGAGGTGATGCAAGTTTCTCAGATTGAAGAGATGTATGACTACATAGACATCTTTCAGGTAGGGGCCAGGAATACCCAAAACTATAACCTATTGGATGAACTGGGAAAGGTTGATAAACCGGTGATGATCAAAAGGGGGATCTCAGGTACCATCGATGAGCTGTTGTACTCAGCCGAATACGTATTTTCGGGTGGTAACGAGAAACTTCTTTTATGTGAAAGAGGTATTCGGACCTATGAAAAGGCCAGTCGCAATACTTTTGATATCAACGCCATACCAATTTTGAAGGAAAAAAGCCATTTGCCGGTGATTGCTGACCCTTCTCATGGAATTGGGATTAGAGACCATGTGCCTCCGATCGCACTAGCCAGCGTGCTTGCAGGAGCGGATGGCATAATCTATGAAGCCCACCGGGATCCCAGGAAAGCATTTTCCGACGGACAACAAACACTCAATTTCAATCAATCGTTGGACTTGGCAAATAACTTAAGGCAGGTTATGAAAATGAGGCTGGAAATGCTGTAAATGTTTAACGAAATCCTAACTTTATAGTACAAACAACACGAGCTAATGTTAGTTGACCAAGCTCCTACGGCGGTGATGATGGTGCGCCCCGATCACTTTGGGTACAATCAAGAAACTGCAGCTTCCAATTCATTCCAACAAACGGATGGTAAGGAAAACCTGAAAGAAATAGCAGCAAAGGCAGCAACGGAGTTTGATGGCTTGTCGTTGGCCCTGAAAACAACTGGGATTGAGGTGATTGAATTCAGTTCTGTTGATAGAGAAGATACCCCCGATGCGATTTTTCCCAATAATTGGGTCAGTTTTCATCCTGATGGCAAGGTTATAATTTATCCCATGATGGCTCCGAGTCGACGCCGGGAGCGCAATTTAGATTTTATAACTGCTTTGGAAAAAATGCATTTATTTGAAGTAAGTGAGATCATCGATATTTCTTATTACGAAGAGGAAGGTGAGTACCTGGAAGGAACCGGAAGCCTGGTGCTGGACTATGTTAACAAAATAGTCTATGCCAATAATTCACAGCGTACAAGTTCCATGTTGGTAAAAAAAGTAGCGGACCTTTTGGGTTATGAAGTGTGCCAATTCAAAGCAGTGGATGATGCCGGGGAGGATATCTATCACACCAACGTATTGATGGGCGTGGCAGGATCATTTGCGATAGTTTGTTTGGATGCCCTAAAAATCCCGGACCACCGGAATCGGCTGGTAAGGTCACTTTCGGAGAGTAGTCATGAGTTGATTGATATTTCAAGAGAGCAGATGAATCGGTTTGCCGGAAATGCCATAGAACTGCGCAACGATAAGGGTAAATCAGTTCTGGCCATGTCGCAGAGCGCCTATGATAGTCTCACTCCACTACAGATACAGACCATTGAGAAGCATTCAACCATATTGTCTGCACCCATCGATACCATCGAAAAATATGGCGGAGGAAGCGTTCGTTGTATGATGGCAGGGATTTATTTGCCGAGGAAGCCCTCGGGGAACGTGGGAACAATAGAGCATGGGAATAGGGGAACAATAGAACAGGGGAACATTTGAACAGTAGAATAGAAGGCGTTTCATTGAAATTTTCAATTCGGTGTTCGGTGTTCGACGTTCCTTCAACGTTCCTTCAACGTTCCTTCGACATTCGGTGTTCGGCGTTCGACATTCTTTAACGCGTCATTCATAAAAAACCGCCACTTCTTCAAGCGGTTTTCTCTTGAGGTCAGGAACATAGGCGTCCTCATGCGGATACCCCACCGGGATTAAAAGAAAAGGTCTTTCGTTTTCGGGACGTTTCAAAACTTCACTTAGGAAATTCATGGGGCTGGGTGTATGGGTCAATGCTACCAGGCCTGCCTGATGGATTGCTGCTATTAGCAAGCCACAAGCTAAACCAACAGACTCATTCACATAGTAATTGGTACGTTTTTTTTCATTCTCCAGGTCATATGCTTTCCTGAAAACTGCAATAAGCCAGGGAGCATTTTCTAAAAAAGGCTTATGCCAATCGGTGCCGATGGCCTTTAAGTCATCCAGCCATTCCTGACTCATGCGATCATGATAACTTCTGTACTCTTCCTCCTCCGCAGCTACCCTGATTTCACGTTTGATTTTTGGGTTAGATACCAGGCAGAAGGTCCATGGTTGTTTATGTGCTCCGGAGGGGGCGGTAGAGGCGGTCATCACTAATCGTTCAATTATCTCCTTTGCAACAGGTCGATTACTAATGTCTCTAACCGTCCGCCGATCATTCATCCATTCAAAATATGATTGCGATCGTTCCAACATTTCAGCTTTACTAAAGATATCTCTACTGAAATGAATATGTGGAAATCCGTTAATTAGTTTGGTCTCTTCCATTTATCAATAATTCAAAGGTAAAGTTGAGCCGTTCATCATATAAAAGAATTTTTACACTCGGTACCCAAGATTAATTACAAATATTAATAATAATTTAACAGATTAAATGACTAATAGTAATTGTAACTCCAGGGATTTAGCTACCTACCCTACTCAAATGGATCTTAAAGACAAATTAAAAAATAGAATGAGTCAGCCTCTGCCCGGAGTTTCTGCTCAAAATAAAATGATGGCCAAAAGATCCAATGGTGAGGCCATTTCTTTCATCCACAAGGGGCCACCACGGCGGGGAGGGGTGGCGCTACTACTTTATCCGGAAAAGGGGTCATGGTATTTCCCACTAATGAAGCGGTCGGATTATGGGGGAATACACAGTGGTCAAATCAGTTTGCCGGGGGGCAAAATGGAAAGCACCGACCAGGGCCTGATAGATACTGCACTTAGAGAAACCAGGGAAGAAATGGGATTGACCATCTCCCATCAACAAGTGATTGGATCCTTGACAGAGCTGTATATAGTAGCAAGCCATTTTAATATATTACCCGTAGTTGCTATTCTGGATGACAAACCGGTGATCATTGCTGACCAGAGGGAAGTCCAGCAGGTAATTATTGCTTCTGTGGATGATTTGTTACTACCACATGCAACCAAGGAAAAGAACATTCTGGTAAGAGGGCATGAGCTTTATGCCCCCTATTTTGACATTGGGAGCGAGATGGTTTGGGGTGCTACGGCAATGATATTAAATGAATTTATTACCATTGTACGTGAGATAGAGTAGATATTATAATCTTGTTATATTAAAAATGTATCCATCTTATCCGATATTGTAGCAATAATCCAGAGCGTAAATTATGGACCAACACACTGCACTAATCACCAATGATGCTATCATCTTTGGGTTACTCATGCTGATGCTTGCAGCTATTTTTGCCACCGCCCATAGTGGGAAACCATTTTGGAAAAAATTCTATACTTTCATGCCCCTGGTGCTGATGTGCTATTTTTTGCCATCAATGCTCAATTCATTTGGTATCGTAGACCCTGAGTCGTCCAGGCTTTATTTTGTGGCATCAAGATATCTGTTGCCTGCCAGCCTCATATTACTTACGCTTGGTACGGATCTTAAGGGGATAATAAATCTGGGACCAAAGGCCATTATTATGTTTCTGGCTGGAACTACCGGTATAATTGTCGGCGGACCGCTGGCAATTCTGATTGTATCAACGTTCGCGCCGGATGTGGTAGGAGGATCAGGACCAGACGCTGTGTGGAGAGGACTTACCACCATTGCAGGAAGTTGGATTGGCGGAGGAGCTAATCAGGCGGCCATGAAAGAAATCTTCCAGACCAGCGATGAGGTCTTTTCATCCATGATCACAGTGGATGTAATAGTGGCAAATATTTGGATGGCATTTTTGTTAATTGGGGCAGGACGGTCCTCACGGCTTGATAAAGTATTTAACGCAGATGCAAGTGCCATCGAATCACTAAAGACAAAAATAGAAGAATACCGGGCAAGTATTGCCAAAGTACCAAATTTAACGGACACTGTAATAATACTGGGTATAGCATTTGGAGGCACTGGGATTGCCCACCTGTTTGCAGAGAATGTGGGACCCTGGTTTCAGGAACATCAGACCTTTCTGGATCAATACCATCTGCAATCGCTGGCATCGTCATTTTTCTGGTTAATAGTTGTTGCGACTACTATAGGAGTTGGTTTGTCCCTTACACCGCTCAAAAAGATGGAAGGTGCAGGAGCCTCAAGAATTGGAACCTTATTTATCTTTGTATTGGTAGCTACCATTGGGTTGAATATGGACGTTACTGCCATTTTTCATAATCCGGGATTATTTCTGGTAGGATTGATCTGGATGGCAGTCCATGTTACCATACTTTTATTGGTGGGTAAATTGATAAAAGCGCCGTTCTTTTTTATAGCCATTGGCAGTCAGGCGAATGTTGGAGGAGCCGCATCTGCGCCGGTAGTGGCCGCAGCATTTAGCCCTTCTCTGGCACCAGTTGGTGCTTTATTAGCGGTATTGGGGTACGCCCTGGGGACCTATGGCGCTATTTTGTGTGGAATTTTAATGCAGGCGGCATCAGCAGCCGGATAATGACCGCCATTTTATGCATTTAAATCAGCTTCAGCTTCCGGTGGTGCTATTTCCGGTATTTTCTGATCGATCATATATCTTCCAATTCCTTCTTCGCCAATAACGTCGAACAATTCAATGCGTTTCCTGGCAGTGAACTCTTCTTCTTGCTGTTCACGTACGAACCATTGCAGGAAATTAGCAGTGGCGTGGTCTCCTTCCTGGTAGGCTGCGCTGAGGATTTTATTAATGGCCTTGGTAACTGCAATTTCCTGCTCCAGGGCGGATTCAAATACTCCTCTAAAACTTCCAAATTCCTGTGGAACTGCTGTTATATCCGGGCTTATAGGTGTTCCTCCAGAATCAGCTATATATCTAAAAATTTTCAACATATGTTGACGCTCTTCTTCAGATTGAGTGAAAAAAAATTCCGAGCTATTCTCGAATCCTAGTTGGTCACTGTAGGCTGCCATTGCCAGATAAATGGAAGAGGATTTACCCTCCATCTTCACCTGGTCATTGAGCAGGGATTCTATTTCTTCAGAAAGAGAGGTTTTTATCCTGATTGTATCTTTCATGGGATTGTGTTTCGGTAGTAATATAGTTAAAAATACCAATTACCGGTCATAATACCTTATTTCAAATATTTTGCTTTTTGATCAAATTCAGGGCAGAACCTTCCCTGAACCATTGAATTTGGCCTTCATTATAACTGTGATTTGTCTGAATGGTATCTTCCGAACCATCTCCATGAGTAAGCTTTATGGTGATTGGCCGGCCCGGGACAAAATCTTTCAGGTCTATCAGGTCAAAAGTATCATCTTCCATAATTTTATTATAATCATCTTCATTTTGAAAGGTGAGGCCCAACATACCCTGTTTCTTAAGATTGGTTTCGTGAATGCGCGCAAATGATTTAACCAGTACCGCACAAACTCCAAGAAATCGAGGCTCCATAGCAGCATGTTCGCGCGATGATCCTTCTCCGTAATTGTGATCACCAACCACAATTGATGGCACCCCAGCAGCCTTATAGGCTCTTGCGGTATCAGGAACAGGCCCATATTCACCGGTTAATTGATTTTTGACAGAATTAGTCTGTTCATTAAAATAATTCAAAGCTCCGGTCAGGAGATTGTTGGAGATGTTATCAAGATGCCCCCTAAACCTAAGCCAGGGTCCCGCCATACTGATGTGATCAGTGGTACATTTCCCCTTGGCCTTTATTAGTAATTTAATTCCTGAAATATTTTCTCCATCCCATGGAGTAAACGGTGTGAGCAATTGTAACCTTTTAGAATTGGGGTCAACCTTTATTTCCACTGAACTTCCATCTTCAGCCGGTGCTTGATATCCATTGTCACCTACTGCATAGCCTTGGGTTGGATGCTCTATTCCCCGGGGTTCATCCAATTTAACTTCCTGCCCCTGGTTATTAATTAATGTATCTTTTAAAGGATTAAAAGTCAGGTCACCAGCAATGGCCATGGCAGTGACAATCTCTGGAGATGCCACGAAACTATGAGTATTGGGGTTTCCGTCATTCCTTTTGGCGAAATTTCTGTTGAATGATGTGATAATGGAATTTTTCCTGTTAGTATCGTTAGTATGTCTTGCCCACTGTCCAATGCAAGGACCACAAGCGTTAGCGAGCACTATTCCGCCCATTTTCTGGAATGTTTCCAGATAACCATCCCGGTCAACGGTAAATCTAACCTGTTCTGATCCCGGAGTTATGGTAAATTCCGATTTAGCAGTGAGGTCTTTGGTTATGGCCTGTTCTGCCACGGACGCGGCCCGGGTAATGTCCTCGTAGGAGGAGTTGGTGCAGGACCCGATAAGTCCTACTTCCAGTTTTTCAGGCCAGCCATTGTCCTTGACAGCCTGAGCAAACTGGGAAATCGGTGTAGCCAGATCCGGTGTAAACGGGCCATTAATGTGAGGTTCGAGCTCGGAAAGGTTAATTTCGATTACCTGGTCAAAATAGTCCTGAGGGTTTTCGTAGACTGCAACATCTCCTGTAAGATGCTCCTTTATAGTATCTGCCAGATCTGCTATTTCCGCACGATCGGTACCTCTAAGATATTGTGCCATTTTGTGGTCGTAACCAAAGGTAGAGGTGGTCGCCCCAATTTCAGCACCCATATTGCAAATAGTGCCTTTGCCCGTTGCCGATAAACTTTGAGCTCCTTCACCAAAGTACTCGACAATAGCGCCGGTTCCACCTTTTACCGTTAAAATACCTGCAACTTTAAGAATTACGTCCTTTGAGGAGGTCCATCCACTGAGACGCCCTGTTAATTTTATACCGATCAATTTTGGAAATTTCAACTCCCAGGGCATTTCCGCCATTACATCGACCGCATCTGCCCCCCCTACACCAATAGCAATCATACCTAAACCTCCTGCATTAACCGTATGTGAATCGGTACCTATCATCATGCCTCCCGGGAATGCGTAGTTTTCCAAAACCACCTGGTGAATAATTCCTGCTCCAGGTTGCCAGAACCCTATGCCGTATTTATCGGAAACGGAGGCCAAAAAATCAAAAACTTCCTTACTGGTTGTAATTGAATTTTTCAGGTCTTCGACCGCTCCGTTCTTGGCAAGGATCAAATGATCACAATGTACCGTAGATGGGACGGCCACTTTCTTCTTTCCGGCCTGCATGAATTGAAGCAGGGCCATTTGAGCGGTTGCATCTTGCATGGCAACCCGGTCCGGAGAAAAATCCACGTAGGATTTTCCGCCCTCAAAAGCTTCAATGACCTGGTTTCGATGCAAATGAGCGTACAGAATTTTTTCTGTTAAAGTAAGTGGTTTATTTACAACCATTCTGGCCGCTTCTATGCGGCCGGCCATTTGGCTGTATATATTCTTGATCATGTCTAAATCAAATACCATAGCGTGTACTTTTAATGGTTATCTGGAGATTGGTTAAAGGACAGTAAATGTAATTAAAATAACCAAAAATATAAGGGGTGTGGGCGCTATTTGGGGCTGAATCTAATCGGGCTGGTAAGATGTGGGGTAACTCCGTTGCTAAGGATTTAGAGAAGCATACGGTTTAATTCAGAATAGGAATTGTGGAATAAAGAGCAGTCAACTAACCAAGATACAATGTAGCACCAAAAATTGTTTTATTCCAATTATATGCTGAAAAAAAACCATAATCAATTGTATTATTTATATAAATCTTGAATATTTAGGGAGCAGAAGAGAATTAGACATTTTCAAGATTTTGAAGTGCTGGGCACCTCTGCACCCGAGGACATGCAACCACCTCAGTATGGAAAGTAAGTTTACGCTGCATTTTTTATTTATATTCATTTTTTTCCTCTTTCAAATTACCCTTTTGGCCCAGGGGACAAATACATCTGGCTGTCAGGGATTGTCAATCAATGCTGAGGTTATCCCGGCTTGCATTGCGGGTAGTAATGGTCAGCTCAATCTGGTCATAGAGCAAGGCTTGCCCCCTTATCGGGTCAGGTGGGATGATGGAAGCACTAAAGTCAGTAGAAAAGTACCCGCCGGTAGTTATCAGGTTCAAATAACAGATGCCTTAGGATGTCTGGGTGTTGGCACTTTTAAGGTGCCTAGTTATGCGCCCATCCAGGTTAATGTTCAGGTGAACCATACCAGCAAGCTGGGAAAGAGCAACGGAGCTATTGCATTACATGTTACGGGAGGTCAACCCCCGTACCGTTTTTCTTGGATCTCCAGCGATCCAAATGCAGTAACCGGGGTGGGCCCAAATGTAAATCAATTAAGGAAATTGCCTTCCGGAAAGTATAAGATTATGGTATTTGATGCAGCCCACTGCTATAAGGAGATAGAGACTGAAGTGAAATAATTGGATGAAAAAACTCTTTCAATACTGGTTCATACCCATATTACTGATGATCTCATTGGTGTCTGTAAAGGCACAGACCCTTCAGGTAAACAATATTACATTGCCCACCTGTACCAGTCCAAATAGTGGTGAATTTGAGATAGAACTAACAGGCGTTGGATTGCCGGATACTGTAGTGTTTCGCCTACAGGGCTTTCCATCCGGATCACCTTCCTTTATTCAATTAGATACTACTTTGGTAAAAGTCTTTGTTTATCAGGGTCTGTCTGAGGGAAATTATTTCATAGACGTTTTTGAAACTACCGGGACTTCGATAGCACCGGGAGTTTTTATAGCGTTGGACATTGTGGAGCCGATAATTAGTGTTCCTCCTACTCCCACAACGGTTTGTAGCAATGATGGGCCACAAGATCTACTGGCCTTGGTTAGTGCCGATCAACCAGGCGGGACCTTTACATTTTCCGGCCCTGGAGTTTCCGGCACCACATTTGACCCGTCAGGGCTAAGTGGATTCGAGAACGTTAATGTGACTTATACCTTAGGAGTATGTATTGTAAGCAATATAGTAACCTTTGATGTTGAACCAGCACCAATAATCATACCCTTCCCGATCACTGTATGTGAAGACAATGGTGTCGTGGACCTGAATACCCTGGTTACCGCCAATATCCCCGGTGGCGCTTTTACTTTTCTCCGGCATGGGTGTGTCTGGGAGTAATTTTGATCCCACCGGGCCTTAGCGGACCTGTCACCATTGACGTTACCTATGTACTTGGGAATTGCACGGTTCTTGACAATTTCGACATTACCGTACAGCAACTTCCGGTACTTACACTTCCTGCCACTACGGTTTGTGAAAATTCAGGGATAGTGGACCTGACCACAATTGTGTCAGCCATACCTGGAGGTGGCTCCTTTACCTTTGTTGGAACCGGTGTTACTGGAAATAACTTCGATCCTACAGGATTAGGGGGGACAACGGTAAATATTGATGTGACCTATGATTCAGGTGTTTGTACAGTGAAGTGGGTGTTCTTGTTATTGACGTTGAGATCACCCCAACCATCACTTTGAACCCAACTACCCCTATTTGCGAGAATTCCGGGCCACAGGATCTTTTGACAATGGTAAGCGCTGTTCCCGCCGGAGGTACATTTACTTTTAGCGGCCCGGGAGTATCGGGTTCAACCTTAGATCCAACTGGTTTGGGCGGTACTACGGTCAATGTAACGGTAGACTATACGCTAAATAGTTGTGTGGTTACCGAGGTTATGATAATCGATGTTGCCCCAACTCCTGTGGTGACACTAAATCCCACTACTCCTCTCTGTGAGAATTCCGGCCCACAGGATCTATTAACAATGGTAAGCGTTGTTCCCGCCGGGGGTACTTTTACATTTTCTGGTCCAGGAGTTACCGGAACTTCTTTCAATCCCGCCAGTCTTGGAGGAACTTCGACTAATATAGATGTGACCTATTCTTTAGGCATTTGTACAGTTACTAATACTATGGTAATAGATGTTCAATCTACCCCTGTATTAACATTGAATCCAACCACCCCGTTATGTGAAAATGCCGGGTCACAAAACTTGATGGCCCATGGTAAGTGCCAGTCCGAGTGGAGGAACATTTACGTTTACCGGTCCAGGAGTTGCAGGAGCGAATTTTGATCCCTACAGGATTAAGTGGTCTGGTTAACATTGATGTAACTTATGATCTGGGTGCATGTGCTGTCACCAGTACCATGGTGATTGACGTGGAACCAACTCCAGTATTGACATTAACTCCAGTCACGCCTCAGTGTGATTCTAGTATGCCCTGTGGATCTTCTACCAATGGTAAGCGCTAACCCCGTCCCGGTGGAGTATTTAGTTTTAGCGGCCCTGGTGTGTCTGGTAATATATTTGACCCCATGGGTCAAAGCGGCACCGTCAATATTATTGTAACCTATCAGCTAAGCGCCTGTACTGTTAGTGATGTGATGGTAATTGATGTGGAACAGGCCCCTGTACTGACATTGAATCCCAATACTCCGCTATGTGAAAATTCCGGTCCCACAAGACCTGCTTTCCTGGGTGACGCCCTAATCCTGCTGGAGGGTGTTATTACATTTAGCGGTACAGGAGTAACAGGGAATACTTTTGATCCTGCAGGATTGAGCGGATTTGTTAATATCAATGTGGATTATACTTTGGGTGTATGTACTTCTTCCAGCATATTGGTGGTTGACATACAAATTGTACCTACAGTTAGTCTCAATCCACCTGCAGCCATTTGCAATGATGCAGGCTTGCAGGACTTGCTTGCCATGGTCAGTGTAAATCCCACAGGGGGGACTCTGACTTTTAGTGGTCCCGGTGTGATTGGTAACAATTTCAACCCTACTGGTCTGGTAGGTACCATGGATATTCAAATATCCTATGTACTGACTACCTGTAGCACAGTCGATACTCATGCAGTTGGTTGTAAATGATGCTGCAGCTGGTAGACGCCGGATCTAGATCAGACTAGTCTGTGAAATAGATCCCATCCTCTTATCCGGAACCATCGGTGGAGGAGCAACATCAGGAATCTGGACCAGTACCGGATCTGGTTCATTTGACGATAACACTAGTCTAACTGCCATTTATACCCCAAGTCCAGCAGATATTACCGCGGGCAGTGTGATCTTGACATTGATTACCAACGATCCAGATGGCCCTCGGTCCCTGTAGTGTTGAAAGTAGCTCATTAACAGTTTTAATTAATCAAGGGGCAGTGGTAGACGCCGGTCCTGATCAGCTAATTTGTGAAGGCGAAAATGTAAATTTAACTGGAAGCGTATCAGGGATCGCTATAAATCCCATGTGGTCCACCACCGGTGGTGGATTATTTGATGATCCCAGTTCATTAAATGCCGTTTATTTTCCAGATGTTACGGATATAGCTGCCGGACAAGTACAGTTGATACTCAATACCGACGATCCGGATGGTCCCGGTGGCTGTCCCGTTGGTACTGATACTGTTGAAGTGACCATTAATTTGGTGCCAATTGTTGATGCCGGCCCCGATCAGGCAATTCCTGCTGGAAATACCGTTAATTTGGCAGGTACTATTGGTGGAGGCGCTACCAGCGTGATCTGGAGTTCCAACGGTTCAGGGGTTTTTGATGATGTAACTTCACTTACTGCCGTATATACCCCGAGTGCGGCGGATATTCTAGCCGGGTAACGTGATCTTGATTCTAACCACCAACGATCCGGACGGACCAGGCCCTTGTACCGCTCAAAGTGATCTAATGACTCTACTGATTATTACAGGGTAACACAGTAATTGCCGGTGTGGACCAGAACTTATGTGAAGGTGACACAGTTTTTCTATCAGGTGTTGCGGCCTGTGTGGCAAATGGTACTACATGGACCACAGATGGTTCGGGCACTTTTGACGATCCAACAGATCTAAATACTTTTTACCTGCCAACTGCTGCAGACATCGCAGCAGATAGTATCTTAATAATATTGAATATTGATGACCCGGCTTCATCTCTGGGCTGTCTTCTGGAATCCGACACCTTGGTGGTAAAAATAAATCCTATTCCGGTAGCTGATGCCGGCTCAGATGTTACTATTTGTCAGGGTGATGCAATCCAATTAAACGGTACCGGAGCAATGTTTTATCTGTGGAGCCCGGCTGCCGGGTTGGACGATCCAAACATTCCAAATCCTATGGCAAGCCCGGCAATTACTACCACTTATTTATTAACTGTCACGGACGATTTCGGGTGTACGGACACCACAAATGTAACAGTAAACGTGATCATCACTGTCCCACCGGTGGTAATCACTCCAGTGGATATTTGTCAGGATTTTGTCTCGCCCAGACTGATGGCCACTGGGACTAATATAAGTTGGTACACAGATCCGGCCCTGACCAATTTAGTAGCTACTGGACCGGATTATCAACCGGGACCTGGAGATCTTGATGTAACCGTTGTAGGAAGTACTCCTTTTTATGCAACACAAGAAGTAGGTTGTGGTGAAAGTCTGGCGGCCACCCTGGTAGTGAATGTGCTTGACCGGAATGATGCTATTTGTAGTACACTTTGTCCCACTGTTGACTTCACAACCACAGTAACGGATTTAATCTGCGCAGGAAATAATACAGGAATAATTCAGCTGGATAACATCACTGGTCAAAGTACATCCTCACCATTATTAGACATTTTATTGGACGGAAATCTGGTGGGGCAGACGGATCAAACCTCGTTTACTATTTCGGATCTGCCTGGGGGAAGCTATTCAGTAACAGTTCAACAAACCGGAGTTTGTACAAATTCATTCGATCAGACGGTCACTATTGTAGAACCACCGACTTCTATTCTAGCTACGGTAGCGGATGTTTCAATATCGCTTCCGGACTTGGCTACGGGAGAATTCACAGTTCTTATTGAGGGCCCAAGCGGCGTACCGCCCTACCAGGTAAGTATTGAACTAACTGTTCCTACATTTCCACTTCAGTCCGTATTCATTGATTTCACAACCGCCACTCTGGATCCATCAACCGGAGACTATGAGATTACTTTCAGTGACCTATTTGCCGGTTCCTACGAAATAACCGTAAGAGATGATACAGGATGTGATATCGTACTTACCCAAGAAGTCGGATATGATGATTCTATTTTTGTACCTAATATTTTTACCCCCAATGACGATGACATAAATGAAACCTTTACTATTAGAAACTTACCTTCGGATGGGGTCATATTAATAGTATCGAACAGGTGGGGAAAGGTAGTGTATGAGTCCCATAACTATCAGAATGATTGGGATGGCGGCAATAACAGTGATGGCACTTACTTTTACCGGATTAAATTAGAAAATGTGGTTTACAACGGCTGGGTGGAGATACGAAGAGGTACAGTCCCTTAGTAATTATTACAGCTTCAGCAGAAATTTCATAGTATCAAGATTGTCTGCATAGTCCCAAATATCTGGTTTTTGCAGACTTCCGAAGGGATAACTTTGACCAAACCAACCTTTTGTTGAGGCAATACACTGAGTTTTTTCTTTCTCAAGTGAAATCATTGCGTTAAGTTGGTCCAGATTGTGATAAAAGTCATAAAACACCACGGACAATGGAGAAACCACTTCTTTACTTTGATAAAACAATGAGTAGCCTGTATCAATATATTCCATTCCTTGTGTGCGGTAAAGCGCCCTTTGGTAATTATAGTTACTGGTGTATTTGGAGTTCTTTAGCAGTTTGGTAAATCTCCTGTTATTCGAAATGTATTTTGTAAAATCATAGTTGGGAGGAACCAAAATTTTGGAAATGTTCCTGCATCCTTTTCCAAAATAACTAAACATATCAGCTCCAAGCTCTGTAAGTTGATCACTATTTTCATCACCTTTGATGACCGCCACTGATGTGCGGTTACTGCGAATAATCCGGGGAATATCTTGATAGTAATATTTAATATACCTGGAGGTATTGTCACTTCCAGTGGAAATGATTGCGTCAATTTCACCAACGGAAATTTTATTTGTGAAAGAAAAAAATTCCTTAATCCTTGGTTCTATATTTACCAGTTCTTGATAAAGTAAAGGCAGCAGAATTTGATCTTGACTACTTAATTTTATTTTTGCCCGATTTCCAGCAGCAACTATACAAATGAAATCATGAATACCTACCAGCGGTATATTACCTGCCAGGATCAAACCTACAGTTCCGGTATTTCCGGTCTTCAATTGGTATGATTGGGACCACTGGTCCAACTTTGAGGGGTCAAGGTATCTACAAACTCCTGATAAAGCCAGCTCAACACTATCGACATTAAACCAGGGATTGGATCTTTGTATAGCATCATAGAAGGTGGACCAGTCCTTTTGTTTAATAGCTGCTCCCCAAAGTTTAAGCGTTTCTATTCGATGGTTCCAATCCATAATACGCGATGTAGTTTTTAGCCTTTTAAATTGTTGTAGGAATTGTTGTTTGTATTACCTTTGTAAAGGTAAAAATTAAATAAACCACTAAAAAAGAGAAACATGGCCATAATGATTACTGACGAATGTATCAATTGTGGGGCTTGCGAACCGGAATGCCCAAATACTGCTATCTATGAAGGCGGTATGGAATGGTCCTGGGCAGGCGGTACTTCCCTCACTGAAGTAACGTTGGAAGACGGCGCTACAGAAGACGCGAATGCTTCACAAGACCCTGTTTCTGATGAGTTTTATTACATTGTTAGCGGTAAGTGCACCGAATGTACTGGTTTCCATGAAGAACCGCAATGTGCCGCTGTATGCCCTGTGGACTGTTGCATACCTGACCCTGACCATGAGGAAGCCGAAGAAGAACTAATGGCCAAGAAAGACAAGATGCACGTTTAATAATTAGTGACCTACTTCATCCGTGCCCTTTTTATTAAGTACTGAGCCAGTACCCTTTGAAAAGGTTCTTTTACATCAACTTCAATAAAATCAATCTTGAATTGATGACATTTCATTCTTAGTTGCTGAAGATACTCCCTCATTGCCTGTTGATAACTACTTTTTATTTCGCCTGGAACCAGACGTGTCTTTTCACCACTTTCCAGGTCAATAAATTCATATGGCCGGTCTTCAAATTCAAAATTTAACTCCGTATCATGATCAGTAATATGAAATATCAATATTTCATTTTTTTGATGTTTCAAATGCTGTAGCGCCGTAAATACATCTTCATGATGATCTTGATTATGAAACATATCACTTAATAGGATCACCAACGATCGCTTGTGGATTTTCTGTGCAATTTCGTGTAAAACAGGAGCTATCGAGGTTGGCTTATTCTGAGAGCTCTGTTTTAGTAATCGTTCTAATATTAGCAATATTTTATGAGCGTGGGTGGATGTAGATCGTACCGGTGTTTGAATATCCAACCGGTCGGTGAAAGTAAAGATTCCTACGGCATCTCTTTGTTTTTGAAGAAGATAGGTAAGAGCGGCGGCGGCCATAATGCTAAATGTGATTTTTCCTTTGGAGTTTTTTGGGTAATACATCGATGAGGAACAATCGATTACCAAATGACATCTGAGATTAGTTTCCTCCTCATATCTTTTAGTGTATAGCCTGTCCGTCTTGGCAAAAACTTTCCAGTCGATATGACGGGTACTTTCTCCGCTATTATACAGTTGATGTTCGGCGAATTCTACAGAAAACCCGTGATACGGTGACTTATGCAGGCCTGTAATAAATCCTTCAACCATTTGCCTGGCCAAAAATTCGATATTCCCGATTTCTCTTATATCCTTGAGGCTTAATTCCATACTATCAATCCCTTAACTTGCTAATTTTTAGTAGTTGAGACATGTGAACATAATTTTTAAGTTTAAACGGAAATTATGAATTTTATTTTTATAGTTTATCAAAATTCTTATTTTTACAACACACTAGGTCATAAATATAAGGATTGTGGAAGAGAACAAAGACAACGGCAAGGTAGAGATTTATTCGAAGAGGGTACGGGCTGGGAAGCGGACTTATTTCTTTGATGTTAAAGCAACCAGGTCAAACGATTACTACCTGATCATCACCGAGAGTAAACGAAAATATAAAGAAGACGGCTATTTTTACGAAAAACATAAGCTTTTTCTCTATAAAGAGGATTTCGATAAATTTGTAGCGGCCCTAACGGAAACAGTGGATCATGTTAAAACGGAATTGATGCCTGAAATTGATTTTAGCCAATTTGAGAAAAGAGACCAGCAGGAGATTAGAGTTGAGTCCAAATCCGGATTGAATGATGAGTTAAGCTGGGAATAAAGCAAGACTATAGTTAAATATGTAGCTCTTGATCTGGTCAAGGGCTTTTTTTATGTATCCGGCCTGATAGTATAGTTGAATCTAATTTTGCGATCTGGTCAAATTTTTAAAACCTTATCAAATGGACTTACAAGTTGGAATTGTAGGACTCCCAAACGTGGGGAAATCCACCTTGTTTAATGCTATATCGAGTGCTCAGGCAGAGGCTGCCAATTATCCTTTCTGTACTATTGAACCCAACGTTGGAGTGGTTACAGTGCCTGACCAAAGACTGGAAGTATTACAAGATCTGGTAAACCCTGAGAAGGTTATCCCAACCGCCATAGAGTTTGTGGACATTGCCGGTTTGGTAAAAGGTGCAAGTCAAGGAGAAGGTCTGGGGAATCAGTTTTTATCCAATATCAGAACAGTGGATGCTATCGCACATGTCATTAGATGTTTCGAAGATGATAATATAACACATGTGGCGGGTGGAGTGGATCCTGTTTTTGACAGGGAGGTTATTGAAAATGAACTTCAATTAAAAGACCTGGAATCGGTAGACAAAAAGATCAAGAAATTGGAAAAAATAGCTAAGTCGGGTGATATCAAAGCTAAACGAACCTTGCACCACCTTCATTTTATAATGGAGAAATTGTCAGCAGGGTTTAGTGTCAGGGCCATGGAATGCTCCGAGGAACAACTAGATTCCATTAAGGATCTACAGCTTCTCACCGCCAAACCGGTAATTTATGTGGCCAATATCGATGAAGACTCTCTACCCGATGGCAATGAGTTTAGTAAAAAATTGCAGGAAATTACCTCCCGGGAGTGTTCTCAGATGATATTAATTTCAGGTGGCATTGAGGCTCAGATTGCAGAACTGGATGTGGAAGAACAGAGCTTGTTCATGGAAGAGTATGGCCTAAAAGAATCGGGCCTGGATAAATTAATTGCGGCTTCTTATAAACTATTGGACTTAATTACTTTTTTTACAGCGGGCAAAAAGGAAGTAAGGGCATGGACCATCAAAAAAGGTTGTAAAGCTCCTCAAGCTGCAGGAACTATACATACTGATTTTGAAAAGGGTTATATCAAAGCAGAAGTAATTAAATTGGACGATTACATAAAATATAAAACGGAGTTGGCTTGTAAAGAGGCTGGCAAAATTGCTATTGAAGGTAAGGGTTATCAGGTGCAAGATGGAGATATCATGCATTTCAGGTTTAATGTATGATGATATTTTTTGCTTATTTTAGACAAAAATGCCATATTTTTAGTTTTTTTACCAGTCAAATGCGTTGATTTACTGGATGTTGGAGGGATAACATGATTTTTGTCTCCGGCTTTGGTCAAATTTTTTAAAGTTCAGGAAATTGAGAATAAGGATCATATTTCAATTAAAGAACAAGGGAGCTTCGGTACCCTTCCACCACCAATACTTATTGGCCCAATTACTCAAAGGTATCTTGATAAGAGGAGGAGAGTCGGACTATGCTGATTACAAGTGGTTCAATTTTTCCGGATTGAAGGGTCAAACCAAAGTGAGCAGAAATGGACTTCACTTTTACTCAAACAAGGTAACACTGGTTATATCATCATTCGAGAAGTCTTTTATTGATTACTTGTTACGGCAGTTATTTAAGTTTCCTCAGGTTGAAGTGGGAAACCTTTTTTTAACCCCTGAATATGTTGAAGTTGAGAACATGCCGGTATTTGAAGAGTCCATGAAGTACATTTGCATATCTCCATTAGTGCTGGTAGAGCCCTCGTTCAATGACGATCAGGGTAAAAGATTTATTTCCCCGGAAGCCGAAACTTTTTCCGATTCATTGTATGAATCAACCCTCCACAGAATGGGTGTGATCGGCAAATATGGTGAGGAGCAATTAAAAGATTTTTTTAGATTTCAGATAGTCCCGGATAGCAGGTATTTAGACAAGATAAGGGTCAGTCAGAAAAAATTTGCACGTATCTATCCTATGTTCGATCAGGACGTTAAGTACGAAGTTCGTGGCTATACCTTGCCCTTTACATTATACGCGGCCCGTGAGGTACAGGAATTTTTGTTTGTAGGTGGAATGGGTTTATTATGTCATAAAGGCTTCGGTATGATCGACGCCACGGACAACGATCCCGGAAAAGAAAATCCGCGGTACGAAATTCCTGCCTAGCTTTAGGGACGACGGTTGTGTATAATATTTGAATAACCCACCAACTGGTCTGCTAATGCACCTATTGGACGATAGTATACCAGCACTTCATACAAATTTTCAGTTTGAAAATAACTCCCTTCGAAATGGTAGGCATCTTCGTTTTCAGGTAAATAATATATGAAATTGTACCAACCCTGCTTAAGAAGAATAGTCTGGGTATATCCGTTCAGCTGGTTGTCGTAGGTCATTTGATTATCATTATTATATTGCCAGTCAGATAGAGCTCCCAGAATGAATACCGCTTCTGATCTTGGAGGAGACTCCAGAAAAAAATGGACAAAGGCATAATCACTGGTGATGGTGGCTGGATCAGTTTCTAAGTTACCTATTACATACTCTCCATTTATGTCCTGAAAGGTCCCATGACTTCGGTTTATATTTAATTCGTCTTTTAAAAGGAATACATCTACTCTGTTTTCACTCCTATCAATACTGGCGATATTCTGACCAAGTATGTTCAAGGACCGCAGGTCAAAGTATCGAAACTCGTTTCCACCTAAAAAATTATTTTCCAAATTGAAATACCGGTATTCTATAGTTCTCAAGTCTTCCTTTACTGAAGTTGGTGGTAATTTATGCAGCGCATTGTCCCACCTTTTGTTTTGCCGGATTACTACATTTATTTCCTCCAAGGGGTTCCTGATATTGAGGTCGGGATAGCGGATACTAAAGTTAATCTGTTGATTGAGATCACGTTCAACTATACCTTGAGAAAAACCCACCGTAGCATCTATCTGTAATTGATTATCATAAATCATAAACCTTCTGGTAAGAATCAAGTCGGCCTCATTTCCTTGCCGATATACCTTAATCAGATAGTTGCCGGTTCTTTTAACATGAGGCACGATCCATTCATAATGCACGTAGGGGATCCTGGTACCAAAAGAATATTGATATTCCGTAACAGGAAAATCGTTAAACTGTACCAATATATCGGAGTCACTTAGTCTGGATTTTCCCCAGTCAGCATCGCAATGAATCAATCGGGCATAATAACTCTGGAAGTCTCCGAAAAGTTGATCGAATTCCAGAATGAGATTCCTCCGTGATTGAATTGATAAAACAGCTGGCTGAATAACATCATCATAAGAGTTCTGAATTGGATACAGTCTTACTGTTTTTATATTTTCTTCATATACGTGGTTGTCAAATTGTAACTTTTTGGGGTAAGATGGAGTATTGAGATTAGTGGTGGCTTGATCCAGAGGGACACAACCCAAAAACCATAAAAAACATAACACTGGAACCAGTAATTTTCTGACCCTGAACAGTAAATACCTAACCATATCCAACTAAAACTAGCCATTTCTTGAAAGAAACAGAAATTCCAACCCTTTTTGTGATTTTCGGGTCTAGTATATAAGAACTAATCAAATCAAACCACCGGATTGTTTGAATGCTGAATGAAAAGCAAATAATTAGAGGTTGCTGTGAAGGGGACCGTGCTACCCAGTGTGAGCTCTACAACAGCTATTCCACAACCATGCTTATGGTGTGCATGCGGTACAGCAAAAATCGTGATGATGCAGAGGATATTTTGCAGGAAGCTTTTATTAAGATATTCAAGAGCATTAAAAACTTTAGAGGACAAAGCACTTTGGGATATTGGATAAAAAGAATTGTGGTGAACACAGCTTTGAACTACCAGCGTAGTAAACTGTATCTTTTTCCCATGGTGGAACTGAATGATATCAGTTATAGCTCCGGCAAAGATCAAATTATTGCGAATTGTAGTTTGGAAGAATTATTAAAAATGATCCAGGCACTTCCCATTGGTTGTCAGGTAATCTTCAATTTGTATGCAATTGAAGGCTATAAGCATCGGGAAATTGCCCTAATGCTGGATATTAGCCCGGGAACATCGAAATCACAATTTGCCCGGGCCCGGACATTGCTACAGCAGATGATTTCCCAAGCAAATAATATTAACTATGAAAAGTACCAATAGCATGGGCAAAGGTAATTTTGAAAAGGCCTGGAGGAATGCCTTCGAGGGAGCAAAGTTGACACCCTCCGACCAATTGTGGGCCGGAATAGAAGCGAGTATTGCCAATGATGAAGTGGTAAGGTACAAGCGAGGAATGGCCTATTTTAAATGGTTGGCAGCGGCAGGAATATTGCTGTTTACCGGTCTTCTTGGATATATAGGCTATCAGTCCCTGTCTACAGAAAGTTCCCTGACTGAAAACAAATCAAAACGAAAGAATGTCAAGGGTGTCTTTCAGGTAACTGATTCTGTTTTATCAATAACAAAAAAGGAAGGATCAGCCGAGTCATTCCCAATTCAACAAGTAATCACACCATCTTCTATCAAATCGTTAGAAGCCACTCCCTCCAATAACCAAAAGAGCCAGCCCCGGGAAAATCATGAGGGTATTAAGTATCTGATGGTGATAGAGCGCCAACAGTCCAAAGCTATAAATGAGGAACAAAATTATCCGCCGCTTCCGCAACGGATCAGTGGTGTGCCAATTTACAGATCTGATCAAGACCCCAAAAGAGTGGTTTTATGGACTGGACTTAATATGACACCTGGCTATTTTGACCCTAATTTCCGATCTCAAGGTGTTATTCAGGGGCTGCAATCATCAAGTTTTGCACAAAGCACCTTGCAGCCTGAGGAAGAACATCGAACTGGGCTCTCTATGTCGTTTGGCATTGAAATGGGGGTGAAACTATCTGACAGATGGCAACTGAGCGGTGGTATTCAATATCTAAATAACAATGTTCAGAGTAGTACTAATGCGATTTTGGATCAGCGAACACCGATATTTTCGAGCGTAATAGAAACGTTGGATCTCAGCGATTCGAGGGCAAACATAACGTTTGTGCCCACAGAGCTGGATAATACTTTCCAATTTTTGTCTATCCCAGTGCAGGCAGGTTATTTGGTGCTTGACAAAAAGGTAAAAGTGTTGGTCAATGCAGGCATCGCCAGTGATATCTTTTTGAAGAACAAAATTACAGCATTAGATCGGTCCTTGGAATCAATAACCATAAATCCTGGTTCAAACGCCCCATTTAGATCAGTCTATTTTAATGGAATATTAGGAGTAGAAGCTAGTTATGAATTTCTGCCAAGATATCTGATAACACTGGAACCCAGATATAAGTTGGCTATTAGTGATTTCACCAGGCCGGAATCCAGCTATTCCAGCTTTCCTTCATCTTTTGGGATAGGCTTGGGAGTAAAGTATATTTTTAAATGAACTATAACAGGATCAGAGTAGATATAACCTTTAAATGAAAAGTTATGAATGAACGCTACAATCTTTGGAAGAACCTAAATACTGCAATAGTATATAGTGCTGTAATCTTAGTGGTTATGAGCATGTTTGGTTGCACAGATATTTGTGAGAATACCGAAACCTACGTTTATCTGGAGCCCATTTACACCTCTGCTAAAGAGGTAAGGTCATCCTTTGCCAGTATGGATCCCAGATCCCTGGAGAATCCAGGTAAAATATATCGAAAGGACCACTATCTCTTTATTAATGAAAGGGGAAAAGGAATTCACATATTTGATAACAACGATAAGACTAATCCGGCACCGTTAAGCTTCCTTAATATTCCGGGTAGTTTCGATGTAGCGGTAAAAGGCGACATCATGTACGTGGATAGTTTTGTTGATTTGGTAGTATTGGACATTTCCAACCCGGTTGAGGTAAAGTTGATACAGCGAATAGAAAATGTGCTTAGCAATTTTGAGATAATGGGTTTTTACAGTAGTGAAGAAACTGGATTTATTACCGATTTTCAGGAACTGGAAACCGTCCAGGTATATGACTGTGATGAGAATCCAGTGCTTCCAAACAGAGGAGGAGGGATTTGGTTAATGAATGATCAGATTGCCAGTGTAAGCCAGGCCGTAAGATCAGAAAGTGGCAGCCCCGGTAGCGGACTGGGAGGGTCTTTTGCCAGGTTTGCCATCCATTCAGATTTCTTGTATGTGGTTGATAGCTGGACTATGCACGTTTTTGATATCAACAATCTGGCCCAACCTAATGAAGTAAATTTGGTGGAGTTGGGATGGGGGATTGAGACTATATTCCCATACCAAGACAAACTATTCATTGGATCAAATATCGGAATGCAAATATTTGATAATTCCGACCCAAAAAACCCAAGTTATGTGAGTAATTTCGATCATGCCCTGGCCTGTGACCCGGTAGTTGCTGAAGATAATTATGCCTTTATTACTTTGCGTTCTGGTAATCGTTGTTTTGGTATTGACGATCAGCTGGATGTAGTGGATATTAGCGTATTGGAAAGTCCTTGGTTGGTAAAGAGTTATCCTATGGATCATCCGCACGGGCTGGCCATTGATAACAATATCTTATTTCTGTGTGAGGGAGAATTTGGTTTGAAAATATTTGATGTCAGCGATAAGAGGGCGCTTAATCAAAACCTTCTCAGCCACCTACCCAATATAGCTTCATATGATGTGATCGCTATAGACAGCCATTTGATTCTGGTTGGAGATGACGGTATTTATCAATTTGACTATACAGATCCCACAGACCTGAAACTATTAAGTGTCATCAGTATTCAATAAGTACCATGAGGACTCGAGATAGACTGCATGTGGTATTTTGCTTGACTATTGGGTTGTTGGCGATACAGTACACCGCCTTTGGCCAAACTGATCGATACCTGGACAAGGTTGTTCTTATTAACGGGAGCGTAATCTGGGGTGTAACAGAACTTCAGGAAGAAACGGTAAAAGTCTTCCTAAACCAAAAGGATTCTTTATCCATACCGGTTTCTATGATAAAGTCAATGAAAACTCAAAAACTCAACCCAGAGCTTTATTTGAATAGGTCACAAGGAGCATACTATCAAGTGACTTGGGGGGTGCTTTTGGGTAAAGGACATCAATACTTGGAAAACACCGGAAGTTTCGCGGCTTCGTTTACCAGTGGTTATAAACCTAGTCCATTGTTTGGACTAGGTTTGGGTGTTGGGCTAAATTATTATCCGGAACAAATTCATGTGCCGGTTTATCTGGACCTTCAGGGAGACCTGTTAAAAGGGAGGCTAACCCCTTTTTATCAATTTAGTGCAGGTTGGAGTTGGGCGGATGAGCGGGAAAATATCTCCCAAATTGGGAAAGTCGAAGGAGGATTTTATTTTAGACCTTCCCTGGGCATACGATGGCATTTTGCCAAACACAGCTGGCACCTTCAATTAAGTTATGTACTGCAAAATTCCACAATTCGTTTTGAACCGGTAGATTATGGCAACGGAAATGTTATTACCAATGTGGAGGATCGGACTTTTCAAAGAGTGGGTATTAGTACCGGGATAAGTTTTTAGTTATTGAGTATAAAGCATGTCATCGGTACGGGATTGCTCTACACTAGGAGCGATTTGCTTCTAAGGAATCCAATTTTAGTACCAGCTGTTCCCAATCGCTATGAAGTTTTTCCAGAGCACTTTCGTTTGCTTGAAATGCTTCCGATGCCTCGTTTAATGCATCTGAATGACTAGTTATTTCGGGATTGGATAATTGGCCCAAAAGTTTTTGTTTTTGGATTTCCATTTTTTCAATCAGCTCTTCAGTTTGTTTAAGGTCTTTTTGAAGTTTCTTCCATTGCTTGTCTCCCTGGTCTCTCTTAATCCGTTTCTTCTTGGTACTAACGGGTTTGGGCTGGTTATTGGTTGGCGCTTGATTTTGCCGCGATCGCCAGTATTCATATTCCTGGTAAGTTCCGGGATAGGATTTTAATTGTTGTCCTTCGATATACCATATTTTATTGGCTACCTGGCTAATGAAATGACGATCATGGCTGACTAATACAAAAGTCCCTTGGAACTGGTCAAGCGCCTGGATGAGAATTTGGACAGATAGCATATCCAGGTGGTTGGTAGGTTCATCCAACAAGAGAAAGTTGGATTCTGAAATAAGGGTTTTGGCCAGTGCCACTCTTGACTTTTCACCTCCTGAAAGCACTTTTATTTTCTTAAAAACATCATCATCAGAAAACAAAAAACAACCTAGAAGATTGCGCAACTCCAATTCAGTTTTTCCACTACCGCATAGTTTAAGTTCTTCTAAAACTTCATGGTTTAGATGTAGGGCTTCCAATTGATGTTGGGCATAAAATGAAAGGTTAACGTTATATCCCAGTTTGGATTCACCTGAAATATGCTCATGTCCTGCAATAATGCGCAGTAAGGTTGATTTACCTTTTCCGTTGGCTCCAATCAAGGCAATTTTATCTCCCCGCTCTACTATGCCAGAAGTTTTATTGAATATGTTTATATCACCATAAGATTTTGATACTTCGTTTAAATCACATACCACTCGCCCGGATTTTTGTTTAAAGGAAAACTTAAAATTAACTAGTGACATTGATTCTATGGTATCCTCAATACGGTCCATCCGCTCGAGCGATTTTATACGTGACTGGACCTGACGGGCCTTTGTTGATTTGGCTCTAAAGCGGCTAATAAACTGTTCTGTTTGCTTGATCTTCTGTTGCTGGTTTTGAAACGCATTGTTTTGGATTTCCGATCGCAGTGCCTTTTCCTCCAGATAAAAACTGTAATTTCCGCTATAGGCAATTAATTTCTGTTGGGTAACCTCGACAATTACCTGAGCCACCTGATCCAAGAATCGACGATCATGGGATACTACTATTACAGCCCCTTCATAGGTCTTTAAATATTGTTCGACCCATTTGATGGATGGAAGATCTAGGTGGTTTGTGGGTTCATCCAATAGTAATAGGTCTGGCTTTTCCAGCAGTAACTTGGCCAGCATTACCCTCATTCGCCACCCTCCGGAAAACTTTTTTAGCGGTTTATTCAAATCTGCAGTTTTAAAGCCGATGCCCTCCAAAACCTCTTCAGCTTTTGCTTGAATGCTATACCCATCTAACCGATCAAAATTTTCTTGCAACACACTCAATTTCTCAACAGTTTTATCCTGGTAGTTTTCCTCAAGGTCCTTTAAGGTAGCTTCAATCTGTTTTTGCAATTCACAGGCTTCTTCAAAGGCCTGCATGGCCACTTGTAGAATAGATTCTGTGGTATTATACGAGAGCAAATCCTGGTCAAGAAAACCTATGGTGCATTGAGCTCCTTTACTAATCGACCCGGCGCTTGCCTGGTAATCTCCATTGATGAGGCGCAACAATGTTGATTTGCCTGTGCCATTTAGACCGATTAGTCCAATTTTATCCCTCCGCTTGATGTGTAAAGAGGCATTATCATACAAGACACGGTCACCAATAAAATACGAGAGATTGTTTATAGCGATCACATAAACACAATTGGAATGGTTACTTTGGTACGGTCCCACATCATTACCAGTTCCGCGCTGTGTGCTTTTTGTTCAAAAGCTATGGTGAATGGTTCGTAGACTTCCGTTGTGGTTAAGACGGGAACGTCGAAACGAATTACATCAAGTTTGGAATTGTAATTGTAGGCACCCCATTGACCTAATTCGCTATTTAAAATTATCGTCCAGTGGTCTTTATTAGGAATAGTAAACAGTGTATAGGTTCCTGGTTTTATTATTTGATCCCCAAGTTTGACAGAGCCGGTAATGGTAATCTCAGTAGCTTCATTTGCTCCAGTTCTCCAGACCTCACCAAAAGGTTCTAGGTTCCCAAATATTTCCCTGCCTCGTTTATGTGGCCGACAATAGGTAATTTTGATATATGTATCTTCATATTTCATGGTAACCATCTCCAAAGGGCTTGGTCGGGGTTTTAAAGCTTCTTGGGCATATATATCAGCGATATTCCAAAAAACCAGCGCTATTAGCACCATCAATGGCTTGTATATTCTTGTCATTTTGGTAATTTTTAAATCAAGCTGGTGATATTAATCAATTTACAATAATTTTGCCAAACTGGTTCCGAGAAAAAAAACAAAAAATTTATGGTAGGTCGCCCCGCATTTGACGATATCTATATGGAGTTGGCCGTAAACCTGGCCAAAAGATCTCATTGTATTAAGAGACACGTGGGAGCGGTTTTAACAAAAGATACGCGCATTATTTCTATTGGTTATAATGGACCTCCGGCAGGAACACACAATTGTGATGAAGAATGGCCCACGGAAGGTTGCCCCAGAAGTTCTAAAGGAAGTTGTAGTTTAGCACTGCACGCGGAACAAAATGCAATCCTTTATGCTGTCAAAAACAAAACCAGTGTAGAGGGATCCACCCTTTATGTTACTTTATCACCTTGCCTTAGTTGTGCAAGGATAATATTTGCTATGGGAATTCTAAAGATTGTTTACCTTAAGTCATATGGGGCCTATAAGGGCCTGAAACAAGATGAGGGCTTAGAATTTTTAAATAGATTTGGAATAGAAACTCAGCAATATCAAGGGGATTTGGAGAACGTGACACATATGATTTAGCAAATTGCGAAATAAGAATTACCAGGGACGGAGCTCAAATAATATTTACTTCAGGGGTCAACATAATACCAAACCTACGGTCTACTGACTTCTGGATTTTATGTGAAAGTTTAACCAAATCACCTCCCTCGGCGCCCCCGTAATTTACCAGAACCAGTGCTTGTTCCTTGTGTACACCAATGGCGCCCTCTCTGAAACCTTTCCAATTGCATTGCTCAATGAGCCATCCAGCAGGGATTTTAATGGCATTCTCTTCGGTAGAATAACTTGGAATATTCGCATATTCGGTTTTAAGGTTATAATAAAACTCTTTGCTAATGATAGGATTCTTAAAGAAACTACCAGCATTTCCAAGTTTCCCGGGGTCCGGAAGTTTGCTTTGTCTGATATTGATCACAGCATTACTGATTTTTCGTAGGCTCAACTCCTGCACACCCATGTCTTCAAGAGTCTGGGAAATTGACCCATACGAAATGTTAAAGGTTGGACGTTTTCGTAACCTTAATACCACTCTGGTGATCATGTACTGATCTTTTAGCGGTCCTTTAAAGGCACTATAACGGTAGTTAAATTCACATTCAGGGATCTCAAATTTTCGGGCTTTGCCGTTATCCAATCGAATTGCTTCCAGATGGGAAAAAACTGTACATATCTCGACTCCATATGCTCCGATATTTTGCATGGGGGCCGCCCCAACGGTTCCGGGAATTAAGCTAAGATTTTCAATTCCGCCCCAACCGTGATCAATAGCCCATAATACTAGTTGATGCCAGTTTTCTCCGGCGCCCACCCGGACCCAAACATAATCTCGATCCTCTTTCACCACCTCTGTCCCCAGGATCTCGTTTTTCAAGATTAGTCCTGGGTAATCCTGGGCAAATAGTATATTACTGCCTCCGCCCAGCACAAGCAGGGGCAGTGCATTCTGTTTTGATTCACCAAGCGCCTTTTGTAAGTTCCTTTCATGGTCTATTCCAACCAGATAACGGGCGCTTACAGCAATACCAAATGTGTTGAATTCCCGTAGGGAAACATTTTCATTTATTACCATCCCACTGGTCCAAATCTAAAAAATTAGTAGCTTCTATGAATTGTACTAGGGCATATTTTTTGGAATTTCCATAAAAAAGGTGGAGCCCGATCCCAATGAGGACTCTACCCACAGTCTCCCGGAATGGATTTGAACTATTTTTTTACTGGTAGCCAAACCAATACCGGAACCTTTAATTTCGGACTGCCGGTGTAATCGTTTAAATGGCTTGAATATTTCATTAAAATAGCTAGGATCAATTCCTATTCCATTATCCTCGATGCCAATTATCCAGTTTCCTCTATTTGATTGCGAGGTAATCCGGACCTTTGGACTGACCCCTGAAGATTGATATTTTATGGAATTAGAAAGCATGTTTTGAAAATAGTGAATTAACAATCCGGAGTTTCCATTTACTTGAGGCAATCTATCAACACTAATTTGTGCTTGTTGCTCCTGAATGGTCTGATGAAGATTTAATAGCACCTGGTCCAATACTAAATTCAAATCGACCAGCTCCAAACGGTATTTCACACCATTGATTGCGGCATAGTCAAGAATGTCTTTGATCAACTGTTGCATCCGTTGCAAACTTTCATCTGCCTTGTCAAAATAAACCTTGGCCTTTTGGTCCAACTGACCCGCAAACTCCAGTTGAATGATATTAAGAATACCCTGGACAGATCTCAGCGGCTCCTGCAAATCATGAGATGCAGCGTACGAAAATTGCCTCAAGGCCTCATTTACTAAATTGGCCTTTTTTAGATCTACACGAGTCTTGTGGAGTCCTTCTTCTACCCGGACATTATCTGACACATCATTGGTAAATCCGTAGATTCCTTTTATCTGATTAGGGGGTGCAAACCAGGGAAATTTCACGGTTTCAATCCAGGAGCTCCGATCTTTATTCTCGATTAAATTAAAAACAACATTTCTTGTTTTTAAAACCTTTTTGTCATCATTAATATACCTCCTTAGAGACTTTGAGAGCTGTTGATTTTCTTTGAAAAGGATTTTGTTCCTGGAAACCTGAAGATGGTCGCAAAATGCCTGATTCACATAGACAAAAGCGTTTTGCTCATTTTTGACGAACATACCCACTTTTGTTGACCCCACCAGTTGATTCAGTAGATTGTTTTCAGTTTTCAGCTCTCTATTTAATGTTCCAAGTCTGAGATTTTGTCTGCGAAGTCGCTGAATTTCAGAAAAATAGGAGGAACCAGGTGGTTTCTGGACAATCATGGAAACAATACCTTGTTGAGAAATATCAATTTACCAATTAAACATCTATTCGCCTCTTCTAATTCCCTGGCCAGGTCGGGATGTAAGAAAATACTGAAATCTCCACTTTTAGAGAGCTAATACCGGATTAAAACGTTTAACTAGTAAATTTCTGGAGATCTTGCTTGATCTCTTGGATTTTTGTATCCAAATCAGTGGTGGCAACATCAAATGACTCTTTTGCTTCCAACTTACCTCTGACACTTATATAGAACTTGATTTTCGGCTCGGTGCCCGAAGGTCGCGCTGAAATTTTACTTCCATCTTGGGTTACAAACTGCAAAACGTTGGATTTTGGAAGATTTATGAAAGATGTCTCCCCCGTCGTAAGATCGTGAGACTTACTGATTTGGTAATCGAGTACCGTTTTAACTTCTGATCCTCCAAATGTATCAGGGGGTGCTTTTCTTAATTTACGCATGATTTCTTGAATTTCTTCTGCGCCAGTTTTGCCAGGCTTGGTAATTGAAATAAGGGATTCTCTAAAATGGCCGTATTCCTGATAAATTGAGATGAGACCATCAAAAAGAGTTTTACCCTGGTCCTTACAAAAGGCCACTAACTCTGAAATGATAGCGCAGGAAGCCACGGCATCCTTGTCTCTTACTTTGTCTCCAATCATGTAGCCATAGCTTTCTTCTCCACCAACAATAAACTCTCGTTCTCCCTCCAGTTCGCGTATGACCGCAGCAATCCATTTGAATCCTGTTAAGGTGTTGTAACAATCCACCTGATACCGCTCAGCGATAGCATCAATGAGCTCCGTGGTAACTATGGTCTTAACAATGTAATTCTTGTCACTGATCTTGCCTCTGGCATGCCATTGATCCAGGAGATAATGCATAATTAAAGCCCCGGTCTGGTTGCCGTTGAGCAGTTGAAACTTCCCATGGTGATTTTTAACACCTATCCCTACCCTGTCGGTATCAGGATCGGTAGCCATAATAAGGTCCGCATCTATTTCCCTGGCTTTTGCCAAGGCCATGCTCATGGCCTCCTGTTCCTCTGGATTAGGGTATATTACCGTTGGGAAATTTCCGTTAGGTTCTGCCTGTTCCTCAACGATGAATACATTGGTAAACCCGATTCTCTCAAGGATCAATGGCACCATGGTGATGCCGGTACCGTGGATGGGAGTATAAACTATTTTCAGATCATTTTGCCGTTTAATTACTTCTCGGTTTACCACCAAGCCTTCAATCATAGATAGGTACTTGTTATCCATATCACTATCAATCTTCACCATAAGCTCTTCATTACCTTCAAATTTTATTTCATTGAAGCTTTCAATTGCATTTACTTCGTCCATCACATTTTGGTCATGAGGAGGTACTAATTGAGCCCCATCGTTCCAATAGGCCTTGTACCCATTGTATTCTTTGGGGTTATGAGAAGCTGTGATTACTATGCCTGCCTGACACTGAAGGTCTCGAATGGCAAAACTTAATTCTGGAGTTGGACGAAGTGACTCGAACAGATGAACTTTGATTCCATTGGCTGCAAAAACTTTGGCAGTGATCCGTGTAAAATAATCACTTTTGTTTCGACTGTCATGTGCTATTGCCACATTAATACTTACTCCTGGGAACGTTTTGTTAAGATAGTTGGCTAATCCTTGGGTGGCTTTGCCTATGGTATACTTGTTGATCCTATTGGAACCGATTCCCATGATTCCTCTTAGCCCGCCTGTTCCAAACTCAAGGTCCTTGTAAAAAGCATCAGTTAAGGCTTTCGGATCTTTCTGTAATTCCTGAATCTGCTGTTTACTCTCTTCATCGATATTGCCGCTCAACCATTGATCCACTTTTTGTTGCACTTCTTTCTCAATCATATTTGGGATTTGTTTTTGGTTATATTTATAGGTTGCCTCTCAGGGCCTGTTCTCGTTCGATAGCTTCAAATAATGCCTTGAAGTTTCCCTTTCCAAAGGATTTTGCACCCTTTCGCTGAATAATTTCATAAAATACTGTAGGTCGATCCTGTACAGGTTTGGTAAAGATCTGTAAAAGATAGCCCTCATCATCGCGATCTACCAGGATATTTAAGTCTTTCAACGAGTGGGCATCTTCCTCAATAGTACCCACGCGGTCCTCAAGATCTTCGTAGTAAATATCAGGGATACTCAAGAAATCAACCCCGCGATTACGTAATTCCGAAACTGTTTTGAGTATATCGTCAGTTGCCAGGGCAATGTGCTGAACCCCAGGGCCGCCATAGTATTCAATATACTCCTCTATCTGTGATTTTTTCTGGCCTTTTGCCGGTTCATTTATAGGAAATTTAATATAACTATTTCCGTTAACCACCACCTTAGACATCAAGGCTGAATATTCTGTAGATATATCTTTGTCATCAAAAGTAAGCAGCAGTTTAAAACCCATAACATCCTGGTAGAATTTAACCCATTGATCCATTTCTCCCAAACGCACATTGCCCACGCAGTGATCCACATACTTGATCCCTACTGGGATGGCAGGAAACTTGGATTTCACTGAAATAAAACCAGGTAAGAAAGGGCCATGGTAGCTGGTTCGTTCGATGAATTTATGAATAGTGTCGCCATACGTTTTAATGGCGCCAACTTTAACCCAGCCATGCTCATCTTCAAGTACCTCAGGTTCCATTACAGACACCGCACCTCGGCTGATGGTTTCTTGATGACTTTTCTCGACATCATCCACCCAAAGGGCCAATACCTTAACACCGTCGCCATGTGATTTCACATGATCACTAATCCCGGAATTCGGCATCAAGGAGGAGGTTAATACAAACCGTACCTTTCCTTGTTGCAATACATATGAGGCCTTTGATCTTTCACCTGTCTCCTGTCCGGAATACGCAATTAGTTGAAAGCCAAAGGTATGTTGATAATAGTACGCCGATTGCTTTGCATTTCCCACATAAAATTCTATGTGGTCCGTGCCTTTCAGAGGAAGAAAATCTTGTTCCATGGTTATTGTTGTTTTAATGAAATTCTACTTACTTGCAAAAGTAAACCAATTTTGGTTGCTGATGGTATAATAATTGCCATGGTAAAATCGATATGGATATAGAGGCGCTTGACCTTTCTTTGGTAGCTATAGTTAAGAAGAAAAATGAACTCCATGAAGTCGGTTATCAGGACTCTCGATACGATGATGTGGAGGAGGAGTTGCATGACTTGGAGGATGCGTTGATGGAGGAACATGGCGAGGAATTGGAGGAAGTGATTCGGCAGGTACATGATAAGATATGCCCGGACACCGATGTACTTCTTCCCATTGCCTACCTGGCAAAGTCTTATGTCCCAACCACCGGAGACGATGGTAGTGAAACCTTTGATGTAGACCTGAAGGAAGGAGTTCCGGTTATCTTAGACGACTACCCAGACCATTTAAGCAGAATGGTGTTATTGCCCAATCCTCCAAGATTAATTGTGCAGGTGAATCGTGAAAAGCGTTTTTTGGCCTGGCCTGAATAGGTTATCTAAAACCCAATTTATTTCGAACACGATCAAGTACCGCCTGTGCGATTTCTGTGGCCTTTTTCTCTCCTAATTCTAATTGTTGATTGATCTCTTGGGGGTTTTGCATGAGTTGATGGAACAATTCTCTTTCGGTGGTAAATCTGGAGAGGATCAACTCGAAAAGGGCTTGTTTTGCATGACCGTATCCGTAATTGCCTTCTAAATATTTATTGCGCATGTCCGCAATTTGATCGGATGAGGCCAGTAATCGATATAATGCAAAGACATTACAGGTGTCCGGATCTTTTGGCGCTTGCAGCGGTGTACTGTCAGTTACGATGGACATCACGGATTCTTTTAGCGGTTTCTCTTCCATAAATATGTCCAAAGTATTTCCGTAAGATTTACTCATTTTCTGACCGTCCGTGCCGGGAATGGTCATTACATTTTCATCAATCCGGACTTCCGGCAACACGAAAGTCTCTCCAAATTGACTATTGAAAATGCCTGCTATGTCACGGGCAATTTCAAGGTGCTGTTTTTGGTCCTTTCCAACAGGGACGATATCTGCATCATATAAAATTATGTCTGCAGTCATGAGCACAGGATAAGTAAATAAACCGGCGTTTATATCGGATAGCTTGTTGCTCTTATCTTTAAAGGAATGTGCATTTGCCAGCATTGGGTAAGGGGTGAAACAATTGAGATACCAGGTGAGTTCACAGACCTGTGGAACTCTGGATTGCCTGTACAAGAGCTGCTTTGAGGTATCCATCCCGCAGGCAATCCAGGCAGCTGCGGTAGCGTTGGTATTATCTACTCTCAACTTTGGATCCTTAATTTGGGTTAATGCGTGAAGATCGGCTATAAAAAACAGAGACTGGTTGTCCTTGTCCTTTGAAAGTTCAAGGGCAGGTATAATTGCACCTAATAAGTTACCCAGATGGGGCCTGCCGGTACTTTGAATGCCGGTTAAAATTCTTGCCATACTTGCTGTATAAAAATGAACCCTACAAAGAAACACCTTTTTTTAAAAGAATTGTTGATCTTTGTTCATAATGAAAATTCGCTTATTCTTGGTATTTCTTTTGGTATCACTAGCCTTTAACATTAGTGCCCAGCAATCTAAGGTAGTTTCTTTCGGAGAACCTGTAGCTGATCTAGGAACAATAATTGATGACCAGGGCATGGTGAGCCATCGGTTCACATTTACCAATCTCACTTCTGGTTCTTTACAGGTGGAGAAGGTTACTAGCAGTTGTGGATGCACTTCTACAAATTGGTCCACTGATCCAATTCCGGCAGGTGAAATGGGGTTTATTTTGATACAGTTTGATCCGTATAATAGACCAGGGCCATTTGAGAAGTATGTGGTGGTTCATTATAAAGATCAACATGACTCCTTAAAGCTTAAAATAAAAGGGTTTGTGGAGCCTGCATCAGAATCTGTGGCGGAGGCCTATCCGGTGAAGATGGGAAAACTTAGAACTAAGCAAAAGTTGTTAGATCTGGGGACAATCACTAAAAAATCTCTTTATTCGAAGAGTTTTGAAGTATATAATGATGGTGATCAGATTCTGGTGTTTGCTGATGACATGGAAGGGCCAAATCATATAACCGTTACCTTCGAGCCTTATACCCTAAAACCGAGATCCAAAGGTAAAATATGGGTTCATTATGATGTTAGGGCTAAAAATGATCTGGGCTTTTTCAGAGAGGACATTGCCATTTTTACCTATGAGCAGGGTGATGCCCGCAAAGATTTTTATGTTACAGTAACTTTATTGGACATTCCTGCTGAAATAACCTCAATGTCTCCGAAAGTCTACTTCACCAAAACCAAAATTGATTTTGGAATAAAACAACAGGGCGATACAGTAAATGTGCAATTTCCAATTCAAAATCAGGGCAAGTCAGCACTCCGATTGAAAAAGGTATTTGGGAACTGCAATTGCATTAGGGTAAATCTGAAAAAAGATCTATTGAGTCCTGGCGAATCAACATACATTTCGGTCAGGTTTCTAACACACGATCGATTAGGGAATCAGGAAAAAACAGTGACAATTTTCACTGATGATCCACAAAAACCAGTGGTAATTCTCACCTTAAAGGGTCGATTAAGAGGACCCAGGAACTAGTTAAATGCTGGAATACCGGTGATCTCCTGACCAAGTATAAGGAGGTGAATGTCATGAGTGCCTTCATAGGTAATTACCGACTCCAGATTCATCATATGGCGCATGATGGAATAGTCTCCGGTAATACCCATTCCACCGTGGATCTGTCTGGCCTCTCGGGCAATTTCCAAAGCAATGGCCACATTATTCCTCTTTGCCAGCGATATCTGGGCAGTACTTGCCTCATCTTGATCCATCAGAATGCCTAATCTCCAATTCAATAATTGGGCCTTGGTGATTTCTGTTAGCATCTCAGACAACTTCTTCTGGACCAACTGGAAAGAAGCAATAGGTTTTTCAAACTGAATGCGTTCCAGCGCGTATTGACGAGCTGAGTAATAACAATCCATAGCTGCTCCAATGGCCCCCCAAGCTATACCGAAGCGAGCGGAGTCCAGACACATCAAAGGAGCGCCCAATCCGTTTTTGTTGGGTAACAAATTTTCTTTCGGAACCTTAACGTTATCAAAAACCAACTCACCAGTGCAGCTGGCCCTTAAGGACCACTTCCCGTGTGTTTCAGGTGTACTAAAACCCTCCATTCCCCGCTCTATGATCAGGCCATGAATCCGACGGTTTTCATCTTTTGCCCAAACCACTGCGATATCCGCCTTAGGAGCATTGGATATCCACATTTTGGAGCCATTAAGTAAATAATGGTCTCCCTGGTCACTGAAGTTAGCGGTCATGCCAGCCGGGTTAGATCCATGATCTGGTTCAGTCAGACCAAAACAGCCTAACGCTTCTCCACTAGCCAGTTTTGGCAGGTACTTTTGTTTTTGTTCTTCGGTACCAAACTCATAAATTGGATACATTACCAAAGAGCCCTGTACCGATGCAGTACTACGCATGCCAGAGTCCCCTCTTTCTATTTCCTGCATGATCAAACCATAAGAGTTATAATCAAGGCCACCGCCCCCGTATTGGGTGGGAATAGTGGGCCCGAAAGCCCCAATTTCGCCAAACTTTTTTACCATTTTCATCGGAAAAATGGCTTGTTGACACCAGTCCTCAACAAAAGGGGTAATCTCCTTTTTAACAAATGTCCTCATTGAGTCTCGAATTAGTTTTTGTTCATCAGTTAAAAGATCATCGAGCTGATAAAAGTCCGGAGATTCAAAATTGTCTGTTCTGATAGAATTTGTCCCAGATCCGTCTCCTTGTAAGGTATTTGATGACATTTTGTTATTTTGTTTACTTCAAATTATCCAAATTTACATATTATCGAACAGGACCATTCACTGTCATTAGATTAATTTCATCCAGGTCACCAGCTTTCTATTAAATGACCGCCAGCCTGGAATCTTGATAAGTTTAACAGAATTAAGTGGGTTTTGAGGTTTACGCTACTCTTTTCAATATTGTTCGCCGGGATGCCTGCAAGAGTGTTTCTGCAAGGACAAGAAATCACTACCTACTTTGATCAGGATTTAAAGAAAAAGAAAGAAGCGTATTTTTTAAAGGAGGGGACCCAATTACTTGAAGGGCCGTACACTTCCTACTATATCGATGGACAGGTAAAAGAGCAGGGAAGCTACCTCAATAATAATCCTGTGGGTATCTGGGAGTACTTTTTTGAAAATGGTAATATGAAAATGTCGGGAGAGATCCGGGATGGTCATAACTATGGCTATTGGAAGTACTTTTATGAGAACGGAAACCTAAGTATGGAGGGTGAATTATATGATGGTGAAAGAGAAAGTGTGTGGAAATACTACTTTGAGAATGGTACCTTAAAAGTGCGTGGTGAGTTTGAAAAAGGGCGGCGTGTTTTGATATGGAACAGGTTTTATGAGGGAGGTGAGTTAAAATCACAGATCTACTATCAACATGATCGTGGGGATTATAAAGAATTCTATAATTCAAGTAAGCTAAAAGCTTCTGGAATAAGGATAAATGATAAGAACGAAGGAGCATGGGAATTCTACTACGAGAATGGTACAACCCAAGGCAGGGGTGGTTATATACAGGGTGTACGAGAGGGACTATGGGAGTTTTACCATCCTAATGGAGTTGTATCAGTTCGTGGCACCTACAAAAATGGTTTGAGCGAAGGAGAATGGGCTTATTTCGATGAGGCCGGTATACTTACCTCACAGGGATCGGAGCACGCAGGCCGGAAAGACGGCTATTGGCATCTGTATTATGATGATGGGAGCATCAAAGGGAGAGGGCTGTTCAAAAATGGCGAAGGCTTTTACAAAGAATATTATGAAAATGGTGCTTTAAAGATTAGTGGATTGGTAAGGAATGGCATTAACGAGGGTAAGTGGCTGTATTATTATGATGACGGTATTCTTGAAGGAGAGAGTCGGTTTGTTAATGGGACCGGTGAATATAAAGGATATTATAAGGACGGAGCTTTAAAAATGGAGGGTACGCTCAAAGATGGTGAAAAAACCGGAATCTGGATATTGTACAATAATGACGGGAGCCTGGCGGGATATTATAAGACATACTATGAGGACAACAAACCTATATTCCGGGTAATTGAAGACAACTCAACCCCTCTGGATACTACCAAGGTAGTTTACGATAAGCCGGAATACCTGTTTAAGAAAAGGAAAATTCGCTATTTCCGACCACAGGTAAACGAGTTTCGGGGTATCATTCTCGGATTCAATCCTGTATCCATGGCTTTTGGTAATATCCCATTCACCTTCGAATATTATTTGCAAGAAAGGTTGGGATACGAACTGCAATATAGTATCATTCGAGACCCTTTTTTTACCAGCGACCGCAACGTAAGAATCAACGAAATATATGAGCGCGGGTATTCATTGGCAATTCGACAAAAGCTATACCATCCGGATCGCCGCCTGGGGATGTTCTACCTTGGACATGAATTACGATTCACTACCGTTGATCACTTCGCGAATATTGTGGACTCACTTGGCATCATAAATAGTTCGGTTATTGGTGCGGATGAGAAGCGATTTGAATACTCACTATTGGCGGGCTATCGTTTTGTTAAAGATGCAGCAGGTACTGGCATTACCATTGATGCTTTTATTGGCGTGGGAATCGGTTACCGTGATTTTAATAAGGATTATCCAGAAATTGAGGAATTCGAGGAAATATTTAAAGACCTGGAAAAAGATAAACTGAGTATTCCATTCCGGTTCGGTATAAACATTGGGTATATGCTGGAAGCGAGATAATGTGTAAGTTCGATTATCTGCCATGAATACCAGGGTAAATCTATCATTACCACCAGAAGTAGCTTTTGATCCAGAGAAACTTGATGGATACCTTGTTCGAAAATTTCAAACACCAGCCAATGAAGTTGTACACTACATAGTTCGCAAACGATCTATTGATGCTCGCAAAGCTCCCGTACGGGTGCATTTGCAGCTAGATATTTATGCCGAAGAACCGGTTGTTCCAAGTTTCAATTATAAGGACCGACTACAAAATGTAGTCCAAAAAAAGCCAGTACTAATTGTGGGAGCCGGGCCAGCAGGCTTATTTGCAGCTTTACGTCTAATCGAGATTGGGTTAAAACCAGTAATTATTGAGCGCGGAAAAGATGTGAAGTCCCGACGCCGGGATTTGGCAGCCATTAATAAGCAACACCTGGTAAATCCCGATTCCAATTATTGTTTTGGCGAAGGTGGAGCAGGTACCTTCTCTGATGGAAAGCTGTACACGCGCTCAAAGAAAAGAGGAGACATCAAGAAGGTATTGGAGATATTGGTGTCTCATGGAGCGCCTAAAGACATTCTAGTAGATGCGCACCCTCACATAGGTACAAACAAGTTGCCCAAAGTTGTTAAGGATATTAGGGAGTCTATTTTGAAGTCAGGAGGGGAGGTACACTTTAATGCCGCCATAGATAACCTAATAGTAATGGATGGAAAGATTACCGGTGTGGCAGACCGGTCTGGTCATAAGTACCAGGGAGACTCTGTGATATTGGCTACTGGCCATAGTGCCAGAGACATATATGTGATGCTCCACTCAGCAGGGGTTTGTATTGAAGCAAAGCCGTTTGCATTAGGTGTTCGGGTGGAACACCCTCAGTCATTGATTGATTCTATTCAATATCACGGTGCGGAAAGGGGCTTGCTCCCTGCCGCTTCTTACTCCCTAAGCCATCAAATTGGCAGAGATCGCACACGTGGAGTATTTTCTTTTTGCATGTGTCCAGGTGGATTCATAGTACCCGCAGCTACTACTCAGGGTGAAATAGTAGTGAATGGTATGAGCCCATCAACAAGGGATTCAAAATTTGCCAATTCCGGGATTGTAGTTTCTGTATCTCAGTCAGATTTTACAAAGTTTGGTGAATATGGTCCATTGGCCGGTATGTACTTTCAGCAATCTATTGAGAAAAATGCCTGCGTCATCGCTGGAAATAGTCAGGCTGCTCCAGCTCAAAGGTTAATGGATTTTTTAAAGGGGCGTATGTCCTCAGATCTTCCGGAGACTTCTTATCAACCTGGAGTAAACGCGCAAATTCTAAAAGAAGTGCTTCCATCTCAGATTGAAGAGGGAATTAAATATGGATTTAGAGTGTTTGGAAAACGAATGAAAGGATATTTAACCAATGAGGCGGTGTTGTTGGGAGTAGAAAGTCGTACTTCTTCTCCCGTCAAAATACCGCGTGACCCTAAAACCTTGCAACACCCTCAGGTTGAAGGATTGGTGCCTTGTGGCGAAGGAGCGGGTTATGCAGGTGGAATCATGTCTGCGGCAATGGACGGAATCCGGTGTGCTGAAGCGGTGGCCAGACTGTATAAAATTCCATTGAATTCTTAATGAATCCCAGACCCAAATTAATCTGATTTTTCCGTGTATCCAGGAACCAGAGACAGACCCTGATTTTTTGGGCTTTTCTTAAACCATTTCGGTCATATTAGTCACCTAAATTGTTTATTTTTGTGCTTTTCAAAATGAAATTATGAGCGAAAAAGATAACAAGAAAAATTCTGACTATTCAGCGGAAAATATTCAGGTCTTAGAGGGCCTGGAAGCTGTACGTAAAAGACCCGCTATGTTTATTGGTGATTTAGGGTTGAAGGGCCTGCACCACATGGTTTGGGAAGTGGTTGATAATAGTATAGATGAGGCCATGGCGGGATATTGTACAGAGATTAGGGTCCAGATCAATGAAGACAACAGTATCACTGTGGAGGACAACGGCAGGGGAATACCTACTGATATGCATCCCAAAGAAAAGCGGTCTGCACTGGAGGTGGTAATGACGGTACTGCATGCTGGCGGAAAATTTGATAAGGACACATACAAGGTGTCCGGTGGATTGCATGGAGTGGGGGTAAGTTGTGTTAATGCCTTGTCATCCCATTTAGAAGTAACCGTCAACAGGGATGGGAAGACCTACCGGCAAGAATACAGCCAGGGGATACCAAAATATACGGTAAAGGAAATTGGAACCACTGATATCACCGGTACAAAAGTGCATTTTGTCCCTGACTACACAATTTTCATTGTAAGTGAATATAATTACGACACAATAGCTTCCAGATTAAGAGAGTTGTCATATCTCAATTCTGGAATTAGCCTTCGATTAAAGGATCTAAGGGAAAAGGATGACGAAGGAAATTATAAAGAAGAGAACTTCTTATCGGAAGGGGGTTTGGTTGAGTTCGTCGAATATCTCGACTCAACCCGCGAAAGCCTGATTCCTGAGCCAGTTTACATAGAGGGTGGGAAAAACGAATTTCCTGTTCAGGTAGCCCTTAACTATAACACTTCCTTTTCGGAGAATGTTATTTCCTATGTGAACAACATTAATACCATTGAAGGCGGCACTCATGTTGCCGGCTTCCGGAGGGCTTTAACCAGGACGCTTAAAGCATATGCCGATCGATCAGGACTATTGGATAAAGCAAAGGTGGAGATAAGTGGAGATGATTTCAGGGAGGGTCTAACAGCTGTGATCTCAATAAAAGTTGCTGAACCTCAGTTCGAGGGTCAAACAAAAACCAAGCTGGGTAACTCCGAAGCTATGGGCGCTGTAGATACCACTGTCAGCGAGATGTTGCAGAACTACATGGAGGAGAACCCTAAGCAGGCTAAGATGATAGTAAGTAAGGTGATACTGGCGGCTCAGGCCCGTCACGCTGCCCGAAAAGCCAGGGAGATGGTCCAAAGAAAGAACGTATTGACAGGCACCGGACTTCCTGGGAAATTGGCAGATTGTTCTAATTCAGACCCAACAGTATGCGAGTTATATTTGGTAGAGGGAGATTCAGCAGGGGGTTCTGCAAAACAGGGAAGAGACCGGAACTTTCAGGCGATCTTACCATTAAGAGGTAAAATATTAAACGTGGAGAAGGCACAAGAACACAGGATCTATGAAAATGAGGAAATAAAGAACATGATTACAGGACTTGGTGTCAGTTTTGGGACGGCAGATGACGATAAAGCCCTGAATATGACAAAACTTCGATATCATAAAATAATAATCATGACTGATGCGGATGTGGACGGTAGTCATATTCGGACACTGATCCTCACATTTTTCTTCCGATACATGCACGAGTTAATAGAAAAAGGTTATTTGTATATCGCCCTGCCACCGCTATACTTACTTAAAAGAGGCAAACAGGAAAGGTATTGTTGGAGTGATGAAGAAAAAGACCGTATAATTAAAGAGATGGTCCCTGAAGGTAAAGAAGATTCCGTAAGTCTTCAGAGATACAAGGGTCTGGGGGAAATGAACCCGGACCAACTCTGGATTACTACCATGGATCCGGAGACCAGAACTTTGAAAAAAGTGACCATTGAATCAGCAGCAGAAGCCGATCATTTATTTTCTATGTTAATGGGAGATGAAGTAGCACCCCGAAGGGAATTCATTGAAAAAAATGCCAAATATGCCAATGTCGATATTTAGTGCAGAATAATTCGATTAAGCAGGTTTTCTATTGAGGATATGTTAGTTCAAGATAAAAATGTTTCTAAACATTCCGGAAATGCCCTCAAGGCAGACTCCCTGGTCGAAAAGAGCGACTTTGTCAGTAGGGACCTCAGTTGGCTAAATTTCAATAATCGTGTATTGGATCAGGCTAAAAATGAGCAGCGGACCATTTTTGAGCGATTGAAATTCATGGCAATATGCGCTTCTAATTTGGATGAATTTTTTATGATCCGGGTAGGATCTCTGTACAACTATCTTGACTACGGCCGTAGACGAGTAGACTATTCTGGGTTAAAAGAACTCACTTTCAGGGAAAAGTTGCTTGAGGAAAGCAAAACTTTTTTTCAAAGTGTAAATGAGTACTACGCCGAACAACTAAAGCCGCTTTTTGAGCAAAACGGATTCAAAATAATGAATGTCGACGACTTGGACGATACCCAGCAAGCAAAAGTAAAGTCGTATTTTGAAAAGACCATTTATCCAATGCTCACCCCCATGGCATATGACTCTTATCATACGTTTCCTGTGCTAATGAATAATGTGATGACTTTTGGAGTGGTGACCAAAAGTCCGGGTGACATGATTGCAGTGGGGAAGAAAGAAAAATTCAACAGAAAGATCTCTTTTGTTCAGATACCCCCAAATTTGCCTAAATTTTATGAATTACCGGAAGAGGACAAACTGATCTTTATTCCAATTGAGGAAATAATAGGCAAACATATTGAGTGGCTGTTCCGCAACATTCCCATTCAGGATATGTGCCTGTTCAGACTTACCCGTAACGGTGATTTTTCAGTGGAAGAGAGTGACGATATCGAGGCCAATTTTTTGGAAGAGATGAAACGAAAGCTCAAAACCAGAAAAACCGGTAGGGTAGTACGGATTGAAATGTCCACTGATAGCAATAAATGGTTGCTCAAATTGTTAAAAAACCGTTGGGATTTGGATGAGAATAATATATTCTGGGTCCCTAAAGAAAGTTTATTTGATTTTACCAGGCTTTGGCAGATAGTTGAACATAATCATTTTAGCGATCAAATCCCGGCCCCACATGAGCCGGTTAAACCCTTGAGTTATCCTGAATCCGGAGCCAGTGATATTTTTGAAGTTTTAAAAAACAAAGATGTTCTGTTGCATTCTCCTTATAACAGTATTGAACCTTTGGTGCATTTGATTGAAAAAGCATCTGAAGACCCAGATGTACTTTTGATCAAGCTAACAGTTTATCGGCTGGCGAAGGAATCAAGGATCGTGGAGGCATTGCACAAAGCAGCTGAGAATGGGAAACACGTCTCTGTCCTTTTCGAAGTAAAGGCCCGGTTCGATGAGGAGAACAATATGCGGCATGCGCAGAGATTACAAAAAGCAGGTTGTTTTGTGATTTATGGGATCAGTCGTTACAAAACACATACAAAACTGTTGCTTATTGTACGAAAACAGGGCAAACAGATTACCAGCTATGTTCATATGGGCAGTGGAAATTACAATGAAGATACTTCAAAAATCTACTCTGACATTGGGATTTTGAGTACTAATGAGGTTTATGTACAGGATGTATCAGAGTTTTTCAATGTGATCACCGGGCATTCCAGCCCGAAATTATACAAAAGGTTGATTACAGCCCCAACGGAAATGCGCAAAAAGCTCATTGATCTTATTGTTGCGGAAAGTAACAACGCTAAGAAGGGACTTCCTGCTGGCATAGTGATTAAGATAAACTCCCTTCAGGACAAGGAGGTTATCGAGGCCTTGTATGATGCTTCTAAGCAAGGAGTGCCTATCAAACTGATCGTACGGGGTATATGCTGTTTGCGACCGGGACGGAAGGGTTTAAGTGAAAATATTGGGGTATGTTCCATCGTTGGTGACTTTCTGGAGCATTCACGTATCTACTATTTTCACAACAATAATGATCCAAAGGTGTATGGCGGAAGCGCAGATATCATGGTGAGGAGTTTTGACCGCCGCCTGGAATCATTGTTCCTTATCAGTGATGAAAAATTAAAACAAGAAGCAATAAATATCCTTGCTTATTCCCTGAGAGACAATCAGAATGCATATACCATGCTGGAGGATGGCAGATATGTGGTCAAAGAAGCCAAAGGGTCGGCCAAATTCAATATCCACCAGGAGTTTTTTAAAGTTTCTCAATCAGAAGTAATGACTGCAAGATTGTTTTAGGCACAACTAATTCTTCTCATTTCTTGGCTCTTTTTAAGAAAATTGTTGTTAATTTACCGCTGCTTATCAAGAAAGATTGAGGGTATGGGCCCGATGATGTCTTAGCAACCTTTCTAACCCTTGTTAGATGTGGTGCTAATTCCCACTGCAGATGCAGACCAGATGAGTACCTCCCCACTCCCTTTCTGGAAAAGCTAAAAACAACAATCCATGAAGGGAAAGTTTCAAAACTTACTAAAAGAAAGAATTCTGGTGTTGGATGGTGCAATGGGCACCAGTATTCAAAACTATCAGTTATCAGAAGCAGATTATAGAGGAGATCGATTTCAGGATCATCATAAGGACCTGATCGGGAATAACGACTTGTTGTCTATTTCCAAACCTGAGATTATTAAGAAAATTCACTGGGAATTCTTAGATGCCGGAGCAGACATAATTGAGACCAATACCTTCAATAGTACCAGTATTTCCCAGGCAGATTATGACACGGAGCATTTGGTCACGGAAATAAATTATACTTCCGCCCAATTGGCAAAAGAAGTGGCTTCTGAATTCTCTGATAAAGATCCATCGAAACCAAGGTTTGTGGCCGGCTCATTAGGACCTACCAATCGTACCGCATCGATTTCTTCTGATGTAAATAATCCCGGATTTCGCAGTGTTTCTTTTGATGATCTGGTAGAGGCTTACCGGGAGCAGACTTTAGCCTTGATCGAAGGAGGAGTGGATTTGTTGTTGGTTGAAACAATATTCGACACCTTGAATGCCAAAGCTGCACTGTTTGCCATTCAGGGAATGCCAGCATGTAAGGATATACCGCTGATGGTTTCTGCAACCATCACTGATGCCAGTGGGCGAACCTTGTCAGGGCAAACCACAGAGGCTTTCTTAATATCCGTTTCACATGCTCCCATTATCAGCGTTGGGTTGAATTGCGCTTTGGGGGCTGCCCAATTAAGACCGTACCTCCAGATACTTGCTCACAGCGCCCCGTTTTTTGTTAGTGTACATCCCAATGCCGGGCTGCCGAATGAATTCGGTGAATATGATCAAACACCGGAACAAATGGCGGATCAAATAGAGTCTTTTTTAAAGGAAGGACTGGTTAATATCGTAGGTGGGTGTTGTGGTACTACTCCTGAACACATAAAATCACTATCAAACCTGGTTGAGAAATATTCCACAAGAACAGTCCCTGTACTGGCATGATTAAAGAGAATTCATCAATACCTTATCTTAAGCTCAGCGGTCTGGAGCCTTTGATCATTTCTCCTGACACCAATTTTGTTAATATTGGCGAACGAACCAATGTTACTGGTTCCAGGCGTTTCTTAAGGCTTATAAAGGAAGAAAACTACGAAGAGGCGCTCTCAGTAGCATTGGACCAAGTCAGAGGAGGAGCTCAAATTCTTGATGTGAATATGGATGAGGCCATGATCGATGGAAAATCCGCCATGGTTACTTTTTTAAACCTCATTGCTTCTGAGCCAGAAATTTCCAGGATCCCCATCATGATTGATTCATCCAAATGGGAAATAATTGAGGCTGGGTTAAAGTGCTTGCAGGGTAAAGGGGTGGTTAACTCAATAAGCCTGAAAGAAGGAGAGCAGGTGTTTTTAGAACAGGCACGAAAGATCAATGCCTACGGAGCGGCTGTAGTAGTAATGGCCTTTGATGAAGAAGGTCAGGCAGATAATTACCAACGGCGGGTGGAAATTTGTGAACGATCTTACCACTTATTGATTGAGAAAGCACATTTCAACCCCCAGGATATCATTTTTGATCCTAATATTTTTCCAGTGGCAACCGGAATGGAGGAACATCGAAGGAATGCCCTGGACTATTTTCAAGCTACCCGTTGGATCCGGGAGCACCTTCCGGGTGTGCAGGTCAGTGGGGGAGTAAGTAACGTTTCATTTTCATTCCGCGGAAATAACAAGGTAAGGGAAGCCATGCATTCCGCTTTCCTGTTTCATGCAATCCAGCACGGGATGAATATGGGTATAGTGAACCCAACCATGCTGGAAATATATGACGACATCCCCAAAGATTTCTTGGAGATTGTGGAGGATGTATTGCTGGACCGCAAGGATGATGCAACTGAGCGATTAGTTGAATTTGCCGAGCAGTTTAAAAATGACGTGTCCAAAAGTATTGATGTTCAGGAATGGCGCAATGATTCTGTTGAAGATAGATTGTCCCATGCGCTAATAAAGGGCATTGTAGATTTTGTTGAGCAGGACACTGCTGAGGCCCTGAAAAAATACCAGGTCCCGGTAAAGGTAATTGAAGGACCGTTGATGGACGGGATGAATGTGGTAGGGGATTTATTTGGCTCGGGGAAGATGTTCCTACCTCAGGTAGTAAAAAGTGCCAGAGTGATGAAGAAGGCCGTGGCCTTCTTAGAGCCTTATATGGAAGCTGAACGGGAGAAAAACAACATCAAGAGTGCCTGTCGGATTTTATTGGCTACGGTAAAGGGTGATGTACACGATATTGGCAAGAATATAGTGGGTGTGGTCCTTGCTTGTAATGGTTACGAAATAATTGATCTCGGTGTAATGGTTCCCGCGGAAAAGATCCTGGAAACAGCTCGGGAGCAAAATGTAGATATGATAGGGCTGAGTGGTTTGATAACACCCTCGCTGGATCATATGGTTTACCTGGCGGGTGAAATGGAACGCCAGAAAATGGAGATACCTTTGCTGATTGGCGGTGCCACCACCAGTAGGTTGCATACAGCAGTTAAAATTGATCCTGTTTACAGTGGGACGGTATTGCATGTGCTGGATGCTTCTCGCAGTGTACCTGCTGTCAGCGCACTTAAAGGTGAAGGCAAAGAGAAGTTCCATCAGGAAATCAAAACTGAATATGACCAGCTCAGGGCCTCACATGCGTCACGGGTAAGTCAGAAGCAGTACTTGACCTTGGAAGAGGCCAGAAAAAATAAAGTGGTTATTGATTGGAACAGCCATCAGGTAATTAAACCGAAATTGTTAGGTACCAGGATTTTTAAAGACCTTTCGCTGGAAGACATCAGACCTTATATTGATTGGACACCTTTTTTCCAAACCTGGATGCTTAAGGGTAAGTACCCTGAAATTCTTGATCATCCACAGGTAGGAGAAGAGGCCACAGTATTGTATGCAGATGCCAATCAAATGTTGGATGAAATCATTGCGGATAAATCGTTGAGGGCCGGTGCTGCAATTGGTGTATTCCCCGCAAATAGTTTCGGAGACGACCTATTGGTTTTTGAGGACGATAAAAGATCTTCAAAATTAGCCACCGTACATTTTCTAAGGCAGCAAGGGAAAAAAGGTAAAGGATTAGCTAATTTCTGTCTTGCTGATTTTGTGGCCCCTGAAAACACTGGCATTGCTGATTATTTAGGTTTTTTTGCGGTAACAGCAGGATTAGGCATAGAAGCTTTACTGCAAAAATATCAGGCCCAGCATGATGACTACCAAAGTATTATGGTAAAAGCAATTGCCGACAGACTGGCTGAGGCTTTGGCTGAGTTCATGCACAAAAAAGTGCGAAAGGAACTGTGGGGTTATGCACCTGAGGAACAATGGAACAGCCAGGCTTTGATAAAGGAGATGTATACTGGAATAAGGCCGGCGCCCGGATATCCTGCCTGCCCGGACCACACTGAAAAACGTACCCTTTTTGATATTTTAGGTGCCGAGGAAAAATTGGATATAAGGTTAACCGAATCTTACGCCATGTATCCGGCTGCTTCAGTAAGTGGATACTACTTCGGGAATCCTGAAAGCCGATATTTTGGCCTTGGCAAAATTGGTAAGGACCAGGTTCAGGACTATGCAGCGCGCAAAGCATTACCGGTGGAAGAAATAGAAAAATGGTTGATGCCCAACTTAAAATACGATCCTTAATAATCGCTAAATGAAAATAACGGAACACCTAAATAAGGCAAAGAGTACCTTATTCAGTATTGAAATTTTACCTCCATTAAAGGGCCAAAGCATTCAGGTTCTTTTCGACCATCTGGACCCTTTAATGGAATTTAATCCGCCGTTTGTGGACGTTACCTACCATCGTGAAGAGTACGTCTATAAAGACAGGGGTCATGGATTGCTTGAAAAAAGGTCAATCAAGAAACGACCGGGCACCGTGGGTATCTGCTCAGCTATAAAGAACAAGTACAATGTGGACACAGTACCTCATATCATCTGTGGTGGATTCACCAGGGAGGAAACCGAGAATGCATTAATCGACCTCAATTTTCTTGATATACACAATGTTCTGTTGATTAGGGGAGATGCAATTAAATCCGAAGGCGCCTTTAAACCGGAAGATCTTGGGCATCACTATGGCATCGAACTGGTAGATCAGGTGGTGAACATGAATAACGGAAAATATCTGGATGAGGATTTGATAAAGGCCACTCCAACAGACTTTTGTATAGGGGTGGCAGGTTATCCTGAAAAACATTTTGAAGCGCCCAATCTAATGTTCGATCTACACTATTTGAAAAGAAAGGTTGAATCAGGCGCCCAATATGTGGTAACTCAGATGTTTTTTGACAATCAGAAATATTTTGATTTTGTAAACAAATGCCGGGAACTGGGAATCGATGTTCCCATAATTCCAGGTTTAAAGCCAATTACTATTAAACGGCAAAATACTATTCTTCCCAGGATATTCCATATAGACATTCCGGAAGCATTATCCGATGAAATTGAAAAATGTAAAGACAACGATCAGGTAAAAGAGGTAGGAGTGGAGTGGGCTGTCCAGCAGTCAAAGGAACTGATGGATTTTGGGGTACCCTGTCTGCATTATTATTCCATGGGTAAGGCCGAGCCGGTCCGTAAAATTGCGTCGGCCCTGTTTTAATTCCTGCTTAGGTCTTATTTGTTATTTGGGGCTTGGTACTTATTTTTGCAAGGGCCTTCTGGAGATCTTCGGGTGTATCTATACCATGTGCCTTATAATGGGTAGTAAATACCTTAATACTATAACCACCTTCCAGCCACCTCAATTGTTCCAGACCCTCTGCTTGCTCCAGGGGCGACACCGGTAGGTTTGTTATTTCACCCAGTATATCCGTGCGATAGGCGTAAATCCCAATATGCTGGTAGTACTGATGCGCACTTAGCCAATGGTCAATAGACTGGTTCCTTTGAAATGGCAAAGGAGTCCTGCTGAAGTATATGGCATTGCCCTGGCTGTTGATAATTACTTTAACACAATTAGGGTCTATCAGATTTTCTTGCTGTTCAATTAACTTAGCCTGGGTGGCAATTTGAATATCGGGTTGAAGATTACTGCAGAGGTCCTCGATTTGTCTGGGGTCAATAAACGGTTCGTCTCCCTGAATATTTACCACAAAATCATATTCATCAGTTTCTAGTTCCATAGCTTCCCTGCAACGATCGGTCCCACTGGGATGATCTTCACTGGTCATGCAGGCCTTTCCTCCGAATTCAGTTACCTGCTCAGCGATCTTGGAATGATCGGTGGCCACCACTACCTTGTCTAAACCCGCAGCCTGCATGGCTTGTTCATAAACTCTTTGTACCATGGTTTTGCCATGTACATCAGCCAGTGCTTTCCCCGGGAACCTGGAGGAATGATATCTTACAGGAATAATGCCTAGAATTCTCATTATTCCACTTTTTTTACTTTTAAAGAGGTCCCTTCTTCTCCTATCACTTTGATGGTTTCACCTTCTTCTACAAACTCACCGCGGGTATAGGCATCAAGAACGTACTCTCCGATGAGCACTTTACCGCTGGGTCTCAACACTGTATAGGCAGTTCCTTGTTCTCCCAAATATGATCGGGAATGAAAATTCGAAGTATAACCATCTTTGGCGTTTTGCACATCAAACAAGGCAACCCGTTTGAAGAAGTTGCTTTCTGTGAACCTCACACCTCCAAAGAACATTACGATCACCCCCCCAAGCAGTCCGATTAAGGTAGTGAGCACTGCCGTAAATACCTCTCCTACCGGTACGAAGGAAAAATCAAAGACATCGTTGTTTATCATAACCAGTGAAAGCCCACCAATAGTTAGGATCAAACCTGATATGCCTGCAAGACCAAACCCGGGTATCACCAAAACCTCCAAAGCGATTAACAATATTCCAACCACGAAAACAATTATTTCCCAATTAGCTGCCAGACCATTCAAATAGTAAGGTACCAGATACAAAATTCCGGCTACCACCGAAGCTAGAATCGGGAATCCAACTCCAGGAGTTTGCAATTCAAAATAAATTCCACCAATTATGATCAGGATCAGAATGCCGCTAAGGAAAGGGTTTAAAAAAAAGGCGATCACCTGCTCCACACTATTCTTTTGATATCGGTAGATTTGATAATCGGAGTAGTTCTGGCGTTGAATAATTCCTATGATGTCATTTACTTCGGCTTCACAATAATTGTTGGCGATTGCCTCTGAGGTGGTAAATGTTAGTACTTCCCCTTCCTTGGAGATGCCTGATACTTCCAGGTTTTCATCTACCATTGCTTCGGCAATTTTTGGGTCGCGGTTATTGGCTTCAGCAGTAGAGCGCATAATTGACCGCATATAAGATTGATACTTAGCCGGGGCTACAGTGCCGTCAGCAGTAACCACAGTGGCCGCTCCAATACGGGCACCGGCAGTCATGAATATGCTGTCACAGGCTATGGAGATCAACGCACCAGCAGAGGCGGCGTCTTTATTTATGAAAACATAAATAGGCACTGGAAATTCCAAAATAGCGGTGCTGATATCGTCAGCGTCGTTTAGTGCCCCACCAGGAGTATCCATGTCAATAATCACCAGTTTTGCGTTTACATTTGTGGCTTCTTCCAGGGCAAGTTTTACGTAGCGGTTCATCCGGGGGTCGATAACATCCCGGATCTCCATTACAAATACAGTATCAGATACTATGGTTTCTTGTGCAGTTGACAGGCCCCAGTGGATCAAAAGAATACTTCCAAGAATAAGACGTTTCACATTTCTAAATTTTTGTAGATTAAAATTAACCATAAGCAGCCTATTAACATAAAATAAAAGCACATTTGCTCCGTTCCCAAGAAGTATAAAGCTAAAAATACTTGACCTGCAATATTGTTATTTTTGATCAAAGGGAAGATCTTTAAGTATGGATTATAAAAGATTGATCATCGCGTTTTCGCTGCTGTATTATTCGGCTTTATTATCTTATGCTTCTGATGTAGATTCCATAGGTATCAAAAAGGAAGAAAGTGGGATCTATGTGCTTCACAGGGTTGACCCCCAAGAAACATTATACGCCCTGTCACGCCGCTACGGGACTTCAGTGGAGTCAATAGTGGAAAATAATCAAATAACCGGAAACAGCCTTTCGGTGGGCTTGGTGCTTAGAATTCCATGGCAACACGGGTTGACACACGTGGTACAAACCGCTGAAACCCTTTATAGTATTTCAAAAAAATATGAAATTGGTCTGGACGACATAAAAAGTTGGAACCAATTGACGGATAGTTATGTGCGGGTAGGTGATACGTTGGTGCTTTCGGAGCCAGCAGAACTACTGGTTGATGAAAAGAATCAGGTAACCCAACCGGAAGTTGCGAATTCTACCCCAACAGTAGAGCCATCTACGCAACCGGAGTACGCTATTGAGGAGAAAAAAGTAGTCAAATCAACAGATGTTGTGCCAGTTAAAGAAAATGGAATGGCCGCGGTAATAGATGGCACTTCAGATACCAAAAAGTACTTAGCCCTGCACCGTACCGCTCCCGTCGGAACCATAATGAGGGTTCGCAATGAGATGACGAATTTAAGCGTTTTCGTTCGGGTGGTAGGTAAATTACCTGACACCGGGGCAAATAATAACGTATTGTTGCGCTTGTCCAAAGCGGCACAGGAAGCGTTGGGTGCCTTGGACGATAAATTCAGAGTGGAGCTTTCCTATGTTCCGAACCAATGAAAAATGCCGGATTTCTAAAAGAGTTTCTGGATGAACAATACCTTCGTTTCAATACCCGTGACTTCATTCCTCAGGATCCTATTTGCATACCTCATCAATTCTCCAATATTCAGGACATAGAGATCAGTGGCTTTTGGGTGGCCATGTTAGCCTGGGGGCAACGAAGGACCATTATCAAAAAGGGCAAGGAATTAATGCATATCATGGACAACTCACCACACGATTTCGTAATGAATTGTTCGGAAAGGGATTTGAAAAGCCTGATGAACTTTAAACACCGTACCTTCAACAGTACGGATTCCTTGTATTTTGTTGATTTTTTTAAGAGATTTTATAAAGAGCACAGCTCATTAGAGGAAGCTTTTTTACCAGCGGGAGGAAGGTTTACCGATATGAGGTCGTCTCTAAGTTGTTTTCACCAACGTTTTTTTGATTCTGATCATGCTCCCGGGCGCACCCGAAAACATGTAGCAACTCCAGCTCGAAATTCAGCCTGTAAGCGTATTAATATGTTTCTTCGCTGGATGGTGAGAAAGGATTCCAACGGGGTAGATTTCGGGATTTGGAAGAAGATGAGGACCAGAGACCTTATTTGCCCTTGTGACCTTCATGTGCAGCGAACAGCCCGGCGATTAGGACTTGTAATGAGAAAACAGAATGACTGGAAAATGGCCCTTGAACTGACAGAGAAATTGAGGATTTTCGATCCTGAGGATCCGGTTAAATACGACTTTGCCTTATTTGGATTAAGTGTGTTAAACCCTGACTATTCATTGGACTTTGTAATAAACTAACCGGGCACTTTCCACTCTTCCGGTCCTTTTCTCCATTCCTGTAGTAAGGAATGCTGTGCCGGATTCACCATCCCCTGACCTACTGCATATTCCACCAGTAAATGATAATTGCTTAAACTGAACCAAGGGACCAGTGCTTCTTGAAAATTATTGTCAGCAATGTCAAACCCATAGGTGAATATTGAAGCTAGCCCAAGGACCTTCATGTCAGCATTTCTCAGGGCCTCAATGGCTTTTAAGGAACTTCCGCCGGTAGATATCAGGTCTTCAAGAACTACCACCTTTTGTCCCTCTGAATAACTGCCTTCAATTAGGTTTTCCAACCCATGCCCTTTAGGCTTTGACCTGACATATAAGAATGGCAGTTCCAGTGAATCTGCTACTAAAACACCCTGGGGTATACCTGCTGTAGCTACTCCGGCAATGGCTTCACATTCCGGAAACACTTGTTTTATCTTTTTGGCCAAACACGATTTAATAAACGACCGGATCTCTGGAAATCCCAGTGACATGCGATTGTCACAATAAATAGGAGAGTGCCAGCCGGAGGCCCATATAAAGGGTTGTTCCACATTGAGTTTGACCGCCTGTATCTTCAGAAGTAAAGAAGCCACTTCAATCCCTATTTCACGGTCGCCAGCGGTTTCAATCATGTCACGAAAATACAATTATATTTTTTAAAAAAACTGCAGCCAGGTTTGCCGAAATAATTTTATTGTATTCATTTGTAGTGAGTTTGAATTTTTTTATATGAAGCTATTTGTTAATAGCATTCCTGTCCGCATACAAAAACTTGGTAAATCAATAAAAATCTCCAATTACGATGTAATTATAAACGGAGGTAATAAGAATATTTATGTGGGAATGTTACTGGGCGATGTTCTGATCAATGACGCCTCAATTGCTCAAATCGATCGGATGTTTAAACTGATGAGGAGAAAAAGATTGCAAAAGTTAAACTCTATCACCATTACCGTGGACGACAGGGAATCAGCACGACATTTTGTAAAAAACAGATTTAGGATCATCAAAGCCAGTGGCGGAGTGGTAAGTAAGGAGGATATGATTCTTATGATTTATCGTTTTAATAAATGGGACCTTCCTAAAGGGAAGCTGGAAAAGGATGAAACATCGGTAGAAGGTGCAAAAAGGGAGGTGGAAGAAGAGTGTAACATAAAGGTGAGTATGCGAGGTAAAATTTGTTCTACATGGCATTCATACTCATTGAATGGTAAAAACATTCTAAAGAAAACTGCCTGGTATGCTATGTCCTGCGATGATGATAAAGAAATGAAACCACAAATCGCCGAGGACATTCAAGAGGTGCAGTGGAAAAATCCCAAAGCATTGAAGGAGGCCCTTTTCAGTACTTATCCATCAATTAGATACGTGATCAAACGCTATCAGTCCGGCAATAAAGTAACTGCTAAATCCGATAAGGAAGGAAATTAGTAATATCGCCGCCATATTTATGTACCTCACGGATTATCGAGCTGCTAATTGAAGCATAGTTGGGCGATGTAATCAGGAATACGGTTTCAAGTTCCTGATTTAGATACCGGTTCACTTGTGAAATGCTGTTTTCGTATTCAAAGTCGGTGGTATTCCTCAAACCACGAAGCAGGTATTTTGCGCCATAGCTTTTTGCCAGGGTAGCGGTTAATTGGTCATAGTCGATTACTTCTATTGGGTCCTTTTTCTTAAAAGCAGATCTTATGTGATCTTTCATTTGGTAAATATCAAAGTATCGTTCTTTTTGACTATTGTACCCAATGGCAACTATGATTTTGTCAAATATATTCAAACCCCGACATACAATATCATGATGTCCTTTGGTATAAGGATCAAAAGAGCCAGGAAAAATAGCAATTTTATCCACGGTTACTCGCAATAATAAAGCCCCATTAGATCGAAATATAGATGTTCCTCGATTTCGTCAAATTCAAAACCAAAATTTAGGACTGACGGGCGCTTACCAAATGAGATATTTCTTATGTACTTGTACAAAATTTTAAAATACTCTGATTTATTGTTGATATTGCCCCATACATGAACTTTGCTAAAATTGGGGTCGAGTTCTAATTGATCAATGGTGACCATTATATAGTTCAAAAACTCTGATGGAGTGTGGTGGTCAAATTGGTTGCAATAAAGCAGTTTATTCCTTTCATGAACCAGTACCTCGGTTGAGTCAATATTCATAAATAGAGACATCGATTTAAGCTGGCTGGTATCGCTTTGACGGGATATGCCCTCAATTAATGCACTGCAATAATGTAATAAATGAATGTTAACATTCGGGTATAACTCTTTGAACCAAGCGACGATTTTTTTATTTGCCGCAAAGACATTAACCATCTTACCGGTATTGTGCTTGTAATAGTAACACACTTCGTCGGAGTGAATTTCACAGTTTAACTTCAGGTAGTCTGATAGTGATTCTTTATCAAATAATAGGTTGGGAACTAGTACGGACTTTGGATTTAAGAACGCCAGCTTTATAGAACCCCAAAAACCAGCGTTTAGCAGATGGTGGCTTTCGAACAAGACCTTTAAGGTATCTACAATTTCATCGGGTTGGTCGTTGCTGCCAATAAGATAATCTTCCAACAACAGACAATAGTTGGACTTGGTGTCAATGACGCAGAATTTGAAATGCTGTTTTCCCAGTAAAAAGTAAAGATTATATTGACTCAGGTGGTCGACATTAAACTTATTGCTTTTTACTTTTCTAACTAAATGATAGTCTACCACACTGATGTATGCCAATTATTCCCAATTTCCAGCTGTCGTCACATCCGTGCGGCTACCAAAGCGCAGGGGCTTTCGATTTTTAATTTCATTGTCTTCAAGACGGGTTGGATCAAATGGGTCCGGATCCACCACCTCAAGCACATCAACCATAACTCCACTTTTATTTATCTTATCAGCCCATATAAGGAATTTTTTGTCAGAATCAGGTACAAATGGTAGTTTGTTCACATCAAAGTTTGAAGAGAACAAAGAGTCAATTACCGGTACTGAACCAAGAGTATCTATTGCTACAACTACACTGTCAGCCCCGTAATCCAGAGTAATGATCGTTTCCTTCCTTTCAGTAATATATATACGGCCGGTATCTACAAAATTTACCAGTTTATCCCAATCACTGGTGAAAACTCCGTTGGCTGCCTGGTAAGATATTTCTGCAGCACGGATTTGCATCAACTTATCAATAACTTTTGCCTCTATTGATTTGATCATTTTTTCTTGTTCAATGTCATGCGCAATCCCGCTAATCAGGAAATAAGCCAATCCAATGCTGGCCAGATAGAATACAACAGTTAGTATCTTGGTGGTGTTCATTTTCTACGAATTTAGTTATTCCTACGTTGATCAACCAAATTATGACCAATCAGAACGCTATTTTATGTAATTATTTCCAATTTTGGAAATACCCATTCAAATATAAAAGCTGATGTGGGTGACTTATTTTATTGAATATTGAATGTAACTGAGGCCCTTGTTCATCTTCTATATCATTTTGTTGAAAGTATTTAACCTCCTCAATAATTTGTTTATCAGGATCAAGCTCCGGATCGTACCCTGTAATTAGCTGCCCTCCTGTTTGTTGGACTTTAAAAAAAAGTTCTATTGCGTGCAAGGGAGCAGCATGAAATTCATTAACGAACAGGAATTCCTCTACGGTAATTTGCAGACCGGTTTCCTCCAGAAATTCCCTTTCCAGACATTCATGGACTGACTTTCCAAACAACATACCTCCCCCCGGTGGAGCCCATAGATAACCAGCGTCTGTTAACCCCTGATGTCTCACCATCAATACTCCCTGCTCATTGACCAGAAGCCCGCAGGCCCTTAATCTTAATGCCCCTCCGAAGTTTTCAGCTAATTGCTTTTTCATTTGTAGGTCTATTCGTAAACTTAACGCTGTTTATAACTGCCATGTTAACAATCTCTATCATACTAACAAAGGAAAGAAAACTAAATTGAAAGCTCCCAATACTGCCCGGGTAGCAGAAATATTAGCGAGTAAGTTCACGTTTCATCCAACCCAGGACCAATATAGGTTCTTTAAACTTACTGAACAATTTGTCCAGTCCGATGATCCAAGAACTACCCTGGTCTTAAAAGGATATGCAGGTACCGGCAAAACATCTTTAGTAGGTGCTCTGGTAAAAGCACTTCCTTCCTTTGGATTTAAGGTATTATTATTGGCCCCCACCGGAAGGGCGGCTAAAGTACTGGCAAGATATGCCCGAAAATCTGCCTTTACCATTCATAAGATTATTTACAGGATAAAAGATAAAGAGACCATTAGAGGCGGATTTTTTCAGTTGAAGAAGAATTATTCAAGTAATACTATATTTATTGTGGATGAGGCATCCATGATTTCCGAGGGGTCCTTAGACGCTGGAGTCTTAACCGATCTGGTTAAATATGTCTTCCAGAACAAAGGAAATAAATTAATGCTTATTGGTGACAATGCTCAGTTACCCCCTGTGGGTCAATCTAGCAGCCTTGCACTGTCAGAATCCCATCTACAGCAAAAATATGGTCTGTCTGTGCTATCAGTGGAGCTCAATGAAGTGATGCGCCAGTCATATGACTCTGGTATTTTAATAAATGCCAACTCCCTTCGACACGAAATGAAAAATTCAACCCCCAAGATAAAATTCACCTTGAAACCGGCAGGTATTTTTAAGATGAATGGCGACCGTCTTGAAGAGGGACTCAGATATGCTTATGATAAGTACGGAATGGGAGAGACCATAGTTATTTGCCGGTCCAACAGAAATGCTGTGGATTATAACAGGCATATTCGACATGCCCTCTTTTTCAAGGACCAGGAATTGGATGCTGGAGATCAAATCATGATAGTTCGCAATAATTACTTCTACCAACCTGAGCACTCACCCATGGGGTTCTTGGCCAACGGAGAGTTTGCGGAAGTAATGAAGATCTTGGATTTCGAAGAAAAATATGGGTTCCGTTTTGCAGATATTGAGATTCGCTTACTGGATGACCCTACTAGTCAGGCACTGGTAGTGAAAGTTATACTGGATACATTGCATTCAACCCATCCGTCATTGTCAGAAGAACAGTTTCGATCGCTTTTTGATCAGGTAAGAATGGACTATCATGGCAATGTGAAGAGTAGTGAGGTTAAAAGCGCCCTAAAAATTGACCCATACCTCCAATCATTGCAAATTAAATTTGCCTATGCTTTAACCTGCCATAAATCTCAAGGAGGGCAGTGGAAGGCCATATTTTTGGATAAAGGGTATGTCCCACCAGAGCAACTTAATCTTGACTATTTGCGTTGGTTATATACAGGAGTGACCAGAGCAACGGATGAACTGTTCCTGGTTAACTTTGACCCTGATTTTTTCACCAGTTAGGCAAGATTATTGTAGGAATGACCTGAATATGATACCTTTGTTAAGGAATTAGTAAAATAAATAAAGTTATGATTAGAAAATTTTTTGCGTTGTCCCTAATACTGGCCGGGTTTGTATTGATTGGTCCGGCACAGTCACAGAATGAAGAATCTCCCAAAGGAGCAGAGATTTCCTTTGCTGAAAGCTCCAAAAATTTTGGGGATATTACCCAGGGTGATGTAGTTGAGTACACCTTTAAATTTGAAAATACTGGCAATCAACCTTTGATTCTGTCCAACGTTTTGGTAACCTGTGGATGCACTGCCACTAATTGGCCCAGAGACCCGGTGGCACCTGGTAAATCTGCCGAAATTGCTGTTCGGTTTGATAGTAAGGGTAAAAACGGCGCCCAAAACAAAATTATTACTGTGGTTTCCAATGCGATAAACCCCCGGGAAAAGGTAAGCATCAAAGCAAATGTGCTTCCTAAAAAGAAAGACGATACCTGACCCTTAGAATTTAAAAAGCATTGTAAAGGGCCCTATTGTTGGGCCTTTTTTTATAACCAGGAATTGTCATATGGACTTGGATATTGCAATAGACAAAAAAACCCATCCAATTATAAAAAGCACACCTCCCAACGGTGTAATAATGCCCCACTTGGTATTGTTGGTTAGACAAAGAATATAAAGGGACCCTGAAAATAAAATGATCCCTGCAATATGAGACCAGGCTGCATAACCCATAAACCTGTGAGGTATTTTGAACATTAGTCCACCGATCAGAAGTAGCGCCAAACTGTGGTAGAATTGATAGGTCACCGCAGTGTTGAAGGTATCAGTTCGTTGGTTGGCCTCTAGAAATTCTTTTAACGCATGCGAACCAAATGCTCCAATCATGACCGACAGACCCGCAAATCCGGCTCCAGTTAGTAATATCAGTTTTTGCATAGTTTAATTAATTATTTTATCGTCACTTACGGGAATAAATACCGCTCTACGCCCAGCGCTTAGTTTCTGGCACCGAAAATACTGCTTCCGATGCGGATTAATGTACTCCCTTCTTCAATGGCAATCTCAAAGTCATTGCTCATCCCCATAGAAAGTTCTTTGATATCAAAATTTGGAGGTGTATGCAAGGATTTTATCTGCTCAAACAGCTGCTTCAGTTTTCTGAATTCTCCCCGAATCAGTTCCTTGTCCTCCGTAAATGTTGCCATTCCCATCAAGCCAGCAATCTTTAATCGGCTAAACCTGTCGAAGTTACCGGTGGTAATCATTTCAACTAAGCTTTCTTGTTCAAAACCAAACTTACTTTCTTCCTCAGCAATGTGAACCTGCAGTAGACAGGGTATTGATCTTTTATACTTTGCAGCTTGCTTATTTATTGCGTCAGCTAATTTAAGGGAATCTACTCCATGGATCATACTGACAAATGAGGCAATCATTTTCACTTTGTTGGTTTGTAAGTGACCAATCATGTGCCATTCAATATCTTTTGGTAGTGACTGGTATTTTTCTGTTAATTCCTGAACTCGATTTTCTCCGAATCGACTGAAGCCTGTGCGATAGGCCTCCATAATTACTGAAACAGGCTTGGTTTTACTCACAGCAACCAGTCGGCATCCAGTTCCCTTGAGACGTTTTTCGATTGACTCTAAATTCGAAGCGATGGACATATTAGTCTTCCAAAATATTGCTAATAAAAGAAGATTTGGTTAATAACCATATCAATAATAGGATCACACCCCAGGTAAGATAGACAGAATAAAAATCAGTGGTATTGCTGAAACGCGACTCTTTAATCTCAACTTTTTCGTATTCGTCTATTTCCTGAAACACCTCTTGCAAGGCTTGTTCATTAGATACCCTGTAGAATTTTCCTTCTCCAATTTCCGCAATTTCCCTAAGGGTGGTCTCATCAAGAGAGCTTTGAACGTAGTTTGTTCGACCGAATAAATCTTTACCCCAGGGAACTTGCCCTTCTTTCCCAATGCCAATAGTATACATCTTTATTTCAAATGCACTAGCCAATTCAGCAGCGGTAATAGGATCTATATTACCAGCGGTGTTATCGCCATCACTTATCAGGATCAATACTTTGGATTTGGAGTCAGATTCTCTCATACGGTTGGTAGCTACTGCCAATGCACTGCCGATGGCTGTCCCCCTGTTTTCAATCTTATCAAAATTGATGTCATCTATGTAGGTAAACAAAAGATCATAATCAGTAGTTAATGGGGCCAGGGAGTAAGCGTCACCTGAAAAAATTACCAGTCCTATGCGGTCCTGGAACCTGCCATTGATAAACTTACGCGCCACTTCTTTGGCGGCCTCTAAACGATTTGGTCGGAAGTCTTCGATTTGCATAGACTGCGAAATATCGATAACCAACATAATGTCAATTCCCTCAGACCATTGCTCGACTGCTTCATTGGTTTTTTGCGGCCTGGCTAACGCGGCCAACAATAAAGACAGTACAATTACTCCAAGCAATGGAGGTATATGGCGAAGCAGGCTGCTGGCTTGCCACTTTAGCTGCTTATCCGGAAAAGATGAGGGTAATTTCTGGCGGAATTTATAATGCAACAACCATCGAATAATTAACAACAGCGGAACCAAAGGAATTAGGTACAGCCAAATAGGGTATTCCCAATCAAAGCTTTGGAGTGTTTCCGGTTTAAACCATTCTATATTAAACCAATCACCTACGTCCAGTAATTCTTCAAACATGTTTTAGTTCATCTATTTTTTGGCTAAACCGGTCTATTCCAAACTCAAAGAGTTTGGAAATAAGACCATTCATATCAGAACTTTTAAATTCACCATAAATATTTGAGTCAATCAAACGCAGCGTTTCCTTAAACTCCCGGTTCTGTTCAAGGATTACGATTTCCTTGGTGGTAAGCTTGGTATATGGCATTCCTTCCAACCGCTCTAGATATGCCTTCCAAAAGCCTAGTAAATGTTCGGCTTTGTCTGACGAATCCAACCCCTCATTTTGTAGTAACTTAAACTTTTCAAGAAATTTCAAATGAGCACGCCTTAATCTATAAACTTTAAATCGTCTGCTAATTTCTTTGCCGAAGAAAACCGCCACCAAAAAGGCAATGACCAGAATTATTCCTAATGCTATCAATAAGTAAGGGTAATTGAATGCTTTAGAGACCTTCTGATAGTCAATGGTTTCTTGTAGGTTGAGGGAATCGATATTTTCGGTGATTATCAACTGCAGAAACAGGCTGTCAACGTTTGATTCAATCTTGGTGGAGTCACCCTCTGACACCTGAAAAATAGGAAGTCCTAGTTTTTGAATGGAGTCTAATTCAAAAGTAACCAGCTCAAAGACCACGCTGTCATTACTGGTGTTTTCATCTGAGATGGTACTCAAATAGCTTTTTCCGATGAACTCAAAAGGATAATAATTATAAATGGAATCCGGAAATAATACTTCCATTCCCCTGGGATAGTCTACTATTAATGTGAAATCGACATGTTCGCCAATTTGAACGGTATCTTTTGAAAAATATCCTCGTGGAATTATTTCTTGTCCCAAAATCACCACACCCTTCAGCAATAGAGCACTACAAATAATAAGTACTTTATACACTTTTTGCTTTCGTTTTATTTCTCAGATTGAATAATTTAATAAGCATTGGAACATAGTTTTCCTGGGTGTTTATGCTGAGGTAATTTACCTGATGTTTTTTACAAAACTGTTGCAGCTCATTTTGGTTTGAATCGAAAGTATTCACCAGCCTCTGGCGGAAGGATGGAGAAGAAGTATTGATCCAATGGGTTTTACCGGTCTCTTTGTCGAATAGGGGAATGATCCCCAATCGAGGTAGGTTCGATTCCATATTATCAAAAAGGTGAATGATTACCAGGTCATGTTTCTTGGATAGTGCTTTCAAGTTTTTCCAGTAATTTTCATCGATAAAATCGGAAATAAGAATGATCACACTACGTCTCTTCACCAGGTTAAGGGCAAAGGCGATGGCCTTGTTGAGGTCGGTTTTACGAGAACTTGTTTGGTAATTAAACAGACTGGTAATAATCTGGTAGGCATGCTTCATGCCCTTAGATGGTTTTATATATAGCTCTCGTATGTCTGTAAATCCAATCAGTCCCACCTGGCTGGATTCCTTTATCGCAGACAAGGTAAGCACTCCACAGATTTCTTTGCCTATGTCGATTTTTTGTTTACCCTTCGCTCCAATTTCCTGACTGGCGCTTAGGTCTATTATAAAGAAAACTGTTTGTTCTTTTTCTTCTTTGAAGGTTTTCACGAAAGTCCCGTGCCCTTTTGCGGTTACATTCCAATCAATGGTACGGGTGTCATCTCCGTATTGATACGCTCTAACATCGTCAAATTCAATGCCGGATCCTTTGAAAATAGAGTGAAAATTACCCTGCATTTGTGAAGTGATGGCCTTCCTTATCTCAATCTCATATCTCCTTAATTTATTAAGCAGTTCCTTCATTCAGAATTGATCTAAAGTTTAAAATTAGAACTTATTTAAGTAATTTTCATCGTGAAAAAGTATTTTTTAATTCTTCTGGTTGCCCTCGCCTGTTCCTCTGAATTGAAGGACAAACCATTGAATCTCATGACTAAAGAGCAGATGGTTGCTTTCCTGATCGACTCACATCTAGTCGAAGGTAAGTTGCAAACAATTAAAATAAACACGGATTCTCTAAAGTTAATTTTTCTAGATCTGGAGAAGGAGCTTTATCAGGAACATCACATTGATTCTGAGCAATTTATGCAAAGTTACCACTACTACTTACATGAGGTGGATGAGCTTAGTGAAATATACGAAGCTGTGATTGACAGCCTTAGCTTACGGGAAAAAATGTTAAATACAGGTCAATAAATTCAATCATGCAACTTTATCCTCATCAAATTGAATCAAAATTGGGATTTGATAAGATCAAAGCCTTGATCAAATCTTATTGTAGTAGTGATTTGGGGAGGGCCAAAGTTGATCAGATGAGCGTCCTTGGAGACTACAGCACCATAAATAAGCTATTGAACGCTACCCAGGAGCAGGTGAAGCAGATGTCCTCCGGTGACTCCTTTCCGGCGATACGGGGATTTGATCTGGCATCAGAACTGGAAAATTGCCACGTGATAGGCTACTTCATGTCTTCGGAAATATTGTTTCAGTTGATAGTTAACCTGGAGCTATCCAAGTATTGCATAAAATACTTCGTAAAATATGAACAGGAATATCCTTTATGGAATGAAGCCTCAGGCCACATTGTGGTTCAGGATGAATTACTAAAGAGGTTGCACCAAACTTTTGATAATAAAGGAGAGGTCAAAAATACCGCAAGTGATAAGTTAAAAAAGATAAGGCAGGAGATACGAAATAAGCAGGGCAAAGCTAGAAAAGAGTTGGAAGCCATCCTAAAACAGGCAAGCGAAAAGGGGTATACAGAAAAGGACAGTGGTCTCACCATTCGTGAAGGCAGACTGGTAGTGCCATTGTATGCGGAACATAAACGTCGTATCAAGGGCTTGATAGTAGATGAGTCAACTACAGGAAAGACTGTTTTTCTGGAACCCATTCAAGTCTTCAATCAGAATAATGAGATTCGCGAGCTCCATTTCGCTGAAAACCGGGAGATCATTTCAATCCTTACCTCCCTGACTTCGAAAGTTGCGTCCCAAAAAGACCAGTTGATGACCGCTGAGGGTTTTCTTGCCGAGCTGGATTTCACCAGGGCAAAGGCTAAAGTAGCCATTCAACTAGATGCCTGTAAACCCAATTTTACGGATTCCAGTGACATGGTATTGAAAAATGCCCGTCATCCAATATTGGTATCCTCTAATAGGAAATTGGACCTCCCGGTGGTGCCACTAAATATTGTGATTAATGAGGGACAAAGAGTGATCGTAATATCCGGGCCAAATGCAGGCGGCAAATCAGTTTGTTTAAAAACAGTGGGCTTGCTTCAACTAATGTTACAATCCGGGGTGTTGGTACCCGTTTCTGAAGAGTCCTCCATGGGGTGCTTTAGTAAGTTATTTATTGACATCGGTGATGAACAGTCCATAGAAAGTGATTTGAGTACCTACAGTAGTCATCTTCAGAATATGAAGTATTTTCTTGGGCATTGTGATAAAAATTCGCTGTTTTTAATCGATGAATTTGGGACAGGGACTGAGCCACAATTCGGAGGTGCCATAGCGGAATCCATTCTTACCGGACTGGTAGCAAAGGAGGCCAGGGGTTTGGTTACTACTCATTATGGGAATTTGAAGAAGTATGCCGAGGATGCCCGGTATGTAGTAAATGCTGCCATGAGATTTGATCTGAAGAAGTTGGTTCCGCAATACATACTGGATGTCGGTCGACCGGGTAGTTCGTTTGCTTTGGAAATCGCCCGTCAGATAGGATTGCCAGATGATGTTTTACAAGAGGCAAAGGCTAAAATTGGTCATGATCCAGTGGCATTTGAAACCTTGGTAAGTGAATTGGAACAAGAAAAACTAAAGTTTGAGAAGTACAATAAAAACCACCAAAAACTAACAACTGCTCTTGAGGAGCAGAAATCTAACTATGAGCACCTATTGACACAGTTGAACAGTACACAGAATGACATTATTAATAAGGCTAAAAGTGAAGCTCAGGAGTTACTGGTGGAGGCAAATCGAAGAATAGAGGCTACTATTAGAATCATACAAGAGAGCAAAGCACGGAAGTCTACTACACATGAAGTACGCAAGAAACTGAATGATTTCAGGAAAAAAAACCAACCAGAACCATCCAAAGAAGTGGAGAAGATGACTTTAATCACTGGTCCAATAAATCCAGGTGACCTGGTGCGTATTAAACAAAGTCAGGCTCGGGGAGAGGTAATAAGCGTATCAGGTAAGTCAGCAGTGATACTTATAGGAGCTCTAAAATCGAATGTTCGAATTGAGCGGCTCCAAAAGATTGGGAAAGCTAAGAATGAAGCGCCTGCACCAACCAGGAGCAATTTGGATATCCATAAAAGAAGAGCTCATTATTCCACTCAACTGGATGTACGGGGTTTCAGGGCAAATGACGCCTTGAAAGCGGTGATGGACTTTATCGATGAGGGAATGCTTCTGGGGATGACTGATTTAAGTATCCTTCATGGTAAAGGAGACGGAATTCTCAGGGCAGTCATCAGAAAACAGTTACAAGGCGATCCTTCCATCCAATCTATCCAGGATGAACATGTTCAAAGAGGAGGGGCAGGGGTAACCCTGGTCTACTTAAAATGAGCGTTAATTTTTTACCAGATTAAAGACATAGCCCCCCGTGGTATTTGATGTTCTTCCCAAGGGGCTTCCGGATTCATCAACGGTTAGAGAAATCTGCAACTCTGTATTATTGTTTGTAAGGGATATGCTGAACTGGAAGCCATTGTCAGTTCTTTCTATTAGATTAATATTTCCGCCGACGTAATCCCAGTTTTTCGTCCCTGTTTCAAAAGCTTCCCCACCGGTATTCACAATAGTATATTTCTTGTTGTTGCCTTCAGAGTCAGCATTAAAGGTAATTGAGAAATCCCCAAACCGGTCGTCAGTAATTTCTCCATCAATTTCCTGGATTACCGTTCCAGGCTCCCATCGACTCAATAATTTAGCCGTTTGAATTTGTTCCGGGGTTAATTGTGGGTCACCACCGTCATCGCTGCTACAAGCTGCGAAAATAAAAATCGAGCATAGAATCAGTATTGCTGGTAATTTGCTTATGGTATTCATTGTATTCCCAAAGATAAGGTCAATTATAATCAATAAACGGGTTAGTTTAAAATTTATTCTTTTCTAAAACGCTGGATGTAAGGAATAACTAAATGTTTAAGTTTACCTTGGTTTACTGCTCCCTAATTGAATCAGTTGATCACAAAAGTCATACTCATGGCGTTGGTTGGAGCTAATAATTATCAGTTTTTCCGATTTAACTCTTTTAATTTCTTCTTTATACCATGAAGTCCCTGATTCATCGAAGTTGGTAGTGGGTTCATCCAATAACAAAACCGGGGTAGATGAGAAAATACCAATTGCCAGCTTCACCCGTTGTTTCATACCGCTGGAAAAAGTATGTAATGGTTTATTCAAAGCGTGCTCTAGGGTTGCCATAGCCGCAATGTCTTTTGAGGACAGCCCTTCCAGGTTAGGCTTAAGGCCAAAATGAAATTTCAGAAACTCGTTTAGTGTTAATTCCTCAGGCAGTTCCATATATGGAGCTACATATGATATATATTTATATATAGAGTCGGGGTCTACGGTTTCGTTACTTTTCCGATAAGTTACTTCACCGGCAGTACATGGAATCATCCCGGAAATAATTTTCAGTAAAGTAGTTTTCCCTGATCCATTGGGCCCAGTTATAGCGTAAGAGAGTGGAGCGCAAAACCGATGGTTCAGATCTTTAAACAGCCAATCTTGATTGAATCGTTTGGATACTTTGTCCAGTAGGATTTCCATTTACCGGATCCTGGAATAACCTCTCATTATTCCCCGATTGGAGTTTCTGATGAAATTAATGATAATATCTCTTTCTTTGGTAGGACTCAATTCAAGCTCAATGAAGTCCAGGGCTTTGCTGTTATTAAGACCTTTTAGGAAAATGTGGCGGTAAATTTCCTGTATTTCATTGATTTTTTCGTTCTTATATCCTCTGCGCCTTAAACCAATCGAGTTGATCCCGCAATAACTAAGAGGTTTTCGTGCAGCTTTAGTAAAAGGAGGTACATCCTTACTTACCAGGGATCCGCCAGACAGCATTACATGGGCTCCAATATGCACAAATTGATGTACGGCACTGGCACCTCCTATTATAGCATGTTCATTAATCACCACGTGTCCCGCCACCTGAGCGCCATTTGCCAGTATACAGTTGTCCATGATTACACAGTCATGAGCAACATGTGCATATGCCATGATTAAGCAATTCTTCCCAATTATTGTTTTGTGTCTATCAACTGTCCCCCTGCTTATGGTAACAAATTCCCGGATAATGGTATTGTCGCCGATTTCGGCAATAGTTTCCTCGCCCTCATATTTCAAATCCTGAGGTATTGCGGAAATTACCGCGCCTGGATAGACCTTACAATTCTTGCCGATTCTGGCACCTTCATTGATGGTCACATTGGAACCTATCCAGGTACCTTCTTTAACCTCTACATTCTTATCAATGGTAACGAATGGTTCAATAACCACATTGTGGGCTATCTTGGCTTGGGGGTGGATGTATGCAAGTGGTTGGTTCATGTATCCTTGCGAACGATTCGGGCAGTCATAGAACCCTCACATACCAGTTGTTTTCCTACATAACCTCTTCCACGCATCTTGGCGATGCCTCTTTTGATAGGGGCCGTGAGGTCACAGTATAGTATCAGCGTATCACCAGGTAATACCATTTTCCGAAACTTAAAGTTTTCAACGCCTAAAAACATGGTCCAGTAATTTTCAGGATCGGGTACTGTATTTAATACCAAAAGACCTCCCACCTGGGCCATTGCTTCGATTTGCAGCACCCCAGGCATAACCGGGTTTCCAGGAAAATGACCCTGGAAAAAGGGCTCATTCATGGTCACATTTTTAACTCCAGCCACACTATTCTCATCCAAGTGGAAAATTTTATCCACCAACAAGAATGGATACCGGTGTGGTAATCGTCTCTCGATCTGTTTTATATCCAATACCGGCGGTAGTTTTGGATTATAGGAAGGTATATTGGCATCAGCTTCGAGCATGGCCTTTTTTAATTTTTTTGTGAAAGCAACATTAGCTGCATGTCCTGGTCTGGCGGCAAGTATCTGGGCTTTAATCGGTCTTCCAAGCAGGGCAAGATCACCCACTATATCCAGTAGTTTATGACGGGCAGGTTCATTGCGGTACCTTAGTTCAACGTTGTTGAGAATTCCTTCTTTTTTAACCTTGACCTTAGGTTTATTAAATAACTTAGCCAGTGATGCAAGCTCATTATCCTTCACCTCCCGATCCACCACAACTATGGCATTATTCAAGTCACCCCCTTTGATAAGTCCATTCTCATGAAGCATTTCAAGTTCGTGTAAAAAACAGAAGGTGCGACAACTAGCAATGTCTTTGCTAAAGTCGCTGATATCATTGAGGTAGGCATGCTGACTGCCCAATACAGGAGAGTTATAGTCAATCATTACCGTAATCCGGTAGTCATCCAATGGTAAGGCAGCAATTTCAACATCTCTGTTTTTATCCCTGAAGATAACTGCCTCCGGCACTTCGAAGAAGTTTCGAGGGGCATTTTGTTCTACTGTTCCAACACCCTCTAGTGCTTCTGTAAATATTTTAGCGCTTCCATCCATAATAGGAGGCTCCGGACCATCCAGTTGTATCATTATATTGTCAACTTCTAGCCCCACCAATGCGGCCAAAGTATGCTCAACAGTATTGATTTTGGCCCCGTCTTGCTCGATTGTGGTTCCACGGGAAAGATCCACAACATTGTCAACATCAGCATCCACAGTTGGTTGATTGGGAAGGTCAACGCGTTGGAATTTTATTCCATGACCTATCTTGGCCGGTTGAAAAGTCATATTAGCTATTACCCCAGTATGAAGGCCAACACCTGAAACAGTCACCGGCTCTTTTATGGTATGTTGTTTGATATTCATTCTATTTCTCGCTGGGGGTCAAATTTAGTACTTTTTTCTCAAGATCATTAATTCTGTTGGCCATATTGGGAAGGTTTTTAAAAACTGCATATGACCGTTTGAAATCCCGGATTTCAAATGCGGGGCTGCCCAACAAAATTGATCCTTCTGACTTAATTGATTTGCCTATTCCGGCCTGTGCCCCAATGGTTACATGGTCGGAGATTTTCAAGTGACCAATGATTCCAGCCTGACCGGCAACAATGCAGTTTTTGCCAATTTTAGTAGATCCTGAGATTCCGGCCTGGGCAGCTATCGCGGTGTTTTCCCCGATTTCTACGTTGTGCGCAATCTGAATGAGATTATCCAGTTTTACGCCAGATTTTATTACAGTTGACTCCATAGTGCCACAATCTATAGTAGTATTTGCACCCACACTCACTGCATCTTCCAATATTACATTGCCAACTTGTGGTATAGCTTCAAAGCTTCCATCTGGTTGGGGAGCAAATCCAAAGCCATCGCTACCGATAACCGCCCCCGCGTGAATTACACAGTTCTTTCCAACAACAGAATTAGAGTAAATCTTTACACCTGGATAGACCAGGGTATTGTCTCCAATCTTCACGTTATCCCCTATATAAACATGAGGATAAATTTTTACATGATTTCCAATGTTCGTACGGCTCCCAATGTATGAAAATGCTCCTCGGTACCCTGATTCACCAATCACTGAACCTTCTCCTAAGAATGCCGGCTCTTCTACACCTACTTTCTCTGATTCTGTCAGTTTTTGGTATTGTTTTAAAAGAAGGGTAAGGCTATTGTAAGGATCATCAACTGTGATCAAAGCGGATCGTACGGGTTCTTTCAGTTGCAGCTTTCGATTTATTATGACTGCGGTAGCCTTAGTTGTGTAGAGTTGTGATTCATACTTTGGGTTATGCAGGAATGAAATAGTTCCTGGTTCCGCCTTATCCAATGGACCTATTTTATTAACTGTAGTTTCACCGTTTCCAATTACTTCACCATTGAGTAGTTTAGCTAATTGATTGATCGTAAATTCCATTGGTAATCAGAGGGTTTGAATTGTTACAAATTTACACTTTTGGGCCACGTAAGATAGTATTTTTTAACAATTTTGCCGAGCGCTGCGATGTTCGGTAAGTCTGACGCCTGGGCTATATCCAGCACTTCTCCCTGCTTATTAAGAATATTGATTCCAGCATTTCCCGAGATATAAGCAGCATTGCTTACAGCCCCATGGCAAAGCAAAAATTCTATATCCTCTGGGTCAGATAGATTAAAATATTTGCCTATTTTATCCTGAATTAATTGTAGATCCATATTCTCGAACGGCTGGAAATTTAGCTTGATTTGAAAAAGGTTCCGTTCCAGGAACATTCTGCTTATAGCCGATAAAACCACATCCTGATGGTGTTGCCATAATTTAATTCCTGACCAGATGTCATAGTCATCTATCTGACAATAAGCCTGCAGCAAGTTAGGGTCTTGCACCAGACGTTTGGTTTTTATCTGTTCACCTAAAAACAACAGCAGTTCTTTGGTACAAGGTACTTCTATCCCTTTGCTGATAAGAAAGCGGGCCCTGCGAATTAGTGATACCATCATTTTTTCAGCGGCAACTGATGTCTTATGCAGGTAAACCTGCCAGTACATCAAACGCCTGGAATTTAAGAAGTTCTCTATACTGTATATTCCTTTTTCCTCAACTACTAAATGATCATTTTTGATATTCAGCATTTTGATTATGCGATCCGATCCAATGGTGCCCTCAGAAACCCCGGTAAAAAAGCTATCGCGTTGTAAGTAATCCAGTCGGTCTATATCCAATTGGCTGGATACCAATTGATGAAAAAATTTCCTGGGGTATTGATCCTGAAAGATCTCAAGTGCCAAATTCAGCTTGCCATGAAATTTTTCGTTCAGGTTCTTGATAATAATTATAGATACTTCTTCGTGATTACCATTGAGGAGCAAGGTAGATTCAAGGGCGTGGGAAAATGGGCCATGACCGATATCATGAAGCAGGATGGCAGCAAGCATCGACTTAAATTCCTGGTCACTTATTTCAGTACCTTTTTGCCGAAGATTCTGCAAAGCGATACTCATAAGGTGCATAGCGCCTAATGCGTGATGAAATCTGGTATGTAGAGCTCCGGGGTAAACAAAATCGTTCAACCCCATTTGTTTGATTCTGCGTAACCTTTGAAAATAGGGATGCGAAATTATATCATAGATCAGACCCTGTGGGATGGTAATAAAACCATAAACCGGGTCATTGATAATTTTTTTCTTCTCCAAGTTGGTTTATAAGTACCTCTTTTAAGGTAACTTTAATATAAAGAGATTCTAACATGCAAAGATATAATATTTTATGGGCTGATGATGAGATAGATCTGCTTAAACCGCATATTCTGTTTCTAAATGATAAGGGCTATGATGTAACACCAGTTATTAGCGGAGCCGATGCCATCGAAAAGTTTGAAAGCAATTACTATGATATAGTTTTCCTGGATGAAAATATGCCTGGGATGTCCGGACTGGAAACGTTGGGCCTGATTAAGGCCAATAAACCGAATACACCGGTAGTAATGATCACCAAAAGCGAAGAAGAGTACATTATGGAGGAAGCCATTGGATCAAAGATTGCTGACTACCTGATAAAACCGCTTAATCCAAATCAAATCCTTTTGTCGGTGAAGAAGATACTGGATAATAAGCGATTGGTGACCGAGAAAATAAATCTAACTTATCAACAGGACTTTAGAAATCTGTCGATGGCGTTTAATGACCACATCAGTCCTTCGGAATGGGTTGATATATATAAAAAACTAATATACTGGGAACTTGAAATTGATAATACTGAGAACAAGAGCATGGCGGAAGTGCTTGAAAATCAAAAAGATGATGCCAATTCAAATTTTACAAAATTCGTAGTTGACAACTACGAAGACTGGCTAAATGATCCTGCCGCGCCAAAACCACTACTTTCTCATCAAATAATGAAGAAGCGGGTTTTCCCGGAACTAAAAGCTGGACAACCCCTTTTTTTTATTGTAATTGACAATCTGCGGTATGACCAATGGAAGGTTATTGAGCCGGAAGTGCTCAACTATTTCAATGTAGATACTGAGGAGTTGTATTACTCAATATTGCCCACAACTACCGGTTATTCCAGAAATGCAATTTTTTCAGGAATGCTTCCCCTGGAAATGGCCAAATTCCACCCGGACCTGTGGGTTGGTGAGGACCAGGATGATGGCAAGAATAAACACGAAGCAGAGTTTTTAGCCAAACAAATTTCCAAATTAAGATTGGATATAAGACACAGCTATCACAAAGTAATTCATGCCAATCAGGGTAGACAATTACTGGATAACTTCAATAATCTCATGAATAATGATCTGAATGTGATCGTTTACAACTTTGTGGACATGCTTTCACATGCCCGCACTGACATGCAGATGATAAGGGAACTAGCCCATGACGAGTCGGCTTATCGATCTATAACTAATTCCTGGTTTCTCCATTCGCCTTTATTGGAAACCATGAAGAAGATTTCAGAAAAAGGGGCGAGAATGATCATTAGCACTGACCATGGAACCATCAGGGTAAAAAGACCATTCAAGATTGTGGGTGACAAGAATACTAATACCAATTTGAGGTATAAACAGGGTAAAAATCTAGGGTATGATGGCAAGAATATTTTTGTGGTTAGACGACCGGAAGATTTCCATCTACCTAAAGTCAATGTTAGTACCTCATATGTCTTTGCTATGGGAGATAATTTTTTCGCTTATCCCAATAATTATAACTACTATGTCAACTATTATCGTGACACTTTTCAACATGGTGGGGTGTCAATGGAGGAAATGATAATTCCAATAATTTCCTTAACTTCGAAGAATGGTTAACTATCAGGAGGTTGAGGAGCAGTTTGTTGCTAAGGACCCTCATCACTTAAGCTGCCTGGCCCCAAAAATAGTTGCATTGGCCGGCGACCATACAATATGGCTCTTCCAGGGAGACATGGGTGCTGGTAAAACTTCTCTTATCCAGGCTATTTGTAAAGCAATGGGAGTGATGGATCAGGTAACCAGCCCCACCTATTCATTAATAAACGAATATCACAATTCAGAGGATAAAGTTTTCTACCATTTTGACTTCTACAGGTTGAATAAATATACGGAAGCATTGGATATTGGATGTGACGAATATTTTGATTCAGGAAATATTTGTTTTATAGAATGGCCCGGTAAAGTTTTATCTATCCTTCCTGACAGACATTTTACCATAAACATCCGGGTAGATTACCAGGAGCACCGGCTAATCACAGTACAAAGGAATGACTGAGTCCGAAAAAGGTAAGCCATCCCAACAGGAAAGTATCTATCCTCAGGAATCACTGATGAAGGTACCTAGTAGGACCACAGCTCTTTCCATTGGCATACCCAAAGAGGTATCGATACAAGAGAACAGGGTATCTCTCAATCCAGAGGCTGTTGGGTTGCTGGTGGCCAATGGACATCAGGTGAGCGTTGAGAGCAAAGCTGGGGAAAAAGCCAAATTCAGTGACCATGAGTACAGCGATGCTGGTGCGAAAATTAGTTATAACACCGGGGAAGTATTCAAGTGTGATATTGTCCTGAAAATTGAACCACCGACTTTTGAGGAGATTGCCAGCCTGGTTCCGGGAAAAACTCTTATTTCCGCCTTACAGATCGGAAATCAGACTGTGGATTACTTGCAGGCTTTAAACGAAAAAAGAATTACCGGCATTGCCATTGAGCATATTGAGGACAAAGTCGGAGGGTTGCCAGTGGTCCGCGCCATGAGTGAAGTGGCAGGGAGCACGGTGATGCCAATCGCTACCGAATACCTTAGCAGCGTAAATGATGGAAAGGGTATATTACTAGGGGGAATCACAGGGGTACCACCAACCAAAGTACTAATTCTGGGAGCCGGAACCGTAGCGGAATATGCTGCCCGGGCTGCACTAGGACTGGGAGCTCAGATACAAGTTTTTGACAATCATGTATACAAATTACGCCGGATTAAACACGCGCTGGGGCAACAGATTTACACCTCTACCATCGATACAGCCATACTTATAGAATCGCTCAAATCTGCAGATGTAGTTATTGGTGCAGTACGAGCTGAAAAAAGCAGAAAACTGTGCATTGTTACCGAGGAGATGGTAGCGTCAATGAAACCCGGATCAATAATTATTGATGTAAGTATTGATCAGGGTGGATGTTTTGAGACCTCCGAGGTGACCACTCACAGTAATCCCGTTTTTAAGAAGTTTGATGTTATCCACTATTGTGTGCCAAACATAGCATCCCGGGTGGCACGAACGGCCACTAACGCGTTTAGCCATATCTTCACTCCGGTATTGCTTCAAATTACCGAAGTTGGGTCTGTTGAGGATATGATTTTTGCAAATCGCTGGTTTATGAAAGGAGTATATACCTTTAAAGGAAACATAACGAATGCGGACCTGGGACGAATATTTAAGCTTAAGTGCAAAGATCTAAGCTTGTTTATTGGTACCCGATTCTAAAGTTTACCCAGGCTTGTTTCCAGGGTTCTGATCTTGGCCTCGGCATCTTCCTTCTTCCTTCGCTCATTATTGACCACTTGCTCAGGGGCATTGTCTGTGAAATCCTTGTTTTTTAACTTTTTTTCAACCGAGGCTAAAAAGCCGCGGGTATATTCAAGTTCTTTTTCCAATAAACCTTTTTCCTCCTCAGGATCGGACTTTACAGGTGTGAGCAGTAAGAACTCATCCGCCCTGACTACAAACTTGCTTCCCGGGGTGTCTGGGATTAAATCACAAAACTGGATTTCACCTATATTCCCAAGTTTGCGTATGGCCGAACTATATAGATGGTAAAGCTCTTCTTTTTGTGTCCTGATAAAAAGGTCTATCCGTTCACGTGGTGAGGTGTCCGTTTGGTTGCGAAGATGCCTGATTTGCGAGATTACTTCAAACACCTGATACGTTCTTTTTATATTATCGGAGTTATAAGCAACAGGCTTTGGCCAACTGGCGATAGTAACACAATCATCTTCATCCCGTTCATGAAGCTCATGCCAGATTTCTTCAGTAATGAAAGGCATAAACGGATGCAACAATTTCATAAGGATCTCCAGAAATCCAATGGTTTGATCATAAGTTTGTTTATCTATGGGTTGCTGGTAGGCAGGTTTGATCATTTCTAAATACCAGGAACAAAAATCATCCCAAACCAGTTTGTATATAGCGATCAGTGCATCAGATATCCTGAACTTGGAGAAATGGTCTTCAATTTCTTCAATTGACTGTTGACATCGGTCATTAAACCACACTATAGCCTGGTGGTTGTCGGGGGTATCACCTGGGGTAACATCCCAACCCTTAACCAGTCTAAGAGCATTCCAGATCTTGTTGGAGAAATTTCGACCTTGTTGGCAGAGTTTCTCATCGAACAGCAGGTCATTGCCGGCAGGGGAGCTAAAAAGCATGCCGGTTCGAACTCCATCAGCGCCATACTGGGCAATCAATTGCAAAGGGTCTGGAGAGTTACCCAAAGACTTGGACATTTTACGTTTTTTATTATCCCTGACGATCCCGGTAAGATAGACGTTCTTAAAGGGCATAGACCCCCTATACTCATAGCCTGCCATCACCATTCGAGCCACCCAAAAAAACAGAATTTCAGGTGCAGTGACCAGATCACGGGTAGGGTAGTAATAATTAATATCTTCGTTTTGGGGTTTGGAAATGCCATCGAATACTGCAATAGGCCATAGCCAGCTTGATGCCCAGGTATCCAATACATCTTCGTCTTGTCTAAGGTCATTTTCCGTGATACTTGGGTCTTTTTCCCTGGCCAATTGCAGCGCCCCATTCAGATCTTCAGCAACCACATAGGACCCATCCGGGAGATAATATGCCGGGATACGATGCCCCCACCATAGCTGTCTGGAAATACACCAATCCCTGATATTTTCCATCCAATGTCGATAAGTGTTCACGAATTTTGAGGGATAGAATTTAATATCGCCGTTAAGCACATGGTCCAATGCGGGCTTAGACAACTCTTCCATCTTCATAAACCACTGCATGGACAACCTGGGCTCAACAATGGCATTTGTTCTTTCCGAAAAACCAACACTGTTTAGGTAGTCCTCCACTTTCTCCAATTGGCCAGCTTGTTCAAGCTCCTGAACAATTAATTTACGGGCTTCAAACCGGTCCTTGCCAACATATCGCTGCGCAAGTTCATTTAATGTTCCATCATCGTTTAGTATATCAATGCTTTTCAAGTGGTGTTTAACACCAAGTTCGTAGTCATTCAAGTCATGCGCCGGGGTTACTTTCAGACAACCGGTACCAAATTCCATGGAAACATATTCATCTTCGATTATCGGGACCGATCTGTTGATCAGGGGGACTATGGCTTTTTTCCCTTTTAAGTGATCATATCTTTTGTCATGGGGATTGATGCATACCGCAGTATCTCCCAATATAGTTTCTGGACGGGTAGTGGCTATGGTTATAGTTTCATTACTACCTTCTAAGAAATATTTTACAAAATACAACGTGGACTTTACCTCCCGGTGGTTTACTTCCTCATCAGATAGTGCTGTCATTCCCTGGGGGTCCCAGTTGATCATTCTCACTCCTCTGTATATCCAACCTTTGCGGTAAAGATCTACGAACACATTAATCACGTCTTTGTAGTACTGGTCATTCATAGTAAAACTGGTCCGGTTCCAATCACAGGAGGCCCCCAGTTTTTTAAGTTGTTCCAGAATTATTCCGCCGTACTTGTTGGTCCATTCCCAGGCATGCTTCACGAACTCATCTCTGGACAACTGGTGCTTTTCAATACCGTTTTCTTTTAGCATTGCCACTACCTTAGCTTCCGTTGCAATAGAGGCATGATCGGTGCCAGGTACCCAGCAAGCCTCTTTCCCTTCCATTCGGGCCTTCCTGATTAGAACATCCTGTATGGTGTTGTTCAACATATGGCCCATGTGAAGTACTCCGGTAACATTGGGAGGGGGTATTACAATGGCATAGGCATCTTTATCTGGATTTGGGCTGGAGTTAAAATATCCACGTTCCATCCAATACTGGTACCATTTATCTTCAACCTTCTGTGGTTGGTATTTCGATGACAGCGACATTTAATAGGTATTTATCGGCAGGCAAAATTAAGAAAATATCCCTTCATGGACTATACCTCCACAAGACCTGTGGGATCGGATATAAAGTTTTTTATTTTTATTATTTTTGGCGGATTGATTTAACCGTCAGAAACCATGTTGGACGCATTTATTGTTGGAGCTGGACCCATTGGTCTGGCATGTGGAATTGAAGCCGAGCGCAAAGGGCTTAGTTATGTAATTGCAGATAAAGGGTGTCTGGTGAACTCCCTTTACAACTATCCCTATAACATGACATTTTTCAGTACCTCCGACCGACTGGAAATCGGAGACGTACCATTTGTTTCACACGGCAACAAACCAAATCGATCGGAATCGTTGGAGTATTATCGAAGAGTGGCCTCCAGCTGGAAGCTAAATCTACGGCTTTACGAAAAGGTATTAAAAGTGGAAAAGGAAAGTGGAGGGTTTTCGATAACAACCGATCGTGATAAGTACAAAGCCCGTGCGCTGGTGATTGCTACGGGGTTTTACGACTTACCTTATTTGCTTCATGTTCGTGGAGAGAAACTCCCCAAGGTAAAACACTATTACGACGAGCCTCACCCTTATTTTGATCAGAATATTGTAGTAGTTGGCGCCGCTAATTCAGCAGTAGATGTAGCTTTAGAAACTTATCGTAAGGGTGCTCGGGTGACCATGGTATTGCGAGAAAGTGAAATCAGTCCACGGGTTAAATACTGGGTAAAACCAGATATTGAGAATAGGATTAAAGAGGGATCAATTAAGGCGTATTTTAGTTCGTCGATAACAGAGATCAGAGAAAGAGAACTTGATCTGGTTACGCCAGAAGGCCCGCTGACTATACCAAATGACTTTGTATTGGCAATGACCGGATACCAACCCGATTTCGCCTTCCTGAAATCATTAGGTATTGAGTTGAATATGAACACCATCAAATCACCAGTCTATGACCTGGATACCCATGAAACCAATCAGGAGAATATATATCTGGCTGGAGTAATTTGCGGGGGACTTCAAACCAATAAGTGGTTTATTGAAAACTCCAGAGATCATGCGGTAAAGATATTTGAGACCTTGGAAAAACGATTTAAGTAGCAAATTGCTAATTCGATCAACTCATCACCCATAAATCATAACTAACAAAGGCTGTTTTGCATTAGGCCAAATTGATTGTATTATTGTAACCACGTCCTATGAGTCGGCCACTGGCAAATATACAAGCTCCCATTGCTCTGGAAATGAAGGAATTCGAGAAGAAATTCCGACAGCTCATGAAAAGCAAAGTTCTTTTGCTTGATAAAATTATGGGTTACATAGTTAAGCGAAAGGGAAAGCAGATGAGACCGATGTTTGTGTTCCTTTCAGCGGGAGTCACCGGCAAAATCTCCGAGAGTACCTACAGAGGAGCCGCGCTGATCGAGTTGCTTCATACTGCTACCTTGGTCCATGATGATGTGGTGGACGATGCGAATTACCGCCGTGGTTTTTTTTCTATTAATGCCCTGTGGAAAAATAAGATCGCGGTGTTGGTAGGAGACTATCTGCTATCCAGGGGTTTATTGTTATCAGTTGACCACGGTGACTTTGATCTATTACGGCTGGTATCTCAGGCAGTGCGCGATATGAGCGAGGGAGAATTACTTCAGATGGAAAAGGCGAAAAACCTGGACATAACGGAAAGCATATATTTTGATATCATCAGGCAAAAAACAGCAAGTCTAATTTCCTCCTGCTGTGGAGTAGGTGCAACTTCTTCGGGGGCTGATGAAAAATGCATACTTAAAATGACCCTTTTTGGAGAAAAGATAGGGATGGCATTTCAGTTAAAGGATGATTTATTTGACTATGGAAGTGCCCAGATTGGCAAGCCATTGGGAATTGATATTAAAGAGAAAAAAATGACCCTGCCTCTGATCTATTCATTGAGAGAAGCCTCTTCGAGAGATCGCTATAAGATAAGGAGCATGGTAAAAAGTAATAATCATCGCAGTAAAAACGTGCAGGCAGTCATTGAATTTGTAAAAGAATCCGGAGGCATTGATTATGCCAATCGGGTAATGAGACGATATGTAGATGAAGCCCTCAGTATATTGGATGGCTTTGAAGACTCATCATATAAGCACTCACTTCAACAAATGGTAGAATTTACCGTTTCCAGAGATAGATAGTGAAATTTCCCACCACTTTCTGACACCTTAACACCTGCTTGTAAAGAACCCCACAATTAATTGTTGATAATAGCTTCCTGTTGGCAGTAATAAGTATAAATGAATATGCTTAATCCTACAAGTTAGCCGGAATCTAACCGTCTATACCTCCTGAAAAAAGCATATTTTCTGTGTTTGTTAACGGCTTTGGGAGAATTTGGTAAAAAGTGGTAAAAAGTGTCAAAATGTGGTAGGATATGCTAATAATTTTTCTACATTTGTTTTTAGCAAGGATTGTTTGGAAAAGCTATGACACTCTTCTCCAGTGAGTACAATTGTAAACTAGATGCAAAGGGCCGCTTGGTGTTGCCTGCAAAGATCAAGGTGCAGCTACCTGAAAGCAATGGTACCGAGTTGATGTTACAACGTGGATTTGAGCCATGTCTGGTATTATATCCTCTTATTGAGTATAAAAAAATTTATAATAAGATTGCCGGATTGAATGAATTCAATCAAGAATTTAGAATGCTCCAGCGAAATTTTTTCAGGGGGAATGCTCTGGTGGATTTGGACACCATGGGCAGATTTTTAATCCCAAAGCCCATGCTCAAATACGCTCAGCTTGAGAAACAGGTGATTGTAGTTGGCGTGGGCAATCGCGTGGAGATATGGAATTCGGACATTTTCCAAGAGTTTAAAATTAATGACCAGATTGAGTTTTCAAAACTGGCTGAAAAATATTTAGTCGAATAAATGGGCTATCACCAACCGGTTTTGTTGGATGAGAGTATTGAAGGGCTGGCTATTGATCCGGATGGAATATATGTAGACGCCACATTTGGCGGTGGGGGGCACACGAAAGCAATATTAGAGAAACTAAAAAGTGGAAAACTATTTGGATTTGATCAGGATGAAGATGTTTTGGCAAATTTGGGATTTATTAAAAACCCTTTGTTCACGTTTATACCAGTGAATTTTAGATATATGAAAAAATATTTAAGGCTAAATGGTGTTAATAGTGTAGATGGCATTCTCGCCGATCTTGGTGTATCGTCCCATCAGATCGATACTCCGATACGAGGTTTCTCTACACGGTTTGATGCAGAACTGGACATGAGAATGGATCAAAAAACCGACCTGACTGCCAAAACAATCATCAACACTTATGATGAAGCTTCTTTACAAGAGATATTCGGGAAATATGGTGAAATAAGAAATGCCAAAACACTGGCCTCTGCAATTGTAAAAGCACGACTTAATCGACCTGTTAATACAGTATCGCAGTTCAAGGAATCCATTGCTCATCTGGTACCTGGGCGTTGGCAGAACAAATACCTTGCTCAGGTATTTCAAGCACTCAGGATCGAGGTAAATCAGGAGATGAAATCTTTGGAGGCCCTTTTACAGCAAAGTGAAGACTTAATCAGTGACGGAGGGAGACTGGTGGTGATCAGTTATCACTCACTGGAGGACAGGCTGGTAAAGAATTTTATTAATAAGGGCGATGTTCAGGGAGAGCTCAAGAAGGATTTTTTTGGCAACCCCTTGCGTCCGTTCAATCCGCTGGTTAAAAAACCGGTTACAGCTACACCCTTAGAACTGGAATCAAACCCCAGATCACGCAGCGCTAAACTGAGAATCGCAGAACGTATTTGATTTATGGGTAGAAGAGGAAATATATACAAAGTTAAGAGAGACAAAAGAACAGCCAGAGGATCATTGTTTGAGGTACTGGAGCGGTGGTTAAAAGTAGAGGATCTATCTATTAGACAAATTTCAACTACCTATCTGCCCCAGGTGTTGTTTTTAATGACTTTGGGTATTCTGTATATAGGAAACGGACACCATGCAGAAAACACCATCAGAAAAATAACTGAAGCCCAGAAGCAGTTGGAAGACCTGAGAGCGGATTATCATACATTGAAAGCAGATTATATGTTTGATAGTAAGCAGTCAGAAGTAGCATCAAAAGTGAAAAAGTCTGGTTTACGTGAAAGTTCCAAGCCCCCATTAAAAATAATAGCAGAGCAGTGAATGTAAAGAGGTCCATATTGCTAAGAGTTAGGATTGCATTCTTATTCGCTTTCATATTTGCTGTTATGGTGGTTATAAGAATAGCACGAATTCAATTTGTTGAAGGGGACAAATGGACCGCTATGGCAGAGGAGATTGGCTTACAATTCAGGACTGTCAAAGCGACCCGGGGAAACATTTATTCAGACAACGGCAGCTTATTGGCCACTTCTTTGCCATTCTATCGGTTGGCATTTGATCCATCGGTATCGGATGAGCAGGTTTTTAATGACGGATTGGATTCACTCGCTGTTTATATTGCTGATTATTTTGGCGACAGGTCAGCGGACTACTACTCAAGAAAAATTAAAAAAGCTCGTCAGTCTAACAAACGCTATCTGGTAATCAATAACCAACAGGTCAACTACCACGATAAGAAGTTAATGCAAACCTGGCCTATTATTCGAGAAGGCCGTATGCGAGGTGGCGCCATTTTTGAGAAAGTAGACTTAAGGTTCAAACCATTTTCACATCTAGGGACCAGGACCATAGGGTTTATTAACGATAATAGTGAAGGGGCCGGCCTTGAATACAGTTTCAATAATGTGCTTGCAGGAACCAACGGGAATGCCCTGTTCCAGAAAATGGCCGGTGGTGGTTGGAAACCAGTACACGACGGGTCTGAAGTAAAGGCCGTGGAAGGTATGGATGTTGAAACTACCATTGATATTAATCTTCAGGATGTTGCTGAGAGCGCTTTACTTCGGGCACTAGAGCAACACGATGCAAACTATGGCTGTGTAGTGGTGATGGAGGTTGAAACCGGTTATATAAAGGCTATTTCTAACCTGAGCAAAAACCAACAAGGAAAGTATTGGGAGCTATATAATTATGCGGTGGGAGAACAAGGACTTACCGAGCCAGGAAGTACTTTCAAGCTGGCTTCAATGATGGCATTATTGGAGGATTCTGAAATTCAGTTAACTGATAGCATTGATACCGGAAAAGGCTCCTACGAGTATTATGATAAAGTAATGCGGGACCATAAACGAGGAGGGTATGGTAAGATCTCTGTTGCTGAAACTTTTTCAAAATCTTCAAATATTGGAGTAAGCCGGTTGGTGAACGAACATTTTGGATTGAAGCCCGAAAGGTTCATTTCATATTTGGATAAGATGGGAATAACCGAATCGTTGCAGTTCCAAATGAAAGGTGCTGGGGTCCCATATATAAAAGATCCCGCAGATCCCAGTTGGAGTGGAGTAACTCTTCCCTGGATGTCCATTGGATATGAACTAAAGCTCACGCCTTTGCATACGCTTACCTTGTACAACGCCATTGCCAATGGTGGTACAATGGTGAAGCCCATGATAGTAAAGCGAATTAGTAAGGCTGGCGAGACCTGGAAACTGTATCAACCTGAAGTAATTAGGTCATCAGTATGCAGCAATGCTACATTGGTTAAAGTGCGGCAGTTGCTTGAATTGGTAATTCAGGAAGGCACTGCTTCTAATATCAAAGACAGCGACTATCGAATTGCCGGTAAAACCGGCACCGCTCAGAAAGTAAAAGCAACTGGTGGGTATGAAAAAGCCTATTACACGTCTTTTGTAGGATATTTTCCTGCAGAGGCCCCAAAGTATAGTTGCATTGTAATTATTGACAAGCCAAAGGGCTATAACCAATATGGTAGTGATGTGGCCGCCCCCGTATTTAAGGAAATTGCCGATAATATCTACAGTCGTGATTCGGATATGCATGAAATGTTTGACCCGGCAATAAATCCACAAATTGGAGTGTTTCCGGTAATTAAGTCAGGTCAGCTTCAGGATCTACAACTGATATGTAATGAATTGGGGATTTCCAATCACTCCGGAACTGAGGCAGATTGGGTGTTGTCCAGAAGAAACTACAATTCAGTTAAGTGGTTGGAGAATGAAATCTTACCAAATAGAGTTCCGAATGTGGTGGGTATGACTTTGCGCGATGCACTACCACTGTTGGAAAATCACGGATTTAGAGTCGCCTTCAAAGGCAAAGGGAGAATTACCAGGCAGTCGCTGGCTGTTGGGGCTCAGGTATCAACTGGAGCAAAGATCGTACTGGAATTAGGCTAATGGCAGCACTAAAAGAAATTGTATACAAAGTTTCCCTAAAGACGGTATCCGGCAATATGGATGTTGACATAAAGGGGGTTTTTGTAGATTCCAGGGACGTCCATCCAGAAGGATTGTTTGTGGCCGTATCCGGGACTCAGACCGATGGGCACCAGTACATTGACAATGCCATCGACAACGGTGCCATTGCTATTGTATGTGAATACGTACCAGCCATTCTGAGACCAAATGTAACTTATATTACCGTGAAGAATAGTGCGGCAGCCCTTGGCCATATTGCCTCCAATTTTTATGGTAATCCCTCTAAGAAACTTAAACTGATTGCGCTTACTGGTACTAATGGGAAAACTACCACAGCAACTTTGCTATTTCAATTATTCCAGAACCTTGGATATCGGGTAGGACTGATCTCTACGGTGAATAACAGGATCAACGATCGCATATTACAGACCTCACTTACCACCCCAGATGCCATAACCATAAATGCTCTGTTGCAATCGATGGCAAAGGAGGGCTGTACCCATTGCTTTATGGAAGCAAGTAGCCATGCCATAGTACAGGAACGTGTAAGCGGATTACACTTTACCGGTGCAGTTTTCACCAATCTTTCCCATGATCATCTGGACTACCACGGGAGCTTTGATGCCTATATACAGGCTAAGAAAAAGCTTTTCGATCAGTTGCCTAATGATGCATTTGCATTGGTGAATATCGACGATAAACGCGGTTTAGTAATGTTGCAAAACACCAAGGCGCGCAAGCTGACCTATGGATTAAAGAGACTTGCAGATTACAAAGCCAAAATTATCGCCAATACCCGCAGCGGCCTGGAATTAGAAATAGATCAGAGAGTTGTGTGGTTTAAACTTATCGGGGAGTTCAATGCTTACAATTTGGTAGCCTCTTATGCGGTGGCATTGCTGTTGGGTGAATCCTCTGAGGAAATACTAAGGCGATTATCCAACATGGGAGCGGCCCCCGGAAGGTTTGATAGAGTAACTACAGACTCGGAGGTGACAGCAATTGTTGATTATGCCCATACACCTGATGCCCTGGATAAGGTATTGACTGCAATAAAGGCTTTCAGAACAGGTCAGGAGCAAGTGATCACGGTAGTTGGATGTGGAGGAAATCGCGATAAAAACAAGCGGCCTATTATGGCCGATATAGCATGTAAGTACAGCGACAAAGTTATACTGACTTCTGATAACCCAAGGGATGAGGCACCCGAGCAGATATTGCAGGACATGCAAAAAGGAATTAATACTGTACATCTGAAGAAGGTTTTATCCATTGTGGACCGAAAAGAAGCCATAAAAACCGCATGTACGTTATCAACCAACCACGATATTATACTAGTGGCTGGGAAAGGACATGAGACTTATCAGGAAATAAAAGGAATACGTCATGATTTCGACGATAAAATTGTTTTAACTGAAATGATGGAATTGGTAAAAGGAGGGGCAGAGGACTAAGCGAAACGCTATTTTTTATTTGTGTTACGGGAATGTTATATTATTTATTTGATTTTTTAGACCGAGAGTATGATTTGATTGGGGCCGGGGTATTTCAATACCTCAGTTTCAGAGCTGGGATGGCGGTCATCTTGTCCCTCCTTATTACCATTGCTTTAGGGAAACGGATTATTAACTACCTGCACCGGCAGCAGGTAGGCGAAACCATCAGGGACCTGGGTCTGAAGGGCCAAATGGAAAAAAGTGGAACCCCTACTATGGGTGGTGTCATAATTATCGCCGCCATTTTCTTTCCCACTATTTTATTTGCCGACCTGGATAATGTGTATATCCAATTAATGTTGATAGCCCTGGTCTGGATGGGGTTGGTGGGTTTTGTTGATGACTATATAAAGGTTTTTAAAAAGAACAAGGCTGGCTTAAAGGGAAGATTTAAAATAGGCGGACAGATAGCGCTGGGGTTGTTTGTTGGAGTGACGCTTTATTCTCATCCGGATGTGGTGATACGACAATTCGATGCACCTCTTTCCATCGACCAAGCTGACAACTTTAATACAGAATATCGAGACACCAAGTCGACAAAGACTACCATTCCATTTGTGAAGAACAATGAGTTCGATTACAAAGTTCTGGTAGGTTGGCTTGATAAGGACCTAACCTGGATTGTCTATGTAGCAGTAGTAATACTGGCAATCATGACGGTTTCGAACGGGGCAAATATTACAGATGGGATCGATGGTCTGGCTGCCGGTACTTCTGCTATAATCGCCCTGACTCTGGCTATTTTCGCTTACCTGTCAGGAAATATGATTTGGTCTGAGTACCTCAATATTATGTACTTGCCAAACTCGGGAGAACTGGTAATTTTTTGCACTGCTCTGGTAGGTGCTGCTATAGGATTTCTTTGGTACAACAGCTTTCCAGCCCAGGTATTTATGGGTGATACCGGGAGTTTGACTTTGGGGGCGGTAATTGCCGTATTGGCATTGGCCTTGCGGAAGGAGCTTTTGATTCCTGTCTTATGCGGAGTGTTTATCCTGGAAAACCTGTCTGTAGTAATTCAAGTACTTTATTTTAAATATTCCAGAATGAAATACGGAGAGGGCCGGAGGGTTTTCAAAATGGCACCGCTCCATCATCATTACCAAATGGAAGGATACCATGAGTCTAAAATTACCACCAGATTTTGGCTTATCGGGGTGCTATTGGCAGTATTTTCATTGGCAACTTTAAAACTGAGATAAATGGCAGACAACATTGTAATACTTGGAGCGGGTGAAAGTGGATGTGGTGCCGCATTGTTAGCCAAGGCCAAGGGATTACAGGTATTTGTATCGGACAACGGATCCATTCAGGACCGCTATAAAAGGCAATTGCTGGAGCAGGAAATAACTTTTGAGGAAGGCGTACATACCAACCAGAAGATACTTCAAGCAACAGAAGTGATTAAGAGCCCTGGCATCCCGGATCAAGTGCAGATTGTTCAAGAATGCCTGAAACAGGGTATACCGGTAATATCTGAACTTGAGTTTGCTGCCAGATACACCAAGGCCGGCATGATTGCAGTCACCGGTACCAATGGTAAAACTACCACCGCTTTACTGACCCATCATATTCTTAAACATTGTGGAATCAAAGCTGGGCTGGCGGGAAACATTGGCCACAGCTTAGCAAAGCAAGTAATCGATGATCAATACGACTACTATGTGGTTGAGATTAGCAGTTTTCAGCTGGACACCATGTTTCAATTTAGATCTCATATTTCCATTCTGTTGAACATAACTAAAGATCACTTGAACAGATATGACCACGACTTCCAAAAATACGTGGCTTCAAAATTCAGGATTACCCAAAATATGACGGGGGAAGATTGTTTTATATATTTTGCCGACGACGAAGTGATCACCTCCAGTATGCAAAGGCAGCAACTGGAGGCAGCACGTTTCGCGGTTTCCATGGCACGCCATCAGAAACCAGGTGCTTTCCTGGAAGGTGATAAGCTGTACTTCAATATAAACACTCTGTCGAATGATTCGTCCATGGAGATATCGGTCTCGGATGTAGCACTTCAAGGACCCCACAATATGGTAAATGCTATGGCGGCATCTCTTGCGGCTCTTTTGTGCGATATCCCTTTGCATGAATTGGTGGTAGCGCTTGGCAGTTTTAAAAATACCGCCCACAGATTGGAATACGTGGGAACAGTAGAGGGAGTATCCTTTGTGAATGATTCTAAAGCTACCAATGTTGATGCCGTGTTTTATGCGCTACAAAGCTACGATCAGCCGGTGATATGGATTGCCGGGGGAGTAGATAAGGGGAATAACTACCAGGCAATCAGAGATATAGTTTGTTCAAAAGTAAAAGCCCTTATTTGTCTGGGAGTAAATAACCAGGCGCTTAAAGAGGCGTTTGGAGGCTTAATTCCAACCTGGATGGAGGCCGACAGCATGGAAATGGCAGTAGCTCTTGCTATGGATGCTGCCTCGGAGGGTGATGTGATATTGCTATCACCAGCCTGTGCCAGTTTTGATCTATTCAATAACTATCAAGACAGGGGCGATCAGTTCAAGAGAATTGTAAATGATAAAAAAAAATTAGTGGATTTGAAATACTAGCATGATCAGATCCTGGGCACAAAAACATCTGAATGGCGATCCTGTAATATGGTTTGTAGTCATCGCTCTATCCATACTAAGCATATTGGTGGTTTATAGCGCCACCGGGACTCTGGCTTATAAAATGATGGATGGAAACACCGAGCATTACCTAATGAAGCATGCCGGGTTGGTCTTAATAAGCCTGGCGGCCATGTGGGTAGCTCATAATATAGATTATAAATACTATTCAAAATTGTCACAGTTTGCTCTTTGGGCCTCAATACCACTATTAATAGTTACCTGGAAATACGGGGTAACCATTAATGAAGCTAGCCGATGGATTACCATACCCCTGATAAATCAACCATTTCAACCTTCCGATCTTGCCAAACTAGCGCTCATTGCAAATCTGGCTAGTATGCTTTCCAAAAGGCAGCAAAATATCGATGATTTTAAGGAATCCTTTATTCCCATGCTATTGTGGTGCGGTGTTATCTGCGGATTAATCGCTCTAACTGATTTTTCTTCAGGTTTATTACTATTTGTGATTTGTCTGCTGATCATGTTCATAGGGCGGGTTCCTATAAGATATTTATTAATGTTAGTATTAGTGGGTGTATTAGCAGGAAGTTTAGCAGTACAATTTGGTCAGCGTGGAGAAACCGTTATTTCGCGAGTTGAAGGTTTTTTCAATGAAGATGAAATACCATTCCAAGCCAAACAATCCTACATAGCCATAGCAACGGGTGGTATTACCGGGAAAGGGCCGGGCCGAAGCGATCAGCGAAACTTCCTGCCACATCCATATTCTGATTTTATCTATGCCATAATCATTGAGGAGTATGGTCTAATGGGTGGGGTAGTGGTAATCGGACTGTATTTGACTCTGTTATATCGGGGAATGCGGACGGTGGCCAAAAGTGAACGGGCATTTGGTGGATTATTATCTGCAGGACTGGCATTTGCCCTGGTACTCCAGGCTCTGGTGAATATGGGAGTGGCAGTGGGGCTTGGCCCCATCACGGGGCTTACACTGCCACTACTAAGTATGGGTGGCACTTCCCTGTTGTTCAACGGAATTGCTCTTGGTATTATACTCAGTGTAAGTAAAGAGGAACCCAACCAGCCACTGAAGAGCAAGATTAAGGTAAATAGAAACTTGTCCAAGGCCGCCTGATGAAAGAAGTGAGCACAAGTAAGTTGAGAGTAATTATATCCGGAGGCGGTACCGGAGGCCATATTTATCCAGCCCTGGCTATTGCCAATGCATTGAAACATCTAAATAGCAATATCGATATTTTGTTTGTAGGTGCTGAGGGCAGAATGGAAATGCAAAAAATTCCTGAAGCAGGGTACAAAATTATAGGGCTTCCAATCACCGGAATTCAAAGGAGGTTAACCTGGAAGAATCTAATGTTTCCGTATAAGCTGTGGTCCAGCATTCGAAAAGCTAAAATCATTTTGGAAGATTTCAAACCCCAGGTAGTGGTGGGTGTAGGAGGTTTCGCCAGTGGCCCATTGTTATACGCAGCCACACAGAGGGGGATCCCTGCTCTAATTCAGGAACAAAATGGCTATGCCGGATTGGCCAACAAATGGTTGGCAGATAAGGTTCAAAAAATATGTGTTGCCTACGAGCATATGGAACGGTATTTCCCTAAGGAGAAAATAATATTGGTTGGAAATCCTGTGCGCGAGGATATCAAAAATGTGAGCAACAAAAGGAGTGAGGCTCAGAGCTTTTATCAACTAGATGAAAATCGGCCGGTCATCCTGGTAATTGGAGGCAGCTTAGGGGCACGTACCATTAATCAAAGTTTGCTTCATCAATTAAGGTTGTTTGCGGAGCAAAGAATCCAGCTGATTTGGCAAACGGGAAAGTTTTATTTTAAAGATATTAAAAGACAACTGGCTGGCACGGATCAATCTGATATTCGTTTGTGTGAGTTTATTGAGGAAATGAGCCTGGCATATGCCGCAGCGGATGTAGTTATTTCCAGGGCTGGTGCTTTGTCAATTGCAGAGTTGTGCCTGGTTCGAAAACCGGCCATACTGGTGCCGTCACCGAATGTGGCAGAAGATCATCAGACCAAGAATGCTATGGCCCTGGTTGATGCTGATGCTGCCCTATGGGTTAGTGATAGACAGGCTGTTGATCAATTGGCCAGCAAAGCAATCAGCTTAGTACAGGATTCAGAGAAACAATTAGAGTTAACCAGAAATATCGGGAAAATGGCACGACCCAATGCGGCAGATGACATTGCTTCGGAAGTATTGAAGTTGGCAAGTTGAGAATTGAAGAATTAAATATGATCTATTTTTTAGGGATCGGAGGAATTGGAATGAGTGCGTTGGCTCACTGGTGCCAGAGGCAAGGAATTGACATTGCCGGTTACGATCGGACAGAATCATCTATTACCAGATCATTGGAGAAACAGGGTGTGCCTATCAGTTATGAAGACCGCAAAGAAACCATTCCGAGAAAGTTACTGAAAGATACTACCGGTAAACTGGTGGTTTACACACCCGCGGTACCCAGTGACAATGAAATAAGCAAAACATTGAAGGCCCATTCTTTAACTTTCCTCAAGCGGTCTCAAATGTTAGGGATAATATCCAAACCCTATTTCACAGTTGCCGTGGCAGGTACCCATGGTAAGACTACCACATCATCAATAATCGGGCATTTATTGAAACACTCCGGCAGACCGTGCACAGCATTTATCGGTGGTATTACTCAAAATTATCAAAGTAATCTATTGATGGACAGCGAGGCACCCGGGGAGCAGATATTGGTAGTGGAGGCAGATGAGTATGATCGCTCATTTTTAACATTACAACCTGACATTGCAGTAATCACTGCAATGGATGCAGATCACCTGGATGTGTATGGTGATTCTAAGCAAATGCAAGAAAGTTTCAAGGAATTTGTAGGGAAGATTAAACCAGGAGGAAAACTTTTTATCAATAATCAGATTTATAATCTTCTTAAAGATTATGTAAAAGCAGGGGTCTCAGTTTATTCCTACGGCATCGAATCAGGAATTTTTAAAGCAATTAATATTAGCGTAAAGGACAGCAAGTTCATTTTTGACATACAATCACCGGAAATTAATATGGATCAACTGAATTTAAACATGCCAGGTTTTCACAACGTAGAGAATGCCATGTCGGCTATAGCCGTAGGCTGGTCACTTGGTTTGAACGAAAAAGAAATTCGAGAGGCAATAGCATCGTACTCGGGAGTAAAGCGTAGGTTCGAGTTTATTATTAACCAGCCCGAGTTAGTTTTTATCGATGACTATGCCCACCACCCGGTGGAAATAAAAGCATTGTTGTATTCTGTTAAAAGGCTTTACCCAAACCGAAAGATAACAGCCATTTTTCAACCTCATCTGTTTACCAGGACGCGGGATTTTTATCTTGAATTCGCCAATAGTTTAAGTCTTGCAACTGAGGTGCTTTTACTGGATATATATCCCGCCAGAGAAAAGCCTATTCCCGGGGTTTCTTCCAATTTGATAGCCACGGAGCTAACAGTACCATTCGAGCTTTCAAATGAGGATAATATTTGTGAATTGGTGGCGGAAAGGCAATTAGAGGTGGTACTGACCATTGGGGCCGGTGATATAGACCAATTGGTAGGACCTATTAAAAATGTATTGATAAACCAGGCTCAAAATGATTCCAAAAAATAAGATGCTTCATGCCGCTAAGATTGGTCTGGCCTGTCTTTTAGTGATTTCAGCCATTGGGTTTGCTGAAAAAAAGCATAGCAATAGGGTGTGTGAAGAAGTTCAAATCATAATTAATAACCAGAACGGCAAATTCTTTGTGCTTGAGGAGGACATTCTGGAGTTAATCAATTTCGACTCTGCCGTTGGCCATCGTATAACTACTGACGAAATGGCTGAAATGGAAAATCGTTTGTTAAGTCATGACTTCATCGTAGATGCGGAAGTATTCTGTAACCTAAAAGGGAAATTGATAGTAGAGGTTAGCCAAAGTGAACCTATTGCCAGGATTGTAAGGCAAAATAACCCTGACGCCTATATTTCTTCTACCGGGGCAATGCTGCCGGTCTCAGATAAATTTGCTGCAAGGGTATTGTTGGTTACGGGCGATTATGCTGAAACCATGATCAATGCTCAACTTTCATCCCGCGAGATTAATCACGGGACTGCTTATGATGTTTTAGAGCTGATAAAATACATACATGACCGGGAGTTTTGGAAAGCTCAGATTACCCTGCTTGATATTAATGCTGATGCTGATATTGTAATGTATCCTCAGGTTGGAAAACAACAGATAGAGTTTGGTACTCCGGATAATCTAAAAAGTAAATTTTCCCGAATGGATCTGTTTTACAAGAAAATATTACCCAAAAAAGGGTGGAATAGTTATCACCGGGTTAGTGTGAAATACACAGACCAAATAATATGCGAATGATTGAATCAATGAACCAAAAACACATAACTATTAACAATTTAATTCCTAAGAACAATGCAAAAAGATAAAATCGTTGTGGGCCTGGATATAGGTACCACTAAGATCTGTGCTATCGTTGGAAAGAAAAATGAATATGGCAAGCTGGAAGTATTGGGAATGGGCAAGGCAGTTTCAGATGGTGTTATCAGGGGCATCGTCACTAATATTGATAAAACTGTACATGCTATTTCAAAGGCAATTAGTGAGGCCGAGGAGCAGGCAGAGATTGATATTAGGGTGGTCAATGTAGGTATTGCAGGTCAACATATTAAAAGCGCAGTGCATCATGGAAGTATTACCAAGCCCAATGATGATGAGATAACCATTGAGGACGTCAACCGGTTAACCAATGATATGTATCGAATAGTGATTCCCCCAGGCAGTGAAATTATTCACGTAATGCCTCAGGATTATGTGGTAGACTACGAGGATGGGATAAACGATCCCGTGGGCATGTCAGGCGTGAAGCTGGAGGCCAATTTTCATGTTATTACCGCTCAAACAAATGCCATAAATAATGTGAATAAATGTGTTCGCCGAGCTGGCCTGAAAATTGACAATTTGATTTTGGAGCCACTGGCTTCCAGCCTGGCGGTGTTAAGTGATGATGAAAAGGAAGCTGGTGTTTGTCTGGTGGACATTGGAGGCGGCACCACTGATATTGCTTTGTTTTACGACAATATTATCAGACATACGGCAGTGATACCCTTCGGTGGAAATATTATTACCTCTGACATCAAGCAGGGGTGTTCTGTTATGCAACACCAGGCCGAGCAGTTGAAAGTGCGTTTTGGCAAGGCTATAGCCGAGGAAGCCAATCCTAATGAAATAGTTAGTATTCCGGGACTCAGAAACAGGCCGCCGAAAGAAATATCCATTAAGAACCTGGCTCATATTATTGAAGCACGTATGGAGGAAATCATTGAGTTGGTACATACTGAAATCATAACCTCAGGGTATGAGAAAAAACTTGCTGGCGGATTGATAATTACCGGTGGTGGCTCACAGTTGCAAAACGTAAAACAACTATTTGAGTACATGACAGGTATGGACGCACGTATTGGCTACCCAAATGAACACTTGGGGAAAAGCAAAGTTGAGATTGTGAAAAGTCCAATGTATGCCACTGGTATTGGACTGGTATTGTCCGGATTCCGGGCCCTGGATGACCGAGACAATCGTTACCAACAGGTAGGCGTGGGTCATTCCCAAGTCAAAGTAAACAATGGCACCGACTTTTTTAAACGAATATTAGACAAGACCAGAATTCTGTTGATCGATGATTTTGATGACAAAGACTATCAGTAGTAGAAACCATAAATAAAAATTTTATTAACTATGACACTAAACGCCTATAAATTCGAAATTCCAAAACATCACAAATCAATTATTAAGGTAATTGGTGTAGGTGGTGGAGGCAGTAATGCTGTAAATCATATGTTCAATCAAGGTATTAAAGACGTCGAATTCATCGTCTGTAATACTGACATACAGGCGCTCAACAATAGCCCTGTTCCCAATCGCTTGCAAATCGGATTACATCTCACTCAGGGATTAGGTGCAGGTGCAAACCCCGAGGTTGGTAAAAATGCGGCCCTTGAAAATAAAGAAGAAATAAGGGAACTGCTGCATGAGCACACCAAAATGGTATTTATTACTGCCGGGATGGGGGGTGGCACGGGAACTGGGGCTGCTCCGGTGATTGCTAAGGTTGCCAAGGAACTGGACATCCTGACAGTGGGAATCATAACTATTCCATTTGGTTTCGAAGGTAAGAAAAAGATGAAGCAGGCAGAGTTGGGCATTAATGCAATGAAGGAAAATTGTGATACTGTACTGGTAATCCTTAACGACAAATTAAGAGAGATCTACGGTAATCTTGCCATCAGTGAGGCTTTTGCTAAGGCCGACAACGTATTGACTACTGCCAGTAAAGGAATCGCAGAAATAATCACTGTTCCAGGTTATGTGAATGTTGATTTTGAAGATGTTAAAACAGTGATGATGAACTCCGGTGCGGCAGTAATGGGCTCCTCAACTACTGAAGGAGAAAATCGGGCTCGTCGTGCAGCTGAGGAAGCAATATCATCACCATTGCTAAACAATGAAAGTATTCAGGGAGCAGAAAAGATTCTACTCTCCATTATCAGCGGAGAAGAAGCTGAGCTTCAAATGGACGAGTTGACAGACATTACTGAATATATCCAGGAAATAGCCGGAACCGATGCAGACGTTATCTTTGGTCATGGAGTTGATCCTGGTCTGGGTGAGAGTATCAGGGTAACCCTGATTGCTACTGGATTTGATAGTGCTATTGGCAGCAACGGGGAAAATCAAAGGACCGTTTTTGACTTGGAATCCAACAAACAAATTGGTCTGTTCGAAAATCCGGAAAATAAAAATGATACTGATGAGGGTCAGGATATTAGCAAACCCACAAAAACCTATTCTTTTGAAGGATTTTCAAAGCCTGCTGATAAGAAGTCAACTGAGGTTCCTGAAGAAAAGACCAAGGAAAAGATCATCAAATGGAATTTTGATACTGGTAAGGAAGAAGTAAAGGAAACCGAATCGGTGGACCCTTTCCGCACCTCATTTATTAGCATGGATGAATCAGATGCAGTGCAGAGCAAACGAGAAATGCTCCAAAAGCAAGCGACGGATCGTATCAACAGATTAAAAGGAATTTCCAATCCGGTTGATGCCGATAATTTCAAGGAAAAATTAGACGTTCCGGCCTATTTAAGAAAGGAAGTGCGGTTACAGGATGTGCCCCATAGTTCTGAAAAGAATATTTCAAGGTATCAGCTCAATGATGAGAATCAGATCCTGGGTCACAATAAATTTTTGCATGATAATGTGGACTAATCCCTATTTGGGAATTTTTTATAGTTGATAGTTAAGTGGTTTTTGATGTTTAGTGAGAAAAAGCCTCCGAAAGGGGGTTTTTTCTGTATCGGCCCCACCTGTGGGCAAACTCAAATCTCAAAACCCAAATCCCAGATAAGGTCCAAGCACCAAGCGCAAAACTAGGCTAGACCCCATTTTGGTGTTTTACAGCACTTTACATCCTATGCTCTAAGCGGTATGCGCCATTCTTTTGAATGAACTAAACTACTTATCAATTCTAAGCCAATTGGATAACAGCCATCTCGAATCCACGCGCCATGCCCCATGCCCTTAGCCCTACGCGCCATGCCCTCAGAAATTAACCAGGTCCTTTATCTGCATATCCAGCAACTCCAGAATCAATTTATCATCTATTCTACCATCTGTCAAAAGTTTTTCAATTCCAGGCATTCTCACTTTCAGAGCCAGCACGTGCATACCCAGATAGTTGAAAATATCTGTCAGGTGACTCAAAGCCAAGGCCCCACCTTGCACACCCGAGGATAAACCTACCAGCGCACATTTCTTGTCTTTGAAAGACACCGGGTGAGCCATTCCATCAATAAAAGCCTTAAGCACTCCGGGAAAAGAACCGTTGTATTCCGGTACCACAAAGACAAACTTGCCGGAATTTATGATCAGTTCAGTCATCTGGTTGAATGTCGGATTTTTGCCGGTATTTTCATATAAGGCAGACAAAACAAAGTCAGCCGGTAGATCTTGTAAATCTAAAATACTACTTTTCACTCCTGCTCGTGATAAAAGCTCCTGGTAAAACTCTGAAATCACCTTGGAAACCGAAGACTTTCGATTGGTACAACTGATAATGGTTATCATACTTTTTTAAAATGGTGAGTAAAGATAATTGGAAAAACTTATTTTTGATCGATACTTAAATAAAGATAGATGCACAAAATTGCGGAAGCTACTTCATTTATTCAACAACAGCACCATGTTCAACCGACGTTTGGAATCATTCTGGGCACCGGGCTGGGATCACTGGTGAATGAAGTTAAAATCGATCAATCCATCGATTATAAGGATATTCCCCACTTTCCCGTTTCCACTGTCGAGAGCCATTCAGGCCGCCTGATCTTTGGTAAGCTTGGCAATGCTAAAGTAGTGGTGATGCACGGTAGATTTCATTATTATGAGGGGTACTCTATGAAAGAGGTGACATTCCCTGTAAGGGTCATGAAAAACCTGGGGATTACTAAGTTATTTGTTTCGAATGCTGCCGGGAGCTTAAATCCAGCTTATGAGTTGAGTGACTTGATGGTAATCAACGATCACATAAACTTACAACCGGATAGCCCGTTGAGAGGTGCAAACCTGGACCCGATGGGCCCCCGGTTCCCAGATATGAGTGATGCATATGACCGTGAATTAATCGGACAAGCTATGGAGATAGCTGCTAACCTGCGCATACCCTGCCACCAGGGAGTATATGTTTCTGTACCCGGTCCTTCATTGGAAACTGTGGCTGAATATAAATACCTGCGGGTAATTGGTGGCGATGCAGTAGGAATGTCTACTGTTCCTGAAAACCTGGTGGCCCGTCACATGGGCCTTCCTTGTTTTGCTGTTTCAGTGATCACCGATCTTGGCGTTCCTGGAAAAATAAAAAAGATCAATATCGATGACGTCATCGCTGCCGCCAAAGTTGCAGAACCCGGCATGACACGGTTGATAAAGGAGTTGATTGCTAGGCAGTGAGTGCCCAGCGCCAGATTCCCTGCCCCTCTGCTACCTCTTCACTAATAAAAATCCCACTTAAACCACCAATGTAATATTAAACATGTTTAAACTTTAAAATAAAACATTCACTTCCTAGTTTTACTGATAGTTGTGTTATGTCCATAGCGGTAAAGAATCTCACCAAAACATTTGGCCGGCAAAAGGTCTTGGATGATATTTCCTTTAACATTGAAGAAGGGGAAATAGTAGGATTTTTGGGCCCTAATGGCGCTGGTAAGTCTACTACCATGAAAATCGCCACTTGTTATTTGCCGCCAACCTCTGGCTCACTGCAGGTGTGCGGGTTAGAAGTCACTGAGTATCCGCTTGAAGTACGACATCAAATCGGATATTTACCAGAGCATAATCCGTTGTATCTGGACATGTATGTGCACGAATACCTGGAATATATAGGACAGCTACATCAACTCAAGAGAAAAACTCTTCGAGAGAATGTTCGAAGGGTAGTAGATATGTTCGGCTTAGAAAAGGAGCAAAACAAGCTGATTGGTGCTTTATCGAAAGGCTATCGTCAACGGGTGGGCCTGGCTCAGGCATTGATCCATGACCCGAAGGTGCTGATTTTGGACGAACCCACCACCGGATTGGACCCCAATCAGATCACGGAGATACGAAATTTGATCAGGGAGGTAAGCCAGGAGAAAACAGTGTTGTTTTCCACCCATATTATGCAGGAAGTGCAGGCCTTGTGCCAGCGGGTGGTAATTATTGATAATGGTACCATCGTAGCTGATAAGGCAGTGGATCAACTTAAAGATGCCTCTGTCGCAAACAGCTCTTTGTATACTATAAGGGTATCTTTTCAGAATAGTGTCACAAAGGAGCAGTTAAGCAACATAGAAGGTGTGGTTGAAGTAACTGAGGATGTTGATGGTGGTTTTTTGTTGTTAGCTCCTGATGCGCAAAACATTCGTGCAACAATTTTCCATCATGCAGTAGCACAAAACTGGACATTGATTGAATTGACAGAACAATCTCACAGTCTGGAACAGATTTTCAAAGACCTGACCGGAAAAGGAGGTGTGCGTGATTAGTATCTTTAGGAAGGAAGTGGCGGGTTTCCTGAACTCCCTGATCGGCTACATGGTAATCAGTGTTTTCTTAACGGGTATAGGGTTGATGATGTGGGTATTTCCTCAAACCAATGTCCTGGACTATGGCTTTGCCGAGTTGGGGACACTGTTTGGTTTGGCACCCTATGTATTCATGTTTCTTATTCCGGCCATCTGCATGAAATTTTTCGCCGAGGAGCAGAAATCAGGAACCATTGAAATACTGTATACCAGACCGGTAACTGATCTGCAGGTGATTCTGGGTAAGTACTTTGCAGGCTTGTTCCTGGTTATCTTTTCATTGTTACCCACGTTTATCTATTATTTTTCTATCCATGAGCTAGGCAGTCCTAAAGGGAACCTGGATAGCGCTGGAATTATGGGGTCTTACATTGGACTGCTATTATTGGGTTCATTTTTTACAGCTTTGGGAGTGTTTGCTTCTTCTATCACTGAGAATCAAATTGTGGCATTTATTCTGGGAGCATTTTTATGCTTTATCTTTTATGATGGGATAGCTGCGATGGCTTCTCTGGAGGCTATCGGTTCCGCCGGCCATTTCATTGAACAACTCGGGGTGGTTTACCATTATAATGCACTTAGCCGTGGATTGATGGACAGCCGTGATATCCTGTATTTTCTCAGCATAACTGCAACAACTATTCTATTGACAAATTTGGTAATTGGCAGCAGAAAATGGTAAGCAGAACTTCAAAGATAATAGCGGATGTGCTCAAATTCTTAATCGGACTAATGTTGCTGGTGATCCTAAATCAGCTTGCCGGACATTTTCCTGTACGATGGGACCTGACTGAAGAAAAGAGATTTTCCATTCAACCAGCTACTAAGGAGCTGTTGCAAAATCTGAAAGATGTGGTTTATGTGGATGTCTACCTTGACGGGGAGCTTCCTGCCGGATTTGCCCGTCTTAAAAAGTCCATTCGGGAAACATTAGATGAGTTTCGAATTTATGCCGGAAACAACCTGCAATACAAATTTGTAGACCCTGATAAAGCGACTACTCCCTCCTCCCGCAATCAATTCTATGCCAATTTGGCGGAATTAGGTATTCAACCGTCCAACGTAATTGATACTAAGGATGGTCAACGTACAGAAAAATTACTATTCCCGGGAGCAATTGTTGCCCAAGGCACTCGAGAAAGGGGTGTCTTGTTATTGAAGGGCAATAAAGGGGCCGGGCCAGATGAACAACTCAATCAAAGCATTGAGGGATTGGAGTATGAGTTGGCAGCTGCCATTAGGGGACTGTCATCAAGTGATCAACAACGAATTGGTTTGGTTAATGGTCACGGCGAGCCGGGGGACAGGGATATTGTCGACCTCACTACCAACTTGTCAGAAAATTATGATCTTGGGAATGTAAATTTATCTATTTATCAAGACTTAATAGGCTATGATGCACTGCTGGTGATCAAACCTATCCAGCCATTCTCTGAGGTTGAAAAGTACCACCTGGATCAGTTTCTAATGCAAGGAGGAAAGGCTATGATGTTCCTGGATGCACTACAAGTGGATATGGACAGCATTAAGGGACCAGGTACTTATGCATTTCCTTTCGAAACCAACCTGGACGATATGCTTTTCCGCTATGGCCTGCGGATCAATAAGGACCTAATTGTAGACCGCTTCGGTCAGAGATATCCCATAATCGTAGGAACTGTGGGCAATCAACCAAATATCCAATGGATGCCCTGGCCATTCTACCCAATAATTAACCGCACCGGCGAACACCCAATTGTACGAAACCTGGATGCAGTAAGCACCAAGTTTACATCCAGTATTGATACTGTTAAAGCCATAGGAGTAATAAAAACCCCTTTGTTGTTTTCATCTCAGTACTCAATGCGAGTGGATTACCCGGTGAAGGTAAGTCTGAATGATCTTCGGAAGGATTTTAACCCCGAAACTTTCAATCAGGGTCCGATACCAATGGCTTACCTATTAGAAGGCAATTTTACCTCATTATATAAAAACAGGATGCTTCCCATAGGTGTTTCAAACATACCCATTAAACCGGAAGGTAACTCGAAGATCATTGTAGTGGCGGACGGCGATATGATGATCAGTGAGATTAATCCCAAGACAGACCGGCCTTTACCCATGGGGTTCGATCTGGCCTCTCAGCAGGAGGCTTTTGCTAATAAGGACTTCCTGTTGAATTCCATGTCCTATTTACTTAATGATCAGGGGATCATAAATGCCAGAAATAAGGAGATAAAGATCAGACCTTTAGACCGTGTTCGTATAGATAGTGAGAGACTTTCCTGGCAGCTTTTTAATTTGATTACACCTCTGGTACTATTGGTTGTATATGGGGTTATAAGACAATTTTTACGCCGACGAAAATATGCAAACTTTAAATGATAGCAAATAAGACCATATCCCTTGCGATGCTGTTGGTTTTCCTGATCATGGTGTCGGTAGCCCTTAGTTTTTGGCAACAAGAAACCGGAGGGTCACAAATTGATCAAGATCTATTTGTGTTAGATGATATTGACCGCATAGACAGGGTGGTTATTAGCCGGGGGGGAGAAGTCATTGATTGCCGGGCGTTTCCCACAGGATTTATGATCAATGGTCAATTTCCTATGGATGAAAACTTGTTAACCTTACTGGCCGCTGTATTACAACAGGTAAGGGTTCAGAGGCCACTTACGGGGCAGGAAAAGCAAGAGGCTTGGCAAAGAATGCAGGATGCAGGAAGTCACCTGCAGGTTTATGACGGGGAACAGATCTTAACCTCTTTCTGGACCGGAGGTGATGACGCAAAACAGTACTCCTATTTCGCTACCGAAGATGGACAAGTATACCTGGTTCATTTGCCAGGATATACCAGCTATGTCAGTGGATTGTTTGAACTGCCTTTAAGGGACTGGCGAAGTCGCACTATATTTCTTAATACCTGGCGATCATTGCTTTCATTCAGCTACCAGGACCATTCGGAACCTGATAATAATTTTGAAATCAACTATCGGGACCCATTTTTTTCAGTTTCAGGGATACATCTGTTGGACAGTAACCGGGTAATGAACTATCTACAGGACCTGGTAACCCTTAGGGCTTCATCCGTAGTTGATACTGTGTTTGAGGGGAAGCCATGGTTGGAGTTGTCAACAACAGATATTGACCCTATGAAAAACCTGTCGCTGGTATTATATGGGGATACTGCACAAAGTACCATGCTTGGTAGGGCAGGGGAACATTATTTTACATTCCGCACCGTGAGTTTATTGCCAATCATTAAGAACGCTGAGTATTTCGAGAACGTTGAATAACAATTGACTATTAACTATTTATGAAATCAAAAATCGGTTAATCCATTAATCTGTTGAACAATTGTTCCATTATTCAATTGTTCCATTATTCTATTGTTCCATTGTTCCATTATTCTATTGTTCCCATGGTTGTTCCCAACTTTTTTATTTTTAAATTTGCCAGCCAAACCTTTCTTAAATATATTCGTTCAATATGAAATTTATCGTTTCTTCTGCTGCTTTATTGAAACAACTTTCTGCCATCAACGGTGTGATAACTACAAACCCTGTAGTTCCGATATTAGAAAACTTTCTATTTGAAATAGAAAAGGGTCAGCTAACGGTGACCGTGTCGGATTTACAGACATCAATGATCACATCCTTAGACGTCGAAGCTAAAGAAAGCGGCAGTATTGCGGTTCCAGCAAAAATACTCTTGGAAACGTTGAAAAACCTGCCAGAGCAGCCGATTACCTTTTCCATTGACAAAGAAACTTATAGCGTTGAAATAAATTCAGATAATGGACGGTATAAATTAGCTGGTGAAAATGCCACTGATTTTCCTAAGGTTCCTTCTGTTACCGATGGTTACAGGGTTGATGTATCCTCTGACGTTTTGGGTAAGGCCATATCCAATACAATATTTGCCACCAGCAATGATGAATTGAGACCTGCAATGACCGGTGTCTATCTGAGCATCAACGATACCAATACTACCTTTGTAGCCACAGATGGTCACCGTCTTATTCGCTATCGAAGGGCGGACATAGTTTCGGATATTGACAATACCATGATCATTCCCCGTAAGGCATTGAACCTGTTAAAGTCCACCCTGCCGTTAGAAAATACCTCGGTGAGTGTTGAATATAATGTATCCAATGCCTATTTCAAGTTTAATCAGATCCAAATGATCTGCCGGCTGATAGATGAACGGTTCCCTGATTATGAGAATGTAATTCCCGTGGACAACCAGAACAGAGTGGTTATTGATCGAATGGAGTTGTTGTCTTCGCTTAAGCGTATTGCTATTTATGCCAATAAAACCACCCATCAGGTACGGTTGAAGATTACAGGCAGTGAGCTGCTTGTTTCCGCGGAAGATCTGGATTTTTCTAATGAAGCCAGTGAACGACTCTCCTGCGACCACGATGGAGAAGATATTGAAATCGGATTCAATGCCCGGTTTTTGTTGGAAATGTTGAGCAACATAACCAGCAAAGAAGTTACTCTTCAACTCTCTGCGCCAAACCGTGCCGGTTTGATCATTCCCAATGAGTCTGATGAAAATGAGGACATTTTAATGCTGGTAATGCCAGTGATGATAAATAATTACGTCTAGTGTTGAGTTCAGTGTACTGCGTTAACTTAACACTAGAATCCAGAGGGGCGTTTGAACCGAATCAGTACCGGTTGATTTCCAGATAGTCCATAAGATTTTTGTGCATGCTCCGAAAAGGACAAGCCATTATTGTCCAAGCCAATCCAGATTTCTTCAGGAGTTAACAACAGAGCTTCACCCATACCATACTGACTATTATAGTACAACTTTCCATCTGGATGACTACAGGTGTTTTTGTAGGACACACGATCAACTATTTGATTGGTATTAAGGTCCATTTTGGTAATGTAATTCTCATTCCTTTCCAGAATGTATAGGAAACCGTTTTCTACCTTTAAGTCAGAGATGTCTCCTTCCTCATCTGGAAGTGTTATAATATCGATAACTTGTTCATTTTCAATATCATATATAATGATAAAACGAGGGTTCTCGTTCCTTTGCAAGATAAAGTATTCGGTTTTGGCAATCCACCGCAACCCCTTCCAGTCCCTTGTTTTTTGTCCATTTCTGGTTAGGAAGTTGTCCTTTATTGAAAACCATTTCACTGTTGGCTGAGCCAGAAGAAAGGTAGATCCTATCGTATTCTTCATCGGTAAAGAATATCCCCAAATCAGCACAATAGTCAATTCCTTCAATGTCGGACTTATAGTCAATACCTAGTGATACACTATCAACAAAGTAGAAATTACCAGCACCCAGGGCTATCATGTAGGTATTATCGTTCCATTCTTTATCGTCTACTACCCAATAGTCACCTTCAATATTCGTTATTCCGCTTAGGTCAAAGGATTGCGGGTAATCGGTAAGTACATGAATGGATAGAAATTCCAACTCCTTAAGTACGGGGACTTGGAAAAAACATGGGAGGAATAAAAATAGTATCGCAAAAAATAGAGACATTAAGTTGGTTATTCAATTCTTTCGATCATGGCTCCAATTCCTGCCAATCTTTTGTCTATATATTGATATCCCCGGTCAATTTGTTCCACGTTGTGAATAATGCTGGTGCCGCTGGCAGACAAAGCAGCAATCAACAATGAAACTCCTGCCCGAATATCCGGGGAGGTCATGTGAATACCTCGCAGGGGGGCTTTTCTATCCAACCCTATAACGGTTGCCCGGTGCGGATCACATAATATTATCTGGGCCCCCATCTCAATCAATTTGTCAACGAAAAACAAGCGGCTTTCAAACATTTTTTGATGCACCAAAATCGTGCCTTTGGCTTGAGTAGCTATCACTAGTATAATGCTAAGTAAGTCAGGCGTAAATCCAGGCCATGGGGCATCTGAAATGGTCATTATGGAGCCATCAATATAAGAATCGATTTCGTAATGTTCTTGTTGCGGAATCACAATATCATCATCCACCAGATCAAATTGAATGCCCAATTTCCTAAAAGTTTGAGGAATAATTCCCAGCTCCTGGAATTTCACATTCTTAATGATCAGTGCACTTTGGGTCATTGCTGCCAATCCAATAAAGCTTCCAATCTCAATCATATCTGGCAGTACCGTATGATCGGTCCCATGCAGTTCATCCACTCCTTTTATAGTCAACAAATTAGAACCTATGCCCTGAATTTTAGCTCCCATGCCAAGTAGCATTTTGCATAATTGCTGTAAATACGGCTCACAAGCAGCATTATAAATCCGGGTGGTTCCTTTTGCCAAAACAGCAGCCATAATTATGTTTGCTGTTCCGGTAACCGATGCTTCCTCGAGTAGCATATACTGCCCCTTAAGCCTGGCAGCAGTGACTGAATAGAAAGAATCTTCCTGGTCAAAATTAAATTTAGCTCCCAGTTTTTGAAATCCTATAAAATGTGTATCCAGACGTCTACGTCCAATTTTGTCCCCTCCGGGTTTTGGTAATTTGGCCATCCCAAATCGTCCCAACATGGGGCCCAGAAGCATTACAGAACCACGTAATGCACCAGCTTGTTCTTTGTAGGATTCGGTTTCAAGGTAACTTAGATTTACATTGTCTGAGGTAAACCTGTAATCATTGGCACTAAGACGATCCACTTTGACACCCAGGTCTTCCAAAAGTTGGATTAGCCTAATGACGTCACGGATCTGGGGAATATTGCTAATGGTAACCGGCTCGGAGGTTAAGAGTACTCCACATATTACCTGCAAGGCTTCGTTTTTTGCTCCCTGTGGTATAATTTCACCATGTAATTGATGACCACCCTGGATCTCGAATGAGCCCATCAATTATTACTCTTTCGTCTCTTTCCTCCTCTTCTTTTAACATTATTTCCGCCGGACCGTTTTGGTCGTTTCTTTGTAGGTAGGCTCGAAAAGATTTTGCTCTTTTACAATTTTAAGGTCAATATTTAACTTGCCATCAGACAACTCAATAATGTGGTTTAATATCACTTCTTCATCAACTACCTCTTTATTCCATATCCCGTAGAAACTCCTCATTAACCGGCCAAGATAGATGGTTGCGTCCTTCTGTTCCTGTTCATCTTTGATTTCAATGGCTTGTTGGATCAACAGCTCAATATTGCGTCCGTAGTGTTTGTACTTTAGTTTATGGTTATTGTACTCTAGTTTGTCCGGCTTTCGAGTGAGCACTTCTGGGGGAGGTTTGGGATAGGGGCCATCAACCTCCAAATCAAAACCTGAAATAATGAAAAGGTCGTCCCAAAGTTTCTGATTGAACTCATTACCATCCTTTAATGCCGGGTTGATCAACTTCATCAATTCGACCAGGGTGTATGCATATTCCTTACGTTTTTCATCTTCTTTGATGTCATGCACGTAATTCACTAGTTTTTGAATGTTTCGTCCATACTCTTTTAAAATTAATTCAGGACGTCCGGTATTGTACTCATGTTGATCACTCATTGCATTATTGGCTATCATGTATTTTTAGTTTGGCAAAACTAAGCAATAAAGTTTTCTCGCCAAAATTTTCAAAGTTGACCCTGGCTTTCTTTTGCCCGCCTTCCTGATCCAGTTTGATTACCATTCCATATCCAAATTTTGGATGTTCGACCTTCATCCCTTCCTGAAGCATAGATGTATCGCTGGGGGTAAAATTCTTAGAAGCAGTTATTTGGGTATTCCCATTTAACGGTCTTAGACTTTGCCTTTGAATGCCGGTAACCAGGGTTTTGGCGTAATTATTACTTACAGTATTTAGTGGAGTGGTTCCACTGAATTTCCCACTGCTCCATTTTCGGTCTACTTTTATAAAGACAGGGTCAATTTCCTCTATAAAACGGCTGGGCTCACAGCTCTTTAATCTGCCGTAGCGATATCGGGTCAGGGCATAGGAAAGGAATAACTTCTTTTGCGCACGGGTTATCGCTACATAAAACAGGCGCCGTTCTTCTTCCAGGTCCGCTCTACTGCTAAGCATCATCTGAGAAGGGAACAGATCTTCTTCAAGTCCTACCACGTAAACATTCTTGAACTCCAGCCCCTTGGCACTGTGAATGGTCATCAGAGTAACCTTTTCCAGCTCATTATCTTTTTCGGTATCAGTATCCGTTAACAATGCAATTTCCTGTAGGAATGCGCCAAGGCTGTTATCTTTTCTTGAATCTTCAGGACTGTCAACAAATTCCTTTATGGCATTGAGTAACTCCTGAACATTCTCATACCGATTGAGACCTTCGATGGTTTTATCCTCATAAAGGAATTTAAGCAATCCTGATCCCTTGGCGATATGGTTTGCAGTTGCAAAGGCATCTTTTTGTTCCGCTACTATCTTGAAACTCCTTATAGTGGTAACGAAGTCGTGTACTGCATTGGCGGCTCTGGGACTAAGAAAACTTTTGACATTAACCAGGACCTCCCAAAGAGAAATGTCATGGTCATATGCAGCGACCATTAGCTTTTCAATGGAGCTAAGACCGATTCCACGTTTGGGTAAATTAATAATACGTCGCAAAGCCTGTTCATCGTTTTGATTCACCACAAAACGAAAATATCCCATCAGGTCCTTGATCTCTTTACGTTGATAAAAAGACAAGCCACCGACCACTTTGTACCCAATATTGACCCTTCGAAGGGCTTCCTCCATAGCCCTGGACTGGCTGTTAGTACGATAAAGAATAGCAAAATCAGAGTTCCTGTATTGGTGATTAACTTTTTCTTCGAAAATGGAAGATGCCACTAACTTTCCTTCTTCATTATCAGTGGTGGCCTTCATCAGATGAATCAATTCACCATCCTCATTTTGGGTCCAGACATTTTTATGTAATCGTGCTTTATTGTGATTAATAACTGAGTTAGCAACATTTACTATATTCTGGGTAGATCTGTAGTTCTGTTCCAATTTAATCACCCTTAGATCCGGGTAATCCTTTTCAAAATTGAGAATATTTTGAATGTCAGCGCCTCTAAACGCATAAATACTTTGGGCATCGTCTCCTACTACTGCAATATTCTGCCTGACAGCTGCAAGTTTTTTGGTGATTAAATACTGAGAAAGGTTGGTATCCTGAAATTCATCCACCATTACGAAATGAAACCGGTGTTGATACTTATGGAGGACTTCTGGAAAGTCCTTGAAAAGAAGGTTGGTATTAAAAAGTAGATCATCAAAATCCATGGCGTCTGCCTTGAAGCAGCGCTCTGAATAGGCTTTGTACAAATTGCCCATTTCTGGTTTCATTTGGCTATTATCATCTGCTTGAAAAACAGGGTTTTGCAGATAGCTACGCCAGGAGATCAAGCGATTTTTTGCTGCTGATATACGGTTCAGGACCACATTGGGCTTATAAATTTTATCATCCAGTCCCTTTTCTTTAACCAATGCCTTAATCAGGGATTTACTATCGTCTGTATCGTAAATGGTGAAATTAGAGGGGTAGCCTAACTTTGAGGCTTCAGCCCTCAAAATCCTGGCAAACACTGAGTGAAAGGTCCCCATCCATAAATTTCGGGCCTCAGTACCAACAACCCGCTCAATGCGGTTTCGCATCTCCTGGGCGGCTTTATTAGTAAAGGTCAGTGCAAGGATATTAAAGGGGTCAACATTTTTCGACTTGATCAGGTGGGCTATTCGATAAGTCAATACTCTGGTTTTACCGGACCCAGCCCCGGCAATGATCATACAGGGCCCATCAGTAAAAACCACTCCGTCTTTCTGGGCTTCATTTAGATTTTCCAGATATTCCATGTATCCCCGCTCATTGTGTTTCGCAAGTTACGATTTGAGCGTATAATCCTGAAGTCTATGGATTAAAATTCCGAAAATAAATGTCCACTTACTCCCATGACAATGATAGAAGGACTGAAGGATTGAATGTTTCCTGTCAAATGCTCTAATGTTCAAATGCTCAAATGCTCTAATGCTCTAATGTTCTATTGATCTACTGCTCCCAGAGCCCTCCTCCCTTGTAATTAATATTCTGCTAATCCGGTAGTGAATTAAGGGTAACCCAATACCGGTACCCCACTACAATTTTCTCCATTTTGCTAAGTTTAGTCAGGTCCTTTTGTGCATAACTTGGCAAACACACTTTGTTAATTTTGGAAAGTAACTTAAACAGCGACCTTTTCATAGGGAGTTAGCGATGCGTGCATAATCCGGGTTAAATTTAGGTAAATTGATCTTTATTAGAAAATTCATTTATCCGTCTGATGATTGAGATTGATAATACTCTGGTTTCTGATGATATAAAATCTTCATATTTCGTTTGCGATTTAAATCGTTGCAAAGGTGCTTGTTGTGTGGAAGGAGATTTGGGAGCACCACTCGAAGACCATGAACTGGAAGTATTGGATGCCATTTACCCAGAGGTTGCAACTTATTTGTCGGAAGCAGGTAAAAGGGCGATTAAACAACAGGGTACTTTTATTAAAGACCACGAAGATGATTTTTCAACTCCAACTATTAATCACCGGGAATGTGCGTATGCAATATATGATGAAAAGAAGATTCTGAAATGTGGCATTGAGTCTGCTTACAGTGATGGTAAAATCAGCTTCAGAAAACCTATTTCATGTCACCTTTACCCCATAAGAATTACCAGTTACCAACAATACGATGCAGTAAACTATGATAGATGGCATATCTGTGACCCTGCCTGTAGCCTGGGCGAGTCCCTAAAAATGCCACTTTACAAATTCCTGAAATTACCTCTGATTCGTAAATACGGAGCACGTTGGTACCGCAAGCTAGAGGAGATTATACTAAAACCCGTATCTGAATCTTAAACTCGGATTTTGCATTAGATTTCGTAACGCTTACGCCTAAGCTTCAGCGTAGGCGTTAGTGAGCGCATAATGGGTTAAAGATCTGTCAGATCAAAAGTTTCCATAAAAGCAGTGGTAAACTCACCACTTTTAAAACCTGGATCATCCATTAGTTTAATGTGAAAGGGAATAGTGGTTTTAACCCCTTCAATAATGAATTCTTCAAGGGCCCGCTTCATTCTCACCAAGGCTTCTTCCCGTGATGTTGCAGATACGATCAGTTTGGCAATCAAAGAATCGTAGTTTGCAGGAATGGTGTACCCAGAATATATATGGCTGTCTACTCGCACACCATGTCCACCAGGTAGGTGTAGATTGGTAATTCTACCGGGGCAAGGTCTGAAGTCATTCGATGGGTCCTCTGCATTGATCCTACATTCGATCGCATGCATTTTTGGAAAATAATCTTTCCCTGAAACTACTATACCAGCGGCAACTTTTATTTGTTCCTTAATAAGGTCGAAGTCTGTAACCTCTTCGGTTACGGGATGTTCAACCTGAATACGGGTATTCATCTCCATAAAATAAAACTTGCCATGTTTATCCACTAGAAACTCCACGGTACCGGCTCCTTCGTATGCAATGGCCTCGGCACCGGCTACTGCAGCCTTACCCATTTTTTTTCTTAGAGCATTGTTTATTACAGGAGAAGGGGACTCTTCTACCAGTTTTTGGTGCCTTCGTTGAATTGAACAATCCCGCTCACTAAGGTGACAGGCTTTTCCTTTGCTGTCACCGACAATTTGTATTTCAACATGCCTCGGCCCTTCGATAAACTTTTCCAGGTACATCCTATCATCACCAAAAGCTGCAGCTGATTCCTGCCTGGCATCATCCCAGGCCTTTTGAAATTCCTCAGGGCTTCTTACAATGCGCATTCCTCGACCACCTCCACCTGCTGTTGCCTTCAAAATCACCGGATATTTAATTCGTCTGGCAATGCGTAGGCCTTCTTTTACATTTGACAATAAGCCGTCAGAGCCAGGTATGGTGGGTACGCCAGCCTTTTTCATGGTATCTTTTGCAGTGGCCTTATCGCCCATCTGGTTAATCATTTCAGGTGAGGCCCCAATAAACTTAATGTTATAGTCCTGACAAACCTGAGAGAACTCAGCGTTCTCTGCCAAAAAACCATAGCCGGGATGGATCGCATCAGCATTGGTTATTTCAGCTGCAGCGATAATTTTTGGGATACTCAAATAGGAATCAGCGCTGGGAGCGGGTCCAATGCACACTGCTTCATCCGCAAACTTAACATGCAAACTCTCCTCATCCACCGTGGAATAAACTGCAATTGACCGGATTCCCATTTCCTTACAGGTGCGTATGATTCGAAGGGCAATTTCTCCTCTGTTGGCAATTAAAATTTTTTTAAACACAGGGCGTTTAATTGATGGTTATTAATAATAGCGGTTATCGGTAACAGGAGCTTAAACAGGGTCAATCAGGAATAGTGGTTGATCATATTCCACCGGGGATGAATTATCAACCAGTACTTTTATCACCATTCCGGCTATTTCAGATTCGATCTCATTGAATAATTTCATCGCCTCAACTATACAAACTGTTTGACCGACCGCAATCTTGTCTCCCACGGATACAAACGGTTCATCATCAGGATTGGAAGAGCGATAAAATGTACCAATCATGGGAGATTTAATTTCCAGATAGCCGTTCGTCTTACTTTCAGTGGCTGGTGTTTCGAGGAAAGGAGCAGCCCCATTTTCATCCGCAGATGAAGGGGGAGGATTCTGAGATGCCAATGCAGGCCCCGGGCTGGGTTCGATGATCTTATGCTTGACTTCAGAATTCTTTTTTACTTTTATTTTAAACTCTTCGGTTTCAATATTTACCTCGTCCAAGCCGGACTTGGAAATAAAATCAATAAGTTCTTGAATTTCTTTGGCTTTCATATTTAATTATTTTACTCGTTCGGAATAAGAATTGGTGCGAGTGTCCACTTTAATGGTTTCTCCTTGATCAATGAACAAGGGTATTTGTACTTCGGCACCGGTTTCTAAAGTAGCAGGTTTTGTAGCATTAGTGGCAGTGTCGCCTCTTAAACCAGGCTCGGTATAGGCAATATTGAGAATTACAAATTGAGGAAGTGCAACGCTTAAAGGAGTTTCGGTTTCCTCGTGATATATTATTTCCACTTCCTGGCCTTCTTTTAGAAGATGGGCAGCTGAGATATGATCTTCCTGTAAGTTTATCTGTTCGAATGTATTGCTGTCCATAAAGTGGTAGCCCATATCATCCTTATACAAGAATTGATGGGGCCTGCGTTCAATACGGGCAGTAGTCACTTTTACACCAGCAGTAAAAGTATTATCCACTACTTTACCGGTATTGATGTTCTTGAGTTTAGTGCGTACAAAGGCAGGGCCTTTGCCTGGTTTTACATGCTGGAACTCTATAATGGTGTACAGGTCGTTATTAAACTCTATACACAACCCGTTTTTAAAATCAGCAGTGCTTGCCATTGGCAGGTAATTTAATGTAATTTACAAATCAAATTTTTAAAAGCAATTTAATCCGGGGCATTGTAAGCCCATTTTAAATAGGTAGCTCCCCAAGTAAAACCTCCTCCAAATGCTGCCAGGATAATATTATCACCTTTCTTTAATTGATGCTCATAGTCCCACAAACATAACGGGATTGTACCTGCGGTGGTATTACCATATTTACTAATGTTATTCATCACTTTTTCCAATCCAATACCCATTCGGTTAGCTGTAGCACTAATGATCCTCATGTTTGCCTGATGCGGGACCAACCAGGCTATATTGTCTGGTGTTAAGTTATTTCTGTCCATAATCTCTACGGATACATCTGACATACTTTTTACTGCAAATTTAAACACCGTAGCTCCTTCCTGAAAGATGTAATGTTCACTGGCGTCTATTGTTTGGTGGCTGGCCGGGTGTCGGCTACCACCGGCTTTCATATGTAGAAAGGGTACTCCTGAACCATCTGATCGCAAAATAGAATCAATAATACCCACTGGTTCATCAGAAGCCTCTAATAGCACAGCACCTCCACCATCGCCAAAGATTATGCAGGTGGTACGGTCTGTGTAGTCAACGATTGAGGACATTTTGTCCGCGCCAATAACTACTACTTTCTTATAGGAACCTGATTCTATAAATTGCGCACCGGTGGTTAATCCATAAAGAAACCCGGAACATGCAGCTGAGAGGTCAAAACCAAAAGAATTCACGGCGCCGACCGCCTCTGCCACGATATTTGCGGTGGAAGGGAAAAGCATATCAGGAGTACAGGTAGCACAAATTATCAAATCGATCTCACCGGGATCTGTGTTGGTTTTCTCCAGTAATCCTTTTACCGCCTCGATTCCAAGAACCGAAGTGCCCTGCCCTTCGCCCTTTAGCAAGCGACGTTCTTTTATACCAGTGCGTGTGATGATCCACTCATCGGAAGTGTCGACCATGGTTTCAAGCTCCGCGTTGTTAAGTACGTAGTCAGGAACATAACCATGGACACCGCTTATCTTCGTATTAATCTTCTTCATAGATTTCTATTGGCTAGTCTTGGAGACTTTCTTTTATCTTCTGATGGACTTGAGATTGTACCATTTGTCTGGCTTGTAACAACATATTTTTAATAGCAAATGCGGTGGAGATGCCATGACCGATAATGACATTCCCATTGACTCCTAGAATTGGGCTGCCACCTCTGGACTCATAATTAAATTGATCAAAAAACGGATCTGAAAAGGATCTCTTTCTTAATAACGAGTATATCGATTCCGCCAATTTAAAGATTACATTACCGATAAAACCATCACATATAATAACATCGGCTTTGTCATTAAAAATGTCATAGCCTTCAATATTACCTATGAAATTGATTTTAGTGTTGACTTTGAACAGTTGGTAGGCCGCCTGAGTTAGCAGCGTGCCCTTTTTTTCTTCCTCTCCCAAACTCATCAGACCAACCTTTGGTCTATCGATTTTCAGCACATATTCAGCATATATTGAAGCGATCTCACCAAATTGCACCAACACATCAGGCTTGCAGTCAGCATTGGCCCCTACATCCATTAATATTCCCAACCCTCCGTTCTCCTTAGGGGTAAAGCCCACAAGTCCTGGTCGAATGATACCAGAAATGGTCTTTATGGAGAACATGGCACCTACATGCATAGCACCGGTATTTCCGGCGCTACAAAATGCCTCTACTGCTCCGGTTTTTAGCAGACGATAGCCAACAGGAATGGAAGCTTGTGGTTTTTGAGTAAGTGCTTTGGTAGGGTGTTCCCCCATTGCAATTATTTCCTCTGCCGGAGAAATTTCTACCCGGTTGGGGTCAATGTTAAATTGTTCTAGCTTGGTATTGATCAAAGCCTCAGGCCCAATTAAGACCACTTTAACCTCTTGTGGAAGCTCTGGTAAAGCTAATTTAACCCCTTCAATGGTAGAATCAGGAGCATAATCACCCCCTACTACATCCAAAGCGATCTTCATAGACCTAGACAGCTATGTCTTTCTCGATAGCAGGTTTTCCTCGGTAGTAACCGCACTCGGTACAAACCCGGTGTAGAAGTACTGGGGCTCCACAATTGGAACATTCCTTGAAAGTAGCAGCAGTACTTTTGTAATGAGTTCTCCGTTTATCTCTCCGGGACTTTGAGATTTTTCTCTTAGGGTGTGCCATTTGGTTATAATTTACTTTTCTTTAGTTCTTTTTAAGTCATTCAGTTTCTTCCACCGGGGGTCTGTCTCAGGTGAGAATTCATTATTACTTTTCTCCCTGGAACTATAAACCAGTGATCCGAATTCGTGGTCTTCCTCCTCATATCTTGGATGAAGTTTTTTCATTGGTACCGCTAGCCCAACGAATTCGAAAATATACTGACCAACATCGAGCTGTTGGGTGTTGTTAGTAATCATTACCACATCGTGGTCCAGTTCCTGTTCCAGATCACCGTATTTAAAAATAACTTTTCGATGTTCCTTTATAGGATAATGATATGGATCCAGGCTGCGGTCACAAATTAGTTCAACGGTGCCCTCAATGTTGACATCCATACCTATAAAGGAATCGTTCTTATCAAGATTGATTTTGGCTTTCAGTTTCCCGTTCCTAATCAGTTCCTGATCAAAGCTGCTGAAGAAGACCTCATCTACTTCAAATTCGAATTGATGAAGCTTGTTACGCATTCTATAGATGTCAATAACGAATTTCCTCATATCCTTCTCCGAAACCAAGTTGCAAAGTTAAAAATATTATTCAAATTAGGAATTAGAAATTAGGAATTAGCAATGTATTACCTCACTCCGATGTTTAATCAGGTCGATATTGGCAAATAATGCTGCTCTAAATGAACTTTCATCGGCTACATTTTTGCCGGCGATGGGATAGGCAGTGCCGTGATCGGGGCTGGTACGAATTATAGGTATTCCGGCAGTAAAATTAACCCCACTTCCAAATGACAAGGACTTAAACGGTATCAATCCCTGATCGTGATACATAGCCAAGACTGCATCATACCTTAGAAATGTCTGGGAGCCGAAGAATCCATCTGCTGGAAATGGTCCAAACACCAATTTTCCGCGGGTTTTTAGTTCTTTGAGCAAGGGGCCAATAAGTGCTTGTTCTTCGCCGCCTAATAATCCTTCATCACCAGCATGAGGATTTAAACCCAGCACCGCAATTTTTGGTTTTTCAATTCCAAAATCATGCTTTAACGAATCCTCTAGAATTTCCAATTTATCTGCAACTCCTTCCCTGGTTATATTCTCAGCCACCTCCTTGAGTGGAATGTGTCCCGTTACTACACCAATTTTTAGATTTTCACTGATCATGAGCATCAATCCTCTCTTTGCCCCACAACGTTGCATCAGGTACTCTGTATGGCCTGGGAAATCAAAAGATTCTTGCTGGATGGTTTTTTTGTTAATTGGCCCTGTAACCAACCCGTCCAGTTTCTGTGCAATTAAATCGGTGGTGGCCATTTCCAGGCTGCGTAGGGCATACGACCCAGCTTCTTGGGAGGCAGTTCCAGGTTTAATGGTTACACTTTCATCCCAGCAATTCAGAATATTTACCGTCTGGGACTTTGCATAGTTAAGCTCCCGGATCTGATGGTAGTTGAAACTGTTTGCACCCAGAAGTTTGCGGTAATATGAAATGATTTTGCCGTTGCCATAAACCACCGGCGTAAGTAGTTTCAGCAATCTTGAATCTGAGAATGTCTTAATGATCACCTCAGGTCCAATGCCATTCATATCACCCCAGAGAAACCCCGATTACAGGCAACTTATTGTCCATAATTGTTAAAATATTCTCACTTGTGCTTGAAGCTGAATATCGTAAATTTACTGCACAAGTTAAGATTATTTTTACCAACATTGAGGAATGGTCAGGCCAAAAAAGTATTTGGGGCAACATTTTCTGAAGGACCTGGCTGTAGCCCGGGAAATAGCCGAATCACTTACAGGATTTGGCGATTACCAACAGGTTTTGGAAATAGGGCCGGGTACAGGAGTTTTAACCAGGCACCTTCTGCAAAAGTCTGAATGGAACACCTGGATGATTGAGGTAGATACTGAATCGATCCAATACTTGAAAGAGCAATTCCCCAATGGATCTGAACGATTAATTCTGGGAGATTTCTTGAATTGGGACGCTGGTGCCCTATTGCCAGAGCCATTTGCAGTGATCGGTAATCTTCCTTACAATATATCCTCACAAATATTTTTTAGAATACTTGAGCTGAGACAGTTTATTCCCGAGGTGGTTTGCATGATCCAAAAAGAAGTTGCCCAGCGATTGGTTTCGCCTCCGGGTAACAGGGCCTACGGAATATTGAGTGTGTTTCTTCAGGCTTATTATCGATTGGAGTATTTATTCGAGGTCTCACCTGAATGTTTTCATCCAAAACCAAAGGTTTATTCCGCAGTTATCAGGTTGCAAACACTGGGAAAACCTCAGCTGGATTGCGATGAAGTGATTTTTAGAGCCCTGGTTAAACGCGGGTTTCAAAATAGGAGAAAAACATTGCGCAACGCATTAAAAGCATTTAATTTGCCGCAAGAAATCCAGGCCCTAAATCTTTTGGATCAAAGAGCCGAGCAATTGGCCGTTGATGATTACGTTACCCTAACTAAAACGATCACACCATTTTGGAATCCGTAAACCAGTTCGAGTTATCCAAGGAGTTTTTAGAGCGTTTCGGTGAGGCCATTGAAATTCAGGATACATCATTCATTCAAGAAAGCCTTAATGGGATCAATCCCGCGGACGTCACATCACTTTTACATGAATTAACCAGTTCCCAAAGTAAATATGTGCTGGACTTATTGAAATTAGAAACCGTTGCGGAAATAATCAATGGTTTGGATACCGATGTGCGAAGTAAATTCTTGCAAAATTTCACTCCCTTGGAAATATCCAAATTCATCAATGAACTGGATAGTGATGATGGGGCTGATATCATTAATGAACTGCCGATCAAGATTCGCGAGGAGATAATAGAAGGTGTTGCAAACGAAGAAAAGGCCACTAACGTGCTTGAATTACTTCGTTATGACGAGGATTGCGCTGGTGGTCTCATGGCAAAAGAACTTATCAAGGCCAATGTCAACTGGAGTATCGGAAAGACCATTGAGGAGATACGCAGTCAAGCTGAGAACGTGCAGAAAGTATACGCTGTATATGTAGTGGACGACTTAGACAGGCTGGTCGGCAGGGTATCACTTAAAAAAATTGTACTTGCGGAGGATCATATGAAAGTGTCATCCATATATGATAGCGAGGTTATCTCAGTAGAAACATACAGGGAAGAAGAGGAAGTTGCCAGCATTATGAGAAAGTATGATCTGGAGGCGCTGCCAGTAGTTAACCGTCAAGGTAGATTGGTAGGTCGGATAACCATTGATGATATAGTTGATGTGATTACTGAGCTGGCAGAACAAGAGCGTCAACTTATGTCAGGGATTTCAGAAGACGTAGAAGAAGACGATAGTGTGTGGATGCTAACCCGCGCCAGATTACCCTGGTTGGTAATTGGCATGTTGGGCGGCTTGCTGGGTGCCCTTTTTATGGAAGCCTTCGAACAGAATATTACCCTGACCCTGACCTTTTTCATACCACTAATTATGGCAACGGGAGGAAATGTGGGTATTCAGTCCTCATCTTTGGTAGTACAAGGGTTAGCTAATAAATCAGCATTTACCAGGAATACCTATATGCGTTTGTGGAAAGTGTTTTGGGTAGCCATACTCAACGGTCTGTTACTGGCTGCATTGGTATTTTTAGGTGTTCAGTTACTTATGGGAAGCGGAATGAAGCTGGCGTTTATTGTGGCCCTATCGCTTTTATGCGTAGTTCTATTGTCTTCGTTTATGGGTACAGCTACACCACTGTTGCTGGATAAAATTGGCATCAATCCCGCCTTGGCTTCTGGACCATTTATTACCACCGCCAATGATCTTTTGGGGCTGGCCGTTTACTTTGGGGTTGCCCATGTGCTGTATTCAATGTGATCTCAGAGGTAAATGTCAGCTATCATCATAATAGATCATATGCACCCAAGTATCGTTGCTCAACTGGAATCGCTGGGGTACCATGTTGATTACCAACCTGAGATCAACAGACAACAGCTAGAAGGAAAAATTTGCAACTATCAAGGTCTGATTGTTCGTAGTAAGACCGTAATTGACCGGGCTTTGCTGGAGGAAACCACTGAGCTTCAGTTTGTGGCAAGAGCAGGTGCTGGTGTTGACAATTTGGAGGAAGATATTATCCGGCAACGAGGCATACATATCGTTAATGCACCGGAGGGTAATCGTGATACGCTGGGAGAGCATATGGTTGGCATGTTGTTAAACATACTACATCGTATTTTTGAAGCAGGTAATTCAGTGCGAATGGGCCAATGGGACCGTGAAGGTTTTAGAGGCACTGAGCTTGCCGGGAAAACAGTTGGTATCATTGGCTGTGGTAATATGGGCGGTGCATTTGGTCAGCGACTGAGCAGTTTTGGCTGTAAAGTGTTGGGGTATGACAAGTATCTGCCTGAAGATGTTTCCACAATTTATGAGCGTGTACCAATCGCTAAACTGTATGAAAAATGCGATATTGTTAGTTTGCATGTACCATTGACTGGTGAAACCAGGGGATTTTACAATTATTCATTTTTTCAGCAGTTTAAAAAACCCATAATTCTGTTAAATAGTGCCCGTGGCGAGATTTTACCATTGAAAGACCTGGTGCAACTGATTAAAGAAGATAAAATCCTGGCCGTGGGTCTTGACGTTTACGAAAAAGAGCCGTTTATTCAACTATCTCATAATCAGAATGATGTATATGAATATCTGATTTCATCTCCTTTAGTGCTTTTATCTCCTCACGTTGCGGGCTGGAGCATTGAATCCTATAAGCGGATCAATGATGTGCTGGTCGGCAAGATCAAACTTCTAAAAGCCGCCGGATTAATAGATTGATCTTTCTTTTGTTTGATTTTATTGCCTGTAAGGTTTCCAACCATAATGGTTGGGTAATTGGGGAGGCATACTTCTATCTTTATATCCTGATTCTTTAGAACCTAAGTTAAGCATAAGTTGATCAAGAATTTTAACAGGCTAGCCCATTACATCCTGGAAAAACCATTTCTCACCTCTTTCCTGGTGTTGATTGTACTTTCTACGATAGTGGTCATTTTAAGCCTCCCTCACTACCTTAATCGCTTTGATGTTTTCTTTCCGCAACTACTGGTGGAAGCTCATGGTATGTTATTTGATGTAGCCATTATTGGTATTCTGATTTTTTGGCTTAATAAAATAGGAGATGAGCGCCAACGGATTAAGACCTACCTGGATGAGATTGACGATTTCCGGTTGTGGGAATCTGATGAAGCCGCGTTCCGTACTGTTGGAAATATTAAAAGGCTGAATCAGAACAAAATTTATAGCATTAATTTGGTAAACTGTTACCTGGCTAAAACGAATTTAAGCCATGTAAACCTTTCCAGTGCCAACCTGAATAGTAGTAATCTAAGTAGTGCAAACCTGGTGGGCTGTAATTTAGAGAATGCCAGGTTGAACCAGACCAATCTGGAAAACGCACAACTCAACCAGGTAAACCTCAGTCATTCATTTGCCAGCGGCGCCAATTTCAAAGACGCAGTGCTGATCAAGGCAAATTTTGAAAACGCATTTTTAATTAAGACGGATTTTACTAATGCCTTTTTGATGGAGGCCAAACTGACTGGCTGTCATGTGACCGGTGCCAACTTCGATAATGCCAACCTATATAAAGCGGACTTAAGGGGAATCCAGGGCCTTGATCTTGAAAATCTGTCAAAAGTAAAAACTCTGTTTTTAGCAAAATTTGATGATGAGATAATGGACCAGCTAGAGTCTCGTTACCCGGAGATTTTGGGTAAGGAGGTTCTGAACTTCAATTAGGATCAAACATCGCTGGGTTATACCCTAAATTAACTACCTTTGACTCGCAAAGACTGTTTTGACTAAAAAAATCTACTCACTGGGTAGATTTTTTTAGTTACGTTTTTATTGACAATTTATAGTATATTTAATAAATCATTAACGGATATAAAGTAGTCTGGCGGTTTCTTCAAGAAGCCGTATTTTATTATAGCTTAATCTTAAAGTCGATGTCCGAAATTTCATATTATACAGAGCAAGGTTTGAATAGGCTCAAGAATGAGTTGAGTGAGCTAAAAACTAAAGGAAGATCTGATATCGCCAAGCAGATTGCCGAGGCCAGGGATAAAGGGGATCTCAGTGAAAACGCAGAGTACGATGCGGCAAAGAATGCCCAGGGACTGTTAGAATTAAAAATTGCTAAACTGGGAACAGTCGTGGGCAACGCCCGGGTGCTTGATATATCAAAAATAGATACTTCTCAGGTGTCTATTTTATCAAAGGTAAAGATAAAGAACACCAAAAACGGGATGGAATTAACCTATACTATAGTGTCTGAAGAAGAGGCAGACCTGAAGGCTCAAAAAATATCTGTGAAGTCTCCTATAGGCCAGGGCCTGTTGGGAAAAAAAGTAGGGGAAAAAGCTGTAGTAACAGCGCCAGGGGGAAAAATGGAATTCAAAATACTTGAAATAGGAATGTAATGCCCAGTATTTTTACCCGCATTATAAACAGGGAGATCCCTGGTCATATCGTGGCTGAGGACAAAAATCACATAGCATTTTTGGACATAAATCCTTTGGTTTCTGGCCATACCCTGGTGGTACCCAAGTCAGAGATAGATTATCTGTTTGATTTAGAGGAAATCGCGTTTATTGAATTGCTACAATTTTCCAAGCGAGTAGCAAAGGGTTTGAAAAAGGCAATTCCCTGCCAGCGAATTGGAGTGGCCGTTATAGGTTTGGAGGTACCGCATTGTCATATTCACCTTGTTCCAATGAATAGCATGGATGATATAAATTTTAGCCGTCCCAAATTGAGTCCTGGGCCCGAGGAATTATCGTCCATCGCAGAGAGCATCCGAAGTGAAATAGATGCTTAAATAAACGCCGAACGCCGAACGCCGAACGCCGAACATCGAACGCCGAACATCGAACATCGAACATCGAACGCCGAACATCGAACCCCGAATATTGTTGTGCCGAACCTCGTTCGACATTCGACATTCGACATTCATTACTTCACCCGATGCGGGTTTTCCTTCAAAAATGCTTTCCAGCTCTTGGCTGACCCCTGAGGCCTTTCATTTTGAAAATGGTGACACACCGCTACTGCAAGCGCATCAGAGGCATCCAATAGTTTGTCGGCAACGTTAAAGGACAAAAGAGTTGATAGCATATAGGCCACTTGTTCTTTTGACGCGTTTCCGTTGCCAGTAACTGACATCTTTACCTTTTTGGGGGCATACTCCACAATTGGGATTTCCTTACTAAGCGCCGCCGCCATAGCTACACCCTGGGCCCGCCCAAGCTTCAGCATTGATTGGATATTCTTACCATAAAACGGGGCTTCCAGGGCAACTTCATCAGGTGAGTAGTCTGAAATGAGGCCCAATACCCTTTCAAATATTTTCTTAAGTTTGATCTCGTGGTTGCTATATTTGTTTAAGTGAATAACTCCGTACTGAAGAAGCTTCAATTTCTTGCCATTGACCATTATTACCCCGTATCCCATTATACTGGTACCGGGATCGACTCCCAGAATGATCTTTTCCCTGATCACATTTTGCTCCTTTGACATACATGCAAGATAGCTATATTAGAGGTTCAAAAAAAGCAGACATACCACTGCCATGCTCATATCGCCGGTGTTCTCCAAGATCCCTAAAAAATGAAATAGGATGGAAATAGTATTTACCATTCTGTTGACCATATATGTGGTATTAATTGCCCTGGCCAGAAGGTACTGGGACAGAATTCCACAAAACCCTGAATTAGTAACCACTACCAGTTTACCTGGGGTGACCGTAGTTATTCCTGTCCGCAATGAAGAAAAAAATATCGAAGCGCTGATTGACTCCCTGAGCGGGTTGCATTATCCTATTGATAAACTGGAGATTATTATTGTAAACGATGCTTCAAAGGACCATACCAGTGAATTGCTTCAGGCCAATACTACTGATAAAAGCAATTTTAGATGGTTTACTTTAGATGAACCTGAAAATTTTCAGGGATCATTCAAAAAGAGGGCCCTTACAGCTGCTATTCACCGCGCTGAGTTCCCTGTAATTGTGACCACAGATGCTGATTGTCAATTCCATCCTGAGTGGTTGACTTCTCTAATAGGCACCATGCAAACTAATGACCTGGTGATGGCTTGCGGTCCGGTGGCGTACCATCAACATGGCTTCTTATCTCCAATATTAGACATAGAATTAGCCAGTCTGGTAGCGGTGGGAGCTGCTTCCCTAAGCCAGGGATTTCCTAATATGTGTAATGGGGCAAATCTGGCTTTTACTAAAGAAGCGTTTAAGCAGGTGGACGGTTATCGAGGATATGAGCAGGTAGTATCGGGAGATGATGAATTCTTGCTGTACAAAATATTTAGCCGGTATCCTCGCCGGGTTGGCTTTGTTAAGCAAAGTCATTCAATTGTTCGAACCGACCCTCCGGATTCATGGAAGGAATTTGTTAATCAGCGAAAAAGGTGGGGTGGGAAGTGGAAAGCTCACAAATCAAAAGCTACCCGGGCACTAGCGCTTTTTGTTTTTGTGTTTCACCTGGCCTTTACAGTAGTGCTGGTAATGACGGTAATGGGGTGGTATTCATGGAAGTTCTTCATTATGCAAATAGCTGTCAAAATCATTCTGGAGTTCATGTTCGTAAAACCCGTTCTTGATTTTCTCGGAAAAAGGACAGCATTACAATGGTTTTTTTTCATGCAATTAGTATATTCATTTTATACCATTTTCATCGGTGTAATGGTACAATTCACTGGTTTCAACTGGAAAAACAGAAAGTATAGATGACTGATCATGAGTACGAGATAATGGACGAACTTTACTTTGTCATTTCTTTTGAAGAGTTACAGCAAAGGTTACCCCTGGATGAGTCTGAATTAAAGCAGATACTAAATTCCCTGCTGGATCGGGAATATATTAAGTGCTTTAGTAATGTGTCGGATGAGTTGCCTCATGCGGATGTTGATTTTGAAAACAATTACCGGAATTATCACTATCTTGTCAGCAAGGAGGGGCTATTCGCACATAATAGCAGATAAGCTCCATTTAAACAGGTAATGACCCGTTAGGATCTGGATTTTTCAAGGTACTTTTCTATTTTTTGTTGGCGGCCTGATAGCAAACGGGGTGGAATGTTATGGAGTTGCAATCACTACAAAATCAATTTGATTTAAAGGAACTTGAACTCAACGCTTTGCTTGAGATAACCCAGGCGATAAATAATAACCTGCCTGAGGTTTCCCTGTACAAGATTTACGGGTTTATACTGCGTGCCAATCTACGAATAAAAAAGTTGGCCTTATACGTAAAAGAGGAAACCTGGGTATGTAAAGTCAACTACGGTACCAGTGTGGATTTTCTTTCCATGACTTTGGACGAATCATTTTTGGAGCTAAAGGAATTGCAGCGGATTGATCTTGACCATACGGACAGCAGTTTCAAACAGTTTGATCTGGTAGTTCCAGCTATGCACAAAAACGAAGTGTTGGCTTTTGTATTTGTAGGGGGCTTAGTAAGTGAAGATAAACTTGATCAGATTCACCCTGACACCAACTTTATCCAAACACTGAGCAACATCATTTTGGTGGCCATTGAAAATAAAAGATTGGCACGTAAACAATTGGAACAAGAAGCATTGCGAAAGGAGATGGAAATTGCTCGTGGTGTCCAACAATTGCTTTTTCCCAAGACACTTCCTCAGGGTCAACACTTAAATGTGTCTGCTCTTTACCTGCCTCATCAAGATGTGGGTGGTGATTACTATGATTATATTGAAATCAATGAACAGCAGTTCGTTTTGTGCATTGCCGACGTATCAGGAAAAGGTGTCCCGGCTGCGCTGTTAATGTCCAACTTTCAGGCAGCACTGCGTACCATGATCCGGCATACTACCGACCTAACGGAAATTGTAACTGAATTGAATCATCAAACGGTCATAAATGCCAGGGGTGAGAATTTCATTACTTTTTTTATAGCAATTGTAGACCGGTCAATGAAAGAGATATTTTATGTAAATGCAGGACATAATCCGCCTTTATTTATGGTGGACAAAGGTAAGCCTCAGCTTCTCGAATTGGGAACTACTATATTAGGCAGTTTTGAACCTCTTCCTTTTTTGAAAATTGGTAAAATCACCTATGATCATGAGTTTGTGTTCTTTTCATACACTGATGGTCTCACCGAAACATTCAGCGAGAATGGGGAGCCTTTTGGATTGGAAAAAGTAACCGAAATAGTAGTGGATAACCTTGATGCTTCACTTGAACAAATCAATGGAGAGCTGCTAAAAGAGCTTAACAAATTCCGGGGCCAAAACACCTATAACGATGACATCACACTATTGTCCTGTAAAGTTCTAGCGGATAAGTGAGTAGCATATTTTTGCACCAGACACCCTCATTGTTACAGGCAGCCTTCCCGAAATTTTCCTGGAAAAAATCCCCTGTTAAGAAAATTATTCATCTAACCTTTGATGACGGTCCGGTACTTGAAGCAACGCCCTTGGTTCTACATTATCTCCGGGAGTTCGATGCCCGGGCTACTTTCTTTTGTGTGGGAGAAAATATCATCAAGTATCCTGAGGTTTTTCACCAGGTCCTAAAAGAAGGACATAGTGTCGGCAACCACACTTATCATCATTTGAATGGCTGGCGTACCTCCAACCATACGTTTTTAAATGACGTGGCAAAGTGTCAGGAGCTCCTTAACCCACACCTGGGAGTTGAAACAAAGCCCTTGATGAGACCACCTTATGGACGCATGAAAAGAAAGCAGTGGCGTGCACTAATCAAGGAATATGATGTTGTGATGTGGGATGTGCTTTCAGGAGACTTTAGTGAAAAGATCGATACCGCAATCTGTTTGAAAAAGACCATTAAATATACTCAAAATGGCTCGATAGTACTTTTTCATGACAGCCTTAAAACCATCCATAAGCTAAGGGTAATACTTCCAGAATTCTTAGAGCACTTTAGTCAGCTTGGATTTTCATTTCAAGGGTTATGACCATGTTGACCGTATTTGTCATAGGAGGATTGTTAGCGGTTCTGGTGGACCTTGCAGCCTTGATTGCATGGAAGTCCCCATCCAAGAAAGCCCATGAGGCCTCAGAATTACCAAATGTTTCCGTATTAATACCGATGCGTAATGAGGCAATGAATGTAAAAGGATTGGTAGAATGTATCAGATCAATAGACTACCCGCCAGAAAAAATTGAGATTCTGATCGGGGAGGACCGATCGGAAGACCACACCAGGCAGTTATTGGAACAGGAGGTAGGATCTGATGGTAGATTTAAAATTGTTTCAATAATAAAAGACATTCCTGGCCTTAAGGCCAAGGCAAACGTAATAGCGCAGTTAATTCCTCATTGTCATACATCATTTTATTTCATAACCGATGCAGATGTAAGAGTTCCAACCACATGGGTCAGGGCAGTGTTACCATATCATACCAGGGGCACCGGGGTCATCGGTGGGAGTACCGTGGTGAGCGTCCGCGATCTGTGGAGTGGTTTACAGAATATCGATTGGTTGATCGCCCAGGGGCTCCTATTTGTGGTAGGCAGCCGCTTTCAGACACTGGCGGTAAGCGGTACCAATATGATGATAACCCGTGATGTTTGCCAAGCAATTGGAGGTTACCATAAAATTCCATATTCCCTTACCGAGGACATCGGGATCTTAACAGCAGCTCGAAACAGCGGATTTTCCCCCAAGAACGTATTGACACAGGAGGCCACGGCAGTAATTGAAGCTCAACCGGACTGGACTTCCCTTATATCACAACGCAGCAGATGGACCTATGGGGCGTTGCGCTTGCCAAAATTTATTGTTTTGTTGCTATTGATTAGAAGCTTATTTTTGTTTTTTGTAATCGCGGTTGCCTGGTGGAACCCAGTTACAGCGATAGTGCTATATTTGTCAAAGGTCTTCATAGACTGGATTTTTATCCGCAGGGTGGCCTGTCATTTGGGTCAGAAAATATCCTTTATGCACTTTATTTGTTTTGAGGTGTTTTCAAGCCTGGTATCAACTAGCGGCCTGATAAAGTACTTGTATTCTACCAATATTAACTGGAAAGGAAGAAAATCACTCGTGATTGATACTCATGCGCATATTTACCTGGAACAATTCCACAAGGACTTGGAAGAAGTTATCAATCGTTCCCGGGAATCGGGCGTGGACCATGTGTTTATGCCCAATGTAGATCACAGTACCTTGGATAGTATGCTGGAAGTGGAAGAAAAATATCGGGGTTACTGTACGGCCATGATGGGTCTGCATCCATGTTCAGTGAAGAAGAATTTTGAAAAAGAGTTGTACCGGGTCGAAGAATGGTTGGAGAAGCGGGTATTTGCGGCGGTTGGGGAAATTGGCACAGATTTGTATTGGGACACTACTACATTTAAATATCAGCAAGAAGCTTTTAGAATTCAGGTGAACTGGGCCAATGATAAAAAAATGCCATTGGTCATTCACTGCCGTGAATCACTGGACCAAACACTTGATTTGCTGGAGCCGCTGATCAAGACTGAATCCTCAGGTGTGTTTCATTGCTTTACCGGCACAAATAAACAAGCGGAAAGAATAATAGCAATGGGTTTTAAACTAGGTATTGGGGGAGTAGTCACCTTTAAGAATTCCGGATTGGACCAAACATTAAAAGATATTCAATTGGAACATTTGGTGCTGGAGACCGATAGTCCTTACCTGGCACCTGTCCCTCACCGGGGAAAGCGAAATGAGCCAGGATATTTACCGCTTATTTTAAACAAACTAGGGGACATATATGATAAGTCCGTTGAGGTAGTTGAGAAGATAACCACTCAGAGTGCCAGGGAATTGTTCAAAATAACCACATGAACTACATATTAACCACCGCTTTGAGAAGCGAAATGAACTATTGAAAAAATACTTTAAAATTTGCATAAGGTGTTTTTTATTAATTTATTTGTGTCTATTGCTTGAAACCTGGAGAGGTGACCGAGTGGTCGAAGGTGCTCGCCTGGAAAGTGAGTGTGCCCCACAAGGGTACCGGGGGTTCGAATCCCTTCCTCTCCGCAGGCACGGAAGTCAAACTAAATTTATTCTTTAATAACTTACTGAAGATTAAAATTGAAACTATGAAAAAGTTATTTGCGTTACTATTGCTTACCGGGATATTAACCTTGGGTTACTCAGAGTATAGCTATGCTCAGGACTCAGGCGCCTCTACTGAATTGGTAGCTCCCGATGATGGAAATACCTTCCATCAAAATGTGAAGGAAAAATTCATCGAAGGTGGCTGGGTGTTTATGGGTGTGGTATTGCTCTGTCTTATTTTAGGGCTGGCAATAGCAATTGAAAGAATTATTACCTTAAATCTGGCTACCACCAATACCACCAAATTGTTAGAAAAGGTTGAAGATGCCCTTTCATCCGGAGGTGTGGAAGCTGCTAAGGAAGTCACCAAGCATACCAAAGGGCCGGTAGCCTCTATATTTACCCAGGGATTAATGCGCATGTCAGAAGGGATAGAAATGGTTGAGAAATCCATTATTTCGTATGGTTCTGTGGAAATGGGTAGACTGGAAAAAAATCTGGTATGGGTCCAGCTGTTTATTGCCTTGGCCCCCATGCTTGGTTTCATGGGAACGGTATTAGGTATGATCAGCGCTTTTGACGCCATCGAAGCGGCGGGAGACATCTCTCCTTCACTGGTGGCATCTGGTATTAAGCAAGCCCTGTTAACTACAGTAGCCGGTTTGATAGTTGCGGTAATCCTACAATTGTTCTATAACTATTGCGTTTCTAAAATAGATGGGTTGGTTAATAGTATGGAAGACGCCTCTATTTCACTGGTGGATATGTTGGTAAAACATAAAAATTAAACTACTAAAAATGGAATCAGGATTAATAAATTTTGCTCTTATATTCGCTTACGTACTGGTAGGAATTGCTGTAATTTGTGTGATTGTGCTTCCATTAATCAAAGCGATTGACGATCCCAAAGCATTGGTTGGATCAGCTATTGGTCTGGGAATATTGTTTGCAATCTTTGGGATTGCATATGCAGCCTCCAGTGACGAAGTGCTGCCCAGATACATCACTTTTAACGTGGGTGCGGGCATCTCTAAATTAGTAGGGGGTTTGTTAACTACTATGTACCTGCTTTTAGGAGCAGCTGTTATAGCAATCATATACACTGAAGTATCTAAAGCATTTAAGTAATGGCACGAAGTTCACTTAGAGGAAAGAATGAGATCAATGCCGGTTCAATGGCAGACATTGCATTCTTGCTGCTTATATTCTTTCTGGTAACCACTACCTTTCCGAATGACAGAGGTATTCTATTTACGTTGCCTCCAAAAGCGGATCCGAATCGACCACCACCAGACGTTACTAAGAATGACCGTAACATCTTTAAAATACTGGTGAACTCGGCCGATCTGTTGCTGGTGGAAAACGAACCTCTGGCTGACGTCTCACTGATTAAAGACATGGTAAAGGAGTTTGTCTTAAATAATGGGCGTAAACCCACTTTGTCTGATAACCCCCAAGAGGCGGTTGTTTCTTTCAAGACGGACCGGGGAAGTAGTTATGAGATATTCGTTAATATATTGGATCAACTGGATGCGGCGTATAACGAGATGTATGGCGAAAGGGTAGGGATGACAGGAACCCAGTTCCGGGAGTTGCGAAACACCATGAATAAAACTCCAGAACAGAGAAATCAGTACAATACGGCAAGGGGCAAAGATGGCCCTGATGGCAAAGTTACTTTTCCCAAAAAATATTTCAATTGCGGAACCTAGTAGAGTAGGAGGTTGATATGTCAAAATTTAAAAAGAAAACAAAGTCTTCAGCGGATATACCCACAGCGTCTTTACCTGATATTATTTTCATGTTGCTATTTTTCTTTATGGTTACTACCGTATTAAGAGAAACAGAAATAATGGTAAAACAGGTGCTTCCCAGGGCTACACAACTGAGTAAATTGCAAAAGAAATCTCTGGTGAGTCATATATATATCGGTAAACCTAAGGTAACCAGTAAATATGGTTTTGAACCTAAGATTCAGGTGGACGATGTACTTATAGAGCCCAAGGATATAGTGTTATGGGTTCAACGAAAAAAGGATGAACTTGATGAAGTAGAGCGAGACCAAATAACCATCAGTTTGAAGATTGACCACGAGGCAAAAATGGGTATTGTGTCAGATGTTCAACAGCAGCTTAGAGAGGCCAACGCCAGAAAGATCATGTACGCCACACCTGAGCGTATCGATTAACCCATGGTGGATAGGCTTCAGTAAGAAAAATAACTTTAACATAGTTTAGCCACGCCGCATAGGCGTGGTTTTTTTAGTTAAACTGACCACTTATGGATCAGCTGAATTTGCCCAATTATCCTGTACAATCTAAGACCGAGGGCGGTCAGCATTGGATTTTTGATCGATTCAGGAGGAAGTACGTAGCACTGACACCTGAAGAGTGGGTTCGTCAGCACTTCCTAAATTATCTGGTCAACGAACTTGGCTATCCAAAGTCCCTGGTTAAGGTTGAAAGTGGGCTGACCGTCAATAAGATGGACAAGCGAACTGACATTATTGTTTATAACCGTGAAGCCAGGCCATTCCTTTTGGTTGAATGTAAATCAGCTCAGGTAGCTTTAACGGATAAAGTATTTGATCAACTGTCCGTTTATAATAAGGTAATCAAGGCCAGATATTTGGTGATCACCAATGGTTTGAAACACTATTGTTGCTGCATGGACTACAGCTCAAACAGTTATAAGTTTCAATCACAATTACCCGTCTTCGGAGAGCACTAGTGTGCTGTGCTGAACCAAGTCTGGCTAAAGTATGCTTAACTTAGCACTAGGTCATGCGATACATAAGGTAAGTCAAATGCTTCGGCCACTCCTTTATAAACCACCTTCCCTTTCACGATATTAAGCCCCTTTTTGAGTTCTTCGTTGTTGCAGCAGGCCATTTTCCATCCTTGATTAGCAAGTTGCAGGGCATAGGGTAGCGTGGCATTGGTCAGTGCCAGGGTTGAGGTATAAGGTACTGCTCCAGGCATATTGGCCACGCAATAATGTAAAATACCATCTATGATGTAGGTAGGGTTTTCATGAGTGGTAGGTTTACAGGTTTCAATACATCCACCCTGATCAACAGCCACATCTACGACCACTGTACCTGGGCGCATCAGATTTAACATATCTTTGGTTATCAGGTGTGGCGCTTTAGCGCCGTGTATCAAAACAGCCCCTATAATAAGATCATGGGAGCTCAACAGGTCTTTTATATTATATTCAGAAGACATGTAGGTATTCACATTAGCTGGCATAATGTCCGCAAGATAGCGTAGTCGTGGTAAATTTATGTCTAAAATTGTAACATCGGCACCTAATCCAGCAGCCATCTTTGCTGCTTGAGTACCTACCACGCCACCTCCAAGAATCATAACTTTTGCGGGCCTTACTCCAGGAACGCCCCCAAGCAATATTCCTTTGCCGCCTAAAGGTTTTTCTAAGTACTTTGCTCCTTCCTGTATTGACATGCGACCAGCCACTTCAGACATTGGTACCAAAAGTGGCAGTGACCGGTCCTCTTTTTCTACAGTCTCGTAGGCCAGGCATACCGCACCGCTGTTGATCATGGCTTCTGTAAGCGGTTGATAGGAAGCGAAATGAAAATAGGTGAAAATCAATTGGCCTTGTTTCACCAGTTGGTACTCACTTTCAACCGGTTCCTTCACCTTCATTAACATATCAGCGGAATTATATACCGATTGAATGTCTGGCAAGGTCTCTGCACCAGCATCCAGGTACATATCATCTGGAAAGCCGCTTCCCTCACCAGCAGTTGACTGGACATAAACACGGTGACCATTTCTGATGAATTCTCTCACGCCAGAAGGCGTGAGGGCAACTCGATTCTCGTTGTTTTTAACCTCCTTGGGTATACCTAGTATCATGGTTAGTAATATATTTGCTAGATGCAAATATATTAAATTACGCATTACGCATTACCAAAGTACTGGTCGTAGGATATCCTACGACTATTGGTCAGGAAATCGTAAATCAAATGTTCTATTAATCACATGCTCTATTGTTCCCATATTCTATTGCTCCCCTGCTCTATTGCTCCCTAAAACGTAATCTTAGAAGGTGACTCTTTCACCAAACTGGTTTTGTTTGGCTGCGGTACTACATTTGATGTGAGGTAGATCTGATACTTGGGTTGAATCAGGTCATTACTTAGAACGTAGGCACCGTAAGTAAATTCTCCCAGAGACTTTGGAGTGAAAATGAGCTCTAACACGCCTTTTGAATGAGGTTCAATGACCAGATTTTTTGTAGGCATTAGACTAATACAGCGACAACTGGAGTATATTCCTTTTATCTCCAGAGGACTATTACCTTGGTTCTGGACGGTAAGGTTAACCGGAAGGCTGCTTCCAATTTGTACTTTTCCAAGTTGGATATGCTGTTGATTGATCTCTGCCTTCGGCGCGTTCTTTAGTTCTTCAGTGGTAAATAATGGTACCAGCTGTTGTGATTTTAGGGTGACGCCCTTAATATAAACTACTTTAGTTGGGGTAGACGCATTGGAAGTAACGGTTATACTTTTGTTAAATCCACCGGGACGATTCTTACTGTTATAGGAGGCTTTGATGTGGCCCTGTTTTCCAGGTAGTATCGGTTCTTTTGTCCAGGAAGGAGTGGTACAACCACAAGAGGCCTTTACTGATGATAGTATGAGTGGTTGGTCCCCATTGTTGGTAAACACGAATTTGTGTTCAGCTACGGTTCCTTCTTCTATTTGACCAAAATCAAAGGTTGTTTCCGGAAAATGGATAGTAGCCTGCGAAAAAGAGGCATAGGTTCCCCATAACAAGAACACCAGACTAAGAATTGTTATTCTTCTAAACATTGCTATGAAATCTTAAGACCTAAACAAATATAGAGCATATCTGATACAAATTTCACTTTTAAAGGGCAAGTATCTTACATGGCACAGTACTACTATAACTTTGAAAATAGCTCTATTTTGTGTACTTTTGGAAGTCAATTCCAAGACCCTTGATTAAAGATAGCAAACCGTTCCTATTTTATTGAATAGTATCAAATCCATACAAAAAACCGAGATCGCAATAGATGAGATGTTGCAAGACTATCGAATCTGTTGTGAGAGCAGGGAGGCAAGTCTGTTGGGAAGAAAAGAGGTTTTTATGGGTAAGGCTAAATTTGGAATATTCGGTGACGGCAAAGAGTTGCCCCAAATCGCCATGGCCAAGGCTTTTCGACGGGGAGATATTCGCTCTGGTTACTACAGGGACCAGACCTTTATGTTTGCTCTGGGAGAGTTGACACTGGAACAGTTTTTTGCCCAATTATATGCCCATACTGATGTTGATGCTGAACCTGCCAGCGCCGGTAGATTAATGAACGGGCACTTTGCTACCCGCGCCCTTGATGACAAAGGGCAGTGGAAGGATTTATTGCATCTGAATTATGCTATTTCCGATGTTTCGCCTACGGCAGGCCAAATTCCAAGAATTATTGGATTGGGCTATGCTTCTAAATTGTACCGTCAAAACCCTCAACTTCACGGGCAAAATCAATTTTCCAATAAGGGCAACGAGGTGGTCTTTGGCACCATTGGAAACGCCGCCACTTCCGAAGGGATGTTCCTGGAGGCGGTCAATGCAATGGGCGTATTACAGATACCTGTAGTAATGGCAATATGGGATGACGACTATGGGATTTCTGTTCCCAAAGAGTATCATACCACCAAGGGAGACATATCAAAAATTTTACAGGGTTATCAAAGAACAGAAACAGAAGAAGGCCTGGAATTATTTAAAGTAAAGGGCTGGGACTATGTGGCTTTATGCAAAATTTTCCGGGAAGCAGCCAATATCTCCAGAAAATTGCATGTGCCTTCCCTGGTCCATGTTACGGAACTAACTCAGCAACAGGGACATAGTACTTCCGGATCACAAGAGCGATATAAATCGGTGGAACGCCTTCAATGGGAACAGGAACATGATTGCTTATTGAAATTTAAGGAATGGCTGCTAGAAGAGGATTTTGCTTCGGCCACAGAATTGGAGGCAATTGAGTTAGAGTCCAGAGCTACTGCAAAAGCTGCTAAGAACGCTGCCTGGAAGGCATTTAATGCCTCAATGAAACCGGATTTTGATTCAGCCATGGCAATTCTGGATAAAGCAATCCTTCAAAGCAGCCACAAGAATGTGTTGTCAGACCTTAAAAAGGAATTGGAAACTACCCTAAACCCGTTGCGTTCCGACATGGCCAAGTGTATAATAAAGGCATTGCGTCACCTGCGGAATGAGCGGATTTCGATTAAAAAAGAAGCTGTAGCCTGGATTAAAAAGATCGATACTGATAATTATGACAGATATTCGTCGCATTTGTATAGTGCGTCCAGCTTCAGTGCTCTGAAGGTCAAAGCCATTAAGGCAAGATACAAAAGTGACCAAAAACTGGTGGATGGAAGACAGGTCCTTCAGGCCTGTTTTGACGCGGCTTTATCCAGAGATCCTTCCATTATTGCATTTGGAGAAGATGTGGGATTGATTGGAGATGTTAACCGGGCATTTGCCGGACTTCAGGTTAAATACGGAGAATTACGGGTTACCGATACTGGAATTAGAGAATGTACCATAATTGGACAAGGAATTGGAGCCGCTATGAGGGGACTGCGACCGATTGCTGAAATCCAATACCTGGACTATCTGGTATATGCCCTGGCTACGCTAACGGATGATCTGGCAACCTTACAATACCGAACCAGAGGAGGACAAAAAGCCCCATTGATCATCAGGACCAGAGGACATCGGCTTGAAGGAATGTGGCATGCGGGCTCACCCATTTCAATGATTCTGGGAAGTATGCGGGGCATCTATCTATTGGTGCCAAGAAATATGACCCAGGCAGCGGGTTTTTACAATACCCTTTTGCAATCCGATGATACAGCATTGATCATTGAATGCCTGAATGGATATCGCCTAAAGGAAAAAATACCCGATAACATTGGAGAGTTTACTGTGCCATTGGGGGTGCCGGAAGTCATCCGGGAGGGCACGGATGTTACGGTGGTAACTTATGGGTCCATGTGTCGTATTGTAATGGATGCCGCTCAACAACTACAAGAAGTGGGGATATCTGTGGAGGTAATTGATGTTCAAACGTTATTGCCTTTTGATATCTCAAACAGCATCCTGGCCTCTGTCAAAAAAACCAATCGGGTGCTTTTTGCCGATGAAGATACACCCGGAGGTGGAAGCGCATATATGATGCAGCAGGTAATTGAAAAACAGGGGGCCTATGCATATCTTGATGCTGAACCTGTAACTCTGAGCTCCAGGGACCATCGGCCTGCTTATGGTTCTGATGGCGATTATTTTACCAAGCCCAATGCCGAGTGCGTATTTGATAAGGTGTATAACTTAATGTCAGAGTCTGACCCCATCGCTTTTCCAGATCTTTATCGGTAGGTAGTTATTGGCCTACCACAAAATCCTGACTTTCAACAGTATTACTGATATTCAAGGCACGGTCTTTAATTTCGATCCGTAGTTGAAGTGTGTCATTGCCAAACAAAGGAAGGAATCCGCTGGATAACATGCTGTAACTTAGACTTCCCGCCAGTGGACGCTCAAATTCTTCGGAGTTTAACAGAGGGTATCTGCCATCAAACGTAATACAGCTAAACTGCCCAAATTCCCTTCGCCAGTCGAATTCATCATAAACTCCATCTTGCTTGAGAAAAAAGTCTACTTCAATATTAAAGCTATTCTGATTGATCTCTATATAAACAGTATCTGGAGCTTCATCTCCCGTTACATCGATATTGGTAATAAAATCACAGACGTGAAACTCAGATGGGGCTTCCGGATCTCCAAATAGAATAAAATCACCTTGAGCGTTTTTTGGAAAAATTAAGGGCTGGTACGGTGGGTCATTTTCCGAGCCCAATAACCCAAGGTCCCCATTTCCATCCTCAAATCCGATCACCACAATTAAAGAATCAAACCCATTTTGGCCGGTAGCAAACCGCACTGATTCAAAAGTAATTGAGGGTGTGTTGGGCAGCTCAGGAGGTTTTTCGCAGCTAATGAGTGAAATACCCACTAGTAGCAGGTTGGAAAATAGTGCGTGCTTCAATTTTGGATTCAAAATGGTGTTAATAGCTAAATTTAGCCCAACGATAGTCGTGTAAACATTAAACCCGGATTATGCACTAGAAATCTATTACGAGCCTTAACTGACTATAATCTAGACACTTGCTCTATTTTTCCTACTCACCATAGCGGTGCTATGTTTCCGTTGCAAAAATCTGCGCGAGTGCCTGTCTCACAGCCACTTAAGGCTCTCACTACGAAGTCTAATGCATAATCCGGGTTAAATTTACTATTTTTTAACGAATCTTCCGTCATTCTAATAACGCATGGAACTGTTTTATAGTTTACAAAATCAGGTCATTAACCTTGACGATAAAAAATTTACTGCGGTTGCTTTGGATATCTTTCACTTACAGGCAGAGTATAACCCGGTTTATAAAGCGTTCATTGACTATTTGGGAATTGATCCCAGAACAATTTCACAGATAAATAAAGTTCCTTTTTTACCAATTGAATTATTTAAAACTCAGAAAGTTGTTACCGGTGATTGGGAACCGGAACAGGTTTTTACCAGCAGTGGTACTGGACAAAACGGAACCAGCAAACATTTTATTCAGCAATTAGAATTTTATGAAAAGATCTCCCTGATGACGTTTGAAGGTTTTTATGGACCACCTGATCGCTATCATATTTTGGCCTTATTACCATCGTATCTTGAGCGCAGCGGATCCTCCTTGGTACATATGCTTAATCATTTTATTGAGAAGTCCGGTTCAAAATATTCTGATTTTTACCTGACTGATCATCGACGGTTGGAAAAGCAGCTACGTGTCCTGAGATCCGACAGTGACCGGGTGCTAATGCTTTGGGGAATATCGTTTGCCTTGTTGGATTTAGCTGAAAATTACCCGATGGATTTGTCACGGGCAATTATTATTGAAACGGGTGGAATGAAAGGTCAAAGAAAAGAGCTCATAAGGGAAGAGTTGCACTCAAGACTGTACAAAGCCTTCAACTGTAATCAGATTCAATCGGAGTACGGTATGGCGGAGCTCACTTCGCAGGCCTACACCCGGGAAGGACGTTTTCATACGCCTCCCTGGATGAAGGTGCTGGTTCGCGATATCAGCGATCCTTTTGATTACCTACCGCCAGGGAGAGTAGGGGGCATCAATGTAATAGACCTGGCCAATATTCATAGCTGTGCATTTATTGAAACTCAGGATCTGGGTGTAGTGGATGCAAATGGCGGTTTTAGGGTATTGGGCCGTATGGACAACTCCGATGTGAGGGGATGCAATCTGTTGTGGGAACAGGGGGAACAGGGGAACAATAGAATAATTGAACCATAGAACATTTGAACAATCGAGCATTTGTCTTGGGACTGCTATGGATCGACGGCGCTCTATAAACTATATAGTTAAATGCGAGTAAACTATATAGTTTCTGTCCATCGACATTCGACATTCGATATTCGGTGTTCGGTGTTCGGTGTTCGATATCCGGTGTTCGGTGTTCCCCTAAAACCTTCGTCCTTCGTAATTCTACTAAGTTGCGTCTACATATTTCACCACGTCCTTTTCATCAATATCCTGCCCACACATAATCACTAATCGTTCCACAACATTTCGTAGCTCCCTTATGTTGCCCGTCCACGGAGCCTTTTGTAGTTCCTTTATGGCTTTTTCGGAGATGGACTTTTTGGTAGACCCATATTCAGCAGCTATTTCATCCAGGAATTTATCTACCAATAATGGTATGTCTTCTTTCCGATCAGACAATGGGGGGACTTGTATCAGGATCACACTTATCCGATGATATAAGTCTTCCCGGAATCTTTTTTCTTTGATCTCATTTTTTAGGTCTTTGTTGGTGGCCGTGATCACCCGTACATTTACCTTGATCTCCTTATCGCCTCCCACCCGTGAGATCTTATTTTCCTGAAGTGCCCGCAGCACTTTGGCCTGGGCTGACAGACTCATATCTCCAATTTCATCGAGAAAAAGCGATCCTCCATTGGCCTGCTCAAATTTTCCGTGTCTCTGTTTGATGGCTGAGGTAAAAGCGCCTTTTTCATGCCCAAACAGCTCACTTTCTATTAGTTCAGCAGGGATGGCCGCGCAATTCACCTCAATTAACGGGCCCGACGAACGATTACTCTTTTGGTGAATCCATTTCGCTACCAGTTCCTTGCCGGTACCGTTTGCTCCTTGAATTAATACCCTGGCATCAGTTGGCGCCACCTTGTCAATGGTTTCCTTTACCTTATTAATGGCGGCGGACTCCCCAATAATGTCGAAGGTCTTACTTACCTTTTTCCTCAATACCTTTGTCTCAGTAACTAAATTTGACCGGTCCAGGGCATTTCGCACCGAAAGCAGTAGCCGGTTAAGATCAGGTGGTTTCTGAATGAAGTCAAAAGCGCCTTTCTTGGTGGCTTCAACAGCTGTTTCTATAGTACCATGGGCGGACACCATGATAAACGCGGCGTCCTTTCCCTGGCTATGTGACTTTTCAAGTACTTCTATACCGTCCATTTTTGGCATCTTAATGTCGCAAAGCACCACATCAAAGTCATTATTGCTTAGCATCTCAAGACCAATCTCACCGTCTTCTGCTTCTTCTACCTCATACTTTTCATATTCCAGTATCTCACGCAAAGTACTTCTGATACTCTCTTCATCATCAATTATTAATATTTTAGCCATAATTGAGAAAATTAAAATGCAAGCCTGTAAGCCGGGTTCTGTATCACGCCAAAATGGCGTGATTCTTATCATTTATCTGGGACCTGCGTCACCGCAGGTCTCAAACGACCTACCCACTACCTGTTTCATTGAAAAACGGACGAGCAGCCCGTAGCGCCTTGGCGCCAGATAGTTTATTTGATCTTTCAACCCGTAAGGTTTACCCTGCCCTTGTTGTCACCAACAAGGCGGTGAGCTCTTACCTCACCATTTCACCCTTACTCCCATAGTCGGCTCGAGAGCCGACACACCACGGGGGCGGTTTATTTTCTGTGGCACTATCTGTCCACGCCTAGGCGTGGCCTTCCTGTTAGGAAGTACGGCGCTCTATGTTGCCCGGACTTTCCTCCCCCGAGTACTCGGGAGCGATAAGACAGCTTGCATTTTTTCTTTATTCCTATTTTTAAATTTTGAAATTTAATTAATGTACGTCAATGCCCACCAAACGTTGTTCCCAATGGTCGGCAACCTCTGCAACCTCCATGATCATTTCCTTAAGCAGTTCTGAAGTTATACCCTCATAACTTGCAACAGCCTCTACTTTAAGATAATTCTCGAAAAGAGCGAATTTAGCATGGCACAAGTTGGAATTTTCTTCCAACAATTCCACCAGATTAAGGGTGTCTTTATACTGGCATATTTTTGAACTAATCTCAATCATAGTTCTTTTGGACGCCTCTTCTTTTTTATAAGCGATAACCGTTTGAAATCGACCCTGTTCCAAAGGAACAACAATGATTGATTTATTTTTATCGTATTCGGAAAATTGTCCACCTACTTCCAGGGCAAAATCACGCATATATTCTACTAAGTCCATAAAATTGATATTCAGAGGATATTGATATTCAGACCCATGTTCTAAAATAACCAAATAAACAATAATCTCATAAAATTCTAATAGAACACTACTTAGAATTTTAAAAAATGAAATTTTACCCCATTCTTGCGATTGTATTCGAGGGTAGGCGCAGGCAAATGTATCAGGTCTACTATATAAAGCAAAGTATTGACCAATTTGCTTTTTCCAGTGAAGTAACTTAGGTCAAAATCTATCCCAAAATAATATTGCCGATAAGCATCATAGCCCTGGTCCAGATTTTGGTGATCATTGGCATATACCATGTTGTTGACCCCATAGCCAACTACAAAATTCAACCATTTGGGAAATTTTGACTTTTGCGATAAGAAGGCGTACATGTCGACACTAAGCCAATAGGTTTGACCATTGTAATCCTTTAAGATTTCTTGATGGAACCCATCGCCCAATACATTTGGTCTTTCCGCTGCCAAAGACGTCTGGGTAAAGCTGAACTTGGGTTTAATACGTGCTTCATTCCAAATCATGTATTGTGCCATTGCGGTACCAGAGCCAACCGCATTGGCTATCAGGTCTCCCCAGGAAGCTCCATACTCCTCTGAGAACCCATCTAATATCTCGATAGGAGCGAGAATCAGAAACCCCATCATTCCGCCCCAGAGATGGGCTTTGTTTTTGGTCATTCCTGCTTGTTGAAATAAATGTATACTAGCCTGACTTATATGGAATGCGGAATAAAAGTGCCCTGCCTTGTCAAGTTGTTTCCATTCCGTATTATCATTGAAAAAATGAAATTCTGTACGTGGAAATTCTTCATACCATGTTTTATTTAATCCGTACAGGGCAGCGCCATATAGCACGCCAGAAGCTATGGCAATGTTTCTGGCGCTCTTGTTTGCGCCACTGTGCAGACTATTAATGGAATCAGCCTGTTGCGCCTGAACGCGCAATGTGGTTAACAACAGGGTAAACCAAAAAAAGGAACAAGCAATTTTACTTAAGATTCGCAGCACCGGAATGCTGGCTATTCCCGGTATTTCGAGAGACATCCTGCGGGTTTTTGTTCTTTTCTTTCCGACTAAAAAGTTCATTTATTTTGTTGAATGTCTGGGTATGGATAAGACTGAATCCTGCTGAAGTAGTATTGGTATTTTCTATTCCTGAATTTAGTGAATTATAAGTATTTCTGTTGTACATCTTGGCTCTGAATTTGCCATCGGGAGAAAGCAGGTATTCCAGGGTCCAGTCACCAGCCACACTGCTGAAATCACTGGTGTTTTCAACGGTATTGGTAAAACCCCCTTCCCTGGTTACTCTTAGCCGCCCATCCAGGAAGGTATAGCTTAATCGGAGTTGAAATGTATTTAATGCCTCCTGATCGAGGCCATTCAGGTCTACATCTATTTCGAGATTTTCATCAACTTGAGAAAACCAATAGCTCAATTGGTTGGAAAGCAATTCGCTGACACTGCTTCCTAGTGCGCCGCCTTGTCCCAGGCTCAGGTCATCAGGTGGTGAGAATTGACGTAGTACAATCAAACTGAACACCTGTCGATTGAGCGCTTGTTCGTCATTCTTGATTTCCTGAATTGCCCTGGTAATTTCAGGATCTACTGTTTGATTATCCTTCAGGTAAAGATCAAAATCAATTTCAGGGCTTAGCAATTGACCTTTCAGGTCTAGCTGTACAATTGCCGAATACCTTCCTTGAATCAGGCTCTCCGGCTGGTCGGCAAACAAAGGTGAGATATCAGCGCTTTGTTCATAGGTTGCATGAATGTCCAAGATGCCTTCGTACGGATCTCCGTACCAGGAAATCTTACTGGATGGCAAAATATCGAATTCTTTGTTGATAATATTGTACAAAGTGAAATTGTAACCACCCTTCTGAATGATGTACTCGCCAAACATGTTGAAATCGCCTTCAGTGTCGATCAGCAGGTTTAAATGTCCACTTCCACGACCTCTGATGATATCACCGGCTTGTAAATCAAATATGATCTCCATATAGGCATCAGGTGTTATATCCAGATCAAAATCAAGGTTGATCCCCCCTGGTTTTATTCGTTTTACATCCAGTTCATCTACTCCAAGCTGTAAGGTATCACTGAAGCTTACAAAATTGATGTAGTCCTTTTCCTCAACATCTGAACTTTCGTTAATGGGAATAAAAATCCTGGTTCCTTTTTCTGAAACGGCCGAGGCTTTAACTTTGAAGTTACCCAGTGGACCGTTGAAGTGCAGGTCCCCGCTAACAATAGCAGTGCCATAGTACAAACTGCCTCTCTCGCGGACCGTGTTTAGCACCATGAAGTTGGATAACTCGCCTGATAGTTCCAGTTCCAGATCCTTGAATCCTTGGTGAATCAAGCCTCCATTAATAATAGCGAAATTGCCATTTTCGTCCGAAAGTTGACCATTTACTATTTCAATGCGGTCATTGGTAAACTGTACTTCGCCCTGGTAATCATAAGTAGTGTTCAGATAGTTAACCTTGAACTGTCCTTGTGAAATTTCCATGGATCCACCTAAATTGGGGTTTTTTAGAGAGCCGCCAATAGTAATGTCCCCATTGATTTGTCCTTGCAGGTTCGAAAAAGTTTTTTCCACAAAGGGTTCGACCAGGTGAAGGTTTGCCTGGTTCAATCGGGCCAGTAAATTCAGTTGACCATCTGCTTTTGGGGTATAAGTCCCTCTCATATCCAGAATTTGATGCCGATCTCTGACAGCACCTAAACTGATATCGAAATACCCCTCCAAATAATTCCAATAAGATTTTCCTACTACATCACCCACCAGGAATTTCCCTAATTGGAAGTCTGTAATGGTCAAGCCACTATTTATGCGCGGTATGTCATAAAGATCCTGGAATTCTATGTTTGCATTCAACTCTCCATATATTTTATACTTCAAGAGGGGATTTAAATTATTTACCTGAAACTGATTAAACTCAACTAAAAAGGTTTTGGAACTATCAGGAGAAATAACGCCATTCATAGTGATACTCTGCAGGTCATGGTAAAGGGTAACGCTTTTAAAATCAAATTCACCATTGCTTATGGATATCTGATTATCAAGGGGCCAGCCGCCATTGTTGGTTAAGAGCGCTGAAATCGGAATGATCGAAATGCAGCACGGACTGATCATTTTGAAACTTGAGTTGACCACTTACCATTGCTCTGTTCTCAGGGTAATTTTTTACCTCAATCTGGGTTTCAAAATCAATGTGGTCATTATTCCAGACTGCTTGGAATGAAAAATCTTGAGTGGTAGCCAGCGTGCCAATTTCCTGTTCTTTTGAATGGACATACGCCATTGCCAATACATTGGTGCTGTCACTAATTTTGGAGGTATTGAAATCAATTATTACATCATGCATGGTATTATTTTTATACCTCAGGGTGTCAATTTCACTGCTGGCTGCTAAAATGGAGGTAAATCCATGTCTAAAGTAACCTTCAACAGGGGTGTTCAGTGATACCTTCAAGTCAGGCTCAAACAGTTCTATGATGGGGTTTACATCTTTGAGTAAGCCGGTAAAATCGATGCGATACTTATTATGCGCTTTGGAAACCTTATGCTCATAGTATTCTTTCAGTCCATTTTTGTCATTGATAAGATTCAACCGATACTCATAAATGAGTCTATTTAAATCTCCAAATAAAGTACTGAATTCAAAATCTCCCTGGGCATTTATGTCGAAGCGATCACTGGTCAAACTTACTCTTCGTTCATTAGCTTTCTTTTGGGAAATTACCTCCAGATAGGCAATATCCAGCGACTTCCCTTCATAGATGAAGTGGGTATTTCTTAGGTTGGCAAAACCCACTATTTCATCTATGGTCAGGCCGGTGAAATCCAGATCCAGGTAGGTGCTGAGGGTTGCATCTTCATCGAATAAATTCAAAGGTTTTAATATGGCGGTGTCCAGGGTTGCTTCTACAGCAATGTGATCAACATCTTCACGGAGGTCTATGAAGGCATTGGAAGTAAACTTTAGGTTGGGGTCGTCAATTTTGAGTTTACCGATGAACAGCTCTTTTGCCAACCGGGCATCAGTTTCAATATTGGTGTAGTTATAATTATTAAATCCGAAACTGCTTACTTTGGCTTTTAACTCAAAATCCGCTTTCTCAATAGTAAAGCCTGATCCCTGGATCTGACCTTGCAGGGCCACTTTCTGAAAGACATCGGGTTTGTTAGACCACTTGCCCAAATCGAAGTTGTCAGTAGCCAGGGTTCCTGAATAGGCTGCAGTTTGAGTGCTTTCATCGATTTTTAGGTTAATATCAGCAATCAGCGTGCCTAACTGAGTGAAGAAGGTTCCGTTGGCCACAAAATCTCTGGGGAATCCCAGAAACTGACTGCTGAGGCGTATGGTACCAAATTTCTGCACTTCGGCATATAGCTTATCTCCGATAAATGGACGAAGGTCCTTGGGAGAAATAACAGAATTGGTCAGGCTGGCATCAATAAATGTGTCCTGGAATACCGGCAAGCCCTCCATGTTGATATTTCCAATAAAATGGCTTTCACCACCAAATTCCAGCTCTACATTGCTAAAATCAAATGCAGTAATTTTGCCGTTAAAGTCACCACTTAGGATATAGTGCTGATCTGTGCGTCCTAATGAAGTAACAAAAAGCTTAAGGTCTTTAGCTGCAATATTGGACTTTTCGAAATTTGCTGCTATATGTACGCTGTCCCTAAAACTGCTAAGCGCAGTTGGGCGCTCATAATTAAAAACCAAAGAGTCCTTAATTTCAGTTTCTCCAACCAAAAGGTGGAGGTTTCTGAAAGGCCATTACCTTATTATTGAAATAAAAGTCGGTAGTAAAGTCATGGACTATCAATGAAGTAACCGGTTCTACCGCTTCCATACGCATGATTACTAACCGGATGGTATCGTTCCGAATTTTAAAGTTATGTATCTCTGAATTCAGGTTGTCCATTAGGAAATGGTGAAAATCCAACCCATTTTTTATAGAGTCCTTGGTGATATTATTAAGCCTGACCTTAGAATCCACAAAGAGCACTTGGTTAATACGAAAATCCCGCTTGGCCTCTTTATTTTCAGGATTTACCCACTGCTTGATACTTTTGATAAATCCACCGATATTGATTTCTTCATCTAAGGAGTATTTTGTTAAATTGATGTCAGCTTGTGTAAAAGTGGCACGGTCCAGTCTGATCTGATTAATAGAAACTAAGGTGGTAATGTCGAAATCCACCAGCAAATCGGCTACCCCGATCATTAAATTTTGTTGACGATCGTAAATACGCAGTCCTTTTACCTTCAGTTCATCAAACCAGTCTAAACGGATCTCTTCGATGGTTACTGGATAGTTTATTCTGTCGGTTACGGTTTTGGAAAGTTCTTTTACCAGTCTGGTCTGTATGAAAGGAATTTGAATAGCGGCCGCGAATAATAAGAAAAAGATAAAAACTCCTATGATAATCCAGAATATTGCTTTGACCACAGGATTTTTAATAAATTTGATTTTCGACGTGCTCATTGACACATGGCTAAAACCCCGACAATACTAGCTATAGAGTCCTCATGTGATGAAACTTCAGCGGCTGTAGTACATCAGGGAAAGGTACTTAATAATATTATAGCAACGCAGACTGTCCATAAAAATTATGGCGGTGTAGTGCCTGAATTGGCCTCCAGGGCACATCAATCAAATATTGTGCCGGTTGTAAACACCGCCATGAAAGATGCAGGAATTAACCTGCATCAGTTAGATGCCATAGCATTTACCAGGGGGCCGGGATTACTCGGATCTCTTTTAGTAGGGACTTCTTTTGGCAAAGCCATGGCGCTTTCTTTGAATATTCCTCTAATCGCTGTCGATCATATGGAAGCACATGTGCTGGCCCATTTTATTAATCCTCCATATCCTGAGTTTCCTTTCATTTGTCTTACCGTAAGCGGGGGACATACTCAATTGGTCCTGGTAAAAGATTACCTGGGCATGCAGGTGATCGGCCAGACCAGGGATGATGCGGTAGGAGAGGCCTTCGACAAGATTGCAAAACTTTTAGGGTTTCCATATCCTGGCGGTCCTATGATTGACGAGAGCGCTCAGCAAGGTGACCCGTTGGCTTTTCAATTTCCTTCGACAAATATTCCTGAACTGGATTACTCCTTTAGCGGAATCAAGACTGCAGTGAAGTATTTTTTGAGGGATGAGTTAGCAGGTGACCCTGATTTCATCAAAGACCGCCTTTCAGACATATGTGCCAGTGTACAACACACTTTGGTTCAAATGCTCTTCCAGAAACTCAAAATTGCCACCAAACAATATAATATCTCACAAGTAGCCATTGCCGGGGGGGTAGGCGCCAATACCGGACTTCGGCAAGAGTTTCTGGAACTGGCGAAGTTAGAGCGTTGGACGGTATTTATTCCCGAGTTCCAGTACTGTACTGACAATGCCGCCATGATCGCCATCACAAGTCATTATAAATACCTTGATGGGCAGTTCTCCGATTTGATGGTAGGGCCGGATCCTAGACTGGCGATGGACAAGGTCCATCGCCAGTCTAGGGAAGGATTGAAGGATTGAGGGACTGACTTTCTAATGACTGAAGGATTGAGGGACTGAAGGATTGAATGTTTCCAGTCAAATATTCAAATGTTCACTTGTTCTATTATTCAATTATTCAATTGTTCCCAATCCTTTATGCCTTATATTTGGCGGGGCATGAAAAAAGTTCAGGAAACATACCGTCAGATCCAAATTAGGAATAAAAGGGCCAGGTTCGAATACCAGCTGGGCGACCAATTTGTGGCAGGGCTGGCATTGACTGGCACAGAGATCAAGTCAATTCGTTTGGGAAAGGCCAATCTTCAAGACGCCTATGGCGTTTTTGATGGGGAAGGGCTGTGGATACAGGGAATGCATATCAGCATCTATGAACAAGCTTCGCATTATAATCACGAGCCTACCAGGAAACGTAAATTGTTGCTTAATAAAAGTGAACTGAAGAAGCTTCGTAAAATATCCAAGGACGTAGGTATTACTATTGTTCCGTTACGGCTTTTTATCAATGACCGTGGCCTGGCTAAATTGGAGATTGCCACCGGAAAAGGTAAAAAGCTTTATGATAAGAGACAAGATATTAGAAAAAAAGATGAACAAAGGGAAATCCGTAGATCCAGGCACTAGTGTCAAGTTGACACTAATTAAAAATTTGATATGAATCAAAGAGTACTGGTTTTAAATCAAGATTACAGTCCACTGACAGTATGTAGCATACATCGTGCTTTCCTATTGACTTATCTGGCAAAAGCAGAGTTAATATCAGGTTTGGATGGACAGTATCTACGTACGGTAACCGCTTGTTATCCCATGCCGGTGGTCATTCGCATATACAAGTACATACGTATTCCATATAAGGACGTAGAACTATCAAGACAAAATGTGTTTAAGCGAGACAGCTATTGCTGTCAATATTGCGGTACTACCAAAAACTTGACCCTGGATCATGTACTACCCAGGTCACGTAAAGGAAGATCCTCGTGGACCAACCTGGTCACAGCTTGTAAAGAATGTAACGCCAGAAAAGGAAATGCCCTGCCAGAGGAAATCGGACTCACCTTGAAAAGTAAACCCTACAAACCCTCATACATATTGTTTCTCAGAGATTTTTCGGGATTTATTCAGGATGAATGGCGTCCATTTCTTGGGACGGCAAAGAGTGCGTAATCCGGGTTAATACTGATCAATGTCAATAGAGTCAAAACAGATGGAACCCATTAATGTAAGCTCGGACATTAAACCACTAAAAAAAGTAATAGTCCATGGTCCGGACCCGGGAATTGAGTGGGTTACTCCGTCCAATGCGGAGGTTTTATTGTACGATGACATCGTGTTTTTACCACAAATGATCGAGCAGCATAAGAGATTCGTGGCTGTTTTGACTGCGGTACTGGGATCAGATGCAGTAATCGAATTTCAATCGCTGCTGGAGGATATTTTAAATGAGCGGTCCGTCTTCGAGGAACTATTGGCTGTGGTCATAGAATTCGAGAATGTTCCCCGGCAGCAGTCGGACTATCTACGAGAATTGCCAGCTGTGTCGCTTGCGGCAGTCCTGATATCCGGTGTGGATCCAGGCTTGCCACAGCCCGTATTACCGCCACTTCCCAACCATATATTTACCAGGGACCTAGGAGTAACCATTAATACCAGCTTTCTAACATGCATCGCGGGGAAAACAGCCAGGAAGCGCGAATCAATTCTAGCCTGGTTTGTTGTGCACAATCATCCGTTGTTTTCAGGAGTTAACAAAAAAAACAACTTAATCGACCTCTGTAAAGATTCCAAAAATCTTTTGGAAACCCTGTCTGATTCAAGATTGGCCATTGAAGGTGGTGATGTAATGGTTATTAATGAGCAAAACCTGTTTATCGGAAGTAGTTCACGCACTAATGAATACACCATTGAAAAGGTTGCAAAAATACTTTTTGAAAAGGGTGTAGTAGAGCGAGTTACTTTGATTGAAATACCTAAGTTACCCACCTGTATTCACCTTGACACACTATTTACTCAGATTTCCAGCACGGACTTTATTTACTATGAACCTTTTATGGGAGGGAAATTAAGTATTAAGCAGTACCGCGGAAGTTTGGACAACGTGGTGCGCTACCAGAATCTTCAAGATCTGGTTTCTGAACTGCAGGCTGGTGTCCGGTTGATTCCCTGTGGCAATGGCAAATATCCCTATCAGGAGCGAGAGCAATACGCCAGCGGCTGCAACCTGGTGGCCTTGAAAGATGGAGTGGCGGTTTCCTATGCAAGAAACTTGAAAACCCTGGAGGCCCTGAAGGAACATGGATATCAAATAATTTCTTCGGGGGAGCTTTTGAATGGGGTGAACACTGGATTGATTCAGGTGGAAAAACTTGAGTCGACCATCATTACTATTAGTTCATCGGAATTGACACGTGCCGGTGGGGGGCCGCATTGTTTGACGCTGCCATTGGTTAGGCGGTGAATGATTGACAATTAACAATTGACAATTAACGATTAAAAATTTGTGTTGATTTTCAGAATTTGCCGAGAATTATTCCATGATAAATGGACCTTCGAATAGCGGTTATTCCTAATAAATTACTAATTTTGCACTCCGTTCGAGTGAACGGGTCGTAAACGTCTAGATTTTACGGAATTGTTTTATCAATTGTTGGTTGACAGACCCGGCAACCGGTGTAAACAGGGTCATAATTTATGGAGCATACTTCAGATAAACAGGAACAAAATATTCAGGAGCAACAGCCAGAACCAGAGCAACAGCAAGAGTCAGAACAGCAGCCAGAGCAACAAAAGCAAGAAGAGCAAGAAGAGGATAATGAAGAATTTAACTGGGACAATGTCCAGGTAAAGAGCTTTGGCGAAAGTTATAGCGAGGAAGAGCGGGCCCAGATGGAAAAGCTATATGAAGATACTTTGACCGAAATTGAGGAGAAGGAAGTTGTAACAGGCAAGGTAGTAGGTGTTAGTGATCGGGATGTTATTCTGAATATTGGTTTTAAGTCAGACGGACTAATTTCAGCCTCGGAATTCCGGGACTTGCCAGATTTAAAGATCGGTGATGAAGTAGAGGTCTATATTGAAGAGCAGGAGAATGCCAATGGACAGTTGGTATTGTCCAGGAAGAAGGCCAAAATCGTACAAGCCTGGAAGAATATCCAGGAAGCTTATGAAAAGGACCTGGTAATACAAAGTTTCATCAAACGCCGGACCAAAGGAGGATTGATAGCTGATATCCATGGTGTAGAGGCATTCCTGCCCGGTTCTCAAATTGATGTTAAACCGATACGGGATTTCGATGTATTTGTGGACAAGGCCATGGAGGTCAAAGTAGTAAAGATCAACTACGCCAATGACAACGTAGTGGTATCGCATAAAGTACTAATTGAAAAAGACCTGGAGAAACAACGGGCAGAGATCCTCAATAACCTTGAAAAAGGTCAGGTACTTGAGGGAATCATCAAGAACATGACGAACTTCGGTGTCTTTATTGACCTGGGAGGTGTGGATGGTCTGCTTCACATTACAGATATTAGTTGGGGTCGTATAAACCATCCCGAGGAAGTGCTGGAGTTGGATAAGAAAGTAAATGTGGTGGTACTGGAATTCGATGATGATAAGAAGCGAATTTCCCTGGGAATGAAACAATTGACCCCGCATCCTTGGGATTCCCTGCCGGAGACTATTGAGATTGGCACCAACGTGAAGGGAAGGATCGTAAATGTAGCTGATTATGGGGCCTTCCTGGAGCTCCAGCCCGGGAGTAGAGGGTTTGATCCACGTATCGGAAATGTCCTGGTCTCAACACCTTCGAAATCCTCAGGACTTTATAAAAATTGGTGATGAACTGGAAACGGTAGTGCTTACTCTTGACCGGGAAGATCGAAAAATGTCATTGGGCATCAAACAACTATCCGAAGACCCCTGGACCAAGAAAGATGTGTTATCCAAATATGCAGTGGGCACCAAGCATAAGGGTATTATAAGAAACCTTACCAATTTCGGACTGTTCATTGAACTGGAAGAAGGTATTGATGGTTTGGTGCACGTGTCAGACCTAAGCTGGACTAAAAAGGTCAAGCACCCATCGGAATTTGTGAAAGTTGGCGAGGAACTGGAAGTTCAGGTGTTGGAGTTGGACGTGGAAAATCGTCGCCTGGCCTTAGGTCATAAACAATTAGAAGAGAATCCCTGGGATACATTTGAAACTGTGTTTACTCCGGGGTCAATTCATAAGTGTACCGTGCTTAGTAAACATGACAAGGGCGCTGTACTGGAACTTCCATACGGGCTGGAAGGGTTTGCTACCAAAAGACACCTGGTAAAAGAGGATCAGTCACAGGTTGAGGTTGGAGAGACCCTGGAATTTAAAGTGGTTGATTTTTCTAAGGATGACCGGAAGATCTTACTGTCGCATACCAACATTCATACTAAAATTGAAAAGTCCCCTCGACGAAAGGACAATACCAAAGGAGCAAAGAAAGTCAACCAGGGTGTTGAAAAATCTACCCTAGGTGATCTGGCGGCATTTTCCGTTTTAAAAGAGCAAATGAGCCAGAAAAAGGCGGCTACTGAGGCAGCGCCGAAGGCTGAAGCTCCGGCGAAAGAGGAGCGTGCTAAGGAAGAAGTGAAAGCTGAGCCACCGGCGAAGGCAGCTTCCAAAGAGCAGGCATCCGTGGTGCCGAAAGCTTCTGAGGAAAGCGCTCAGGAAGAGGAATAGCAGCTGTTCAGTTTCCGCATTGTGAATTACAAAATAATTCCTAAATTCCCATTGAATAGAATTTAGGTCGTGTGGCCGAGTGGCTAGGCAGAGGTCTGCAAAACCTTTCACAGCGGTTCGAATCCGCTCGCGACCTCAAACCCAACGAATCCCGCTGAAAGGCGGGATTTTGCTTTCTGTGGAACAATGAAAGCTTTGCTTTTAATTGTGGAGCGGAAAGTCTAGAAAAGCCGTAGGCGATTCGTTGGGTTTGTTTGGACCACCCATAAACCGGATCACGCCGAAGGTGTAATCCGTTCTTTCATTAATTTTATTTCTAAAAACCAACGGCGATCAGTTGGGTGGTTGGGCCACCCAAATCCCAAAAAATCAAATCCCATCTAAGCTCAAATTTCAAGCTCCCCTTTTGATTTGATATTTCCTCTTCCTATATTTTCATTACCTTTTGTTAAACTATAAGGGGTAATTTATGCCACATATACTATATTAAAAAGTAATGTACGGAAGATCTTTGTTAGGGATTTGTGCAAAAAAGTGTAAAAAACCACATAATGCTTGATTTCATGTGTCTATTTATTAATATTAGGCCCATGTTTTAAAAATGTGGGTCAAGTAGACACATGTGTTATGAGCCTCAAACTTGAATATGTCGCTAATTCCGGAACAACCGTATAATCAACTACCCCTACTTCCTCCTGATAGGGCTTCAATAGAAACTATTCCGGTACTGAAACTGGAAAGCAAAGCTGCAGTAGCTTTAGCTGAGTTAAAAGGACTGGCCAACACGCTTCCCAATCAAAGTATTCTCATTAATGCCATAGTGCTTAAAGAGGCCCAGGCCAGTTCCGAAGTGGAGAATATCATTACCACCCATGACAAACTCTACCAAGCATTAATAGCCAAAGCCGTGGAAGCTGATCCGGCCACGAAAGAAGTACTGCGGTACCGGGAAGCTATGTTATATGGCTACGCTGAAATTGAGAAGAGAGGTTTCTTAAACACTAATGGGATTAGTCGTATTCAAGCTATTCTGGAAGAAAATGATGCAGGTATTCGACAACTACCTGGAACGGCCCTCAAAAATGATAGCACTGGAGAAATCATTTATACACCGCCGGATACCAAAGAAATCATGTATCGATTAATGAAAAATATGGAAGATTATCTCAATGAGGCTTCCAGTGAGCCTTCACATTTGATCAGGGTGGCTATCCAACACTATCAGTTTGAAAGCATTCATCCCTTTTATGATGGCAATGGCCGGACTGGCCGGATCATCAATGTACTTTACTTGATCTTACACGGGTTACTTGACACTCCTATTTTGTATTTAAGCGGTTACATCATACAGCATAAAGGACAATATTACCGATTGTTACAAGAAGTACGGACTCAAGATCGATGGGAAGATTGGTTGTTGTTTATACTCCAAGGTATTGAAGAAACAGCCCGGAAAAGCATCGAACGAATCCATAAGATCAACCAAGCCCTGGATCAATACATTCATACAGTAAAGAAAAAAGCCCCAGGTATATATTCAAGAGAGCTAATCGAATTACTTTTTGAGCATCCATATTGTAAAATTGAATTTCTGGAGCGCAGTGGTATTGCCAAGCGCAAAGCTGCTGGGAGGTATTTACATGAGCTAACAGCTATTGGTATACTTGATCTAAAGAAGATCGGCAAAGAAAATATTTTTATTAATAAGGTATTGTGGGATATACTAGCACAGGGTTAAAATAATGGCAAGTTTTAACTAAAAGAGTCAAAATGGAGCATTCGAAACGACTTTGTACTGATTAGAAGAGGGAGTGAGGGAGTTGTATTTAGATTGAAAAAATCGGGGTTGTCTTTGTAAATCAAGAAATCCTTAGATATAATTGGATATATATATCCAATTATCTTATATTTAACTACTTTTTTATAAAACAAACTGTTATCTTTATAATAGTAATATTTGAATACTAAACATAATTATATTACTATTTACAGTTTTTTTATTATGAATAAATATTACCTTCTGAATTTCCTTTCGGCAAGCGTTATTAATGTCCCTGGCAAACCGGTGATGGCTTTTATGTGTCATTTAGCACTTAGCTGTGGATTACTGCTTTCAACCACTATTCCAGTAAGCGCACAGGAAGACAGCACAGAAACAGCGTACACTGAAAACGTTTTTGCTACCACAAAACTTATTAATTCCCAGACCACAGAGATGCTTCCGAAGGGAGGTTGGCAACTAATGATCGAGCACAGGTTTGGCATCATTGGTACCGATTCAACTATTTACCATCAATTTTTGGGACTTGATCTACCTGCCAATATACGGCTTGGGGCTGCCTTCCCCATTAGTGACCGCTGGTATTGGGGAGTTGGCAGAACCAAGGTTGACAAAACCATTGACCTGGAATCCAAATATCTTATTCTAAAACAAACCAAGGATAATCGCACCCCAGTTTCAATGGCAGTATATGGGAACATGATGATGCGTGCAGATCCATTCCCTTCGGAGCCTCCCAATTCATTCTTTGCAGACAGTACTACTGCTTTTGAATACAAGTTTAGTCACAAATTCTCGTACAACGCGCAGTTGATCATTTCCAGGAAATTTGGAAACAGGCTATCCCTCCAAGTGGCTCCAGTATTTATTTATGAAAATTTGGTAGAAATTGGCAGAGACAATTACACCCTAGCGCTGCCCATTACCGGGAGGTTCAGGTTCGGTATGCTGAGCTCATCTATTATTTTCGAATATGCACCAGTACTGAATAATACACCAGAGGATTTTATTGATCCATTATCCATTGGGGTAGAATTCGGAACAGCAGGACATGTATTCCAGCTCACCGTGAGCTCTTCCAACTTTATTCTTGAAAAGAACCTCTATACCAGGCCCTCCGGGGATTACACTGAGGGAGAATTTTCCCTGGGATTTAATATTAAAAGAACGTTTTGGAGCAAAAAATAAAAATATTCTGCGGGCTATTGATAGGAGTAATGTTATTAAACACTGCCTGTGAACAGGATGTGGGACCGGTTATTATCGATTCACCCTCCGGTCCCCTGGGTTTTAGCAGGGACATACAACCGATATTTGATGTCAATTGCATCGGGTGTCATGATGAGTTTCACCAACAGCTTAATCTTAGGTTTTGTTGTTCTCATGATGAATTATGGACCTTGGGTGCCAGAGCGCCTTATGTAGATCCTGAGAATCCCGAGCAGTCCAAATTATATCGTCACCTGACCGGCGATTTATTACTAATGCCATTGTTCGGGCCATTACCTGATCGGGAAATCGATTTGGTGTTAAAATGGATTACCGAAGGTGCCTTGGATAATTAGGCATATTTTTTGTTTTAAATTTAACAATATAATAGGCCGATGAAGAGAATGAATTTATTTGTAATGGTGCTTATCAGCGTTATCCTGACCAGTTACCAATTGATGCAAACCCCGAAATGGGTAGCTCCTAATGAAGCCAATGGTTATAAGAACCCCTACACCAGTGATACTAAAGCCACCGAGAAGGGCGGAAAAATATATATGAAATTGTGTTGGTCTTGTCACGGTAAAACCGGAAAAGGTGATGGTCCCGCTGGGGCTGCGCTGGTGCCGGCTCCCGCCAGTTACATGGATGATCAAGTGCAGGCACAATCCGATGGCGCCCTCTATTGGAAGATCACCCATGGAAGAGGCGCCATGGTATCATATAAAAGCCTTTTGTCCGATCATCAGCGTTGGATGTTAGTGAATTATATTCGGGAGCTGGGCAAGCAGAGTAGTCTTCCTTAATTCACTTATAAGATACGATTTAAATTCCCTTACTTAATTTGTTATGGCCGGATCAATTTTTAATCAGCAGTTTGCGGCCCGGTAAATTAGTAGCCCTGCTATTCAGCTTTATATAATATAAACCATCGGTTAAATGGCTTATGTCCAGATTCATAATATTATTACCTGCCTCAAAAGACACCTCACCAAAATAAAATCCCTTTCCCACTGAATCGTAAATATTAATGACAATGGTTTCCGCTGTCACTAATTCCACATCTAAGGTCAATTGATCTGTTGCGGGGTTAGGATATACTTTTAATCTGGGTATAACCCGATCAATAATGCTGTCGCCGGGAAATAATGAAAATGGATAACTATCTGCAATTATTGGCAATCCTGTGATATTCTCAACATTGCTGACGGACAAATTGTAAGTAACTGTGGGGTTTAGTTTAGAAGTGGTAAGTACTACCGTGCGACTATCCGGCGCTATGGAAGCAGTTGAAACCGTGGTCCCCTGATCGATGAGATAGTTCCCTACATTCTCTGCGGTACTTTCTGTAACAATTTCTGAGAACTCAACCCGTAATGATGTAGTTGAAGAAGCCAATACCTCCAGCACTTCAGGAGGTGAATTGTCTGTTGACACTCCGGCCCCTCCAAACTCGAGGTAATTCAGATCGAAAAGGTCCTTATCTCCGGTATCGTTTTTAAATACCACATAAAGATCATGCTTACCTCCGGGGTCGGTAATTGAAGACTGTTGGTTCAACCAGTTGCTCCAACTGCCGCTGGCAGGTATATCGGTACTGCTCAATAATGGGCCGGATATACCATCCAGTCGCAACTCAATACGGCCTCCGGAACCAGCTGAAGTGGTGTGATATTTTACCGTGGTGATATTAGCCAGATTTCGACCTGAAAATGTAATATAACTGTTGTGGTTGACCCTAATGGCTGAGTTACCACCGCCCCAGGGATCTGTGTTGCTTATTACTGTGACATCGCTTTGAGTATCAAAGAATTCAGCTTCATGGCGCCTGGGATACAATTGAATCTGACCAAATGCAGTGAGGCCGCCTTTATCGGTATAATTCACTCCTAAAACACGAAAAATATCATCCTCACCATAAATATTTAAACCATTGGAATTTAATACTTCAATGGCGGAGATCTTGGAATTTCCTGTTACACTGGTGAATTGAATGGTGACCAGACCATCATTTACAGCCACCTTGTTGAACTCC